>Ga0335069_10015759_pt1 | contig 10566 bp, 10 predicted proteins | sample Lox_Sample_11_FD_206714 | JGI IMG/M metagenome (GOLD analysis project Ga0335069, IMG submission 206714) | Soil microbial communities from Loxahatchee National Wildlife Refuge, Florida, United States - Lox_Sample_1.1 | ecosystem: Environmental > Terrestrial > Soil > Wetlands | place: USA...
GACCGATATCTGTCTGATCTATGCGCTGTCCCGAAGATCCTCCCAGTAACCGACTATCTGGCGCCAGATGGAATTTAAGGAGGTGCGCGAGTCCCGCGGGTTGTACCGCTACCTTTCCGTTTCCGTCGGGATAGACAAGAACCATGCCTGCATGGGGTGACTCGAAATCGATGCGGATCCAATTCGGCTTTTTAAACGAGTACACAAATCTCTCAGACTCGAACATGTTCTCTTTCGTGTATGTTTGTACGCCCACGCTGGCCCTGTAATCGTTTACCCGTGCCCATGCTTCCTCCATTTTCGGAAGGAGAGTCTCGCTATCCAGAGTAGGCGCCGCCAATGCGCCGGAAGCTGTCAGGCACAGGAGCAGAACCGCTGACGCAAGCATACACGTCGAAGAAGAAAACATGCCGTCATTTCCCTCACACTCAGTATTAGTCAGAATCACACTGATGTAAAGTGCGAAATATGGTGTATATTGACATTTAGGCTTCGTAAGCCGATCTTGTTAAGAAGGTGAGATGAGACTCGTGGAGACGCTGATCGAACCCATATTTCTTTCACAGTTCCAGTTCGCCTTGACCATAGGATTCCATATCCTTTTCCCGACGCTTACCATCGGCCTGGGTTTCTACCTGGTGGTGGTTGAATTGCTCTGGCTTGTTACCCGCGAAGAACTCTATTACCGTACGTACCGATTCTGGGCAAAGATTTTTGCAATCAACTTCGGCGTTGGCGTAGTTACGGGCGTGGTCATGGAATTCCAGTTCGGCACCAACTGGGCGCGCTTCGTCACGGCTACAGCCAATGTCTTTGCGCCGTTCCTCTATTTCGAGGTGTTGACGGCCTTTTTTCTGGAGGCGGGCTTTCTAGGCATTATGCTCTTCGGCTGGAAGAGGGTGCGTCCCGCAGTTCACTTCACGGCCACAATCCTAGTCGCCGGCGGGGCTATCATCTCAGCCGGCTGGATCATGGCGGCAAACTCCTGGATGCAGACGCCTGCAGGCTTCCAGATAGCGAATGGAAAATTCATCGTCACCGACTTCGCGGCTGCCATGTTCAATCCTTCGTTCCCGATCCGGGTAACACACATGCTGCTGGCCTGCTTCGAGACCGCAGTTTTTGGCGTTGCAGGCATCAGCGCCTACTTCTTGCTGAAAGGGACTAACGTCCTCTTTTACCGCCGATGCATGGGCGTGGCGCTGCTGATGGCTGCTGTGTTCGCGCCCTTGCAGGTCTTCGTCGGCGACACCGGTGGGCGCGAGGTCTTCAGGAGCCAGCCTGCGAAACTTGCAGCCATCGAGGGACACTGGGAGACGAATAAGAATGGTGGCGCGCCTTTTTCAATCGTGGGAATTCCGGACATGAAGAAAGAAGAGACGCTTTACCGGATAGAGATTCCAAACGGGCTGAGTCTGCTGGTCACGCACACACGTAACGGACGTGTCCCCGGTCTCAAGGAGTTCCCGCGGCAGGATCGCCCCAATTCTCTGGTGATCTTCTGGACATTCAGGCTGATGACAGGTATCGGCTTCATATTCCTTCTTGTGATGCTCTGGGCTGCCTTCCTCTGGTGGCGCGGCCAGATCTTTCACAACAGTTTGTTTCTCAAGACCCTTGTTGTCATACAGCCGCTGGGATGGCTCGCTGTCGAGACAGGATGGGTCACCGCTGAGGTGGGCCGCCAACCCTGGCTGGTCTACAATCTTGTTCGTACCTCTCAGGGGACATCGCCAATACCGGCGGGCAACGTTATATGGTCCATCGCACTTTTTGTGGTAATTTTTCTCGCTATCGGTGGAAGTTATCTTCACTATGTGTTCAAGACCCTGCGGGCCGGCCCTGATTTTGCGAGCCCGATCCCGCCGATCCAGAGACCGGCCGGGTTGAAAGTTATTGAAAATCTGCCAGGACCACCGGAGGGAGTTTGATGCTGCTTGTAGATGCTTGGGCCGGGTTGGTGGGATTTGCAGTGATTCTCTACGTGCTGCTCGATGGCATCAGCCTGGGAGTCGGCCTGCTCTTCCCTATAGGCGGCGACGAAAAAGAGCGCACGGTGCTGATGTCCACCATCGCGCCGGTATGGGACGCGAACCAGACATGGCTCCTCTTCGGCGGAGCGTCTATCTTCGCCGCTTTCCCTGTGCTGTTTGGGGTGCTCGCCAGCGCACTCTATATTCCGCTCATGACATTCGTCATGGGGCTCATCTTCCGGGGCGTGACCTTTGAGTTCCGTGCGGATGCAACACAAAAAAAAATATGGGACAGGTGCTTCTTCTGGGGAAGCCTCGTCGCTGTCCTCTCGCAAGGGATCATGCTGGGCGCGATACTTACAGGCATAAGGGTTTCCGGACGCGAATTTGCCGGAGGGCCTCTGGACTGGTTCAACCCCTTTTCGCTGATGGTCGGTCTCGCTCTTGTCCCGGGTTATGTGATGCTGGCGTCCTGTTACCTGGTGATCAAAACGACGGGAGTTATCCAGCAGCGGGCGTATGCGCATGCATTCTGGGCAACGCTGGCGGTGTTCTTCTTTATGGCGATGGTTACGGTATGGACTCCTTTCCATTATCCGTTGGTCTGGAAGCACTGGTTCGCGCCTCCCCGGATCTATTTCGTATGGTGCTTCCCATTACTGGGTCTGGTCGCCGCATACAAGCTGCTCGCGAGCCTGAAAGCACGGCGCGAAATCGCACCTCTTGCATACGCCGTCATACTCTTTCTGTCGGGCTATTTCGGCCTGATGACCTCTCTTTACCCGTATGTCATACCGCCCGCCATCACCGTCTGGGATGCGGCGGCCCAACAGGAGACACTACGTTTTATACTGTGGGGTGCGATTATTGTCCTGCCATTTGTCTGCGGCTACGCCATCTATAGCTACTCTGTGTTCAGGGGAAAAGTGGGAAGCGGTGAAACGTACTACAGTTGAAGCGGGCCTGCGCTAAAACAGCTTGTCGCTCACCATCCGCAGGCCCATGCCCACAAACGTATTGATCTGCTGGCTGCCAAAGAGCCCCGATCCTGTAGTCAGGTCAAGCTGCACGCTGTCGCTGATTATATAGCGGAACCCCACCTGGTAGGCGCCGCCTGTCTTGCCGGCGTACGGGTCGTTGTAGAAGACCTCGAGCACCGCATTGAGGCCGCCGATCATGCGAATCTGTGTTCCGAGGCCCCACGTGGCCACGCTCGTGCCGTTGCTGGTGGAGATTCCCAGGTTGCCGTGGATGAGAACCGCCTCCTTGTCGAATAGCGATTCGGTCATCGCCGCATAGATGAACTCGCTCGACTGGTCAGGCTTGAAATTGGCTTTACCCGAGGGTGGGAGAGCACCGGTGGCGAATGCCAGGCCGGGATACGCGTTCGGCTTTGCCTCCCAGCACAGATACTTGAACTGCATCAGGGGACCGGCCACGGAGTAGCTGCGGTTGGAATCACTCTGAAGATCAAAGCCGTGCGTGAACCCGAGCGTGACTTCGGAGTCGGCCGTGGGACCAAAGGCGAAGAGGTTAAGGTTGTACACTACGTCCTTGTCATAGTGCACGGAGGTCTCGAGCTGTGCCTGGTGATCGCCTACCACGCGGGCATCGTCCGTGACAAAAGGACGGACGGCCCACGCGGAACGGACGAGCAGCAGGGAAATCAGCATCGCGGAGAAACAAACGACAGCTGTTGTTGGACGATTCCGGATGAACATATCTCACCTTCTTTTCAAACTCCATCCGTCAAACAATGTTCAAGATACTTAACGACCGAAAAAACCGGCCAGCCCAAGCACCTTGAAACCGACGAGCAGGATCATAAGCCCGAGGTAGGTGCGAAGTGCAATGAGGGACCACCGGACGCTTCGGGTCATGGGCATCGGCCCAAGGGAATCAATGTTTACCTTTTCCTCGGGCATATCATCGAGCGGGTGCACAACCTGAAAATAGCGGGTGTCGTTATTTATTGTTTTCATGATGACCTCCCTTCTCTTATCTGGAGAATATATTCGGAAAAATAACCTGGACGGCCAAAAGCAGCGAGAGACCGAAAAGAAGGATCACGATCGTCCAGTTCACGTAGTTGTTCCACGGCTTGTTCACGAACTTCTCTCCCAGCACTTCCTTGTCGTTGAGGAGGAGCTGCAGGAAGATGATGGCCGAAGGGAGTATGATGCCGGCGAGCACCTGAACACCGAGGATGATGAGTTGCAGCGGCGCACCTGGGATCAGCACGAGCGCAGCAGCGCCAAGGATGCAGAGCACATAGACAGAGTAAAACCCAGGCGCTTTCAGGAAGGTCATCTGGAGACTGGAGGGCCAGCCCCGCACCTCACCATACGCCCACGCGCTGGAAAGGGAGATTGCCGTAGTGCCGAGCACAGCTGCATTGACGCAGAGGAGCAGCATGGCGTCCTTCGCAAAGGAACCGAAAATAGTCCCGAGCCCCACTGCCATCTGGGCAGGATCCTCATACGCGATGCCGTGCCGTGCCAGGGTGTAGCCCGCCACCATCATGCAGCCCGCGACGGTGACGGTAAGGACGGCGCCGATCAGCGTGTCGAGCCGCGCGTAGCTCAGGTCCGACTTGCGAAGGCGTTTATCTGCCACGCAGCTCTGCTGGAAAAAGAGCTGCCACGGGGCAATCGTTGTTCCCACGATGGCAATGACGAGAAACACCAATTCACCGGTGATGCCTCCGGTGGGCACGACAGGAACGAGGGTGTGGCGCACGACCTCTCCGACCGCAGGGTGAAAGACGAAGGAGGCGACAATCCAGGCCAGGTCAAAAAGGCAAAGAGCCACCGTTATCCATTCCCACCGGCGGTAACTTGCCGTCAGGACCATGGCAAGGAGCATCAGTGCGGAGACCGGAATTGCGATGTTTGCCGAAATACCCAGTCTGTTCGTTACCAGGTGAATTGCGGCAAACTCTGTCACCAGGGTAAAGAAGTTTACCAGTAAGAGATCGAAGAGGGAAAACCGACCCCACCATTTGCCAAAGCGTTTGTAGATCATTGCCGCGTGGCCTTGACCGGTTACGATGCCCAGGCGCACGACCATCTCCTGACAGAGGTAGGTGATCGGTAGCAGTACGAGCAGCACCCAGAGAAGCTGCAGGCCGTACTGAGCCCCTGCCTGCGTGTACGTCGAGAGCGCACCCGCATCGTTGTCGGCTTCCATCACTATCAAGCCGGGACCCATTACCACGAGAAACAACCAGATCCTGCGGACCCAGTTACGACGGACTACGCGGCCATTTGGTCTGTCGATGGTCAAGACGTTTTCCTGAAGTGTAGCTACGTTTCTGGCCATGATGACACCTCCTTCACAGTGTGCGGAGCGAGGCGCAATGGCGGAAGACGACCGCGCGAAAACAAGATCCTTCCGCTTAGCACTTCCGTTACGAGGCAAACCCTTACGATATTCTTCTTATGGCTGAAACAAAAAAGAGGGGAAATGAAATCGGTTGATGCCCCTCAAGAACCGCATCCGGTTCAGGAGGAGTCGGGAAGATCAGATGATCTTGAGCGAGACGTCCTGGAGCCGGAGCAGATCTTTGCTCCAACCGCTGTAACTATGACCGCCGGGGTCGTCTTCCATTACGCCGTACGCTCCTTTTTTGAATTTCGGGTAATTTACTCCCTGACGCTGCTGATGTCAAGACATGACTCTTTTGCGGCAGCTTTTTCTTGTTGACAAAGCACACGGTGCGGGTTTTAATCTACGAACAAATTCTTCAAAAGGAGCGGTCTTAGATGGAAGACGACCCTGGCGGTCACCAGCTTGTCGATTGGCGTGAGCCGCTCCCTCGCCTGAGTTTGGTTGCTCAGATCCACTGAGCTTTCAACCTCCTCAGAGCCGGAAGCGGTTTCTTGAGGAGATCCTTCTTTAGATTGCTTTTCCCTCAGTTCCAATCTTCAAAAGGCTGACTGCAAGCGTTGCGACCCATTCCTAAGTAAGGAGTGGCAATGTACTGGATCAGCAAAAGCATTCACCTGATGGGCAGGTTTCGTAACCGGCTCTTGATGTTCCTCGTCATTCTCGGCCCGGGCGTCATCACCATGATTGCCGACAATGATGCAGGGGGCATTGCGACCTACGCGGTCACCGGCTCCAAATACGGCTTCAGCCTGCTCTGGATCTTTTTCATACTTGTGCCCATGGCGTACTACATCCAGGAAATGACCGTCCGCCTCGGTGCGGTTACCAAGCGCGGTCTCGCGGAAGCAATTTTCGACGGCTTTGGCCGCTTTTGGGGCTGGTTCTCTCTTTTTGATCTCGCCATTGTCAACTGGTGTACGCTGGTGACTGAATATATCGGCATGACCGCGGCCATGTCGATTTTCGGTGTGCCGCCTCTGATTACCTTTGGCACGGTGACCGCTATCCTGATGATCGTAGTACTCTCCGGTCGATACTGGACATTTGAGAAGATCACACTATTCTTCTGCTGCTTCAATTTCGTCTACATCCCGGCTGCATTCTGGGCGATGGAGAGCGGAAATGCGCCGGCATGGGGGGAAGTATTTAAAGGTTTTTACAACCCTTCTTTTCCGCAGGGTTTCACCGCGGACCTTCTCTTTATCGTCATGGCGAACATCGGCACGACTATTACGCCCTGGCAGATATTTTTTCAACAGAGTGCGGTCGTGGATAAAGGACTCGATATCAAAGACATCAAGTTCGGCAAAATAGATACATTGGCGGGTTCTTTCTTTACGTGCCTCGTGGCCGCATTCATCGTCATCACCACGGGCGCAGCTTTCTACTACCACAACCCACCAATCGCTGTGGAGGACGCGAAGCAGACCGCAGAAGCCATCGTGCCCCTCCTGCCTCACCGGGAGGGGGTCTGGGCGCGTGCCCTCTTCGCAATCGGTCTCTTCGACGCGGGATTCTTGGGTGCTCTCTGTATTTCCCTTGCCACTTCATGGGCAGTGGGAGAGGTTTTCGGCTGGGCCCACTCGCTGAACAAAGGCGTTAAGGATGCGCCCTGGTTCTACGTAATCTACTTTGTGTGCCTGGCGACTTCGGGTGGAGTTGTGCTGATACCCAACGCCCCACTGATCATGATCACGATGTTCGTGCAGGTGATAGCGTTGACTTTGCTTCCTGCTGCGCTACTCTTTCTGATCCTGCTGCTCAACGATGAGGCTCTCATGGGAGATCATATGAACACGCTGTGGCAGAATATCGCAAACTGGAGCATCACGGGATTTGTCATCATCATGTCTACGCTGTTCGGCGTTTCGGTGCTGTTCCCCGGTATATTCGGGCAGGGTTAGGAGGTCCATATGTCTGTGAGCAAAGACCTGAGCTTTGCGGATGCGATAAGTAACAAGGAGTTTCGCTTTTTCTGGTTCTCACAGCTCCTCAACCGGCAGGTGGAGACCGTCAACGGAGAAAGGCTCGGGAAGCTCTCGGATCTGGTTTTTAATCTGGGTGATCCTTATCCGGGTGCAGTAGGAATCCATATAGAGCACGGTTGGGGAAAACCGACAGAGTTCATCCCGTGGGACAAAGTTGTCGACATCGGGAAGAAGAGCATTGTGGTGCAGCCACCACCGGAAGGAAGCACAGCGTACCCGCCATTCGTCGATCAGCCTGGTTGGATATTAATAAACGAGCATCTTATGGGACGGACGATTCTCGACACCGACGGCCGCCGCGTGGAGGTCGTCAATGACGTGCAGATGCTTGAATCGAGAGCGCGCCTCATCATCATACATGTGGACGTTTCATTCAATGGCTTCTTAAGAAAATGGGGGCTTGGCGGGCTGCGATGGATTACCGACAAGCTTATACCGTGGCGCTACGTGCAGCCCTTCTCTCTTGAAGATGCGGTAAAGACCGATACAGTTTCTCTCTCGGTTACCAAGGAACAGGCCAGGGAGTTGCCTGGTGAGGACCTTGCAGATGTGCTCGAGATGCTCTCAGGCGAAGAGCAGGAAGCATTTTTCTCTGCACTCGATCCTGAAAAAGCGGCGGAATCGCTGATGCATGCGGAACCGCGCGCGAAGAGGCAACTGATTGAGGACCTCCCCAAGGAGAGGGCGCAGGCTATTCTCGCCGAACTTTCTATCCCGCAGCTGGCCGACCTTTTCTCGGTTCTGCCCCACGACGACGTCACGGAGCTGATGCAGCTCATCCCGGAGGAGAGCGCAAAGAGAATTCAGCAGTTGCTATCGGACCGGGAAGCCAGGGCACGGGATCTCATGTCGTCCGATTACCTGGTGTTCACAGAAGAGACAACGGTCGGTGAAGCATTGAAGACCATCAGGACGTCGGGGCTCGACCCTGACACGATCTCCTACATCTACGTGATAGCTGCCGAGCGGGTGCTTATCGGGGTGGTGGATCTCCGGGAAATCGTGCTTGCCCAGGACGACGCGCGCATCGGTGATATTATGTCCTCATCTGTGGTGGCAGCCGAAGAGGATAAGGGCCGGGACGACCTTGAAGAGATTTTTGCAAAGTACCGGTACCGCATGCTGCCGGTGGTGGACGGCCAGGATCATCTGCTCGGCGTCATCAGTTACAGCGATCTTATGCAGCCTGAACCGGAAAAGTAAAGAGGTATGCCATGCCGCGGATAAAGATGACCATAATGGCAAGAGTCGCCCTCTATTTTCTGAGCTTCTACCTTCTTTTTCTTGTAACCCTGATCATTGTAAAATTCGTCAAGACGGTCTGGCAGTGAAGAGACGGTGAGTGAGAATTCCCGATCACGCGTACTTCTGTCGCTTCGCGCATGATGTCAGAGAAGCGATTCAGCGTCGGTGGCGGATGACGTTTGGGAGGTCGGAAAGCTCCTCAGGTTCTTCATCCTCATCTTCCCATGCGCTTGTCATATCTTCCAACCTCGCCTTTCCTTCGACGACGATATCCTCCAATTTGGTCATGAGGTCTTCCTCGAGCAGTAAACCGTCAACATCTATTGGCGCGTCGAGACTGGCAAGGTAGCGCTTCACTTCACCGGCAGTTCCCTCGCTGATCACGTCATGGTCGACCACGTAGACCTCCACGTCTTCCGAAGTCGTCTCGACGCTTATCACCGTGCCCTCCTTAAGCTCGACTAACACTTTCGGCATTGCCCGATTTCCTCCTTGTCTGTGATGGCGATCCCCGGGCGAGCGCATGAAATTCTCACGCAACGTCCATAGCAGTTTTTCGGAGGCTGATTGAAAAATCTTAAGAGGAAAAGATAAGTGGAATTTGACATGGCATAATGGTAGCTTACTGCGGCTGTGAAATAAGCCGGGCTACTACGAACTACGGTATTTTGAGTCAAGCTATCCGCATGAAGGCAGTCGACACTGCACAAAGAACTGAGTCCCTTCTGCACAACCGGCCCCTTCTACTGTTCTGGCTTGCGCGCGTTTCTACAACGGTGGCCTACCAGATGCTGGCAGTCGCTGTAGGCTGGCAGATATACGCCCTAACCCGCAGCCCATTCTACCTTGGGTTGGTAGGGCTGGCCCAGTTCCTGCCCATGCTTCTCCTCACGCTTCTCGTGGGTCATGTGGCCGATCGATATGATCGCCGTCGGATTCTCAGAACGTGCCAGTTGATCGAGGGGCTCGGAGTCGTGGCGCTTGCTGCAAGCAACTACGCGGGTTGGACGAACGAGAAGACAATCCTTGCAATTGTACTGGTGCTCGGAGCAGCGCGCGCCTTCGAGCTCCCGACGCTGCATGCGTTATTGCCCAACCTGGTAAGCACAGACTTTCTCCCTCGCGCGGTGGCGCTCTCTACCTCGTCGGGCCAGACTGCAGTGATCGTGGGTCCGGCGCTCGGCGGTCTTCTCTATGCGCTTCACCCGACGCTGGCCTATGGTACGGTTGCCGCACTCTTTTTGGCGGCGAGTCTCTTTGTCTCTCTCATCCGGGCCGGACGGAAGCGGCAGCACCGTGAACCGGTAACTCTGCAATCTCTCTTCGCCGGTATTGCATTCATTCGCAGCAGACCCGCAATCCTCGGCGCGATATCCCTCGACCTGTTTGCAGTGCTGCTTGGGGGCGCGACTGCCTTATTGCCTGTGTACGCGCGGGAGATCCTTGTGATAGGCCCCTGGGGGCTGGGAGTTCTGCGATCGGCCCCCGCTGCGGGCGCGCTGTTGATGTCTGTTTTTCTGGCGCATCATCCCCTTCAGGGCGGAATGGGACGCACAATGTTCATCGCTGTTATCGTATTCGGCATTGGCACAATCGGATTCGGACTGTCTACCTCCTTTGCGTTGTCCCTTATTTGCCTTGCAGTGCTGGGAGCAGCGGACGTGATCAGCGTGGTCATCCGGCAATCTCTCGTGCAGACACGAACGCCTGACGAAATGCGCGGGCGAGTGACCGCAGTCAATTCTATGTTCGTAGGCACATCGAACCAGCTGGGAGAATTTGAATCAGGCCTGACCGCAGCTTGGTTCGGCGTTGTTCCCGCAGTTCTCATCGGTGGCGTCGGGACGATCGTCGTGGCAGCACTCTGGGTCTATATGTTTCCGGATCTCGCACGGATCGACACGGTGAAGCAGTGAAGTAGTGGAGGCAGGGGAACTGTGAAACTGAGTGCACGCGAAATCACGAAGTTC
>Ga0335069_10015760_pt1 | contig 10566 bp, 8 predicted proteins | sample Lox_Sample_11_FD_206714 | JGI IMG/M metagenome (GOLD analysis project Ga0335069, IMG submission 206714) | Soil microbial communities from Loxahatchee National Wildlife Refuge, Florida, United States - Lox_Sample_1.1 | ecosystem: Environmental > Terrestrial > Soil > Wetlands | place: USA: Florida...
GTCGACTTCGCCCAAGGCTATCTTTTCGGCGAGCCGCGGGCGGTGCGCGAGGAAGCGCTCAAGGGCGGAGACGCGGTTCCTGCCGGCCAGCCGACCGTCGTTCCCCTGCGCAAGATCGCCTGATATCGACGGCGCCGATATCGCTTATGAAGCGATATCATTGGCGCGCATGAACGGGCGGCCGTATCTGTCGGGCGTGACAGGGAACGGCACGCCATGTCTGCACCAGACGAACGCCACCGCATGCTGGATTCGCTGCGCCAGTCGGCGCCGTGCTTCAGGGACGAGGGCACCAAGACTTTCATCCTTACCCGCATGGCGGATGTCCGCGCGCTGCTGACCGACAACACGATGCTCCGCAACCCCGATCTCGCCGAGGACGGCTCGCTGGTGAAGACCTTCAAGCCCGCCGACATGAACCGCCCCGGCGACCGCGACGGCGGCATGGGGTTCCTCGACGATCCCGATCATGCCCGCGTCCGCGCCCCCATCGCCCGCGCGCTCAACCGCCGCGTCGGAGCGATGCGTCCGTTCGTCGAAGGCGTGGCGCGCCGCCGCCTCGCCGCGCTCGCCGGCCGCGCATCATTCGATGTCGTCTCGGACTATGCGGTGCACGTACCGATCGACGTCATCGGCGGCCTGTTCGGCGTACCGACCGGCGACATGCCGCGCTTCCGCCAGTGGTCCGAGGACGCGCTCAAGGTGTTCGGCCCGGCCAGATCGGAGGCCGAGGACGCCGCGCGCCGCGACGCGAACAACGCCATTCTCGACTATCTCGACGAAGCGATGACGCTGCGCCGCCGCGCGCCCGGCGACGACCTGATCAGCGACCTGCTGGCGGTTCAACGCGAAGCCCGGCTCAGCGACGGCGAGATCCGGGTCAACTGCCTGAACCTGCTGCTCGGCGGCAACGTCACGACAGCCGACCTGATCGCCTCCGCCGCCTGGCTGCTGCTCGGCCATCCCTCAGAGCTTGCAAAGCTCAAAGCCGACCCCCGCCTGATCGGTGCGGCGATCGAGGAGGCGCTGCGCTACGAACCGCCGACACAGGGCACGCAACGCATCGCGCCGCGCGACATGGAGATCGCCGGCTGTCCCGTCCAAAGGTCGCAGGTCGTCGCCACCTTCCTGCACGCTGCCAACCGCGATCCGGCGGCGTTTAGCGATCCGCACAGTTTCGATATCACGCGCCGCGGTCCGGGACACGTTTCCTTCGGCGGCGGCGCGCATCTCTGCATCGGTGCGCCGCTCGCGCGCCTCGAGGGCCAGGTCGCGGTCGCCGAGCTCTTGACGCACTTCCCGGACCTGCGTCTCGCCGGCGCCGCGGCAGGCTGGCGCGACGCGCCGTTCTTCCGCGGTCTCGCCACGCTGCCGGTGCTGGCGTGAATCTGAAGGCGCTCGAAGAATCCGCGCCATTGACCGGCTGACGCCTGCGTGGCACGGCTCGGCCATGACCGGGCCGCAGCTCCTGACGAACCTGTCGACCATCGCCGCGGACTACGACGCGCTGTTGTGCGACGTCTGGGGCGTGCTGCACAACGGCGTTCGCGCCTTCGATCCCGCCTGCGCCGCGCTCAAGGCCTTCCGCGGGAAGTTCGGCCGGGTGATCCTCCTCTCCAACGCGCCGCGGCCCGCGAGCGATATCGAGGGCCAGTTCGCGCGCCTCGGCGTGCCGCCCGACTGCTACGACGTCATCGTCACCTCGGGCGACGCGGCGCGCGAGGACCTGGCGCGGCGCGCCGCGCGCGGCCGTCTCGCGATGTTTCACCTGGGGCCGGAACGCGACCGCAACCTGTATGCCGGTCTCGACATCGCCCTCTCCGACGTCGCCGGCGCGGACATCGTGCTCTGCACCGGCCTGTTCGACGACGAGGCAGAGACGCCGGACGACTACACGGACATGCTGGCCGCGATGAAGGGTCGCGGTCTCACCATGCTCTGCGCCAACCCCGATCTCGTCGTTCAGCGCGGCGGCAGGCTCGTCCATTGCGCGGGATCGCTCGCCAGGGCCTATGAGGCGATCGGCGGCACGGTCGTCTACTACGGCAAGCCGCACCTGCCGATCTACGACGTGGTCCGCGCCGTGGCCGGCGGCGCGCAGCGCATGCTGATGGTCGGCGACGGCCTCGTCACCGACGTCAAGGGTGCGAACGCCGCAGGGATCGACGTGCTGTTCATCGCCGACGGCGTCCACGGCGAGGACGTCCGGGAGTTTACGCAGGCGCACCTGGCCGAGCTCTTCGCCGCCGCCGGCGTGCACGCCCGGGCCGCGATGCGAACGCTTGTCTGGTAGGCTCGCGACTCGCTAGAACGAAGCGCGTCTCCATCCGACCGGCCCATGACCTACTACATCGACGAGCTGAAACCCGGAATGTCCGAGAGCTTCACCAAGACCGTCAGCGAACGCGACGTTCAGCTGTTCGGCGAGATTTCGGGCGACGTGAACCCCGTGCATTTCGACGAGGGCTTCGCGTCGAGGACGATCTTCAAGGGCAGGATCGCGCACGGCGTGCTGAGCGCCAGCTATATCTCGACCGTGCTCGGCATGAAGATGCCGGGCCCCGGCACTATCTTCATGTCGGTAAACTGCCGCTTCCGTGCGCCGGTGCGGATCGGCGACACGGTCACCGCCACCTGCACCGTTCGCGAGGTCGTGCCGGAGAAGCGCCGCGTCGTGTTCGACTGCGTCGCCAAGGTCGGCGACACGACCGTTATCGACGGCGAGGCGATGGTGATGGCGCCCGCCCGGCCGAAGGGGTGACCGCGGCCTCGATGAAGGTCTTCCGCCACTATCGCGACGTGCCCGACGCCTACAAGGGCGCGGTCGTCGCCGTGGGCAATTTCGACGGCGTGCACCGCGGGCACCAGGCGCTCATCGCCGAGGCGAAGCGCCAGGCCGACGAGCGCGGCGCGCCGCTCGGCGTGCTCGCCTTCGAGCCGCATCCGCAGGAATTCTTCCGCCCGTCGCCGGAATCGTTCCGGCTGACGCCGTTCCGCGCCAAGGCGCGCCTCATCGCAGGGCTCGGCGCCGACGTGATGTATGCACTCGACTTCAACGCCGAGATGGCGGCGAAGGGCGCGCAGGAGTTCGTCGCCGACGTGCTGGTCGACGGCCTCGGTGCCGGCGCCGTCGTCGTCGGGTCCGATTTCCAGTTCGGCCGCGGCCGCGCCGGCAATACGACGGTGCTTGCCTATATGGGCGAGATGGAAGGCTTCGGCGTCACGGTCTTCGATCCCGTCATCGCCCACGGCGACGACAAGATTTCCTCGACCGAGATCCGCGACGCGCTGAAGGCGGGCAGGCCCGAGGTCGCCGCGAGGCTGCTCGGCCACTACTGGAGCGTCGAGGCACGCGTCGAGCACGGCGACAAGCGCGGCCGCACGATCGGCTTTCCGACCGCCAACATGAAGCTGGTCGACGTGCTGAAGCCGGCCTTCGGGATTTATGCGGTGCGCGCGAAGATCCTCGAGAACGACCAGGTCGTCTCGATCCATGACGGCGTCGCGAGCTTCGGCATCCGCCCGATGTTCGAGAGCGAGGTGCCGCTGCTCGAGACCTATCTCCTTGACTTCGACGGCGATCTCTATGGCAAGCACATGGCGGTCGAGTTCGTCGCCTATATCCGGCCGGAGGCGAAGCTTGCCGACCTCGACGCCCTCCGGATGCAGATTGCGAAGGACAGCGACGCGGCCCGCGCCGCGCTTGCCGCGGCGCCTAGGCTGGACCGTTAACCGGGCCGCTGTTAGAACCCCTTTGCTGATTTTGCAGGTCTTGAGTCAAATGCTTGATTTCGCGGGGATTTCGCGAATTCGCCACCCGGCTCCGTGCCGGGGGTAAGCCCTGACGCGCGGAGGCCGGGATCGACGATGCCGCCCATCCAACCGCGAAAGCCCTGAAAGCCATGGCCAAGACCGACACCTCGACCGAAGCGCGCGACTACCGCGCCACCCTGTTTCTGCCCGCGACCGACTTCCCGATGAAGGCGGGCCTGCCCGAAGCCGAGCCGAAATGGCTCGCGCGCTGGGAGAAGATGGATCTCTACGGCCGCATCCGCGAGCGCGCGAAAGGCCGCCCGCTCTTCGTGCTGCACGACGGCCCGCCCTACGCCAACGGCGAGATCCACATGGGCACCGGCATGAACAAGGTGCTCAAGGACTTCGTCGTGCGCTCGCGCTCGATGCTCGGCTACGACGCGCCCTATGTGCCGGGCTGGGACTGCCACGGCCTGCCGATCGAGTGGAAGATCGAGGAGAAGTACCGCGCGGAAGGGAAATCGAAGGACGCGGTCCCGATCGAGCAGCTCCGCAAGGATTGCCGCGACTTCGCCAGTCACTGGATCGGCGTGCAGCGCGAGCAGTTCAAGCGGCTGGGCTGCATCGGTCAGTGGGACAAGCCCTACACCACGATGGATTTCCGCGCCGAGGCGGTGATCGCGCGCGAGCTGCACAAATTCGTCGACAACGATCTGCTGTACCGCGGCTTCAAGCCGGTGATGTGGTCGCCGATCGAGAAGACCGCGCTCGCCGAGGCCGAGGTCGAGTACCACGAGAAGACCAGCCCGACGATCTATGTGAAGTTTCCGATAGCGAAGCTTCCAACTGCCCAAGTGGCAATGGCGAGGCACGAACGGACAGAGGCAGATATAGCGGCAGCTTTCAAAGGCGCCTCGGTCGCAATCTGGACCACGACTCCGTGGACCATCCCCGGAAACCGAGCGATCGCCTACTCGGACTCGATGGAGTACGGCCTCTTCGAGGTGACGGTCGCCGAAGAGGGCTCTCTCGCTAAGGTTGGCGAGAAGATCGTATTGGCGGACGCGCTTGCCGATGAGGTAGCGCGACACGCCAAGCTTGCGCTCAAGCGGATTTCTGGCGTCGCTCCGGAAGGAATGGTTTGCGCCCATCCTCTCCGCGGCAAGGGCTACGACTTCGATGTCCCGCTGTTGCCCGGCGAGCACGTCACGGCCGACACCGGCACCGGCTTCGTCCACACTGCGCCCGGCCATGGCGAGGAAGACTTCGAGCTCATGCTCAAGAACTTCCCGCACTACACGGTCGAACATCCCGAAGCGTTCGAGGTCGTGGCGGAGGACGGTTCGTTCACCCGCCATGCGCCCGGCTTCGAGGGCAGGTTCATTCTCTCCCGCGATGGCAAGAAGGACGGCGACGCCAACAAGGCCGTGATCGAGGCGCTCAAGGGAACGGCGGCGCTGCTCGCACAGGGCACGCTGCGCCACCAGTATCCGCACTCCTGGCGCTCGAAGGCGCCGGTGATCTTCCGCGCCACGCCGCAATGGTTCATCGCCATGGACAAGCCCATCACGAAGGACGCCGGCGACACGCTGCGCGCCCGAGCGATGAAGGCGATCCACGACACCAAATGGTATCCCAAGTCCGGCGAGAACCGCCTCGGCGGCATGGTGAAGGACCGGCCCGACTGGGTGATGTCGCGCCAGCGTGCCTGGGGCGTGCCGATCGCGATCTTCGTGCACAAGCAAAGCGGCAAGGTGCTGAACGACGCCGCCGTCAACGAGCGCATCGGGACGGTGTTCGCGGCCGAGGGCGCCGATGCCTGGTACAAGCCGGGCTCGGCCGCGCGCTTCCTCGGCAACGAACACAATCCCGACGATTACGAGCAGGTGACGGACATCCTCGACGTCTGGTTCGACTCCGGCTCGACGCACGTGTTCACCGTCGAGAATCCGATCGAGCCGTCCTGGCCGAAGAAGGACCATGCCGACCTCTATCTCGAAGGCTCGGACCAGCACCGCGGCTGGTTCCAGTCCTCGCTGCTCGAGAGCTGCGGCACCCGCGGCCGCGCGCCCTATGACGCCGCGCTGACGCACGGATTTGTCCTCGACCGCGAAGGCGACAAGATGTCGAAGTCGGTCGGCAACGTGATCCTGCCGCAGACGATCGCCGACAAGAACGGCGCCGACATCCTGCGCCTCGGCATCGCGGCGTCCGACTTCACCGAAGACACGCGCATGGCGGCCGACATCATCCAGGCCAACGCCGACGCCTATCGCCGGCTGCGCAACACCATCCGCTTCATGCTCGCGAACCTCTCCGGCTTCGACGAGAAGGAGCGCATCGCCCCGGCCGAGATGCCGGAACTCGAGCGCTTCGTGCTGGCGAAGCTCGCCGAGCTCGATGTGCTGGTGCGCGAAGGCTACGAGCACTACGACTTCAACCGCGTGTACAATGCGATCTTCGCGTTCTGCACCAACGAGCTGTCGGCGTTCTATTTCGACATCCGCAAGGACGCGCTCTACTGCGACAGCGTCGCGGCGCCCCGCCGCCGGGCCGCGCGTACCGCGATCGACGAGACCTTCCGCCGGGTCGTCACCTGGCTCGCCCCGCTTCTCTGCTTCACGATGGAAGAGGCGTGGCTGCTGCGTTTCCCCGACGACGGCGAAAGCGTCCACCTGCAAACCTTCCCGGCGACGCCCGCCGGCTGGAAGAACGATGCGCTGATCGCAAAGTGGGATCGCATCCGGGCGCTCCGACGCGTCGTCACCGGCGCGCTCGAACTCAAGCGCAAGGACAAGGTCATCGGCGCGAGCCTCGAGGCGCGCCCGGTGCTCTATGTGAGCGACGCGAAGGATGCCGCACTCTTCGACGGCCTCGATCTCGGCGAGATCGCGATCACCTCAGGCGCCAAGGTCTCGATGCACGAACCGCCCGGCGATGCGTTCCGCCTGCCGGACGTGCCGGGCGTGGCGGTCGAGTTTCACCATGCCGAGGGCGACAAATGCGCCCGCTGCTGGATGATCCTGCCCGAGGTAGGCAGCAATCCGGCGCACCCGGATCTCTGCAACCGGTGCAGCGAGGCGGTCGATCTGTTCGAGGGTGCGGCCGCATGAAGCTCGACATGCCGGCCCGCGACTGGGGTCTCGCCGCGGCTGCGGTCGCGCTGCTCCTCGACCAGCTCAGCAAGTTCGTCCTGCTCTATGGCTTTCACTTCATCGAGCGCGCGCCGGGCGACGCCGTGCCTGTATTGCCGTTCTTTAATCTTGTGATGGTGTGGAATCCCGGGGTCAGCTACGGCCTGTTTCCGGCCCATACCCGGCTCGGCTCGACGCTTCTGGTGTTGCTGTCGGTTGCCGCAATCGCCGGGCTTGGCTGGTGGTTGTGGAACGCGACGCGGCGGGCGCTGGCGATCGGCCTCGGCCTGGTTATCGGCGGCGCGATCGGGAACAACCTGATAGACCGCCTGATCTATGGAAAGGTTGCCGACTTTTTCCACTTTTACGCCCTCGGCTATGACTGGTATGTGTTCAACGTGGCCGACGCCGCCATCACCTTCGGCGTCATCGCGCTCTTGTACGATGCGCTGATGCGGCCGGAGACGAGCCCGGGCCGGGAGACAGGTTAAGTTCAGGAGTTGTCCATGCGCCGCCTGATTCAGATCGCGCTCCTCATGGGAGCCGCCGCAAGCCTCGCGGGCTGCGACAGCATCCGCGCCGCCGCGGGCAACGACAAGGAATCGCCCGATGAGTTCGCGGTCGTCACCAAGGCGCCGCTGGTGATCCCGCCCGACTTCAACCTGCGGCCGCCGGCACCGGGCACCGCGCCCGCGAACCAGGTCGAGCCGACCCAGGCGGCGCAGGCCGCGCTGTTCAGTGCCGATCCCGCAACTGTCGCGGCCTCCCTGCCGGCGACCATGAGTGCAGGCGAGCGCTATCTCCTCGCCAATGCCGGCGTGCAGAACGCCGATCCGGCGATCCGGCAGCAACTCGCCTCTGACGCCGCCGGCATGCGCGGCTCCGACGACAGCTTCACCAACGCGATCCTCTTCGGCGATTCGCCGTCGGCCACGGGCGCGAAGCCCGTGGATGCCGATGCCGAGGCGCGCCGCATCGAGGCCGCGCGCGCCGGGGGCACCGCGCCTGCGGCGCCTGCGGGCTCCGCCGCTCCGCCGGCTCCGGACAAGCCTTCGGATTCCAGCAAGGACGACGACGACTGGCTCGGCCACCTTTGGCCGTTCTAGTGCCGCCTGCGCGGGCCGCTCTGGCCGGCCTCGTCGCGCTTGCCGTTCTCGCGCCCGCGCGCGCCGCCGAGCCCGTCAGCCAGTTCACGCTCGCGAACGGCATGCAGGTCGTCGTGATCCCGGATCATCGCGCGCCCGTCGTGACGCAGATGATCTGGTACAAGGTCGGCGCGATGGATGACCCGCCGGGCCATTCCGGCCTCGCGCACTTCTTCGAGCACATGATGTTCCGCGGCACGAGAGCCGAGCCCGACGGCGCCTTCTCGCGCATCCTTGCGCGCAATGGCGGCGAGGACAACGCCTTCACGACCGAGGACTACACCGCCTTCTACGAACAGATTGCGCGCGACCGGCTGAAGCTCGCCATGCAGCTCGAGGCCGACCGCATGGCGCATCTCGACCTGTCCGATCCGGGCGTCCGCACCGAGCGCGATGTCGTGCTCGAAGAGCGCCGCATGCGCATCGACAACAATCCGCAGGCGCTCGCCAACGAGCAGGCCGCGGCCGCGCTCTATCTGTCCCATCCCTACGGCCGCCCGGTTATCGGCTGGCCCGAGGAGGTCCATCGCCTCGACCGTGCCGAGGCGCAGGCGTTCTACGACCACCACTATGCACCCAACAACGCGATCCTCGTCGTGGTCGGCGACGTGACGCGGGGCGAGGTAAAGGCCGATGCCGCCGCGTCGCTCGGCGAGGTTCCGGCACGCAGTCTCGAGCCGCGCGTGGTCTATGCCGAGCCGGCGCGGCTCGGCGAGACGCGCCTCGCGATCGTGCGCCCCGATGCGCGGGTCGCGAATTTCTCCCGCTTCTACCGGGTTCAGAGCTATGCGCGCGCCAGGCCGGGCGAGGCCGAGGCCCTCGACGTGCTCGCCGCCCTGCTCGGCGGCGACAGCAACGCCCGGCTCTATCGCAAGCTGGTGGTCGAGCAGAATCTCGCAACCGACGCCGGCGCCGCCTATGACGGCGACGCCCGCGACTCAGGCGAGTTCTCGGTCTATGCCGTGCCGCGGCCCGGCGTGTCGCTCCAGGCGGTGGAGCGCGCCGTCGACGCCGTGATCGCGGAGTTTGCCGCGACGCCGGTCTCTGCCGAGGACCTCGCGCACGTCAAGACTCAGATGATCGCGACCACCGTCTATCGCCGCGACAACCAGCTTTCGCTCGCCACCGCCTACGGCCAGGCGCTCGTCATCGGCCGCAGCGTCGCCGACGTGCAGGACTGGCCGCGCCGGATCGAGGCGGTGACCGCGCAGGCGGTGCGTGCCGCCGCCGCGAACGCGCTCGACCGCAAGGAGGCCGTCACGCTCTATCTCTCGCCGTCGCCGACATGAGAATCCTGGCCGCCATCGTCGTGTTCCTGTTCTGCGCCGCGCCGGCCTTCGCCTCGGCGCCGAAGGCGCTCGACATCGGGCCGGGCGAGCAGGTCTGGTTCGAGGAGGACCACACCGTGCCGATGGTCGCCGTCACCGTGGCGCTGCCGGCCGGCTCGGTCTACGACCCCGCGAACAAGGCCGGTCTCGCCGCCTTCGCCGCCTACATGTTCAACGAAGGCGCAGGCGAATACAGCTCCGTCGCCTACCAGGCCGCGGTCGCCAATCTCGGCATGCAGCTCTCCATGTCGCCCGACCGCGACTACCTCGTGCTCTCTTTCACCACGCTGTCGTCGCACGCGAAGGAGGCATTCCGGCTGTTCGCGCTCGCGCTCCAGAAGCCGCACTTCGATGCCGACGCCGTGGCGCGGGTTCGCGCCCAGATGCTCCAGAGCCTCCAGCAGGACGCCCAGGAGCCTGCCACCATTGCCCTCAACCGCTTCTACCAGGCGTTCTTCGGGGACCATCCCTACGCCCACCCGGTGAACGGCGACGCCGCCGGCCTGAACGCGATCTCCGCCGCCGATCTCAAGGCGTTCGCAGCCACGCATTGGGTCAGAAACGGCGCGAAGCTCACCGTCTCCGGCGACATCGACACGGCGATGCTGACCGCCTTGCTGAAGTCGACCTTCGACCCCTTGCCGGCAACCGCGCCGCCGCCGCCGCCGCCCGTGACGCACACCGGACCACCCGGACTTATCGTCGTCGCGATGGACGTGCCCCAGCCGACGGCGATATTCGGGCTCCCCGGCATGCTGCGCTCCGACAAGGACTATCTCGCAGGCTATGTCGCCAACCACATCGTGGGCGGCGGGGACTTTTCCTCGCGTCTGACGCATGAGGTCCGCGAGAAGCGCGGCCTCACCTATGGCGTGTCGCAGGTCTTCGGCGACTTCCGCCTCGCGGGCTATGTGATCGGGCAGGTCGCCACCCGGCGCGACAGCATGAGCCGGTCGCTCGAGGTGATCCGCAATGTGCTCGCCGAATATGCCGCCCACGGACCGACCGAGGCCGAACTCCGGGACGCCAAGACATACCTGACCGGCTCCTATCCGCTCGCCTTTTCCTCCAACGTCGGCATCGCTGCGCAACTCAACGCGTTCCAGCGCGCCGGCCTCGACATCGACTACGTGACCAGCCGCAACAGCCGCATCAACGCCCTGACGCTGGCCGACGTCCGCCGCGCCGCGGCGCGGATTTTCGATC
>Ga0335069_10015762_pt1 | contig 10565 bp, 8 predicted proteins | sample Lox_Sample_11_FD_206714 | JGI IMG/M metagenome (GOLD analysis project Ga0335069, IMG submission 206714) | Soil microbial communities from Loxahatchee National Wildlife Refuge, Florida, United States - Lox_Sample_1.1 | ecosystem: Environmental > Terrestrial > Soil > Wetlands | place: USA: Florida...
GGTGGTGGAGTCGGCGACCGATGCCGGTCGCGCGCGCCACATCCGCGTGGACCTGCGGCGCCTCGACGAGCTGATGAACCGGATCGGCGAGCTGGTGCTCGCGCGCGGCCGCCTCGACGCGCTGTCGCGGCGCTTCGCCGAGCCGGACCTCGCCGACGTGACCGGGGACATCGGCCGCCTGTCGGCCAGCCTGCAGCACGAGATCCTGCAGGCGCGCATGGTGCCGGTGTGGCAGGTGTTCGACCGCTTCCCGCGGATGGTGCGGGACCTCGCCCGGCAGATGGGGCGCCAGGTCGCGTTCCGCGTGGAGGGCAAGGAGATCGAGCTGGACCGCGCGATCCTCGACGAGATCGCCGATCCGCTGGTCCACCTGCTCCGCAACGCCGTGGATCACGGCATCGAGCCGCCGGCGGAGCGGACGGCGGCCGGCAAGCCGGCGACGGGCGAGCTGGTGCTCGCGGCGGTGCGGGAGCGGGCCTCGATCGCCGTCCGGGTGAGCGACGACGGCCGCGGGATCGACCGGGCGCGGGTGCTGCGGCGCGCGCAGGAGCTCGGCCTCGTCGCCGACGACGTCGAGCACCTGAGCGACGACGACACGCTGGCGCACCTCATCGCGCTGGCGGGGTTCAGCACCGCCGAGCACGTGACCGACGTCTCGGGCCGGGGCGTGGGCATCGACGCGGTGACCACCTCGGTGCGCGCCCTCGGCGGCTCGCTCGAGGTGAAGTCGGAGGACGGGCGCGGCACCACGTTCACGATCCGGCTGCCGACCACGCTGGCGATCGTGCGCGCGCTGCTCGCGCGGGTGGGCGAGGAGACGTACGCGCTGCCGCTGACTCACGTGGCCGAGATGGTGGAGTCGCGGCGCGGCGACGTGCAGCTGGTGCAGGGCCGGGAAGTGATGATGCTGCGCGGCCAGCCGGTGCCGCTGGTGCGCCTGTGGGAGCGCCTGGGCGTGGCGCACGCGGGCCCGCGGCCGGCGCGGCAGCCGGTGATCGTGCTGGAGATGGGCGAGCGGCGCTCGGGCGTGGTGGTGGACGCGCTGCTGGGCCAGCAGGAGATCGTGGTGAAGCCGTTCGAGCCTCCACGCGGCACGATCCCCGTGTTCAGCGGCGCGACCATCCTCGGCGATGGCGCGCCGGCGCTGATCCTGGACGCCGGTGGCCTGATCTAGAGCGGGAGCCTGATGGACGACATTCGGGATCTCAAGGCGCTGCAGCTCGACGCCCTGCGCGAGGTGGAGAACATCGGCGCGGGTCACGCGGCCACGGCGCTGTCGCAGATGACCAACCGCCGCATCATGATCTCCGTGCCGCAGATCACGGTGACGCGGCTCGAGGACGTGGCCGGCCTGCTCGGCGATCCGCCGCAGGTGGTCGCGGCCATCCTGCTCCACATGATGGGCGACCTGACGGGCCGCACGCTGCTCGTCTTCCCCGAGGCGGCCGCCCGGCGGCTGTGCGACCTGCTGCTCAAGCGCGACCCGGGCACGACCACCGAGTTCGGCGCGCTGGAGCAGTCGAGCCTCAAGGAGGCCGGCAACATCCTGTGCGGCGCGTTCATGAGCGCGCTGTCGTCGTTCATGGGAATGATGCTGCTGCCGTCGGTGCCGAGCCTGCTGGTGGACCTCTCAAGCGCGGTGATCACCTCCGCCTACCTCGACTTCGGGGGCGAGCGGGACTACGTGCTGTGCGTGGAGACCCAGTTCCAGTTCGACGCCGAGACGGAAGCGCTGCGCGGCCACTTCCTCCTCGTGCCGGACCTCGCCTCGCTTCGCGCGTTTCTCCAGGCGGTCCGGCTCACCTGACGGCGGGGACGGCGATGCCCGCAACCGTGACCTCGGATCGCGATCTCGCCATCCTCCGGTCGTTCGTCCGGCGCATCGATCCCTCCGACGCCGGCGCGCACAACAACCTCGGCGTGCTGTACTTCCGCAAGGAGCTGTTCCCCGAGGCGGTGGGCTGCTTCGCGCACGCGCTCGAGCTCGACGCCAAGATGGCCGTGGCGCAGCGCAACCTCGAGATCGCCTACCGGCGCAGCGGCTACTACGACCGCCTGATCACGGATCTGCGCGACCGCCTGCGCCGCCACGCCGAGGATCGCGAGGCGCGCTGGGAGCTGGCCCGCGCCTTCGCCGCCGTGGGCCAGTACGAGGAAGCCCACGCCGAGTACACGACCCTGCTCACCCACAACCCCCGCGACCTCGGCTCGCTGATCCAGCTGGGACTGCTCGAGCAGCGGCTCGGCAACCTCGAGGCGGCCCTCGAGTGGTTCGAGCGCGCGCGGGAGGCGGATCCCGGGTCGTCGGTGCTCGAGTACCATCGGGGCGAGGTGCTGTACAACCGCGGCCAGAACGAGGCCGCGCTCGCGGCGCTGGAGCACGCCGTCGCGATCAACCCCGACAACGCCGAAGCGCACCACCTGCTGGCCTTCGTGCTGGGCGACCTCGGACGCCACGCCGACGCCCGGGCCGCGGCGAAGCGCGCGGCGCGGCTCAATCCGGCCCTGGCGCGCGCGCAGGCCAACCTGGCCCTGGAGCCGCGCGACACCCGCACGGTGCCCGAGCGCGCGCTGGCGCGCGCGTCGCAGGCGGCGGAGCGCCCGGGCGCCGACCGCGCCAGCCTCGCGCACTACCACCTGGCGCACGCCTTCCGTCAGAAGGGCTACTACCAGGAGGCGCTGCACGAGTACCGGCTCGCCCTGGAGCGCGGCGAGGACCGGGGCATGGTGCGGCGCGCGATGGCCGAGGTCGAGCTGTTGCGCCGCGACCATCCGGCGGCGCTGGAGCTGTACGACGAGCTGGTCGCGGAGGAGCCGGGCTGCGCGAAGTTCTGGAACGAGCGCGGCGTGAGCCTGCACCAGTGCGGGCGGCGCGACGAGGCCCTGGCGTCCTACCGGAAGGCCGTCGAGGTCGAGCCGGGCTACGCGCCCGCCCACAACAACCTCGGCGTCGTGCACGTGTCGCTCGGCCAGGTCGAGGCCGCGGTCGAGGCGTTCCGGCTCGCGCTCGCCGGCGCGGCCGACCTCGTCGTCGCCCGGCTCAACCTCGCGCTGCTGCTCACCCAGATGCGCCGCCACCAGCTGTCGCTCGAGGCGTACCGCCAGGTCATCGAGCTGGCGCCCGACTCGGCCGTGGCGTGGAACGGCGTGGGCATGGTGCTGGTCGAGCTGCAGCGGTATCCCGACGCCCGCAACGCCTTCGCGCGCGCCGTCGAGGCGGATCCCGAGTCGTCGGCCGGGCACTACAACCTCTCCTTCACGCTGTCGCACCTGGGCGAGTTCGAGGGCGCGTTGCGCGAGGTGAAGCGGGCCCTGGAGCTGGATCCGTACTACGTGCCGCAGAAGTACCTGCTCGCCATGGAGCTGCCCGAGGGGGAGGCATCGCAGGCGGGCCTGCCGGAGCTCGACGTGCCGCGGCCGCTCGGGGACGGGGAGGAGGCGTTCGTCTTCGACTCGCGCATCCTCGACAACCTGTTCGCCGAGCTGCGGACCGCGGCGCCGGCCCCGCAGGCGCGCGGCGCCGCGAGCGGCGATCCGTTCGCGCTGGCGCGCGACTACGTGTCCAAGTCGCTGTTCGAGCGCGCGGCGGCGGAGGTCACGCGGGCCGTGGGCCGGGGCGGCGACCAGGCCGAGGCGGCGGTGCTGAACGGCGACGTGTTCGTGCGGCGCAACCTGTTCGGGGAGGCCCTGGAGCGGTATCGCGAGGCGCGGACGCTGGCGCCGGCGCACCCGCGGGCCCGCGCGGGCGAGGTGCGCTGCCTGCTCGCGCTGGACCGGGTCGCCGAGGCCGCGCCGCTCGCCGAGGAGCTGCTCGCCGCGCTGCCCGACGACGTGGAAGCCGCGCTGCTGGCCGCCGAGGCCCGCGCCCGCTCCGGCGACCCGGCGGCGGCGCTCGACGTGCTGCGGCGCGCCCAGGTGCGCTCGCCGGAGCGGGCCGACGTGCGCAAGCTCCTGGGCGACGTGGCGCGCGCGGTGGGGGACGGCGACCTGGCGCGCGAGGCGTATCGCGGCGCGCTCGACCTCGATCCCGGCTACGTGGAGGTGTGGGTCGAGTACGGCCAGCTGTGCGAGCGCCGCGGCGACCTGCGCGAGGCCGAGCAGGCCTACCGCTCGGCGCTGGCGCACCTGCCGAGCTACGGCGTGGCGGCCCTGGCCCTGGCGCGGCTGCTGCACGGGGCCGGGCGCGGCGCCGACGCGATGGACGTCCTCATCGCGGTGCTGGGCCGCGACCCCTACGACTTCGAGGCCCTGGTGCTGCTGGCGCAGGTGCTGCTGGAACGGGGCCGCGAGGCCGACGCGCGCGCCGCGGCGGAGCGGGTGGTGCGCTTCCAGCCCGATCACGTCGGCGCCCGCTACCACCTCGGCCTCGCGCTGGCGCGCGAGCGGCGCTACCGCGAGGCCATCGCCGAGTGGGACCGGGTCATCGCGCTCGAGCCCTCGGGCCCGCTGGCGCAGCAGGCGCGCGCCCACGCGCGCACCGCGCGCGACCTGGTCCACATCTTCGCCGGCGAGGCCGCGTAGCCGTGGCGATCGAAGGCCCCCTCCGCGAGCTCGGTCTCCACGACGTCTTCCAGCTGCTGGACCTGAGCCGGAAAACGGGCGTGCTGCGCATCACCAGTCACCTGCGCGACAACGACGGCGTGGTGTTCTTCGACAGCGGCAGCATCGTGTTCGCCTCCATCCGCTCCAACCCGCACCGGATCGGGGACCGTCTGGTGGCCGGCGGCCGCATCACGCCGGAGGAGCTCGAGCGCGCCCGCGCCGTGCAGCAGCGCGAGGGCGGCCGCCGCCGCCTCGGGCAGATCCTCGTGGAGCTGGGCGCGCTGACGCCCCGCGAGCTGGAGCACGAGGTCGAGCGCCACATCGAGGAGGCGGTGTTCGAGCTGCTCTCGTGGCGCGAGGGCTCGTTCTCGTTCGCCGAGGGCGGCCTCGACGGCGCGCCGGCGGACGCGCTGGTCTCGCTGCCCACCGAGAAGGTCCTGATGGAGGGCGCGCGCCGCATCGACGAGTGGTCGCGGATCGAGACGCAGGTGCCGCACCTGGGCGTGGTGCCGGCCCTGGCGCCGCTCGCCGCGGGCGGGCCCGACACGATGCTCGACCTGCATCCGGCGGAGTGGGAGGTGCTGGCCGAAGTGGACGGCGCGCGCGACCTGCGGCAGATCGCCTCCGGCCTCCGGGTGAGCGAGTTCGACGTGGCGCGCACCGTCTTCGGCCTGGTCACGACGGGGGTGGTGGCGCTCCACGACCCGGCGGCGGTGCGCAAGTCGCGCGTGAGCATGGGCGACGACACCGACGCGCTGGTCGCGGCGGCCGAGGTGCGGCTCGAGGCCGGCGACATCGACGCCGCCCGCGAGGCGGCGCAGACCGCGCTGACGCTGCGGCCCGAGGAGCCCCGGGTCCACCTCGTGCTGGGGCGCGCGCAGCTCGCCGCCGGGCGCTACCCGGAGGCCGTGGACGCGTGCCGCCGCGCGATCCGCCTCGCGCCCGGGCTGGCCGACGCGCACCGCTGGTGCGGCTTCGCGCTCGCGGCCACGGGCCGCTTCCGCGACGCGCGCGAGAGCTGGGAGCGGTGGGAGCAGCTGGTGGACGGCCACGCCGACGAGGCGCAGCGCCGGCAGGTGGCGGACGCGCGGGCGGCGGCGGCGGCGTTCGAGCGGATGCTGGGAGGCGAGCGTGGCTGACGACATCCGCACGCTCACCGGCGTCCTGGCGCGCGACCCCGCCAGCCTCGTCTACGCGCCGCTGGCGGAGGTGCTGCGCCGCCGCGGCCAGCGCGACGAGGCGCTGCGCGTCGCCCTGCACGGGCTGGCCCGGCATCCGCAGCACGCCGACGGCCACGACGTGCTGGCGCGCATCTACTCGGACCTGGGCGACCTGGAGCGGGCGGGGCTGGCCTGGGGCAAGGTGCTCGAGATCGCGCCGGAGCACGCGGGCGCGCTCAAGGGCATCGCCTTCGTGCACTTCCGCCGCGGCGACGGCGCGGCCGCGACGGCGGCGCTGGAGCGCCTGCTCGCGCTCGATCCGTCGGACGAGGCGGCGCGGCGGGCGCTCGACACCGTGCGGCGGGTCGCGCCCGCGCCCGCGGACGCCGCGGGGGCGGGCTCGCCGGCGGGCGCGCCGTCCGTGCCGGAGGCGGCGCCGTCGTCCAAGGCCCGCGCCCGGCCGGCCGTGTTCAGCGGCTTCGACCGGGCCACGGCCGACATCCTGCTCCTCGACGAGCGCGGCCTCGTGCTGGCCGGCGGGCTCGTGTCGGCGGAGGGGGCGGACGTCTCGGAGGTGGCGGCCGCGGGACTCGCGGGCGTCTCGGGCGAAGCGACCCGCACCGGCGCGTACCTGGGGCTCGGCGCCTGGAAGACCATCGTGGCCGAAGCGGAGACCGCCAACCTGGTGGTGGCGCCCGCCAGCGAGGGCGCCCTGCTGCTGGTGCGGCGCGACCGCAGCATGCCCGTGGGCCTCGCGCTCCGCTTCGCCGAGCGCGCGCGGGGCACCGCGTCGGCGTGGCTCACGGGGCAGGGCGCATGAGCGCGCCGGACGCCAGCCGCCGGACCGGCGCCGCGGTCGGCCCCTCCGCGCGATCCGACCCGGGAGCGGGCCCCACCGACGCCCTCGGCCACGCCCTCGACCGGCTCTCCCGGGTGCGCGGGATGCGCGGCTCGATGTGGGTGTCCGCGGAGGACGGCCTGCCCGTCGCGCAGCTCCTGATGGAGGGGGTGCCCGGCAAGGCGGTCGCGGCGCTCGCCGCGTCGCTGATGCGCAAGGTGAGCGGCACCGCCGGCGCCGTCGGCGCGGGCAAGGTGCGGTTTGTGCAGATGGAAGCGGCGGGGGGCACGCTGCTGGCGGCGCTCGCGCCACCCGACCTGCTGCTGGTGGCGCTGGCCGACAGCCGGGTCAACATCGGTCTGGCGCGCCTCGAGATGATGCGCGCGGCCCAGGCGGTGGTGCCGTGAGCACGACGGTCGTCGAGTCCTGGGCGGAGCAGCCGCTGCTGCGCTACGTGGCCGAGTCCAGCGCGCGGCTGGTGGTGGTGATGACGTCCGCGGGCCAGGTGCTCGCGCAGCACGGGTTCGCGCGGGCCGTGGACCTCATGGCAGCCTCGGCGCTGGGCGCCGCGATCATGGCGGCCTCAGGCGCGCTGGCCCAGCAGGTGGGCGAGCGCAGCTTCGGCGCGCTGTTCCACGCGGGGGAGCGCCACGGCATCCACCTCGCTTCGTGCACCACGCCGCGCGGCCCGCTGATCGTGCTGACGGTGTTCGGAAGGGAGACGTCGATCGGCCTGGTCGAGCTGTTCTACGAGGAGTTCGCGGTGGCGCTCCGCCGCGCCGCGCCGCCCGACCAGCTGCGCGAGCCCGTGCTCGCGGCCGACTTCGAGGCCGACCTCAACCGCAGCCTCACCTCGCTGTTCCACCAGCGGTGACCGCATGTCCCTGGTGAACTTCACGACGCGCGAGATCACCTGCAAGATCGTCTACTACGGTCCGGGACGGTCGGGCAAGACGACCAACCTCCAGTACGTCTACTCGCAGGTGCCCGCCGACCGGCGCGGCCGGATGGTGTCGCTGGCCACCCAGACCGATCGCACCCTGTTCTTCGATTTCCTGCCGCTCGACCTCGGCACCATCTCGGGGTTCGCGACCAAGTTCCAGCTCTACACGGTGCCCGGCCAGGTGTACTACAACGCCACCCGCAAGCTCGTGCTCCAGGGCGCCGACGGCGTGGTGTTCGTGGCCGACAGCCAGGTGCGCCAGCTCGACGAGAACATCGAGAGCCTGCAGAACCTGCAGGCCAACATCCTCGAGCACGGCGTCGACGTGCGCACGCTGCCCATGGTGCTGCAGTTCAACAAGCAGGACCTCCCGCCCGAGCTGATCCTGGCCCCCGAGGAGCTCGACGAGGCCCTCAACTTCCGCAACCTGCAGACCTATCCGGCCGACGCGCTGCACGGCGTCGGGGTGTTCGAGACCCTCAAGGGCGTCGCGTCCGAGGTGCTGCGGCGCCTGAGCCAGGGCGCGGCCGGCGCGCGGCGGATCTAGCATGGACCTCAACCCGCGGTTCCGCTTCGAGGGGTTCGTGGTGGGGGCCAGCAACCGCCTGGCCGCCACCGCCGCCCGCACCGTCGCGGAGTCGCCGGGCTCGGCGTACAACCCGCTGTTCCTCTACGCCAAGTCGGGCCTGGGCAAGACGCACCTCCTCCAGGCGGTGGGCTTCCTCGCGCTCGAGCGGCAGAGCCACCTGCGGGTGGAGTACCTCACGCTCGAGGAATTCGTGGAGCGCTACCACGCCGCGGTGGCGGCGGGGCAGGTCGAGGCCTTCCGCCGCAGCGCGCTCGAGACCGACGTGCTGCTGCTCGACGACGTGCAGTTCCTCGCCGAGCACCGGGAGATGCAGGCCGAGCTGCTGAAGGTCACGGAGGCGCTGCAGGCCGCCGAGCGGCAGATCGTGCTCACCTGCGACCGCCCGCCGGGCGAGATCGCCGACCTGGACGAGCGGCTGGTGTCGCGGCTCTCGGGCGGGCTGCTGGTGGACATCGCGGCGCCGGACTTCGAGACCCGGCTCGCCATCCTGCACCGCAAGGCGGCCGAGCGGGGCGTCGAGATGCCGGCCGGGGTGCTGGAGACCGTGGCCGAGGTCGGGGCGTCCAACGTGCGCGAGCTGATCGGCTTCGTGAACCGGCTCATCGCCTTCCAGGCGGTGGGCGGCGGCTCGCTGACGCCGGAGGCCGCGCCGGCCCCGCGGGCCGCGCCCGCGCCGCCCGCGCCCGCCCGCGCCGCCGGCGAGCCCGACGAGTTCTCGTCGTTCCTGAGCGCCGTCTCCACCACCGTGGCGCAGACGGTGGACGCCTGGCGCTCGCGCATCGGCGAGGCCGTGCTGCGCTGGCAGGGCGAGGGGTTCCGCACCCGGCGGCTGGAGCAGCTGCTGCTCGCCGACGAGATCCCCGACATCACGAGCGAGCTCGAGCAGTTCGCGGCGCGCGTCGAGGAGCTGCGCCGCCTGGCCGGCGAGGCCGCGGCGTTCGACCCGGCGGCCGCGGGCCAGGCCGTCTTCCACGATCCCGACCGGCTCGAGGAGGCGCGCGCGCTGGCCGAGCGCGTGAAGGAAGGCGTCGAGCCGCCGCCGCCGCCCTCGCTCGGCCTCAGCTTCGCCGAGTACATCGAGGGGCCGGCGAGCGACGCGGCGATGCGCGCCGCGCGCGCGGTCGTGGCCGAGCCCGGCACGCGGTTCAACCCGCTGTTCATCACGGGGCCGAGCGGCACGGGCAAGACGCACCTGCTGCACGCCGTCGGCAACGCGCTGCTGGCCGCGCGGCCCGGGGCGGTCGTGGCCTGCCTCTCGGCCCAGGCGTTCACCGACGAGCTGGTCCAGGCCATCGACGCCGGGCGCATCGAGTGGTGGCGGCGCCGCTTCCGCCGCGCCGACGCGCTGCTGCTCGACGACGTGCAGCTCCTGGCCGGCCGCGACGCGACGCAGGAAGAGCTGTTCAACCTGTTCAACCTGTTCGCCGACGCCGAGAAGCAGCTCGCGTTCACGGCCGACCGCGGGCCCGCGCAGCTCGCGGGCCTCGCGCCCCGGCTCACCACGCGGTTCGAGGGCGGCCTCCTGGTGGAGCTGGCGCCGCCGGACCGGACGATGCGCACCGAGATGGTGCGCCGCCTGCTGGGCGCCCGCAACGTCGCGGCCGACGACGACGCGGTGGACTACCTCGCGTCGCGGCCCGCCGACAGCGCGCGCGCCGTGCAGGGCCTGGTCAACCGGGCGCTGGCGCGGATGGATCCCTCGTCGGAGACGCTCACGCTGCAGGCCGCGCGCGTGGCGGTCGAAGGCCGGTCGCAGCGCCCGTCGCAGGCCCAGGCCATCTCCGCCGTCGTGCCCGCGGGCCTCGACCCGGTGATGAGCAGCCGCGAGAAGGTCGTGTGGGACTGGCCCGCCGCCGGCGACCGGCTGGTCGAGGAGCTGCGCTGATGGCCATCAAGGGCAGCCTCAAGGAAGCCAGCCTCCCCGACGTGCTGCAGCTGCTCTCGATGGGGCAGAAGACCGGCTGCCTGTCCGTCGCGGACCGCAGCAACTTCGGCTACGTCTACTTCGACCGCGGCCTCATCACCTACGCCTCGATCGTGAACCGGCGCGACCGCCTCGGCGACATCCTGGTCAAGGGCGGCCTGATCACCAACGACCAGCTCGAGGCGGCCATCGAGCGGCAGTCGCGCGAGCGCGACAAGCGGCTCGGCGAGCTGCTGGTCGCGATGGAGTTCATCTCCCGGCCCGACCTCGAGCGCTACATGCGCGTGCAGATCGAGGAGGCCGTCTACTACCTGTTCACCTGGGTGTCGGGCACGTTCAGCTTCGAGAGCGACGTCGCGCCCGAGGCGCAGGACTTCCTCGTGCGCATCACGCCGGAGTCGCTGCTGCTCGAGGGCGCCCGCCGGGTGGACGAGTGGAGCCTCATCGAGAAGAAGATCCCGTCGTTCGACCTGATCTTCGTGGTGGACCGGCCGCGGCTCTCGGCCTCGGGCGTCTCGCTCACCCCCGAGCAGGAGCGCATCCTCCCCCTGCTCGACGGCAAGCGCGAC
>Ga0335069_10015763_pt1 | contig 10565 bp, 6 predicted proteins | sample Lox_Sample_11_FD_206714 | JGI IMG/M metagenome (GOLD analysis project Ga0335069, IMG submission 206714) | Soil microbial communities from Loxahatchee National Wildlife Refuge, Florida, United States - Lox_Sample_1.1 | ecosystem: Environmental > Terrestrial > Soil > Wetlands | place: USA: Florida...
CCCGCTGTGCAGGGACAGCGCGCCGCAGCAGCCCTGCCCGGCCGGGATGACCACGTCGCACCCTTCGGCGGTGAGCAGCCGGACGGTGGCCTCGTTCACGCCGGGGAAGAACACCTGCTGCACGCAGCCGGTGAGCATGCCCACCACGGCGCGGCGCGGGCCCTCCGCGGGCACCCGGCCCGCGGCCAGCCGGTGCTGCCCGTTGGCCGGGGCCGGCGCCACCCGGAGCGAGGCGACCAGCTCGGGGGCCAGCCGCTCAGCCAGCTGGCTGCGCCCGATCCGCCGCTTCAGCCCGGTGCGCTGGGCCATCCGCAGCGGGCCGGTGAGCAGCCGGAGGCGGCGCGGGTACGGGAACGTCGCGAAGATCGCGGCACGCGCGGCCCTGGCCCGGGCCGACCGGGGTGGCACCGGTGCGGGCCCGGGCGGCGGCTCCTCCTGCCAGCTGCGCGCGGCCTCGATGAGCCGGTCGTAGCGCACCCCGGACGGGCAGGCGGGCACGCACGCCATGCAGCCGAGGCAGCGGTCCAGGTGCCCGGCTGCGGCCTCGCTGGCCTGGGCGCCGTCCAGCAGCTGGGTGATCAGGTGGATCCGGCCGCGGGGTGAGTCCATCTCCTCGCCCCACAGCTGGTAGGTGGGGCAGGCGGGCAGGCAGAACCCGCAGTGCACGCAGTCCGAAGCCAGCTCGCGCAGCTCACCGGAAGGGTCGATCGGCGACGCGGTCATCAGAGCCCTCCAGCGAAGCGGCCGGGTGCCATCAGGCACCCGGGATCGAACTGCTCCTTGACCGCGCGCATCAGGCTGACCGCGGGCACCGGGCCCCACATGTCCACGTTGCCGCGGACCGCGGCCGGCGCGGTCACCACCACCGCACTGGCCCGGGCGGGCGGGCCCTCGCCGCCCGCGAAGCCCGCGTCCACGTTCTGGTCCAGAGCGTCCCGCAGACCGGTCACGAACTGGGCGGCGGCGGCCGGGGCGGCGTCGCCGTCCAGCACCGTGTGCAGCACGCCAGCGGCGGCGGATCCGGCCACTGCGGGATCCAGGCCGGCCTCCTTGCCGGCCGCGTCGATGGCGCCCAGCACGCTGGGCAGCGCCGCGGCCCAGAAGCTCACCCGGAGCACGGTGGGCTCGGCCGGGCCATGCGGGCCCGCCACCAGGCGGGCCGGGCGGGCCGACCCCCACCAGGGCGGGGCGGTGTCTGAGGTGGCGGTGCCCGCGCCGAGCACGTCCCGCATCAGGGCGGCCCGCTCGGCCACCCCGGCCGGGTCGCCTTCCAGCAGCACGGCCACCCGGATCAGGCCGTCCCGGCTGGGCCGGTCGATCTCGACCGCCACCGGGACCAGGGTGGACCCGGCCGCGGCCGCCACCGCCTGGCCCGCGGCTGCGGTGTCGGCGTAGCCCGCGGTGACGAACGTGGCCGCGGCCGGCACCGGGTGCAGCCGGAACACCGCCTCGGTGATCAGGCCCAGGGTGCCGTACGAGCCGGCGTACAGCTTGCCCAGGTCGTAGCCGGCCACGTTTTTCACCACCTTGCCGCCGGACTTGGCCACGGTCCCGCCGGGCCGCACCACGGTGATGCCGATGACCAGGTCGCGGGGCGTGCCGTAACGGAGCCGGCGCGGCCCGGACGTGCCGGTGGCCAGCATCCCGCCGATGGTCGGGGTGGCGTCCTGGCTGCCGTTGGCCAGTGCGGGAGGCGGGTCCAGGGCCAGCTGCTGCCCGGCCGTGCCGAGCACCCTGGCCAGCTGCCGCAGCGTGACCCCGGCCTGCACCCGGGCCACCAGGTCGCCGGCCGCGTGCTCGACGACCCGGTTCAGCAGGTGCGTGTCGATGATCAGGTCACAGCGGCGCGGCGGCGCGCCCCAGCCGATCCTGGTCCCGCTGCCCCGGGGCACCACGGCCAGGCCGTGCTCGGCGGCGGTGGCCAGCAGCGCGCTTGCTTCGTCCTCCCCGGCCGGGGCGGCGACCCAGCCGGGGACCACCCCAGCCACCGCGTCCCGCGGGCCGGCTGGCCGGACCGTGCGGCAGGCCCGGGCGAGCGCCCCGGGGACGGAGGCAGTGCTCAAAACTGCTCCGCCAGGCCCGCGGCGACCACCGGGTGCACCCCGCGTCGCGGCCCCGGCACCTCGCCGCACAGCCGGGGCGTGGGGAAGATCTTGCCCGGGTTGCACAGCCCGGCCGGGTCGAACGCGCAGCGCAATAGCTGCATGGTGTCCAGGTCGTCCACGCTGAACATCTTCGGCATGTACCTGGCCTTGTCCGTGCCCACGCCGTGCTCGCCGGTGATCGACCCGCCGTGCTGGATGCACAGGTCGAGGATGGCGCCGGACAGTTCCTCGGCTGCCTCGGCCTGGCCAGGCGTGGCGTCGTTGTAGAGCACCAGCGGGTGTAGGTTGCCGTCCCCGGCGTGGAACACGTTCGCCACCCGGATGCCGGACTCGCTGGACAGCGCGGCGATCTTGTCCAGCACCTCACCCAGGGCGGTCCGCGGGACCACGCCGTCCTGCACGATGTAGTCCGAGCTGATCCGGCCCACCGCGGCAAAGGCGGACTTGCGCCCGGCCCAGATCGCGGCGCGCTCGGCCGGGTCGTCCGCCGCGCGGATCTCGGTCGCGCCAGCCTGCTCACAGAGCTCGCGCACCGCTGCGGTGTCCCGGCGGACGTCGGCCTCCGGCCCGTCCAGCTCCACCACCAGCACCGCCCCGGCCCCGGCTGGGTAGTTGCAGGCCACCGCTGCCTCGGCGGCCTCGATGGCGAGCGCGTCCATCATCTCGATGGCCGCGGGCAGGATGCCCGCGCCGATGATCGCGGACACCGCTGCCCCGCCAGCCCCGGTGGTATGGAACCCGGCCAGCAGCGTGGTGATCACCTGCGGGATCCTGGTCAGCTTTACCACGATCTTGGTGACGATGCCCAGCGTGCCTTCCGACCCGGTGAACGCGCCGACCAGGTCGTAGCCGGGCGCGGCCCCGGTGCCATCGCCCAGCCAGGTCAGCTCCCCGCCCGGGGTCACGATCTGCAGCCCGGTCACGTGGTGCACGGTGAAGCCGTTCTTCAGGCAGTGCGCGCCGCCGGAGTTCTCCGCCACGTTCCCGCCGACCGAGCAGACCACCTGGCTGGATGGATCCGGCGCGTAGAAGTAGCCGTACGGCCGGACCGCGGTGCTCACCGCCAGGTTGGTCACCCCGGGCTCCACGATGGCGCGCTGGCTGACCGGGTCGATCGCGATGATCCGGCGCATTTTCGAGGTGACGATGAGCACTCCGTCGGTGCGCGGCAGCGCCCCGCCGGACAGCCCGGTGCCTGAGCCGCGGGCGACGAACGGCACCCCGGCCCGGGAGCACTCGGTGACCACGGCCGCGACCTGCTCCGCCGTCTCGGGCAGCACGGCCAGGGCCGGCGCCGCCCGGTGCGAGGTCAGGCCGTCGCATTCGTAGGTGCGCAGCTCGGCCGGGTCCGTCACCACCGAGTCTGGGCCGCAGATCTCGGTCATCCGGGGCACCAGCGCCTCGACCGTCATCGCGCCTCCCATCAGAGACCCGCGGCGCGCCGTCCGGTGCTCGCCAGCGGCCGCCCGCGCGCTCCCTTCCTCCCAGATTGCCTTCCCGCTGCCCAGGAGTCCATGCCGCCCCGCAGGGCGTGTCGCGGCGCTACGGCATCTCCTCGTAGGCGGGCAGGGTCAGGAACTCGGCGTAGTCATCGGCGAGGGCGACCTGGGTGAACAGGGCGACCGCCTGGTCATAGCGGGGGGCGTCGTAAGCGGCCCCGGCGGTCTCCCGGATCGTGCCCAGCTCCTCGCCGATGATCCGCTCCACCAGGTCCCGGGTCACCAGCTGGCCGTCGTCCAGCCGCACGTTGTTGTGCATCCACTGCCACACCTGCGAGCGGGAGATCTCGGCCGTGGCGGCGTCCTCCATCAGGTTGAAGATGGCTACCGCCCCGTTGCCGCCGAGCCAGGAGGCCAGGTACTGCAGCCCGACGCTGACGTTGTTGCGCAGCCCGGCCTCGGTGATGCTGCCCGGGGTCTTGCTGACCGCGAGCAGGTCGGCGGCCGACACGCTGACCTCCGGGCGCTGCTTGCCCAGCTGGTTCGGCGCCGTGCCGAGGGTGGCGTCGAACACCTCCCGGCACAGCGCCACCAGGTCCGGGTGGGCCACCCAGGACCCGTCGAAACCGTCGCCGGCCTCGCGCGTCTTGTCGTCCCGCACCTTGGCCATGGCCACCGCGTTCACCTCGGGATCACGCCGGCTCGGGATGAACGCGGCCATGCCCCCCATCGCGTGCGCGCCGCGCGCGTGGCACGTCTTCACCAGCAGCTCGGTGTAGGCCCGCATGAACGGGGCGGTCATCGTCACCGAGTTGCGCTCCGGGAGAACGAACTCCTGGCCCCGGCTGCGGAACTTCTTGATCACGCTGAACAGGTAGTCCCACCGGCCCGCGTTCAGCCCGGCGCTGTGCTCACGCAGCTCATAGAGGATCTCGTCCATCTCGAATGCGGCCGGGATGGTCTCGATCAGCACCGTGGCCCGGATCGTGCCCCGCGGGATGCCCAGCGCGTCCTGGGCCAGGTTGAACGCGTCGTTCCACAGCCTGGCCTCCAGATGGCTCTCCATCTTGGGCAGGTAGAAGTACGGCCCGGAGCCCTTGTCCAGCTGGCGGCGGGCGCAGTGCACGAAGTACAGCGCGAAGTCGAACAGGCTGCCCGAGATGCGCTGGCCATCCACCAGCACATGCTTCTCGTCCAGGTGCCAGCCGCGCGGCCGGACCACGATGGTGGCCAGTTCCGCGTCCGGCCGCAGCTGGTAAGCCTTGCCGTCCTCGCTGGTGAAGTCGATGGTCCGGTCCAGCGCGCCGATCAGGTTCAGCTGGCCGGTGACCATGTTCTCCCAGAGCGGCGTGTTGGCGTCCTCGAAGTCGGCCAGCCACACCTTGGCGCCGGAGTTCAGCGCGTTGATGGTCATCTTCCGGTCGGTCGGGCCGGTGATCTCGACCCGGCGGTCGACCAGCCCCGGTGCGGGCGCGGCCACCCGCCAGCCCGGATCGTCGCGGATGGCCTGGGTGCCGGGCAGGAAGTCGAGCATCGCCCCGGCGGACAGCTCCTGCTGCCGGGCCGCGCGGGCGGCGAGCAGCTCCGCGCGGCGGCCACCGAGCTCCCGCTGCAGCGCCGCGACCAGGTTGATGGCCTCCGGGGTGAGGACCTCGTCGAAGCGGTCTCCCCGCGGGCCGGTGATCTGCACGCCTTCGCTGGCCATGCCGCGCTCCTCCCGATCGTCGGTGCCGCCATGTTACTAGTGAGTAATGAGACCGCGCCGACCGTGCTTGCTTCTTACTGGGCTGGGTGACTCAAGTGGTAGGGACTCAGGTCCCGGGAAACTGGGCTACGTGACTCTGAGCTTGGTGACTCTGAGTTTCGTAACACTGTGCCGTGGCGGTGGTCAAAGTGTTCCCGGCCACATCCGGGGCACAACCTGCGCGGGACGGGTGTTTATTGAGATGAGCCTAACCCGGAGGCATGACAGCATTGACAGATCACCGCAACCCAGCCGCCTATCCCACCGTGAGCAGGCCATGACCCGTCCCGCCGGACAACCCGCCAGCCCCGCCGAGCCGCAGGGCGCGCCCGGCGACGTGACCGGGCCGCGGCCCGGCCCGAGCGACGCCGGCGAGCTGGACCTGCTGGACCGGCATGCGCTGCGCCGGGTGACCGGGCTGTCCACCGAGCTCCAGGACGTCACCGAGGTCGAGTACCGGGCACTGCGCCTGGAGCGGGTCATCCTGGTCGGGGTGTGGACCGAGGGCACGCTGGCCGAGGCGGAGAACTCGCTGCGGGAGCTGTCCCGGCTGGCCGAGACGGCGGGGTCGGTCATCCTGGACGGCCTGGTCCAGCGGCGCGGCCGGCCGGACGCCGCCACCTACATCGGTGCGGGCAAGGCCGCCGAGGTGGCCGCCCTGGTGGCTGCGACGGGCGCGGACACCGTCATCTGCGACGGCGAGCTGACCCCCAGCCAGTTGCGCCGCCTGGAAGGCGTGGTCAAGGCGAAGGTCATCGACCGGACCGCGCTGATCCTGGACATCTTCGCCCAGCACGCCCGGAGCAAGGAGGGCAAGGCCCAGGTCGAGCTGGCCCAGCTGGAGTACCTGCTGCCCAGGCTGCGCGGCTGGGGCGAGTCGCTGTCCCGGCAGGCCGGTGGCCGGGTGGCCGGGGGCGGCGGCATCGGCACCAGGGGCCCTGGCGAGACCAAGATCGAGACTGACCGGCGCCGGATCCGGACGCGTACCGCGCGGCTGCGCCGCCAGCTGGCCGGGATGTCGGTCGGCCGCGAGGTGCAGCGGCAGCAGCGCCGCGACCGGGCGGTCCCGGCGGTGGCGATCGCCGGGTATACCAACGCGGGCAAGTCGAGCCTGCTCAACCGGCTGACCGGGGCAGGCGTGCTGGTGGACGACTCGCTGTTCGCCACCCTCGACCCGGCGGTCCGCAAGGCCCGGACGCAGGCCGGCCGCTGGTACACGCTGACCGACACGGTGGGGTTCGTCCGGCACCTGCCGCACCAGCTGGTCGAGGCGTTCCGGTCCACGCTTGAGGAAGTGGCCGAGGCCGACCTGATCCTGCACGTGGTGGACGGGAGCGACGCCGACCCGCAGGCCCAGATCTCCGCGGTCCGCGAGGTGCTGGCCGAGATCGGCGCGAAGGACGTGGCCGAGCTGGTCGTGATCAACAAGGCGGATGCGGCGGACCCGATCGAGCTCAAGGCGCTGCAGCTCCGCGAGCCGAACAGCGTGGTCATCTCGGCGCGGACCGGCGCCGGGCTGGACGGCCTGGCCGCGGCCATCGAGGCCGCGCTGCCGCAGCGCGACCGCGAGGTGAGCGCGGTGGTGCCCTACGTGCGCGGCGACCTGGTGGCCCGGGCCCACCAGGAGGGCGAGGTGCTCGCGCTCCGGCACGGCGAGGCGGGCACCGAGCTGACCGCCCGGGTGCCGCCCGGCCTGGCCGCCGAGATTGACAGCATCGCGGTCCCGGCTGGTGGCTGACCGCCCGTCGTGACCGCGGCCTGGCCGGCCGCAGCGGGCCAGCCAGGCCGTCAGCCGCACCGTCATCCCGGGTCCTGGCTGGGCTGCCCAGCCCCCGGGGCCTGGCCATGAAGCATTTCTGCGCTGGCTTATCCGGTAAAGGGAACGGTGCGGTGAACAGGTTATGCAATGGATTGCAATGTTCGCTTGCTATACACCAACGAGACCTGAGGCAGATGCCCGAAGCGGGTTAGGAGATAGTTCGTCCGGTGCAGATGCAATTGCATTTGTGCGCGGCGCGGGCCGGCCGGGGGGAGCCGGGCCGGGTGGCCAGGCGGGCGCCGGGGACGGACGGGTGTGCCGCGCGTCGTGTCCAGACAGCGCTGGGCAGCGGTGCTGCCACGCTGGCCGGATGGGCTCGTGAGGCCGTGTCCGGACGATGCCAGGAGAGTCGCAGCCCGGCTCTCTGAGCCAGCGCCGGGCGCCCGCTACCGCCGCCTGGCGGGCGCGCGGAATCCCGCTGAATGCCTGCTCAGCGGCGTTTCCCGGCCGGCCTTGCCGGGTGGCCCGGGCCGCGGCCGGCTGCCCCCGGCCAGGCCGGCCACGGCACCGCCAGGGCGGCTGCTCGGCAGCGTCACGGCAACAGAAGTTACTGATACGTAGGGAAGTTGGGCCAACTCAGACCCGCCACGCACAGTGAGATCGGGGAAAGGCTGTTAATTTCTGATCGGACTTCTTTGGGATAGTGCCTGTACAGGGACCCTGGAGTGCAATACCGTAACTGAACCGATATGTTGGTTGCCGCCTCCTCGCAGCGCCAGCCGTCGGCCGCCGTGCAGCCAGCCCAACCGGGTGCCTGGCGGGGGGGCCATCAGAAGGACCGAGCATTTGGCAGGTGACCGCGGATGACGCAGGTACGCCCCATCATGCACGCACCCTTCTGCCGGATTACGGCGGAGCACGCCACGATCGGAGCCATGATGCTGGCCAGGAACGCGCCACGGGGGGCGCGCCAGTGACCGTACGCCTGCTGACTAACATCGGCCGTCTCTGGACCGGGTCCGAGATCTGGAGCAACGCGGCCATCCTCACCCACAACGACCGGATCGCCTGGGTTGGGCGGGCCTCTGAGCTGCCCGCCAGCCTGCCCGGCGTGGTGGAAGACATCGTCGACGTCGACTCGGTGGAGAACCTGGGCGGTGCCCTGGTCACGCCGGGCCTGATCGACGCGCACACCCACCCGGTTTACGCCGGCAACCGCTACGCCGAACTGGCCATGGTGGCGGGCGGCTCGTCGCCCACCGAGGTCGCCGCGGCCGGTGGCGGGATGGCGTCCACCGTCACCGTGACCAGGGGCACCGATCCCTGGACGCTGTGCAACGGGGTCCGGGCCCGGCTGCGCGAGTGGCTGCGCACCGGGACCACCACGATCGAGGCCAAGACTGGCTACCACCTGACCCGCGACGGCGAGCTGGCCGACGTGCGCATGCTGCGCTCGCTGGAGGGCGAGCCGGGCATGCCGCGGGTGCACGCCACCTTCCTGGCCGCGCACGCGGTGCCGCCGGAGTACTTCGGCCGCCGGCACGACTACATCGACGCGGTGGGCACCTGGTGCTCGGACGCGGCTGCGGTCGGCGCGGACAGCGTGGACGTGTACTGCGAAGAGGGCCGGTTCACCGAGCGCGAGGCGCGCTGGATCCTCAGCGCCGGCCGCGCGGCCGGGCTGCTGCCCCGGGTGCATGCCTGTGGCGAGTCCCGGACCGGCGCCGCGCGGCTGGCCGCCGAGCTGGGCTGTGCCTCCGCGGACGTGCTGCACCAGGCGGGTGACGAGGACGTGGCCGCGCTGGCCCGCGCGGGCGTGGCCGCGGTGGTCTGCCCGGGCACCGCCCTGCAGGTGGGCAAGAACCCGCCGGTGCGGGCGCTGCTGGACAAGGGCGTGCCTGTCGCGCTCGGCTCTGACCACACGCCGGGGGGCAACGGGATCACATCGATGCCGCTGGTCATCGCGCTCGCGGTGTCGCAGTTCGGGCTCAGCGTGCCGGAGGCGCTCCGGGCCGCCACGCTGGGCGGCGCGCAGGCCCTGCGGGCACCGGACCGGGGCGGCATGGTGCGCGGCCGGTTCGCCGACATCGTGCTCTGGGACGCCGACCACGAGGGCGCGTTCGCCTGGTCGTACGGGCTCAAGCCGAGCCGGGTCTGGCTGGGCGGCGAGCCGGTGGCGCTCAGCTAGCTCAGCTAGCCGTTCTCCACGGGGCTGGTGCGGGCACTCCGCCCGCCATGGCATGCTGCCGCTATGCCCTCCGCCGCCCCCCGCGCTTCCCGTGCTGGTTCCGCCGCCCAGGACGGCCCCGCCGCGCCGGTGACCGTGGTCGTGGGGGAGGAGGAGCTGCTGGCCGAGCGGGCGGTGGCGCGCCTGGTCGCCGCCGCAGGCCCGGCCGAGAACGTGCGCCACGTGCAGGCCGCCGACCTGCGGCCCGGTGAGCTGGCCACGCTGGCCGCGCCATCCCTGTTCGGGGACGGCTGCGTGCTGGTGCTGCACGGGGCTGAGGATGCGGCCAAGGCGGTGGCGGACGAGATCGGGGCCATCGCTGCCGACCCACCGCCTGACACGGTGCTGGTGCTCACCCACGCCGGCGGGGTCAAGGGCAAGGCGCTGCTCACCGCGCTGGCCAAGCAGCGCGTGCCGACGGTGGACTGCCCGAAGATCACCCGGATGGGGGAGCGGATGCAGTTCGTCCGCGGCGAGTTCCGCGCGGCCGGGCGGACCGTCGAGGACAGCGGGGTGCGCACCCTGCTCGACGCGCTCGGCACCGACCTGCGCGAGCTGGCCGCCGCGAGCGCGCAGCTCGCCGCGGACACCACCGGGGTCATCGACCAGGCGGTGGTGGCCCGGTACTACCGGGGCCGGGCGGAGGCCAGCGGGTTCAGCGTGGCGGACCGGGCCGTCGAGGGACGGCTCGCCGAGGCACTGGAGATGCTCCGCTGGGCGCTGGCCGTCGGCGTGTCCCCGGTGCTGATCACCAGTGGGCTGGCCCAGGGCGTGCGGCTGCTCGGCCGGGTGGGCAGCGCGGCCCGCGGCCAGCCGGACGCGGCCGTGGCCGCCGAGGTGGGCGCGCCGCCGTGGAAGATAGACCGGGTGCGGCAGCAGCTACGCGGCTGGACCCCGGAGGGGGTGGCCCGCGCGCTCGCCGCGGTGGCGGAGGCTGACGCGCAGGTCAAAGGTGAGGGAACGAACGCGGGCTACGCGCTAGAAGTCGCTATCCGCGAGATCGTGGCCAGCCGGGCGAGCCGCTGAGGCTGCGGGCGGGTGGCGGGACGCGCCGACGAGGCGTTCGGCGCGGAGCGGCGATCGGGGGTCCAGGGGGGTCGCCCCCCCGGATTAAGCAGCCAGCTCGGCGGCGCGCTTGGCGATCGCGGACTTCCGGTTGGCCGCCTGGTTCTTGTGGATGACGCCCTTGCTGGCGGCCTTGTCCAGGTTGCGGCAGGCTGCCCGCATCGCGACGGTGGCCGCCTCGACGTCACCGGCATCGGCCGCCTCGCGGAACTTGCGCACCGAAGTC
>Ga0335069_10015764_pt1 | contig 10564 bp, 6 predicted proteins | sample Lox_Sample_11_FD_206714 | JGI IMG/M metagenome (GOLD analysis project Ga0335069, IMG submission 206714) | Soil microbial communities from Loxahatchee National Wildlife Refuge, Florida, United States - Lox_Sample_1.1 | ecosystem: Environmental > Terrestrial > Soil > Wetlands | place: USA: Florida...
GTTCCGAATGAGCCTTTTCGGTGGCTGGGTGCACAAACCGGGCTGGCATGGTATCGCCTAACTGAGTCCTAGTTTGGTTATGCGACCCTGTATTATCACGATCTCGTTCGTTTATCAGAAGCAAGATGGAGTCTGTCGGCATCGTGCCTGAGTGCGACCTACGCGAAGCAATCCATTAGGTAAGAGTTGCCGACCATTCGGAAACGATTTTGGACAACGTCCGGTTTGCCCGTAACCCGCCGCTCCAAAGGGTAAACGCTGCCAGTCTCAACTTGTCGGCGAGCAGCTGGGATGGGTATATGATCAATGCCGTTTTTTGAACCAACGACAAGATTTCGCTTATGGAGATCTCATGAAGATTCGCCTCAGCGTGGCGCCGTTATTTGTCGTGTTACTAGTCTTCTCGATGACAGCCTGTAAGAAATCCCCTTCCACGACGGCAGGCGCCGAGCAAGCCGATTGGACAATGTACGGAAGGACCAACGATGAGCAACGCTTCAGCCCTTTGAACCAGGTCAACGAGCACAATATCGGTCAGCTAGGGTTGTTGTGGGATCGCGAGCTCGGCACCACGCGAGGCTTGGAAGCAACGCCACTAGTCTCGAAAGGCGTGATCTTCACGACCGGAGAGTGGAGCGTGGTGTACGCGCTTGACGCAAAAACGGGTGAGATCCTTTGGAAATTCGATCCCGAGGTTCCTCGTGCACGCGTTCGCACCATCTGCTGTGACGTTGTCAATCGCGGAGTAGCCCTCTACAACGATAAGGTCTATCTCGGAACACTCGACGGGCGCCTGATCGCCCTGAATACCAAGTCCGGTAAGCCCATTTGGGATGTCATTACCGTGGACCAATCCAAGCCTTATGCGATTACTGGCGCTCCGCGAATCGCCAAAGGAAGAGTACTGATCGGCAACGCCGGGTCAGAATTTGGCGTACGCGGTTATATCTCGGCCTACGATGCCGAAACCGGCAAGCTGCTGTGGCGAACCTTCACTGTTCCCGGGGACCCTGCCAAAGGTTTCGAGTCTAAGGCCATGGAGGCCGCTGCAAAGACATGGCACGGCCAGTGGTGGATTGCAGGAGGCGGAGGTACGCCGTGGGACTCCATCGTGTACGACCCTGACCTCGATTTGGTGTACACCGGCACCGGAAACGGAATCGCCTGGTTCCGCGATCTCCGCAGTCCGGGCGGTGGCGACAACTTGTATCTCGCTTCCATCTTGGCGCTGCGCGCGAGCGACGGCGAGATGGTTTGGCACTATCAGGTTACGCCCGGAGACAATTGGGACTACGACGCTACGCAGCCTTTGATGCTCGCGGACTTGCCGATCGGCGGCGGTACGCGCAAGGTCATCATGCAAGCTTCGAAGAACGGATTCTTCTATATCCTCGATCGTCAGACGGGACAGTTCATCTCCGCAAAAGCATTCGTGAAGGGCGTCACTTGGGCCACAGGTATCAATCCTGAAACTGGGCGCCCACAGGAATCGCCGAGCGCTCACGATGGCTGGCAGGCCGTACTTGTATCCCCATCGCCCGGTGGTGGACACAACTGGTACCCCATGGCCTTTCATCCCGCCACTGGCTTGGTCTACGTCCCGGCCAGAGAAAACTCGGTCTTCCTCAGTGCTCCGGACAAGAACTGGAAGTCGAACCCCACTCTTTGGAATCGGGGTGAAGATGCAAGCTACGATGGACCTGTCAGGCAAAAAGTATTGGCGGCTCCGCCTATGACCGGCCACCTAATCGCCTGGAATCCAGTCGAACAGCATGAAGCGTGGCGTGCCGATCTTCCGCTGGTCGAAAGTGGCGGCGTACTGGCGACTGGGGGTAACCTGGTTTTTCAAGGCAGATCAGACGGAATGTTCTGCGCCTATCGCGCCACGGATGGCAAGAAGCTTTGGGAGTTCGACGCGGGGACAGGCATCATGGCTCCCCCCGTCACCTACCTTCGCGACGGAGTTCAGTACGTAACGCTGATGGTCGGTTGGGGAGGCGCTGCGGGACTGGCCAATCTGCCCGGCAGCGGCCCGGTGAAGCGGGGTTTGGGCCGTGTACTAACTTTTTCCCTCGGCGCCAATGCAAAGCTGGAAGTTCCGCCGTTCGGACATCCCGGGCCTCCGTCGTCCGCCATCCACATGAACGCCAGCGCGGCCTCGATTCGCGAAGGCAGTATTTTATTCCGCCGCTACTGCTTCTACTGCCATGGAGTGGGCGCTGTCTCAGGCTCTGGCGTTCCTGACCTGCGCTATGCCAGCGCGGAAACACATCACCAATTCCAGTCCATCGTGCTGGGCGGCGATCTCGAATACGGCGGCATGCCTTCGTTCAAAGACGCGCTGAAACCGGACCAGGCGAGGTCAATTCAAGCATATGTTTTGTCCCAGGCAGCGGCTGCGTCCAAGCCCAGAAAATCAAAAGCTCCTTGACAACGTTTTTAGACCCCTATCCGTGTACAAAAATGAATACGGTTTAGTGCCTTGCATCCAGCCTTGTAGATGTGTGTTTAATTGCATTCAGTGAAGAGAGCAAACGCATCACGAGAACTGAGCAGCCAGCAATCTCCCGGCTACTTCTTTAATCCGTCGGTGAAATTTGTCACCAACGTCACCGATTGCGTGCCCTTCTGCGAGAGCCGCGGGAGGAGGATTCGCTTGCCGTCTGGGGAAATATCAAACAACGGAGGGGTGGCCACATTGAGGTTGCCAACCAGCGTTTGCGGGCTTCCGAACTGCAACTGGTCGCCCTGCTCCTTCACCGGGACAGCAACAATGGAGTAGGCTCCGTTCAGAACTTCCACGCAATAAAGTGCCTTGCCGTCCCTGGCCCAGTGTGGGAATCCGCTCTCATTCGGTAAAACTTGCCACTTGCCTTTCGTATCACCGAAGGGCACGACATACACTTGGTACTGCCCGGACTGGTTGGAACCGTATGCCACGTACCGCCCGTGTGGTGAAAACGCCGCGGATTCGCCGTCTTCGACAATCCTCAATCGCTTTGTGGGATCGGCTAGCGGGACGGCCCAAACACTAACTTTGTGATCTGCACGCTCGGACAGCAGGAGTGTCTTGCCGTCGCGAGATATGTCAGTGGGAAAATCGTCGTGATTGCCCGTAAATACGCTTTCCTCCGCGCCGCTGCCATCGGCAAGTTTGCGAAGATACTGTAGTGGCTATTGCGCAGGCTGGAGTAGTAGATCCACTGCCCATCAGGGGACCAGATGGGCGACTCGTTGGTGACCGGCCCAAAGGTCAGGCGGGTCCGAACGCCACGCGTCAAATCCAGTACAAAAATATCAGGAGTACTTGACTCGCCCCCCATCTCCATCGCTGCCCGGTCGCCCTGCGGGGAGATTCGTGCAGACACCCACATGACGTTGTCGGCCACCACTCCAAGATCTTTTCCGCTGCGATCCAGCCATACCAACTGCATGTCGGCGAGGGTGCCTCCGCTGAAAACGAGCAGACCGTCATCGGAGGCCGAAACGTCCAAATGCCACATCGAGGTGTCGTTAAGCACTCCGCTGGCCAGAGGCTGCGCGCCGCCTTTCAACTCGCCTGTGGCCGGATCAAAGCTCTGTGCCATCAGCTTGTCGCCGCGAGCAAACTAGAGATAGCCTGCTGCGTATACTGCGCTCGATTGCGTATGCAGCAGCAGCCGGTTCTCCCGCCCATCGAGCGATGCATAATAGATCGCGTCGTTCGCGGCCTTGGACGCGTCATGATTGAGAGCCAGATACAAGATGTGTTTGCCATCCGGCAGAAAAGTGGGCCAGCGGTGCGATGTATGTTGCGCGGGATCGAGCTTGGTGATCGGCTGCGGCACGCCACCGTTGGCGCTAACTTTCATCAAAGGGGCGCTGGGCGCCGGGGAAAACACGATCACACCTCCTGGACTCCACGTCCCTCCCTTCCCCTGCTCTAGCTCGGCCACGTCGCTGGGAACTCCGCCGTTCAAATCCACTCGTTTCAACTTCCCTCCGACAAAAAAGGCGAGTGAGCGGCTATCGGGCGACCAGAAAGGGAAATAGGCTCCGGTCGTGCCTTCGAGTGGATGCGCTTCCAGGGAATTGACGGGCCGGACCCAAATCTCGGAATTGCCCTCCCTTCCGACGATAGTGAAAGCCATGAGCTTCCCGTCCGGAGACAGCACAGGCGCTCCGGAAGCATCGCCGGTCAGATTGAAAAGCGTATTGGGCGGTGGGTTGATCGAGGCTCGAGTGCTTACAGCCGGTTTCGCCGGATGAGAAACAAGCAAAGCACCCAGAGAACCCAGTAACAGCGCTGCGACAAGCGCCGCGACCCAAGCGCTGCGCTCGCCAGTGGTGGATCGCCGTTTGGCGGGTGGGGCCGCCACCTTCTCCTCGGAAATTGCCTGCAAGCTCAGCTTTAAATCATGCGCCGTCTGAATGCGCTCGTCGGGATCTTTCTCCAAACAAAGATGAATCAGGCGATCAAGCGAGCTCGTGATTTCCGGGCGAACGGTCGAGGCCGCAGGCGGATCCACGGCCAGAATCTGGCCCACGATGCTGGCCTGCGTTTTGCCTTCAAACGCACGCTTGCCGGTGGCCATCTCGAACAGCATCGCTCCAAAGGCAAAGATGTCAGAGCGAGCATCGGCGTCGAGGCCCTGAATCTGCTCGGGCGACATATACTGGACCGTGCCGATTACCGTGCCGGCCGCGGAGAGCGGTGTCCCCGGTATCGCCGCGGGACTGGTCTGAGTCAACGCACCCGCCAGCACGGAAGCTGAACCACTCCCTCGGACGCCACTGGCCGCAGTCGCCGCCGCCGGCTTCGCCAGCCCAAAATCGAGCAGCTTGGCGCCGAGCTTGGTCAGCATCACGTTGCCCGGCTTCAGGTCGCGATGCACGACTCCGGCACGGTGCGCCTTTGCCAGACCGTCGGCAATTTGGATACCAATCTTGAGCAATTCCGCTTGCGGTAGGGGACCTCTGTTCACTCGATCGGCCAGGGACTCGCCTTCAAGGAATTCCATCACCAGGAAATCGATGTTGTCGTCGTGGCCGACGTCGTGCAGAACGCAGATGTGGGGATGCTGCAGTTGGGAGACGATCCGTGCCTCACGCTCAAAGCGGGCGCGCAACTCGCTGCTCGCCACCAGTTGCGAGTTCAGGACTTTGATAGCGACGGTGCGATCTAGCCGTGTGTCCCGCGCTCGATACACTTCCCCCATGCCACCCGAGCCAAGTGGCGAGAGGATTTCGTACGGGCCGAGTTTGGCACCAGTGGACAGCGCCATAAACGTGTGCGCGTCATTATAGTGGAAGCCATCAGAGGCGTTTCACACCACTTTGATGACCCGTGAGTGGTTGGTCAGCCGTCCGGAAGCTGTCCGCAAATGGCCCTGTGGGAGATTGCTCCCTTCAGGTCCGCGTCATGTCAACTTAACGGATAACCCCAAAGCGCTGAATTGATGAATAAACGCCGACCAGATAGATCCTGACGGACATGGCACCGTTCATGCGACCAGATACCGCTGCGAGAAAACACACGGTGCCATGCCGACTTGTTGCAGTTATAGGCCCTTTTAAACGTGATGGGGGTGATCCTGGTTACCATGTCGTTCTTGAGCAGGACGTCGGGGTCTCACGCCTGCTCCGCTATTTCGGTAGCGGAAAACCCTTCATGCAGACCACCGTGCGATCTGCCTCCTCAGGTTTGGGGTGGGTGAATCCAAGGTTAGCTGTGCACAAAATATCGCCCTCCAAAACCAGGCTCGTGTTGTTGTCCAGCGGCGCGTTCAGCTTGTTGGCGATCAATATGCGTTGCGAACCGTCGGGCTTTAAAACCCAGATTTCGTTTCGAAGAATCTCGGAGACATAGATATTGCCCTTTGCGTCGAGTTCGACTCCATCGAACGGCGAGTAGCCCGGCAAACCGACCGACTTGGGTTCACCCGCTGATCCGTCTTCCTTGATCGGGATCCTGAGCACCATAGGGTTGCCATCGGTGACGGCATAGATGTTCTTTTCCTGTTTGTCGAGAACGAGATCGTTGACGCCGATGGGATATCCCATGTAAGACGTGGTCGAAGCGTTGAGCAGAGCGTGAGCCGACCACAGACTTACGTTCTTGCCATCTGGCGAGATCTTCCAGATGCCCGAGTAGGTGAGGTCCGTCAGGTAGACGTTGCCCTGCGAATCGATGGCCACATCATCCGGATAGCAAAACGGCCAACCCTCTGCTCTGGTGGCCAGGGCTGTTACCGTCCGCGTCTTGGCGTCAATCCTGTAGACCCCAGACCGAGTTACCGTTGCGTCTCGACATGAAGGGTGAAAGGGATCCGCCAGGTCCCTCGCGTCATATTTCGAATGGGCTTTGTAGGCGACATAGATATTGTCTGCCTTATCGAAATCAAGCCCGATCAGATCTCCTTTCCCGCTCTCTTCCTGCGACGGCACCCAGGCGACGTGATCGTAGCTGCCGTCATCCTTCAGCATGATCACCTCGCCCGTATGAAGGAGGGTTGCGTAGAGGTTGCTCTTCGAATCGACTGCCATGCCCTCGGGCGTATCGGGGAGCTTGGCCAGAACCCATGCCTTGAATTGGGCCGAGGCAGGCTGCGTAGCAGCGGCCAAGAAACACACCCAGCCAATTAAAGAGCACATGAAAAGTTTCTGTTTCTGCGGTGCTGGTCTGAACATGTCGCCTTTATCCTTGTCCTCAATCGCCGAGTCGAGGCTAATCGGCGGCGAATGGCCGATCCAGATCGATCATTCCTTTACTGGGTCGTTGCCATCTGCGGCTGAAGCCATCGCCAGGAGCCGCGTCGATTCTATACGATGGCCAAGGTCGGTATTTTCGGCTTTAAAAAAACACCCATGCCGCCGCCGAGTTGCTCGGGATCATGAGCCACACGGAAGTGATCGCGACCATTGGACAATCCCACTTTCCACGGACTTACTGCCGACAGGACCTAATCGCGATCCAAAGATAGATGAGGTCGAGAGGCCGGGTTTTGAGTTCAGAGTGGCCCAGCCGATGCTTGCTGAGTCCCGTGACCTAGACTTTCAGAAAGATTCTCTTGCGCCACAAGAAGAAGAGCATGATCCAGCAGATCAGCACCCCGCCCAGCGAATAAACCAGCGAAGCGTTGGCGACGCTCAACCCGGCGGCTTCGAGATGCGACTGAGCGGCTTCGTGCCAATTCATCTTTGTTCCGTTTGCAGTTGTGACGGTAAAAGTATAGCCGGGCCCGTAAATCAAGGAGTCTGCCACGAAGCCCGCGATGGCGTTCATGCCGAATACGAGGATCGGTATGGTCCATCTCCCGCGCCAGCGTCTCACCTCGGTCGCCCAATATAGGAATGAGAGAACGAGGAGGCAGAAGCCGCCGCTGAACAGGACGAACGAACTGGTCCACATGTGTTTGTTGATCGGAAACCAGCGATTCCAGAGTTCGCCACCAAGCACTCCCAGAATTCCAAAGAAGGTCATCCTGCCAATGAGTTGCGCGGCCTTTAGGTTTGATCTAAGCCAGTGCCCCGTCAAGACTCCTATGAGTGTGGTTGCGATTGCAGGAATCGTGTGAATGATTCCCTCCGGGTCACTCGTGCCATCGTAGAGATGGCCGCCAAACAGCTTACGGTCGAGCCAGGCAGGGAAATTTTGCACCTGGTCCAGGAATGGAATGTGGCGGCCGGGGATGCCGGCGCCGGGTACCGGCACGAAGCGCACCAGAGCCCAATAGCCGATGAGGCATCCGACGCACGCGAGCACTTTGCCGCGCTGCCCGGCCCACAACTCCAGCATAAGTGCAAAAAAGTAGCAAAGTGCGATGCGCTGGGTGACGCCCTCGAATCGCCACGTGTGCAGATCCATCCCGTAAAGAGGTGAAGCGTTTACCAGAAGTCCGATGGCGATGAGAATCAGGCTCCGTTTGAATGCGTGCCAAAGGATCTGCCAGTTCGATTGACCGCGTCGTCTTCGCGCGGCGGTCGAATAGACAAGGGAAATCCCAACGAGGAACAGAAACGAAGGAAAAATGAAATCGGCCGGAGTCCAGCCGTTCCACTTGGCGTGCATGATAGGCCAGTACGCGTGTTCATCGCTACCGGGATTGTCGACGATGATCATGCCCGCGACCATCAGACCGCGGTAGATGTCTAGGCAAAGCAAGCGGCCGGGAGATCCGGTGGCCGGATCGCTCAACGAATATTCAGCTGATTGCACGCTGAGATCGGTGGTCGCCATGCGGCAACTATAGACGCGTCCTTTGCCGGCAGCCATAGTAAAGTTTGCAGCTTTCTGTCGGTGTGGCTCATGACGACTCTTCCGCCAATCGCATGCTGGAAGGATCACGGGCAAGCCGGAAGTCAACTTTCCAATTGCCTACAATCCGCCCGCAACCTCCCCCTTGGCCAGCAACTTGTCCAACCCTCGTCTTTTACATCGCACAAGCCCGTGCTAAAGGCTGGTCGTCTTTGTAACGAAGGGGGAATAGGAGATACTAAGCGTCGCGAACCTCGGCAGGTGAAAATGATGAACGGACAACGAATCGGCCGTATGCTTCTCCTAGGTTTCTTGTTGTTCGGAGATCGCGCCGGATTGGTCGCGGCACGCGCTGCAAGTGATCCCGCAGACGAGGCGATGTCGCAAATTCGCCCCGAAGCCATTCGCGCGGATATGCGATTCCTCGCGGACGACTTGCTGGAAGGGCGCGGCCCAGGCACCCGCGGGCACGAGATTGCCGCCCGCTTTGTCGCGGCCCGGTTCGAGGCTGATGGTCTGGAACCGGCTGGGGACAATGGAACCTATTTTCAATTTATTCCGTTCCGTTCGTTTCATCCCGACGAGAAACAGACCTCGCTGACCTTGGTTCGCGGCGGCAAGGAAGAGACACTTGTTTTCCGCCGAGATTTCATCACCTACCGCCAGACCACGCGCAAAGAAACCTCCGTTGAGGCCCCAGTTGTCTATGTTGGCTACGGCATTACGGCTCCGGATCAGGCCTACGACGACTACCAGGGCATTGATGCCAAAGGCAAGATTGTCGCCTTCTTGTATGGCGCACCGGCAAAGTTCGAGTCCACTATGCGGGCGCACTATTCCTTCCGCACGTTAAAAGCAGCCAACGCTGTGGCTCACGGGGCGGTCGGCTTTTTCTATCTCCACACTCCAGATCAGGAGCACATCTATTCCTTTGCCGACCAGATGCACGAGATGGCCTTTTCCGACTTCCATTGGCTGAATCCCGATGGCATTCCTGGCGATGATTTTGAGCAATTGCGGGGCTATTCGATCCTGAGTCTCGACGGCGTGAGCAAACTGCTGGCAGGCAGCGGGAAGACTCCGGAGGAACTTTTTCTCGCGGCCAAGGAAAGCAAAACGGCCTCATTTATTCTCCCGGTCACGGCACGAATCCACGTGGTCGATCACACTGAAGATCTGCGGAGCCCGAACGTGGTCGCTCGACTGCGCGGGAGTGATCCGGCCTTGCGCGACGAATACGTGGTGTTGACGGCACACTCCGATCATCTGGGCATCGGCGATCCAGTTGACGGAGACAATATCTATAACGGGGCGATTGACGATGCTTCTGGTACGGCGTGCCTGATCGAGATCGCGAAGGCTTTCAGCGGTATGAGCCCCCGGCCTCGCCGGTCCATTCTATTCGTCTCGACGACCGCCGAGGAAAAAGGCATGCTGGGTTCCGACTATTTTGCGCACTATCCGACCGTTCCTAGAGACTCCATCGTCGCCGATGTTGACATCGATGGCGAGCCTGGGTTATGGCCGATGGAGGATGTGATTCTCTTCGGCTCGGGTCATTCCACACTGGATTTGTCGGCAAAGGAGGCTGCGAGGCGCATGGGCCTGGATGTAACGGCCGATCCGTGGCCCGAACAAGGAGAATTCGTTCGTCAGGATGGTTATTCGTTCGTGCGGCAAGGGGTGCCTACCATCGAACCCGACGTGGGAATAAAGTCCAGCGATCCACAAATCAAACCTCGAGAGATAGCTGAGTTTTGGAATGACCACATTTACCACACGCCCAAAGACGACATGAAGCAGAAGTTTGATTTCGAGGCGAGTGTCAAATACGCCCAGTTCAATTTTCTACTCGGGTATTTGCTCGCGCAGAATACCGAACGACCGGCGTGGAACCCGGGAGACTTTTTCGGAGAAACGTACGGCAAAAAGAAATAGGGTGCGAGGAGTCGACCCTCTCGCTATGGAAAAACGATTGATCGCGTGGAAGTACCTTTCATTTGCGGTCGTATTCGCGACCGCAATCGGCGCGTTGTCTCAAAGTCATACCTCAAAGCACGTAAAGATTCCGGTGATTCATGCACGACCCGACGACGTAAGCAGCCCGGAAGCGATCGTGAGAGCGACCTTCGATGCGCAGTCAGGCCCAGTCGGAGTGCCCCGGCAATGGGGGCGAGACCGCTCCCTGTACGACCCGAACACGATTTCCGTGGCCGCAGGACCAGAGCCCTCTACGGGAACTCTTAAGCCTCGCCGCTGGATCAGTTATCAGCAGTATGTAGATGAGTTGGATGCGTACCTCGTGAAGACCGGATTCGTGGATCAGCC
>Ga0335069_10015766_pt1 | contig 10563 bp, 6 predicted proteins | sample Lox_Sample_11_FD_206714 | JGI IMG/M metagenome (GOLD analysis project Ga0335069, IMG submission 206714) | Soil microbial communities from Loxahatchee National Wildlife Refuge, Florida, United States - Lox_Sample_1.1 | ecosystem: Environmental > Terrestrial > Soil > Wetlands | place: USA: Florida...
TATGAAAGTTCTGGTTTTAGGTGGTGGCGGGCGCGAGCATGCGCTGGTATGGAAGCTGCGACAATCCCCGCGGATTACGCAGCTCTATTGTGCGCCTGGGAATGGCGGCATTGCCGACGATGCTGAGTGTCTGCCCGCCGACATGAAAAGCCTTGAGTCTATTGTCAGTTTGGCGAATCGTCTTCAGCCAGATTTGACGGTCGTGGGGCCGGAACTGCCGCTGACGCTTGGCGTGGTAGACGAGTTCCAGCAACGGGGGTGGCGTGTGTTTGGTCCGAGCCAGGCGGCCGCGCGGCTGGAGTCGAGCAAGAGCTTCGCCAAGGAGTTTCTGCAGCGGCATCGCATCCCGACGGCGCCGTTCGCCATTTGCGATTCGGTTGCGCAGGTGAAGGAGGCGTTGGGACATTTCCATACGCCAGTGGTGGTGAAGGCAGACGGGCTCGCGGCGGGTAAAGGCGTGGTCATCGCCAAGAGCAAGGAAGAGGCGGCCAGCGTCGCCTCAGAGATGATTAGCGGGAAGATGCTGGGCGAGGCCGGCGCGCGGGTCGTATTGGAAGAATGTTTGAAGGGCGACGAGCTTTCGTTCCTCGTATTCAGTGACGGCGAGCGTGTCGCGCCGCTGGTTGCTGCCCAGGATCATAAGCGCGTCGGCGACGGAGATACGGGGCCGAACACGGGCGGCATGGGCGCGTATTCGACAGCGGACATCATCGATAACGGCATGCGCGACTGGCTGGTGAACCACATCGCGCGGCCTGTGGTGGCCGGAATGAAGGCGGAGGGCGCGGAATTCAAAGGCGTGCTCTATTGCGGGCTGATGATGACGGCGCGCGGGCCGATGGTGCTGGAGTTTAATTGCCGCTTCGGCGATCCGGAGACGCAGCCGATATTGATGCGGCTGGACAGCGATCTGCTAGACGCGCTGGAGGCGTCGATTGATGGACGGACCAGCGAAGGCGATTTTAAATGGTCGCCGGATGCGGCCGTGTGCGTGGTAATGGCCTCGGGAGGTTATCCCGGAACGTTTGAGATGGGAAAGCGGATTGATGGGATTGAGGCGGCCGGTGCGATTTCGGGTGTGAAGGTATTTCATGCAGGCACTTCGAGCCGCGATCGCATCTACTACACCGCAGGTGGACGTGTGCTGGGCGTGACCGCGCGGGCTGCGGATTTAGACACTGCGCTGGCGCGGGCCTATGAAGCTTGTGGGAAGATTAGCTTTGCTGGGGCGCACTATCGGAAGGATATTGCGGGAAGAGCCCTGAAGAAGCCCTGAAACTTCCAAGCTGCGGATCAACACGGATTCCGCCGATTTGCTGTTCCTGATCCGCGTTAGTCTGCGTGAATCCGCGGGAACGAACTCTGAGAGGAGAAGAATGAGCAAGCCACTGGTTTCAATTGTGATGGGGAGTGATTCGGATCTGGAGATTATGCGCGAGGCCGGAAAAGCGCTCGACGATTTTGGGATTGCCTTTGAGATTGATGTGACCTCCGCCCATCGTTCTCCGGATCGGTCCGCGGATTTTGCAAAAAATGCGGCGGGACGTGGGATCAGGGTCATCATCGCCGGGGCCGGCGGAGCGGCGCATCTGGCGGGCGTGATCGCCGCGCATACGATTCTGCCGGTCATCGGCGTGCCGATTCCTTCGACTTCTTTGAACGGCATGGACTCTCTGCTTTCGACCGTGCAGATGCCGCCGGGCATCCCCGTCGCAACCGTTTCGATCGGCAAGTGGGGCGCTACGAATGCTGGCATTCTGGCGGCGCAGATGATTGCGCTGGCCGACGAGAATATTGCGAAGAAGATGCACGCGCACAAGGAAAAGCTCGCACGCGGCGTTGAGGAGAAGTCGAAGAAGCTTCGGGAAGGAAAAAACTAGAAGTCAGAAGTTTGAAGCCAGAATGCAGAAGTATTTCACATTTCGGATTGTAGATTTCAGATTTGGACTTCCTCCGTGGATCGGGTCTGAATCTGAAATCTTCACGCGTGGGCGCGCAGGGCGGCCGCTACGAGCGGCTTCCTCGCCAGCGGCGCGAGCGATTCCAGATATCTGCCAATCAGATCCAGATCCATCTGCGCGATCTGGGTGAAGCGGATGCCTACGCCGAAGCCCGGAGTGCGATGTGCGACTTCGGCTTCCGCCCACGCTTTTGCTTCTCCGAACCAGATCGCCACCCTCACCTTGGTGCCCACTTCCATGGGGATCGCCAGTTCGGCGTAACATCCTCCGAGACTAAGGTCAGCGACTGTTCCCCAGAATGACGGGCCGTTGTGGATGTGAATTTCGATAGAATTCTGACAGCGGTAGCGCGGGTGCTTGCGGCGCTCATTCATGCCCGGTTGCCAAGGATCGGGCGCTGAGGGAGAGAGCGGGAAATCCCAGAGCGGCTTGCCCGGGGAAACGTTCAGAAGTCCGATATGTCCGGCCCTCGGACTACCCGGAGCACCGACCCACTTGACACGGAAGTGCGCGCGGTTGGGGCCATAGGTCAGGCCAATGATCTCCTCGACCTTGAGCGTGGAGTTTACGCCTGCTAATTCAACGCCGTTGCGGCTGATATTGACCGTGACGGCCTTCTGAGAAAAGACTGCGCCCGTGCGGTCGGTGCCGAAAATACGCACCGGGACCTGTACTTCCTTGCGCGGTTCGCCGCGTTTTCCCATCCTGCGGACAGCCTCCTGATCTTACCCTCGAGCGGTTACAAGCAATGGGGGTTCCACTTCTGGCCGAACCGGCCAGAAAGAGGGCCCCTTTTAGGCTATCCCGGAGCCAGACGGTCCTCAAGAAACGAAAGTTACGGGTAAGCTCGCCTTCCCGACGTTGAAGGCCCTTCGATACTGCTGGGTAGGTTAGGGATCTGGCCGCTGATGGCTGCAGGGCAATCGGCGACGGTGCACCATGCGATCGGGTCTCAAATAGTTAGGGTCTTCAAATAATCTCGGAACGGGCCGCCCAGATCCTGGCGCTTTAGAGCGAACTCGACCGTAGCTTTCAGGAATCCGAGTTTGTCGCCGGTATCGTAGCGCTGCCCTTCGTAGACGTAGGCGTACATCTTCTCCCGTTTTAGCAGCGTGCGCATGCCGTCGGTAAGCTGGAGTTCGCCGCCCGCCCCGGTCGGAGTCTTTTCGAGGCATTCGAAAATGGCCGGGGTCAGGATGTAGCGGCCGATCACGGCTAAGTTCGAAGGGGCTTCTTCGTACTTGGGCTTCTCGACCATGTTGCGGATTTCGAAAAGGCGCCCATTGTGGCCCTCGACGGGCTGTGCATCGAGCACACCGTAAGATGAAATCATGCGTCCTTCGACCACTTGCGCAGCGATGACGCTGCACTGCTTTTCATTGAAGACGTTGACCATCTGCTTGAGCGCAGGAACTTGAGCGTCGATCACGTCGTCGGCGAGCAGGACGGCGAAAGGCTCATTGCCGACAAGTTCGCGCGCCATGAGCACGGCGTGACCCAGCCCGAGCGCTTCCTTCTGGCGGACGTAGCCGACGTAAATCATGTCGGATATCTGGCGGACGATTTTGAGCAAATCGTGCTTGCCGCGCTCCTCGAGCATTTTTTCGAGTTCGTAGCTGACGTCGAAGTGATCTTCGATAGCCTGCTTGCCGCGTCCAGTGATGATGAGGATCTGGTCGCAGCCGGAGGCCATGGCCTCTTCCACGCCGTACTGGATGATTGGTTTATCGACGAGCGGGAGCATCTCTTTGGGTTGGGCTTTGGTGGCGGGCAAAAAGCGGGTACCCAGGCCGGCGGCTGGGAAAACGGCTTTGCGAACTTTCATGGTCATGGAGTCGTTCAGTCTTCAGTCGTCAGTGTCGGGTCGTTGGTTGTTGGCCTGGGCGTCCGGGGGTCGGATTATTGTAACCGTTCGCAGGCCTTTCATTACGTCAAGGCATGCTTTGTTCCGAAATGAACGCTCTTGGATGTTGGGGCGGGGCGCAGAGTTGCTGTGGGACCAGAGTCAAAAATCCCCACCCTGCCGCACCAGAACGCGATCAGGGTGGGGTAATGGCAACTATTACTTGCTTAGAACCAGGACCACGAAGCTGTCGGGGAGGACTGGCGGATAGCCACGCGGATTCTGGGGGGTGGGGGCGGGCCTTGGGCCGAACTTGGCTGCGACGGTGTAAACGTTGTGCGTTCTTGCGTCGAGGGCCATCGTGCGGGCGCTCTTTTGCGTGGGCGCGTTCTCGGCCACGCTGTACTTATCGGCCGACTCCTGCTTGACAACGGTGAGGACGCCATCCTCACCGCAGGAAGCGAAGGCGAATCCGGTCTCTTCGTCGTAGGCTGTGGCGTCGACCCCTTCTCCGATCTCCGGAGTGGCGACAACTTTGCCGGTGTCTGCGTCAACTATAGCCATCATCTTGTTATCGCATCCGCTGAAAAGGCGACGGTTCTTGCGGTCGATGGCGAGTCCGCTGGGCTCTTTGCAGGGGGCGAGCGGCCAGGTGTTTTTCACTTGCAGTTTGTTGGCGTCAATCGCTGTGAGCTCGCTCTTATCTTCGATATTCACGAAGACGGTGCCTTTGGCGTCGCTGGCGGCGAATTCAGGCTTGCCGTCGAGCTTGATGGTGGCCAGAACCTTGCCATCCACTGCATCTATGGCAGTGGCATCATGGCTGCGTCCGTTGAAGGTGAAGACACGCTTTGTGGCGGGATCGTAGAGGATGGCATCGGGATTCTCACCGCCGACTTTTATCTTTTCGCCAATCGGCTTGAGGGTCGAGAGATCGAAGACAGAGACGGTGTTTTCGCGCCCGTTGCTGGTGAAACCTTTGCCTAGGTCGGGAGCGAGGGCGATGCCGTGTACTCCCGGGGTGTCGGGAATGTCGCCAACGTTCTTGCCGGAATCGAGATCGAGGACTATGACGTGTGTGCCGCGGGAGATATAAAGCCTACGGGCGCTGGCGTCAGCCGCGAGATAGTCCCAGCCACCTTCGCCGCCGACTTTGTAGGTTTGCGTGACGTGGTATCCAGGTCCGGCCGCGGCCATCGCAACTATCGCCAGACACGAACTGATCGCTATTGCCAGCCACATGCAGTTCCTAAACATGATTCCTCCTGTCACTCGGTTGCCGAATCGCGGCTCGGATGCTCCACCCCCGAGATTCTAGTGCTCTGACCTGAAACGTGCCTGAAAAAAGAAATAAAGGTCTGCGACATGGCGTGGAACCCGAAGGTAACTTTACCGTGTCTCGCAATCGAACCTAGACTGGTTGTATATGGAGTTCCCAAAGCCAGATGCTGCATCCGGGCAGGCGCTTGATCCGCGTCTGGAACCCACGCCCGACTACGGGACGTTAGGGCCGGGTTCGGATATCGGGGGGCCTGAGCAGCCGCCCGTCCAAGGTCTGCCGAGAAAATCTGCGCTGCGATATGCGCACCTGATCGCGGCGGTTGTGGGAGCAATGGCGGCGTTTGTTGTTGGCGGCCTGACGAAGGGGCATCCGGTCTGGCCGCAGAGCGCTCCGGCCCGGCAGAGCCAGCCTGCTGCGGCGAGAGATTTGAGTCAGATTGATCGCATGAAGCCGCAGAAGCAGGCTGAGACTTTGCTGGAGCTTGCGGTTGGGCATTCGCAGGGAGCCGTGGAGCAGATCTCATCGCGCGTGGACCACTGGAAAGGAAGTGTCGAGTGGAATCCGCAGATCGCGAATCTCACGACGGCGGCGCTGAACTCAGACGACATGCGCGTGCGCGAGTCGGGAGTCGAGGTGGAACTCGCAGCCTACGGTCTGGCGAAGAATTCGGCGAGCGTGGACAACTTGATGACCACGATCGACTCGCCGGATCATTCGCAGAAAATCTGGGCCTTGTGGGCTCTGGGGCTCATGGCCAATCGTGGAGTTGAATCAGGACGCGTGGTGGAAGCGCTTACGGCAGAGTTGAACGACCGTGATGTAGATTCGCGGCGCTGGGCCGTGGAAGGATTGGCGCTGGCGGGGACTGATGACGCGCTCCATACGCTATTGATTGCAATGCACGACGACGCATCGCCCATGGTGCGCGAGCGGGCAGCATGCAGCCTGGCGGAGTCAGGCATGTTCACGCATGAGCAGCGGATGGCGGCGGTGCCGAAGCTGCTGGACTATAGCGAGGATCCTGCCCTCGATGTCCAGACGCATGGATGGGCGTTCCAGGCCTTGGGGGACATTTCGCATCAGCGGCTGGGGAATGATACGGCCGCGTGGCGGAGATGGTATGACAAGCAAGTGGTCAGTGGTCAGTGATCAGTGGCCAGTCTAACGTCCGCGTTCTCCGCCCAGGCGTATTGCGCGGATTCCCGACCGAGGAACCAGATCTCACCCTAATGGTACGGACCACTGACCACTCTCATTCAGCCATTTTCGCCACATGCACATCGAAGCCCGTCTTCGGCAGCAGCGAAGTCAGCTCGAACGCTTTGAAGCCGTCGCCGCTGACTTCGGTGTGGCGGTAGATCCCTGGCTCGCTCTCGATCATCTCTTTGCGGCCTTCCATGTCGGCGAGAAATGCGTCAGCTTGCTTGGTGGTGACCTCCATTTGCTTGGCGCGTGTGACCACCGCTTCTGACGCGTACGAGCGCACTAGCTTTGGCCAGTATTTCGAAAGCAGGTCGGTGCTGGCGAAGACGTCGGCCCAGATGATTCTGCCGTTCACGGCCACGACTACCCCCACCGCATTGCGGTCGCGGAGCTGGTGCATCAGGCTCACATAGCTCTGTTCGATCGGGCGCGCGACGGAGTCGACCTGTTTCTTTACCTCTTCGTTTTCATTCACCTTGGCGTACGAGGTCGTCTGAGCCAGCTCGCGACCAGCGACGGGCGCCGATGCCTGAACTTCGACGGTCATCGCCTGTTTCTGCCTGCTGACCTCGTCCCAGACTTCCTGCTGGTTCTTGTCGGCCATAGCCTTGGCGCGGACGGAGGGTTGGACCATGATAGCCATCGGAACCGGACCGCCGATGTTCGTGCCCGCGTTTTTTCCGTAAAGCGCCTCGGAGGCTCCGAATTGCTGGGTGCTGGCGACCCAGCGTCCGTGCTCGACGCAGAAAACGCTGAGATCGATCGGGTCGCTTTCCGCGGGAACGATGCGATCTTTGCCGATGACACGGTCCTGCTTGCCCCCGCTGACGACTTCGCCCGCTAGCAGCAGCAGCGGACGCTTGGAGTTATTGACCAGGACTAGGCGGTTGACCTCCGCGCCATCGTATTGATGGATCGGGGTGCCGTGACGGCGGATCAGGCCCTGCACGTTGCCAGCCTCGGTGACGACGACCTCGCCGGAGCGAAGGCCTTCATCAAGCGTGAGGAATTCACCCGTGGGATAGCTCTTGGCCGCGACCACTGGGAAGACTGTGAGATTGCCGTGCCGGATCGGTTCAAGCACTTTGTAGCCGGCGCTTGCAGTGACTTCTCCGGCTCGGATTTCTTCGCGGTTGAACGTTGCGACCCCGGCAACAAGCAACAGAACTGCAGAGACAACGAAAATCGTCGGGCGCATAAAAGCTCCTCCTGCGAGCGCAATGCACATCCGTTCGGGCGACCGCGCCCACTTCCTGACGAGGAAGGCGTGTTCGGTTACTGGCGTAATCCGGACCGGGCGCGCTGCCCTTTTCGACTCCGTGGAAAGAACGTGGCAGGCCGTGGAGCTTGCGGGGAAATTTCATCGATGACGATATGAAAACCGGGGAAGACGCAGAGGGATTTTGCGCACAAAAACCCCGATTGTCAGCGTCCTCCGCGGTTTTCATTTTTTGTCGGGAGCTGAGGTGGCCTACATGTCTTGTAAAATTGGAGCATCAACTCCCGGAGCCACTTTCTTCTTGTCGTTTCTTGACCAACTCAATCCGCAACAGCGCGAAGCCGTTGAGACCACCGAGGGACCGGTGTTGATTCTTGCAGGCGCCGGAAGTGGGAAGACCCGCGTCATCACGTACCGCATCGCCTATCTGATTGAGCACAAGGGCGCGATGCCAGAGTCAATTCTGGCGATGACGTTCACCAACAAGGCTGCGGCCGAGATGAGTGAGCGCGTAGAGAAGCTGGTTGGCGGCCTGAGCATTGCCAAGCCCGTGATCTCCACCTTTCATTCGTTCTGTGTGCGGATGTTGCGGCGCGATATTGAGGGTTTGCGCATTCCTTCAACTGTGCCAGGGCAGCCGCCGATTGGGCATACAAAAAGCTTTCTGATTTACGACGAAGCCGACCAGCAGTCAGTTGTGAAGTCAGTCATGAAGCGGCTTGGCGTCGAAGACAAGGAACTGACGCCGCGCAACGTGCTCGGGCGGATTTCGTGGGCGAAAAATCATATGTTGGATCCGCAGGAACTTTACTTGCAGTCGGCGGACCCGAAGACCGAAAAAGTCGCGCATCTGTACGAGGAGTACCGGAAGGAGTTGCGCAAGGCCAATGCGCTGGACTTCGACGATCTGCTGCTTGAGTCGGTGCGGCTGCTGAAATCGGCGCCGCACGTTCGCGAGTACTACAACAAGCGCTTTCAGTATCTGCTGATCGACGAATATCAGGACACGAACCGGCCGCAGTACGAACTCATGCGCATGCTGGCGGGCGAGCATCACAATGTGTGCGCTGTCGGCGACGAAGATCAGTCGATCTATTCGTGGCGCGGGGCGGACATCCGCAACATTCTGGAATTCGAGCAGGACTTCCCCGAGGCCAAGATCATCCGGCTGGAGCAGAATTACCGCTCGACCCAGAACATTCTGCAGGCGGCCTCGGCAGTGGTGGCGAATAATGTACGACGTAAGGGCAAGAATCTTTGGACCTCGCGGCAGGGTGGAGCGAAGATCGGCTACTACGAAGCGCCTGACGGCGAGAATGAAGCACTGTTTGCAGCCGATTCCATCGCGCGCTACGTGCGGAAGGCGACGGAGCGCGGCGAGACTCCGCGTGCCGCAGTGCTGTACCGCACGAATTCGCAATCGCGGTTGTTTGAAGAGGCGATGCGGCGGTACGGGCTGAAATACCACGTGGTCGGCGGGTTTTCGTTTTACGAGCGGGCCGAGATCAAGGACATGATCTCGTACCTGAAAGTCATACAGAATCCGGATGATTCGATTTCCCTGTTGCGCGTGATCAATACGCCGGCGCGCGGGATTGGTAAAGGGACCGTCGACATCCTGGAGCAACTTGCCCTGACCAGTGGGTTGTCCTTGTGGCGGGCGATTGGCGTGGCGATTAAGCAGCAGCTGGTGCCTCCTCGGGCGTTGGTGTCGCTGAAGAATTTCCAGCAGCTGATTGAAGATGCGCGGGCAATGCTGGGCGGGACGTTTGTGGAGCAGCTGGCAGACGATGTCGCGCGGGCTTCCTCGCCCGCGAATGCGAAAGGGTCGCAGAAAGATAACGCTGGGTCGCTGATTGGTCAGGAGGCAGCAGACGAGGCTACGGACTTCCATCCCGCCGAATTCGAAAATTTCTCGTTCGACTTCAGTGCGAATGTTGAATCAAAACACAGCGAACGGAAGGAGAAACCAACCTCTTCGCTGCCCCTTCCCCACGTGTCTGTTCCACAGCAAGTCTCCGTGACTAATGCGCTGAGGAGCCAAAGCGCCGAGAATAGGATTTTGAGGCTGCAGAAGCAGATTGAAGATCTGAAAGACGAGGTCTCGCGCATCAGGTTGGGGGGGTGGCAACTGCTTGGCATCCTGCACCACGAGAACGGACAAACTACATGCCACGATATGTTCGGTACACATGTGCCGGAGAATCTCCGAGAGGCTCCTCCAAATTGCGATCACTGTCACTTGCCAAGAATGAGGAAGGACACGTTTGTGCTGGAGAATGAGGCAGGCAACGTTACGCAAGTCGGTAGAACATGCCTGCAAAAATTCCTGCCTGGGGAGGACTTCACACAATACAAGCATCTTTCCGATCGTCTCATGGAAGTAACCGAGGAGCTCAAGTTGGCAAAGGTCGATGCCAGTCCAGCGCCACGGCCCTCGACTCCAGAATTGGACGCTGTCGAGACGGTGGTGGCCGCTCGTCACCGACCAATCGCCTGGGAGACTTCTGAGTACGCGGAGGATGATAGCGAGGCGGACGACTATCGCACACGCTTTGAACAGGGCAACTCGGCCTCCGAGCAGGTGGAAGGATTTCGCATGCCCGGCGAACCCGCCAATACAGCTGACATTCTCAAATTCCTCATTGATCGCACTGGCTACATCAAACTGCTGGAAGCGGAGGACACACCCGAGGCGTACTCACGAATCGAAAATCTGCGGGAACTAGTGAATGCGGCAATGGATTCGCGGGATCGCGCGGAGACCCTGGACCAGTTCCTGGATCACGCCGCATTGATCGCCGATGCCGACGACTACGATGAGCGGGCGCAGATCACGCTGATGAGCCTGCACGCCGCGAAGGGTCTGGAGTTCCCCCTGGTGTTTCTCAGCGGGCTTGAAGAAGGTTTGTTTCCGCATTCGCGGACCATGCTGGTTCCGGAAGACATCGAGGAAGAGCGGCGGCTCTGTTATGTCGGCATGACTCGGGCCATGGATCAATTGATTCTGACCCGGGCGGTGTACCGCCGGCGCTATGGGACAGACCTGCCCGAG
>Ga0335069_10015769_pt1 | contig 10563 bp, 9 predicted proteins | sample Lox_Sample_11_FD_206714 | JGI IMG/M metagenome (GOLD analysis project Ga0335069, IMG submission 206714) | Soil microbial communities from Loxahatchee National Wildlife Refuge, Florida, United States - Lox_Sample_1.1 | ecosystem: Environmental > Terrestrial > Soil > Wetlands | place: USA: Florida...
TCCAAGACAAGTTCTTCAAACTTATCGGCCTGGTGGCTCCGGAGTCGCTTGTAAGCGTCATGCGTAAGCTGCTTAGCCTCGAAGCTGATGCTGGTGTGGAACTGCACTTCGAAACGCTGGCCGGTGGTGGGCTCGATCCACTGGCTGTTGATGCCCTTGTACTCCTCTCCGGACCAGTCGTTTCTTAGTTTGTGCAGTTCAAAGCCTTGATCTTTCAGACGTCCGATATCTGCCCATACCCCCTGAGTGTAGCGAGCCTCACGGTACTGAAAGGTGAACCTAATCGTGTCCGACACGCTCGAGGTGGCTTCCTCTGGCGAGAGGTCAAACTCGTCCATCCTGTCGTAGACCTTCTCCTTGATGCGGTCGCGGCCTTTCAGGCACTTGTCTAGGCCGACTAGGTGGCGGTCTGGGTCTTGGCTCTCGATAGCGCGCATCGTTGGCGTGATCTTATCTCGCTCCAGATCGGCAATCCTGTCACAGGCCGCTTCAACTTGGTCGTTGTCAGCGCGTTCCAGGACTCTGTTGCCTTCTCCGCGCCAAGTACCCGGATCGGCGGGCTGGTCAGAAGACACGCGTTCGCTGGGCGGCCATTTCCGCTGGTACTCCGTCCATATCCAGCGGGACTCTGTTACCTTCTCGTTCCATTTGTCTGTCGCGGCCTGCTCCTCTGCCGTGATCCGCTGCGCGGCGACGGATTTTTGCCTGGCATCGGCTGCGCGCAGGGCGTCGTAGCACTCCTGGCGGCTGCGCGTCTCGGCTTCGGTGCCGCTGGGGCGAGCAGGCCGGGCGGCTCCGGCTTCGTCGTCTCGACGATCTATGTGCCCATCGGGTGGCACGTCCGATTCGTCGGGCTGGTCGGGTCCCACTGGACCTCACAGCCGCCGCGAATCGCACGAGGTGACATTACGAGAGCGAGACATGACAATGAGTAGCATACCGGGTTGGGTGCGGATTGGGTCCGAGAATCGACGGTTCAGCGAGACAATCGGCTGATGAGTCCCAAGAGTCACGGGCGTCCGCCTGGCCGCGGGCGGAGCCGCAAGGCAGGTCGGCGTCCGGCGTCAGGCCGACGGCCGATCACGGGTGTTACGGCATGGGCCGAGGCGACGACAGACTGCTGGTTCGACGATCCGGTCCCGGGGGACCGGCGGTCCTGGGCGGCACCGCCGGGGCATGGCACTTATCGGGGGCTCGACCTTGAGCGGCTGAATCCGGACGATGAGCACGAGCGCACGTTCCTGCTCGAGGCACAGCACCTGGAGTGGGAGGAGGCGTTCGAGCCACACGAAGAGATCATCACCGAGAGCGGCGAGACGATAAATCCGACGCTGCACATCGCCCTGCACGGAGTGATCGCGAACCAGGTGCTGAATGACGAACCACCAGAGACGTGGCGGACGGTCCAGCGCCTGGCCGGGCTCGGCTACGACTGGCACAACGTGATGCACATGATCATGGGTCCGGTCAGCTCGTTCCTGCACCAGGCTATGACCGAGAAGCGGCCGTTCGATCGTGACGTTTACCGACGACAGCTCGATGAGCTTCCCGGGGACTGGCCGGCGCCGGAGGAAATCGGTCGCAGCTGACGCCAACCCCGCCGAACGTCTGCTGCCTAGACTGCTGGCTATGGAGGATCCGGAGGCCTACCTCCGGGGCATGACGGCTCCGCTGGCCCGGGCCCGCGTGGGCAGCCCGTACCCGGTCGCGCGGCTTAGCCTGGAGGGGGTGGCCAATGCGTTCGTGGTGCTCGGGTTGCTGCCCGCGGCACGGGCGGAGGATATCCTCGCCGCGCAACGGCCGGTGCTGGAGGCGGCCGGCTTCCGGGTGGGCCGGGAGATCGGGGAGCTGAGCGTCAACCCGGGTACGCGCGACTTGCGGGAAGCGCGGGCCGCCGCCGCGGAGAGCCTGCGCCAGCTCCCGCTGGCACTCGTCGCCGGTCCCGTGCGCTGCCGGCTCCGCCGCCACGACCTCGTTATCACATGGGCCACGCTGACCCCGGAAGGAATCTGGCTGCGCTATCACGGCGACGCGCGGGACGGCGACCGCGACCTGGCCCGCGCTCTGGCCGGAGAGATCACCGAGGACATCGCGGAGCTGTCGGTCACCGACGACACCGGCCGAACGTACCGGGTGCCTGCCGCCACCGTGCCCGGCACCATCTCCGGCCGGTGTTCCGCTGCAGGCCAGACGCGATGGACCCCCGAAGGCGAGTTCCTCGCCGTACCGGTTCACGGCGAGGCCGGTTCCCGCGACGGCCATGTCGCCGGCCGGTGGCTGGAGTTCTGCGCCGGCTCCTGTGCGCCCGTTCGGGTCGAAATCCCGTCGCCTGCCGCCGTGCCCACGGGTATCGCCGAGCCGCCCTGGCCGACCCCGGCGGAGTGCTACCTGGACCAGCTGGCGCCACCGGATCGCGACTGGTCCGTCGGCTCGTTTGCGACCGGCACGGTCGAACTCGACACCGCGGCCATCGTGGCCGCCGTGGCGGACGCGCTGGTCGCCGTCGGCGCGCTGCCGCCGGACAGCGCGGTGCTCACCGGCATCACGGACCGGGTGCGCCGGGACTGGCATCTGGCGCTGACCGACCGGCAACGCGCCTTGATGGACCCGTGGGCCGGCCCCGGGCAGGAGAGCAGCGCGGACCTGGCCGTCCGGCTTCCGCTGGAGCAGGCCACCGCGGTGCTCGAGAGCATCACGGCCCGCGAGGACATGGTGTCCGTCCGGCTGTACGGGTACCCCTGGATATTCGAGGAGTACTGGCCGCTGATCGCGCCGTGCTTCCGGGTCACCGCCGTCGACGACACCGGCGCGGCACACGAAGGCGGCCCCCACAACGGCAGCGTGTCGGCCGCGCACGAGGGCAGCGGCGCCTTCTGGTTCTGGCCGCCGGTGGGCCCGCGGGCCCGGCAGCTCCGGGTGACGGTCAGCACCCTGTGGGAAGCCGCCTGGGCGCTCGTCGAGATCCCCGGCCGCTAACATACTGGACCGCATGACAAGTGCGGACTCTTCCGCCCGGGCCGGGCGGGACACCGCCCGCCGGGTGATACCGCTGTTCCGGCCGTACCGGGGCCGGGTGGTAGTCGTGATCGGCCTCATCGTGCTGACCTCGACGATCGGCATCATCAACCCGCTGCTCATCCAGGCGGTGTTCAACAAGGCGCTGTTCGTCCCGGGCGGCCCCAAGCTGGATCTGCTGTACATCCTGGTCGCCGTCATGGCGGCCATCCCGATCATCAACGGCGCCATCGGGATCCTGCAGGTCTACGAGACGACCAAAGTCGGGCAATCGGTCATGCTCGACCTGCGGGACCGGCTCTACGCGCACCTGCAGACGCTGTCGCTGGCCTTCTTCACCGGCACCAAGACCGGCGAGATCCAGTCCCGGCTGGCCAAGACGTGGGCGGGGTCCAGACGGTGGTCACCAACACCGCCTCGAGCATCCTGGCCAACGTGGTCACGTTCGTCTCGAGCATCGTGGCCATGATCATCATCAGCTGGCAGCTGACCATCGTGGCGGTCATCACCGTCCCTGTCTTCTTCTGGCTGACCAAGACCGTCGGCGAGCGGCGCCGCCAGGTATCGCGGTCGACCCAGGAGTCGCTGGCGTCGATGAGCGCCATCAGCGAGGAGACCCTGTCGGTATCCGGGGTGCTGCTGGCCAAGGTGTTCGGCAATCAGGCGCGCGACATGGCCCGGTACCGGCAGGAGAACCAGCGGCTGGCTGACCTCGAGGTCCGGCAGCAGATGATCGGCCAGGGCTTCTACGCCGTGGTGCAGGCGTTCCTGTCCATCACTCCGGCGGCCATCTACCTGGTCACCGGGCTGCTGCTGGCGCACGGCAATCCCATCTCGGCGGGCACCGTGGTGGCCTTCACCACGCTGCAGACCCGGCTGTACTTCCCGATCGGGCAGCTGCTCCAGGTCTCCGTGGAGCTGCGCTCGTCGCTGGCCCTGTTCGACCGGGTCTTTGAGTACCTGGACGTCAAGCCGGACATCACCGACGCGCCCGGCGCGGTCGACCTGCCGTCCGCGGGCACCGGCGGCCGGGTGGCACTGCACGACGTGTACTTCCGGTACGCGGGAGTCCCGGACGACGCGCTGCGCGGGGTCAGCTTCGAGGCCGACCCGGGGCAGCTGGTGGCGCTGGTCGGGCCGAGCGGGGCCGGGAAGACCACGATCAGCTACCTGATCCCCCGGTTGTACGACGTCACCGGCGGGTCGATCGAGATCGACGGGACCGACGTGCGGCAGGTCCGGCAGGCCTCGCTGGCCGCGGCCATCGGGTTCGTGACCCAGGAGAGCTACCTGTTCCACGACACGATCCTGGCCAACCTGCGGTACGGGCGGCCCGGGGCGTCGCTGCCGGAGGTCGAGGAGGCGGCCCGGGCGGCGTACATCCACGACCGGATCATGGAGTTCCCGGACGGCTACGACACGGTCGTGGGCGAGCGCGGCTACCGGCTGTCCGGCGGGGAGAAACAGCGGCTGGCCATCGCCCGGGTGCTGCTGCACGACCCGCGCATCCTGATCCTGGACGAGGCGACATCGGCGCTGGACACGGCCAGCGAGCGGGAGGTGCAGAAGGCCTTGGACGCGCTGATGGGGTCGCGGACCACGATCGCGATCGCGCACCGGCTGTCCTCCATCTTCAACGCCGAAGTGATCAACGTCATCGACGGCGGACAGGTGGTGGAGTCGGGTTCCCACCGGGAGCTGCTCCGGGAAGGGGGGCTGTACGCCGACCTCTACAACCAGCAGTTCGAGGGCGGCCGGGTCCAGTGGTGCTGCGAGGGCGGCAACGTCATGAACGACGGCAGCGTGCGAAAGTGGGAAAAGCAGCCGGCCTAGAAGGAAAGGACCCCGGGCAAGTGAGGAGCTGGTGATGCGGGTTTTCCTGGCGGGGGCGACGGGGGTTATCGGGCGGCGCCTGATGCCGTTGCTGATCGGGCGGGAGCACTCGGTGACGGGGCTGGTGAGGCGTTCGGCGGATGCCGACTGGCTGCGGGGGCTTGGCGCTTCCGCGATAGTGGGAGACGTCTTCGACGGGGACGGGGTGCGGCGGGCGGTACGGTCAGCGGCGCCGGATGTGATGATGCACCAGCTCACCGACCTGAAGGGCGGGAACTTCCGGGCCAACTCCGAGATACGGATCACCGGGACGCGGAATCTGATGGATGCGGCGCTGGCGGCCGGGGTCCGGCGGGTGGTGGCTCAGAGCATCGCCTGGGTGTACCAGGCCGGGGAGGCTCCGGCTACCGAGGACGTGCCGCTGGACCTGGGCTCAAGTGGGAGTCGGCTCCGTTCTGTGCAGGGGGTGGCCGCGCTGGAGGGTGCGGTGCGGGAGGCACCGGAGTGGGTGGTGCTGCGGTACGGGCTTCTATACGGGCCCGGGACCTGGTACGCGCGGGGCGGGCTGATGGCGGAGCAGGCGGCGCGCGGGGAGCTGGCGGCGGACGGGGACGTGAGCAGCTTCGTGCACGTGGACGACGCGGCGGGCGCGGCGGCCCTCTCGCTGTCGTGGCCGACCGGGTTCGTGAACGTGTGTGACGACGTGCCCGCGCCGGGGCGGGAGTGGGTGCCCGCGTTCTGCCGGGCGGTGGGGGTGGCTCCGGTGCCCGCGGCTTCTGGCGGGGAGCGGCACGGGTGGGCACGGGGCGCCTCCAATGAGTACGCGCGCAAGACGCTGAACTGGACGCCCGCGTGGCCGTCCTGGCGGGACGGGTTCGCGGCCCTGTTAGAAGCGCCCGGTTAGAAGCGGCCCGGTTAGAAGTAGTCGCCGTGGTCGAAGTCGGCGAGCAGCCCCGGGTGAGTCGGCTGCCAGCCGAGGATCCGCCGGGTCAGCTGGGTGGACGTCGGGTTGTCCAGGGTCAGCACCATGGCGAGGAACCCGAAGTGCTCCTGCAGCCGGTCTGCCGGGATGCTCGCGGTCGGCAGGCCGAGGTGGTCGCCGATGCTCTGGGCGATCTCGCCCTGCGGGATGCCCTCGTCCCCGGCCGCGTGCCACCGGGTGCCGGCCGGTGCGTCCTCGAGCGCCAGGCGGTAGAGGTGGCCGACGTCGAGGGTGTGCCCGGCGGCCCACCGGCTGGTCCCGTCCCCGGGGTAGCCCGCCACGCCGGCCTGCTTGGCGATGGCGATCAGGGTCCGGGCGAAGCCGTGCCGGTCCAGCGTGCTGTGGGTAATGGGCGGGACGCGCACGACCGATGACCGCACGCCCCGGTCCGCGAAGCCGAGCACGGCGTTCTCGCCGTCGGTGCGGCCGCCGGGGTTGCCCGGGTCCTCCTCCGTGCCCAGCCGGCCCAGGTTCGCGACCGCGAGCGTGCCCGACGTCCCGACCAGCGCCTTGCCGGTGCCCGCGAGCGCGTCGCCGAACGCGTGCAGGACGGCGAGGTCCGCGGCGATCGCGGCCTGCCAGTCTCCGGTGCGCATCCGGTCGTGGTCGAACGCGAGGTGGATGACGCCGTCGGCGTCCGCGGCCGCCTTGGCGAGCCCGTCGAGGTCATCGATGTCGCCGCGGTGCGGCGTTGCGCCGAGCGCGGTCACGGTCTGTGCCGCCTGATCCGAACGCGCGAGGCCGACGACGTCGTGCCCGGCGGCGAGGAGTTCGGGAACGATGGCCGAACCGAGATGGCCGGACGCACCAGTGACGAAAACGCGCATGACTGCTCCTTGAAGGAGTGATGAGACTCAGTCCCATCACTATAGCAAGTGATGGGACTCGGTACCATCACTTAGGATGTCGCCATGGCCCGATGGGAACCGAACGCGCGGGAACGCCTCGAGCGCGCCGCGCTGGCGTTGTTCACCGAGCGCGGGTTCGACGCCACCACCGTGGCCGAGATCGCGGACCGCGCCGGGCTGACCAAGAGCACGTTCTTCCGGCACTTCGCCGACAAGCGGGAGGTCCTGTTCGGCGGGCAGGACATGCTGGTGCAGCTGTTCGGCGATGCGATCAGGACCGCTCCGGCCTCGGCGACGACCGCCGACTGCCTGGCCGCGGCGCTGGAGGCCGCTGCGGTCGCTTTTACGGCGGAACGCCACGACCTCGCGCCGCAGCGGCGCGCGGTGGTCGCGGCCAACAGCGAACTGCAGGAACGCGAACTGCTTAAGCGGGCCCGTCTGGCCTCGGCCATGGCCGAGGCGCTGCGGGCGCGGGGGGCCGACGAGCCGACCGCACGGCTGGCTTCCGAGGTGGGGGTGCTCGCGTTCAGTACCGCGTACGCGCGCTGGGCGGCGCCGGACAACCGGGAACCGTTCACCGAGATCGCGCACGCGGCGTTGCGCGAGCTACAGGCGAGCGCGACAACCCTCGGCGTGCCAGAATCCTGAGCAGCGATGACCGAGAGCCCAGGTCCAGGCCGGCCAGATCCCAGCGCAAGGGCCGGCGATAACGGCGTGTCCCGGTCAGCGGCCTGAGGGTGCCAGGTTCGGCCGGTCCGGCGGGACGCACACCATTCCGTCGCTGAAGCCGGCCGAGCCGATCCCGAACGCGGCGTTGAAGCGGTCGACGTTCACCAGCGTTAGCAGGGCGGTGATCTCCACCAGCTGGCGATCGTCGAAGTACGACCGCACTCGGGCAAACAGCTCGTCGGTGACCTCGACTGGCGTGCGCATCACCGCGACTGCGTAGTCGAGCGCCGCCTTCTCGCGATCGGTGAACAGGTCGCTGGACTGATATCGGGGCAGGGCAAGGAGCTCTTCGTCGGAGAAGCCGGAGTTGCGGCAGATCTGCGAGCCAAGGTCGACGCACCATTCACACCCGATCATCTGAGCGCCCTTCAGCTCGACCAGGTTCTTGATGCGCTCATCGACGGTCTTGCCCTTGCGGACCGCCTGGTTGAACCAGCCCATGCCCATCATCATCTTGGGCTGGTAGGCCCAGATCTCCATCGGCTCGATACCGTTGCCGGTCTGCGGATCCCGGCCGGTCATCTTCTTCATCACTCTCGGTCCGAACCTATACACGAGCCTGACGATCGGACCGGCCTGGGCCTTTGATACGCCCTCGATACGTGCCATCGGGCACCTCCTGTCACATCGGCTGGGTCACGGCCTCATCCACATGACGACGGGCAGGCCGGGAAATGTGACGTGGATGGCTTACCCGCCTTTTCTCCGGCACATGCGAGCGCTTGTATTACGAAGTGCGCGGGCCAGGTTGCCTGGTTCATTTCCTCTAGTTCGGTTCTTTGACCCCAGCAATAACACTAGTTAATCTATTCGAGTTTCTCGGAGATACTGGTAATTCGATGCGCGTTACGCTATCATATTCGAAGAACGATCCTTATGTCGAACGGATGTGGCTCATGCCTTCGGTACCGGCTCCCGCGGATCCCGGGTGGGACGATGATCCCGCCCGGCTGGACCGCGACCCGATGAGCCCGGAGGACCGAGAGGCGTGGCTGGACTGGTTGTGTGCCCACGACGGCGACCCGTTCGACCAGCCGGAGGAGTACTGGGATCCCGAGTCCGGCGCGCCGCCGCCTGGCCAGGACGAGCTGACCGTGGATGAACTGGCCGGGATCCGTGAAGCTGGCGCCGATGAGCTGCTGGCCGTGACAGCGGCCAGCGCCGGGCGGCGCGGACCCGGGCAGCCAGGGTCGGCGCGGGTGTTCGCCGGCGAGTCGGCGAGTCCGGCGGCGGGGTTCGGGCCGGGGATGCCGCTGGATGTGCTGCCGGGCTGCGCCCAGCTGGCGGTGGCCGTGGACGCCGCGGCCGGGGACGATGACGGGTTCGCCGGGATGTCCGAGGCCGAGCTGGTCGGCCTCGTCTGCGCCTGGGACCGGGTCGAGGCGCACGCCGCGGCCCGCAAGCTCGCGGCCATCGCCGAGCTGGGCCGCCGCAACCCGGCTCCGGAGGATGCGGAGTTCACGGCCGATCAGGTGGCCTGTGCGCTGGGCGAGTCCCGGGCACGCGCCGGTGAGCTGATGGGCACGGGCGATCACCTGGACACGCATCTGCCCGGCACTCGGGCCGCGCTGCTGGACGGGACGATCAGCCTGGCCAAGGCCCGGATCATCGCCACCGCCACCGCGCTGCTGGACCCGGCCGAGGCCCGCGCCGCCGAGGCCGGGGTGCTGGACCGGGCGGCCGGGCTGACGCCGGGCGGGCTGCGCGCCGCGGTCGCCCGCGCCGTCATGGAAGCCGCGCCGGACAAGGCCCGGGAGCGGCGGGAGACCGCGGCGAAGTTCGCCCGGGTGGAACGGTGGGCCGAGGACACCGGCAACGCCGCCCTGATGGGCCGGGAGCTGCCGCCCGATGAGGTGCTCGCCGCGGATCAGCGGATCACCGCCTGGGCAGCCGAGCTGAAGAAGGCCGGGCTGGACGGCGGGATGGACGAGCTGCGCGCCCGGGCCTACCTGGACCTGCTGCTCGGCAAAGACTCCCGCCCCCGCCGCGAGACCACCGCGGGCGGGGACGGGCGGGAGCCGACCGACCCGGGCGGGCCGCCGCCCGCCGGACCCGGAGTCGGGACGGCGCCCGCCGGGTTCGCGGGGCGGGTCACGCTGACCGTCCCGCTGGGCACCGCGGCCGACCTTATGGACCGGCCTGGGGAGCTGGCCGGGTTGGGCCCGGTTGACCCGTGGCTGGCTCGGGACCTGGTGGCTGCGGCCGCGCGGAACCCGAAGACGACCTGGTGCGTGACCGTGACCGATGAGCATGGCCACGCGGTCGGGCACGGCTGCGCTCGGCCCGAACCCAAGAGCCGCAGGAAACGCGAAGGGCCCGGGCCGCCGGGGTTCAGCTTCACGCCGGCCAGCCGGGACGGGCCGTCCGGCGGGTACGGCACCTGGCGGCTACGCGTCCCGGGCGGCGGGCCGGACCTGATCGTTGCGATCGATAGTCTCGCGACCCACGATTGCCAGCACCGGCACGAAGCCCGGGGGCATGATCCCGGGGTCAAGCTGCGGCATCTGGCGCAGGTCCGGCACGCTACCTGTACTAGTCCGGTCTGCCGTCGGCCTGCCAGCCACTGCGACTTTGAGCACAACACGCCGTACGAGGCGGGCGGGAGGACTTGCCTGTGCAACGCCGGTCCGAAGTGCAGGCATGACCACCGGCTCAAACAGCACCGCGGATGGAAAGTGGACCAGCTTCCTGACGGCACCTTCCGCTGGACCACCCCGGCCGGGCGCAGCTACGAGACCGAACCGACCCGGTACCCCATCTAGCGAGGCGCGAAGTCGGTCGCGACGATGCGCTGATCGGTGATGCCGTCCGAGGCCGGGGAGGCGAGCCAGACAATCGGCGGTCCCATGATCGCCGGGTCGAGCCAGGTCAGCTGGGAGTCCTGCGGCACCGAATCGGGCGCCATCCCGGTCCGGGTGGCGCCGCCGGGCAGCAGCAGGTTGACGTCGATGCCGGTGCCGGCCAGGTCGGCGGCCATGATGTGGGAGAGCGCGTCGGTGGCCGCGCGGGACGGCCCGTACGGCGTGAAGCCCCGGCGTCGCATCGTGGTCTCGTTGACCGAGATGTTGACGATCTTGCCGTGCCCGGCATCGAGCATGTGCGGCACGACGGCCCGCGCGACCAGGAAGTAGCCGACCACGTTGGTGGTGAGCAGGT
>Ga0335069_10015770_pt1 | contig 10563 bp, 8 predicted proteins | sample Lox_Sample_11_FD_206714 | JGI IMG/M metagenome (GOLD analysis project Ga0335069, IMG submission 206714) | Soil microbial communities from Loxahatchee National Wildlife Refuge, Florida, United States - Lox_Sample_1.1 | ecosystem: Environmental > Terrestrial > Soil > Wetlands | place: USA: Florida...
CACTCGCGCTGCCGGATTGGAAAACGATTTCGGGTTGCCAGGCGATAGCAAATTCGTCGGAACCGGCGACTCGAAAGGTTCGTAGTGCTCCGGCAATGGCCCGTCGGCCATACCGCTAGGCACGAACAACTTCGCCACACCTTCAGCGGTCATGATGAACGGGCCGACATGCTCGTCCGGTGCCGCGTCGGGACGCATATCCGGGATGTCGGAGCCACCCCAGGCTTTGCCGTTCCAGAACACGAGCTTGTGTTTCGGGTTCCAAGGCTTGCCCGCCGGATCGGACGACGCACGGTTGTAGAGGATTCTTCGATTGACTGGCCAAGCCCACGCCCAACCCAACGTTTGACCTATGCCCCACGGATCGCTGTTATCGCGACGTGCCATGAGATTTCCGGCTTGCGTCCAGGCCCCGGAGTAGATCCAGCAGCCGCATGACGTGGTGCCGTCATCGCGCAGAAAGGCGAAACTCGGCACCTGCTGACCCGCCGCCACCAGCACTTTGGGCGGCTCCTTCGGATTCTTGGGGTCGATTGGCGCTAAAACATCAGCGAGAGCCTTGCCGTTGTATTCCATGGCCAACTCTTCAGCTGCCGGCGACGACGGTATCTTGTACGGCCAGGTGAGATTGACCACCGGGTCGGGAAAGGCTCCGCCCTCCTTGGAGTACATGGCGCGTATGCGCATGAATATCCCGGCGATGATCTCAGGATCGCCCTTCGCCTCACCCGGAGGCTCCGCGCCTTTCCAATGCCACTGCAGCCAGCGGCCGGAGTTCGTCAACGAGCCGTCCTCCTCGGCAAAGCAGGTCGACGGCAGCCGAAACACCTCGGTTTGAATCTTGGTCGGATCAACGTCGTTGTAGGGGCCGAAATTCTTCCAAAACTCGGAAGTCTCCGTCGCCAGCGGATCGATGACGACGAGGAATTTGAGCTTGGCCAGTCCAGCGTTGATCTTGGCCTTGTTTGGAAACGATGCGACGGGGTTGAAGCCTTGGCAAATGTAGCCGTTCATCTTGCCCTGCCCCATCATCTCGAATGCCTGCAAAACGTCGTATCCCTTATCGAGCTTCGGCAGGTAGTCAAACGCCCAGTTGTTTTCTTTGGTAGCCGAATTTCCCCACCAGGCTTTCATGAGACTGACATAGAACTTCGGATAGTTCTGCCAGTAGCTCATCTGGTTCGGCCGCAACGGTTTCAGCGCCCGCGCCTTGATGTAGTCCTCGTAGTTCTGCTCCCGCTCGAGAGGAAGCGACATATAGCCCGGCAACAGGTTCGACAACAGACCCAGATCGGTCAGGCCCTGGATGTTGCTGTGCCCACGTAGGGCATTCATGCCTCCGCCGGGCAGGCCAATATTTCCGAGCAGCAATTGCATCATCGCAGCAGTGCGAATCATCTGAGAGCCGATAGAGTGCTGCGTCCACCCTAACGCGTACATGATCGTCATCACGCGGTCCGGCGCCGCCGATGAGGCGATCATCTCGCAGACCTTGAGGAAAGCGTCCTTCGGCGTACCGCAAACCTTCGCCACCATCTCCGGCGTGTACCGGGCATAGTGTTGCTTGATGATCTGGAAGACGCAGCGCGGGTTCTCCAGCGTTTCGTCGACGAGCGCGTAGCCGTTGGCGTCCTTCTGGTAAGCCCAGGACGAGTTGTCGTAATTGCGCTTGTCGGCGTTGTAGCCCGAGAACAGCCCGTCGGCGAACGCATAGGCGTCCGTTACCAGGAAAGAAGCGTTGGTATACGCCTTGACGTACTCGGTCTGGATCTTGCCGTTGGCCAGCAGATAGTTGATGACCCCGCCAAGGAATGCGATGTCTGTGCCGACCCGGATCGGAGCGTAGAAATCAGCCATCGCCGCCGAACGCGTGAAGCGCGGGTCAACCACCACCAGCTTGGCCTTGTTATGGGCCTTCGCCTCGGTCACCCACTTGAAGCCGCAGGGGTGCGCCTCGGCGGCGTTGCCCCCCATGATCAGAACTACGTCCGCATTCTTGATGTCAACCCAGTGGTTGGTCATCGCACCGCGGCCAAACGTCGGGGCCAGACTGGCCACCGTCGGGCCGTGTCAGACACGGGCTTGATTATCGAAAACGAGCATCCCCAGGCTGCGAATCGCCTTGTGCGTGATATAGCCGGATTCGTTCGACGAGGCCGAGGCAGCAAGCATGCCCGTCGTCAGCCAGCGGTTTACTACCTTCCCGTCAGCGGTTTGGGCAACGAAATTCGCATCGCGATCAGCCTTCATCAGCTTTGCGATCTTGTCGAATGCCTCGTCCCACGAAATGCGCTTCCATTCGTTCGACCCGGCCGCGCGGTGCTCGGGGTACTTGAGACGGTTGGGGCTATGGATGAAGTCGATCAGGCCGGCGCCCTTGGGACACAGCGTCCCACGGTTGACGGGATGATCGGGGTCACCCTCGATATGGATGATCTCCGAGTGCGCGTTCTTCGCCTTGTCGCCGAGGCTGTACATGAGGATGCCGCAACCTACCGAGCAGTACGGGCAAGTGTTGCGAGTCTCCGTGGCACGCGCCAGCTTGTAGTTGCGCGTCTCGGCTAATACTTCCTGTGGTGAAAACCCAAGCAGCGCGAGGCTCGAGCCGCCGAGTCCGGCCGCGCATGCTTTGAAGAACTGCCGACGGTTCATGTCCATTACGACGATCCTCCCAAGAAGAACGAATCCTAGCTATCGCATGGCCGGTGCACGTTCCATCGACGCGCACCCTTGCAACTTACTTGCTGGTTTGTCCAGCAAATTCAGCCACTTTTGCAAAATATAGGCGGGTTATCGCTTGAATGCAAATGGGGAAATGGAACGGTTCGTGCATGAGATCGGAGAGCTTCAAACGCTCATGTTCGCGTTTGCATATGGATGTCGCGACGCGGAATGGCATGGCTGACAGCCCCAATCCCCAATGGTGAGAACTGATCGCGCCTCCCACCGGCCGATAGCGCGCTCGCCGGTATTTCAAGACCGCAATCAGGCGCCGGTCTGGCGGCCAAGCACCTCGCTGAGGGCAACTCCGGCTTTGGTCGACTTCGTGTCGTATCCCCCAATGCGCGCGACCGCGCGCGCAAAGGCGGCGCTGCGCGCCGTGGCTATCATCGTATCCAGGGCGATACGAGCGGGCGCATTTCGTGCGCACGCGATGTAGTAATGCTCGTTGACAAACGGGACAAAGCCCAGCCCGTGAGCACGCGCCGCGGCTTCGATCCCGAACGCGGCGTCGGCCATGCCCGCACGGACGGTGGCGGCGGTTGCCATATGGGTAAATTCCTCTTTCTCATAGCCCTTGATCCTGGACGGAGCCAACCCTTCCCCGGCGAGAAGTGCATCGAAGAGCAGCCGCGTGCCCGACCCGCGCTCTCGATTTACGAAGCGCAATCCGAGCTTCGCCAGATCCGCCAGGCGCCGGATGCGTCGGACGCGGCCCTTTGCCACCATCAGGCCCTGATGTCGAACCAGGAGCAGTCCGATGTAGTGCTGGCGAGCGTTGAGTCGCGTGCTGAATTCGGCAAGCAGTGGGCCCAAGAGCTGCGGTGGGTCCGGCAAATGAAAACCCGCAATGTCGCAATCGCCGCGAGCAAGGCTGTCCAGACTGTTGAGACTGCCCTCGAAATCAAGGTCAATCGCGAGATGTCGGACCAGACGTTCCTTGAGCTTGAGTAGCGCGATGTCGTGGCTCGCATGCACCCGCACACTTTGCTTGCCCGGCTTGCTCGGCAGTGCCAGGTACCTCGCAAGCTCGTCACCGAGGTCCTCGAAGTGCTTATCGACGCGTGCTTCGAGCCAATCGCCAATTTCGGCAAAACGCGCACCGACCTCCGTGAGACCGGTGCCTTGGCCGCGAGTCAGAATCGCCAGCTTCTGGCCAGTTATCGCCTCCCAGCGTCCCAGCAGCCCCCATGCATGGCGATATGAAATGCCAACTTCGCGAATCGCCTGAACCAACGACCCGTTCTCCCGAATGGAGCGCAGGAGTGCGATCAGTTCAGGCGGCAAAGGATAGAGAGCATCTCGGCCAATGCGGATGTTGGCGTCGAGTTTGACCTTGAGCATCGAAAGTCCGGAGCTGGCGCCGCAGTCTGCGACCGCGGCATCTTGTTGTCGGCAACAAGCGTACGCGAAATGCAGCGCGCGTGAAGCCCCAAAGAGCTACCGCATCCGATCGTCCGCGCGCATCGCCGCAGCCTTGTCCAAACGCCCTTGCATCCATCCTATCCGACCCGGGACCGGGCTGTCGAAGGCAGGGACATAGGGCTTGATGTCGAGTACCGGAGTACCGGAAACCATGTCGACATTTGCAATATCCAGCCTGTTTCCCACGATGCCAAGCAACCGCACTACAGACAGACCGATCCTGTTCGGCCGAGTTGGCGCACGCGTCGCAAACACGCCCCGCTCCACATCGTCCAGGAATGGCCTTACTCGCAAGGGTTCCCTGCTCGCAAGATGAAATTGATAGAGGAGAATCAGATGATCAAAGCCATCGAGATCGCGTAGGCCATCAACATACCGCGGATAGATCTCCACGCTTCCGCTGCCCTCGCTATGTGCGGCCTGAATCGGCATGCCTTCCAGCGAGGCATATGTGGAGCGAATCTCGCCAACAGGTTCAACGAACATGGGCATACCAGAACATTCCCACTATGAATTGTCTCTGCCCAACGGAAGCGGGCGCAACATGGAGTTGAGCTTGCGCGCTACGGCCACTTCAGTCTGGTGCTCCAGTTCCCGGTAGCGGCGCACCAGCTCGACGCCGAAGGGCGTCAGAACGGTACCGCCCCCCTTTTGTCCTCCCGCGGCAGTTGCGACGGCGGGACGAACTAGGCAACGATTGGTTTCGTCGACGAGAAGCCACGCGCGACGGTAGGACATCCCGAGCGCCTTCGCTGCCGACGTGATCGACCCCGTTTGCGCTATGGCCTCCAGCAGCGCGACTTTCCCGGGGCCGATCGCCAGCTCGGTCCCGCGGCTTCTATCCCGGATATGGAATCGGACGCCCGCCTTCATCGACGCATCTCGCGCTTAGGCATAGCCAACGCTTCGCTGGTCGAAGGACACGGCCTTGACCAACGCATATACGTCTTGCCCGACGTGGATGCCGAGCTGCTGCAGGGAGCGCCGAGTGATGCGGGCATTGAGGGTTGTATTGCCGACGGCGAGTTGGACATCGACAATCGGCCCAGCCCCGGCGTCCATGACGGTAATGCATCCGGGCAGAACGTTGAGGATGCTGATGCCCGCGGGCCGCTGCGTGGCAAGCGACACGTCGCGGGCACGAATTCGTGCCCGCACTCGCTCCCCGAGGGACGCATCGAGATGCGGCACGATGAGTTCGCCGCCATCGAAGGCCAGTGTCGTCAGCTGATCGTCCAAGTCATGCGCCACGACCTTGGTCTCAAGCAACGACCCCGCCTCATAGCGCCCGGTGGCAGGTCGAAGATCGAGACGACCCATGACCTCTTCCACGTTGCCGACAGCAATGCACTTGCCCTCGGATAGCAACACCACCGTATCGGCAAGGCGGGAAATCTCGGCAACCGAATGGCTGACATAGACGATTGGAATGCCAAGTTCATCGCGCAGGCGTTCGATGTAGTCGAGGATCTCGGTCTTGCGCGGAATGTCGAGCGCGGCCAGCGGCTCGTCCATCAGCAGGATGCGCGGTTGCGCAAGCAAGGCGCGGCCAATGGCCACCCGCTGCTTCTCTCCGCCGGACAGCGTGCTGGGCCTACGCCGCAACAACCCGCCCAATCCGAGCAGTTCGACGACGCGTGCCGCCTCAATAAAGCAATCCACGGACGAGCGTAAACGCTGCCCGTAAAGCAGATTCGACCGCACGTCCATGTGCGGAAACAGCAACGCATCCTGGAACACATAGCCGATCCGCCGGTCTTCCGGCGGCAAGTCGATTCCCCTTGCGGCATCGAAGAGGGATACATCGTTGATGCGTATGTGTCCGCGTACCGGTTTGGTTATCCCGGCAATGGCATTGATCACACTGCTCTTGCCTGCACCGGAACGGCCGAAGAGACCGACAATGGGCGCCTCTGCCGAAAATTTGACCGCCAGTTGAAATTGGTCCAACTGATGATCGATGTCAACGTCAATCATTGCCTTGCATCCGTTCGGAACGCCGGGTGAGCCATTCGGAGGTTGCCAGCGCGACGATCGACAAGACGACGGCGATGATGCTCAGGCGCAGGGCCTGGGCGTCACCTCCCGGCACCTGAGTAAACGTATAGATCGCCAGGGGTAAGGTCTGCGTCTCGCCGGGAATGTTGGAAACGAAGGTAATAGTCGCGCCAAACTCACCCAGCCCGCGCGCGAACGACAGCAGCGTTCCGGTGATGATCCCCGGCAGCGCGAGCGGCAGCGTGATGGATGCAAATACCCACCTGCGCGAGCCGCCCAGGGTCCGCGCCGCGACTTCGAGCCGCTGATCGATGGCTTCGAGCGAGAGACGAATGGCGCGGACCATGAGCGGGAAACCCATCAGGGCAGATGCCAGCGCCGCGCCGGACCAACGGAATACAAACACGATCCCGAACCAGTCGTTGAGCAGGCTGCCAATGGGTCCGTGCTTTCCCAACAGCACCAGCAATGCAAATCCGACGACGACCGGCGGCAACACCAGTGGAAGATGAACAAGCGCATCGATCAGGGTCTTCCCCGGGAACGAAAAGCGGGCCAGACCGTAGGCCACCAGGATCGCCAGCGGAAGGCTGCAGACGACGCTGACCAGCGCTACGCGAAGACTCAGTGCGAGGATTCCAACCTCGTCGGGACTGAGTCCGAGCATGGCTTATTGCGCCATTCCGAAACCGTACTTCTCCCAGACCGGGCGCGCCGCGGGAGAGAGCAGGTAATCCAGCAACGGCCTGGCCGCCGTTGACTTGCTGGTTGCAACGAGTGCTGCAGGGTAGACAATGGGTGGGTAGCTGTCCGGCGGAAACGTGTCCACAACCCGTACGCCCTTGTCGGACAATGCGTCGGTCGAGTAGACGATCCCGAAGGGCGCTTCGCCGCGGGACACCAGTGCGAGCGCCGCGCGCACATTCTCCGCCCGGGCGACCTGCTTCTCGACACTGGACCACACGCCCAACTTCTCCAGTGCCGCCTTGCCATACTTTCCTGCCGGTACGCTTTCCGGATTGGCCATCGCGAGCTTTTCCTTTCCGAGTGCTGCCGCCAATCCGAAGTTCGGACCGATCTTCAACGTCGAATTGCTCGATGCCGGCGCGACGAGCACCAGTGTGTTCCGCAGCAGCCTTACCCGCGTAGCCGGCGCCAGCAGATTTCGCTGCTCGACGTAGTCCATCCAATCGAGGTCGGCCGAGATGAAGAGATCCGCCGGCGCACCGGCCTCGATCTGCTTGGCCAAGGCATTGCTTGCGCCGTACGAGATGATCACCTTGTTCCCTGTGCTGCCTTCGAAGCGCCTTGCCTGATCATCCATGGCCTCCTTCAAGCTGGCCGCGGCGAAGACCGTCACGTCCGCCGCTGAAGCGCTCAGCGCCCATCCAGAGGTGAAACACACCAGGATCATCGACGAAAGCAAACAGGAAAGCGAACGCATGAGTCCTCCGTATTCAGCCAGAAATCGGTTCGGTAATATACCGACAAATATAGCGTTTGAGAACTGGCCCGAACGCAGAACAAGGTTTGAAAAGTCCGCAAGACTCGAATCGGTCGCAGCGCGCCGGGAATGCCATAAAATGACGTATGTCCAGACAATCCTCCGATGCGCGCGACGTGCGAATGCACGGCTTCACTCAGCGCAGCGAAGTTCCCGCGGCGCTCAAGTGGATCGACGACCATGCCTCCCGCCTTGGCGACGAGACCATTTCACTTGAGGACGCGGCCGGTCGTATCTTGGCAAGCGACGTGATTGCACCTCTGAACGTGCCTGGCTTTGACCGGGCCGCGATGGACGGCTATGCGCTCCGGGGCGTGGAGACCGCAGGAGCCGGCGAATACAATCCGCTCACGTTTCCCGTTCTCGGCCAGGCTATGCCCGGCCAGCCGTTCGCAGGAGACATCCGGCCCAACACAGCCGTACGCATCATGACCGGCGCGCCGGTGCCGGAGGGTGTAGACGCCGTCGTGCCGGCCGAATACGCCACGGAGACTGCGGGGGAGATCGTGATTACCCGCCCCGTCGCTCCTGGGCAGCACGTTGGACACTGCGGCGAGGACATTCGCGAAGGCTCACCGGCTCTGGGCGCGGGTCGGCGCCTGCGTCCGCAGGATGTCGGACTCATCGCTTCGTTGGGTTTGGCCCAGGTCACCGTCGTAAGGCAACCTCAGGTTCGGATTCTCGTCACGGGCAATGAAGTGAGGGAACCCGGTTCGCCCAAGGGTCCCTACGAAGTCTACGATGCGAATTCGTACATGTTGCGGGGTCTCATCACGCGCGACGGCGGCTCGGTCGAAGCGCAGTATCGGCTGGGCGACCAACCGGACGAAATCCGCAACGCGCTAGGCACCGCAGGCGCCGACGTGATCGTTGTGTCGGGCGGCTCCAGCGTCGGACGCGAGGACTTCGCCCCCCAGTTGCTCGCGGAGCTTGGGGAACTGGCCATTCACGGCGTGGCGATGCGCCCTTCGAGTCCCGCCGGCATCGGTCGGATCGGCGAGACTCTCGTCTTCTTGCTGCCAGGCAACCCCGTGTCCTGTCTTTGCGCCTACGACTTCTTCGCCGGCCGCGCCATTCGCCTGCGCGGTGGGCGCTGTGCCGACTGGCCGCACCGCACCCGCCAATGCGCGGTTGCTCGCAAGATCGTTTCCGCCATTGGCCGGGTGGACTACTGCCGGGTCCGGATTGTCGATGGCCACGTCGAGCCAATCGCACTCAGCGGCGCATCGATCCTCTCCTCCACCACGCGTGCCGACGGCTTCGTTATCGTACCGGCCGAAAGCGAAGGCTATGGCCCCGATACCGTAGTCAACGTCTATTTGTATGACTGATTTGCAATGTCCATTTCTAGCCAACGAGACGAAAAGCGCGTGAGGACGGATTCCGGCCAGACCCAGTTTCTCAACGTCGTCACACGGGACGAGGCGACCATTCGGTTCCGCGAACATCTGCGGCTCGTCCCGCTCGGCAAGGAAGTGGTATCGCTGCGGGACGCATTGAGCCGGGTGCTTGCCGACGATGTCGTGGCGGAGGTCGACGTTCCCGGCTTTGACCGTTCCAATGTCGACGGCTTCGCCGTGCAGGCCAAGGACACGTTCGGCGCCATGGAGGAAACGCCGCGCAGAGTTCACGCGAACGCCGAAGTACTCGCGCCCGGCATCGTGCCCGGCCGGACGGTCGTGACGGGGTTCGCGACCCCCATCGCCACGGGTGGCATGTTGCCGCGCGGCGCCGATGCGGTGCTGATGGTCGAGCATTCGGAGCTGGTGGAGTCCGATGCGGGCCAGGTGATGGAGATCAGGCGCCCCCTCACCCCGGGTGAAAACGTGAGCTATGCGGGTACGGACATCGCCTGCGGCGAGACGGTGCTGCGCGCCGGCCAGCCACTTACCTCTCGCGAGATTGGGGTGCTGGCCGCTCTGGGGCTGACCGAAATCAACGTGTACCGTCGGCCACGGGTGGCGATCTTCTCGACGGGAAACGAAATCGTGGCGCCCGGCAATCCGCTGCCTCCGGGGGCCGTCTACGACTCCAATGCCGCGATCATCGGTGCTGCCGTCGCGGAGCTTGGCGGTGAGCCCGTGCATCTGGGCGTGATACCCGACGACGAAGATGCGCTGGCGCACGCGCTCGCCCTGGGCCTGCGGTCCGATGTCGTCGTGTTTTCCGGAGGAACATCGAAGGGCGCCGGCGACCTCTCCTACCGCGTCGTGCACGGCCTGCGCAACCCGGGTGTCGTCGCCCACGGCGTCGCTCTCAAGCCCGGCAAACCAATATGCCTCGCGGTTACCGATGGCAAGCCCGTCGTCATCCTGCCGGGCTTCCCAACCTCAGCCATCTTCACCTTTCACGAGTTCCTGGCACCCGTCATTCGCGCCTACGCCGGGCTGCCGGTCGAGCGACGGCAAATCGTTGCGGCAACGCTACCGATGCGGGTGAATTCCGAACGAGGGAGAACCGAGTATCTGCTGGTCGGACTCGTACAGGGAGAACATGGACTTTCGGCCTATCCCATGGGCAAGGGTTCCGGTTCCGTGACGACGTTCAGCGGCGCGGACGGCTTCATCACAATTGATCAGCACACCGAAATACTCGATGCGGGCGCGACGGTTTCAGTTCAGCTGCTCGGGCAACGGCTTGAACCCGCGGACCTCGTTATCATCGGCAGCCATTGCGTGGGACTTGACCTGCTGATCGGCAAGTTGATGCGCCAGGGTATTAGGGTGAAGTCACTCTATGTCGGGAGCATGGGCGGCCTGGCGGCAGCCAAGCGCGGGGAATGCGACATCGCCGGCGTTCACCTGATGGACCCCGCCACGGGCGAGTACAACCGCCCCTTGCTCACGCCAGCGCTGTCGCTCGTGCCCGGCTACGGCCGGATGCAGGGCATCGTCTATCGACGAGACGACGCGCGA
>Ga0335069_10015771_pt1 | contig 10562 bp, 6 predicted proteins | sample Lox_Sample_11_FD_206714 | JGI IMG/M metagenome (GOLD analysis project Ga0335069, IMG submission 206714) | Soil microbial communities from Loxahatchee National Wildlife Refuge, Florida, United States - Lox_Sample_1.1 | ecosystem: Environmental > Terrestrial > Soil > Wetlands | place: USA: Florida...
CCCTCGGGGGAGCGATCATCGGGGGGTCGGCGGCGTGGCGGGCCATCGGCCGGTGGCGGGGGACCGCGGAGCCCACCCGGCTGGCGGTCCTGCCATTCGACAACCTCGGCCCGCCCGACCAGCAGTATTTCGCCGACGGCATCGGTGACGAGGTCCGCGGCAAGCTGACGCAGGTGCCGGGGCTCACCGTCATCGCCCGCGCCAGCTCGGAGCAGTACCGCCATTCGTCGAAGCCGCCCGCGGAGATCGGTCGGGAACTGGGCGCGGCATACCTGCTCACCGGCACGGTCCGGTGGGAGAGGCACGCCGATGGCTCGAGCGAGGTGCACGTCAGCCCGGAGCTCATCCGGGTGTCGGACGAGTCGGCCCGGTGGGAAGAGGGGTTCGACGCGCCGCTCACCGATGTCTTCCAGGTCCAGACCGGGATCGCCGTCCGCGTGGCGCACGCCCTCGACGTCGCACTGGGATCGGGGGATCAGGAACGGCTCGCCTCTCCGGCCACGAAGAACCTTGCGGCATACGACGCGTATCTGCAGGGCGAGGAGATCTCGGATCGATTGGGGACGGTGGATCCGGCCGTGATGCGCCAGGCGGTGGAGTACTACCGACGCGCGGTGCGCCTCGACTCGTCGTTCGCGCTGGCCTGGGCCCGCCTCGGCGTGGCCCAGGCCATCCACCACCAGTACGACGACGCCGACACGGCGGAGGTGAGCGAGGCCCGGTTCGCGGTGAACCGAGCGGTGGTCCTGGCCCCGAAGTCGGCGCAGGCGCACGAGGCGCTGGCCATGTTCCACACCCTGTCGGCGCGCGACTATCCCGCGGCTCTGGCTGAGTGGGAGCGCGCGGGCGCCCTCCAGCCGGGCTCCACGGCCGAAGTGTCCGACGGCCGGGGGTTGACGGAGCAATTCATGGGGCAATGGGATGAATCGGTCCGCGACCTGGCCGTGGCCCACGACCTCGATCCTCGTTCCGCCGCGACGTCGCTCCGCCTCACGCGGGGTCTGCTGTGGCTCCGACGGTATCCCGACGCCATGCGGACCGCGGACAGCGCGCTGAGGCTGGCGCCCACCAATACCGTGCTCCTCGAGCTCCGGGCCGAGGCGTCGCTGGGGCAGGGTGACCTCCCCGGCGCGCGGGCGGTCCTCGCCGCGCCGGCACTGACGGATCGGCGGCCGCTGATCGCCCTGCTGCTGACCGTCGGGGACCTGTACTGGGTTCTGGACACCGCGGACCAGCGCCTGCTCCTGTCTCAGCCGGCCGACTCCTTCGGTCTCGACTCGGTTTCGTGGGCCCTGGGGCGGGCCGAAGTGTCCCGGTTGCGCGGGGACTCGGGGCGGACACGGCGGTACGCGGATGTGGCCCGCCGGCTCCTGGAAGAGGCGCCGGGGCAGGCCATAGGCGACCCCGGGATCCTCCAGCTTCACGCCATCGCCCTGGGGCTGCTGGGCCGGGGCCGCGAGGCCGTCCGGGAAGAGGAGCAGTCGCTGGCCGCTCCAGGAGCACGGCCGTTCGGCGGCGGTGCCTATGGGCGTTTCGCGCTCATCCGCATCTACGTCCTCGCCGGCCAGAACGATTCGGCGCTCGTCCATCTCGCGCCGTTGCTCAACGCCCCGTTCTACGTATCGCCCGAATGGCTCCGGATTGATCCGGACTTCGCGCCGCTCCGGCGCGACCCACGACTCGCACGCCTCACCCGGGGGATCACGTGATCGACCGCCGGACGTTTCTTCAGACGACGAGTGCCCTGGGCGCCGCCGCCGGGCTTCCCTTTCCCGGACTGCGACGCCTCCCGGCTCCCGACTCCCGTCTTTCGTGGTGGCGCGACGCGCGCTTCGGCATGTTCATCCATTGGGGCCTCTACTCGATTCTCGAGGGCAAGTGGGGCGGGCGGGACGACTACGCGGAATGGATCCGGAACCTGGCCCACATCCCGCTCGAGGAGTACGACAAGCTGGTCGGTCGCTTCAACCCGACCCGGTTCGACGCCGACTCCTGGATCGGGATGGCGAAGGACGCCGGGGCGAAGTACGTGACCATCACCACCAAGCACCACGACGGATTCTGCCTCTTCGACTCGAAGCTGACCGACTTCTGCGTCCGCTCTACGCCCTTCCGGCGGGACATCATGGCCGAGATGGCGGCCGCCAGCCGCCGCGCCGGGATGCATCAGTGCTGGTACCACTCCATCATGGACTGGCACCATCCCGACTATCTGCCGCGTCGGGACTGGGAGGCGGAGAGCCGTCCCGTGGACGGGGCCCGCTTCTCCCGCTATGTGGAGTACCTGCACGGGCAGGTGACCGAGCTGCTGACGAAGTACGGCGACATCGGCGTGATGTGGTTCGACGGGCAGTGGGAGGGCACCTGGACGCACGAGCTGGGGAAGGCGCTCTACGACCGGTGCCGGGCGCTGCAGCCGTCGGTGATCGTGAACAACCGCGTCGAAGGCTGGTCCGGGGACACGATCACCGATCCGCTCGGCGATTTCCGGACTCCCGAGCAGGAGGTGCCGGCCACGGGGTGGCCCGGCGTGGACTGGGAGTCGTGCATCACCATGAACGACAACTGGGGCTACAACGCGCAGGACCATCACTTCAAGAGCGCGGCGGAGCTGATCGGCCTGCTGGTGGAGACGGCCTCGAAGGGCGGAAACCTGCTGCTCAATGTGGGGCCCAAGCCGGACGGAACGTTCCCGGACGAGAGCGTGGAGCGGCTCGCCGCGATCGGGCGGTGGATGCGGACGAACGGCACGGCGATTTACGGATCCACGGCGTCACCGTTCCCGAACACGCCGTTCCGGGTGACGTCTCAGCCCCGGCGGCTGAATCTGTTCCTCAAGGAGTGGGCGCCAGGGGCCGAGTTGCCCGGCCTCAAGACTCCCATTGCCCGGGCCTATCTCATGGCGGATTCGGCGCGGACTGCGCTGCCGGTGGCGGGCAATCGCATCAACCTGCCCGGTCAGGGACCGCCTGGGCCGTGGCCCGTGGTGATAGTGGAGTTTGACTCCCAGCCGGTCGTAGGGTAGTTGCCTTACATGACCCCGGGCGCAAGCCCGGGGAATCAGGGGAGACTCCGGTGACGAGGCCCGTACCTGTTGAGGGATCACCTTTAGGAACCCCGGGCTCGCGCCCGGGGTCATGTACATCAACTACATGCTCCAGCCAGATCTATAGACCGGGACAATCCACTCTGGCGGAATCCCCGCGCTCGTGACATCGCCGGTCGCCGGGTTGACGTCGACGGCGCCGCTCGTCCGCACCGCCAGGTCCCCCAGCAGCACCATCTCCGTGAGCGGTCCCGCGTAGCCGTCGAAGGACGAGCCGGTCTTGCCGTTTCCCTTGGCCGCCGCGGTCCACTCCAGATGATGCGACGCCACGCGCGGGTACTTCTGCGGCACCGGCTGGGCCTTCACCTGGGCCGCCACCGCCGGATCGAGGAGCTGCGGGTCTCCGCCGTAGGTGCCGGCGATGAGCTTCCCCTTGTCCCCGATCCAGAGCTGGCCGCCGTCCTCGGACGGAGGCCAGGGCAGGCCTGCCGCGATCTCGGGCGGGCGGGGCGGATAGAGCGATCCATCACGCCACACGCAGGTGACGGCGGGACGGCTCCCCTTGGCGGGGAATTGGTAGGTCACCCGGGAGCTCTTGGGCGCCGTTTCCTTGAAAGCCGCCGTGGTCTCGGCGGTGACCCGGGTGGGGGAGCCGAGATCGAGAGTCCAATACGAGGCATCCATGATGTGGCAGGCCATGTCCCCCAGGGCCCCGGTCCCGAAGTCCCACCATCCGCGCCAGTTGAAAGGCTGGTAGGCCGGATTGTAGGGGCGCTCCGGCGCGGGGCCGAGCCAGAGGTTCCAGTCCAGGTTCGCGGGGACATAGTACTCCTGGAGGGGCCGGTCGATGGCCTGGGGCCAGATGGGCCGGTCGGTCCAGTAGTGCACCTCGCGGACGGTGCCGATCAGTCCGGCCTCGACCCATTCGCGGATCAAGCGGATCCCGTCGCCGGAATGTCCCTGGTTCCCCATCTGCGTCGCCAGGCGGGGCCGCTCGGCCGCGGCTTTCATGAGGGCACGCACCTCGCCGAGCGTGCGGCAGAGCGGCTTCTCGCAGTACACGTGCTTGCCGGCCCGGAGCGCGAGGAGGGCCGCGGCGGTGTGGCTGTGGTCGGGGCAGGCCACGATGACCGCGTCGATGCCCTTCTCCTTGTCGAGCATCTCGCGGTAATCCTTGTAGCGCTTGGCCTGCGGGTACTTGTTGAACGACGCCGCGGCGTTGTCCCAATCCACGTCCGCGATCGCGAAGATGTTCTCGGTGCCGGCGACCGCTCCGATGTCGTCCTGGGCGCGCCCGCCGCCGCCCACCGCCGCGATGTTCAGCTTGTCGGAGGGTGCGACATACCCGCGGCCGAGGACGTGGCGCGGGACGATGGTGAAGATCAGGCCGGCGGCGGTGACGTCCCCGACGAAGCGGCGCCGCGAAATTCCCTTACGCTTGGACATGATGACGGCTCCTCAAGTGGCCGGCGACGCCTGCGGGCGGGGCCGGAACGCGATGGCGAAGATCAGGAAAATGACCAGAGCGGCGACGGCGGGGTGAAGCCAGATCGCCTGCCAGTCGTGAGTGCCCGCCGTGCAGGAGCCCGCCGCGGCCGCGGCCGTGGTGCAGGCGAAATGATCGACGACGGTCCCCGAGGCGAACGCGCCGATGAAGTACCCGACACCGTTCGTGACGAAGTTGAGGAAGCCCTGGGCGGCGGCCCGAATCTGCGGGCCGGCCTGCTCGTCCGTGTAGATCTGCCCCGCCACGAAGAAGAAGTCGTAGCAGAGGCCGTGCAGAGCGATACCGAGCAGGATCAAGCCGAACAGATTGGACGTGTTGCCCACGCTGAACGCGAAGTAGCGCAGGCCCCAGGCCAGCATCCCGCCCAGCATGATCACCTTGATGCCGTACTTCCGAAGGACGACGGGCAGCAGGATCATGAAGCCGAGCTCGGAGAACTGGCCCAGGGTCTGGAGGGCGGCGGGGCGTGGGGCACCGATCTCGTTCAGGAAATTGTTCGCGAAGGCGTAGTAAAACTGCAGCGGTATGCACAGCAGGAACGACCCCAGCACGAATACGAGGAACTCACGGCGGCCGAGGAGTGCCAGCGCGTCGAGGCCCAACGCGTCCCGAACCCGGAAGGCGGTTCCCGCGGCCTTGGGCGGCGTGTGGGGCAGCGTAAGGGAGAACAGGCCCAGCACGATCGATCCCGCCGCGGCGATGTGGAAGGGTAACACCTGGGCGTCCGCCTTGAGGACAAGGCCGATGAGGAGGCCCGCGACGATCCACCCGGCGGTGCCGAACACCCGGATCAGCGGGAAATCCCGCGACGGGTTCGGGATATTGTGGAAGGAGATCGAGTTGGTGAGCGAGAGGGTCGGCATGTAGCACAGCGCGTAGACGATGAGGATCGGGTAGAAGGTGCCGAAGTCGGTCTGCGTGGACGCGTACCAGAGCACCGCGCCGCCCACGAGATGCAGCCAGCCGAGGAGCTTCTCGGTCGCGAAGTACCGGTCGGCGATGACGCCGACGAAGAAGGGCGAGACCAGGGCGGCGATGGCGGTGGCGCCGTACGCCAGCCCTACCTCCCGGCCGCTGAAGTGCAGGGTCCGGCCGAGGTAGGTCCCCATGGTCACGAACCACGCGCCCCACACGAAGTACTGCAGGAACATCATCGCCGACAGCTTGAACTTGATCACGGCGTCCCCGGAGGAAGGGTGAGTGATGAGCCGCGAAGCTACGCCTCGGCCAGGAGATTGACCACCGCCCGCACCCGGAGGGCGTCGGTGACGAGCCGGGTATCGTCCGAGCCGATGACGGGCTTGCCGAGGACCGGCCGGGGGTTTCGGTAAGTCATCGTCGAGGCTTTCGGGCGGGTGCCCCGCAGGTGGATTTCCCGGACACCCGTTTCCCGGACGATCCGGAGGGCATTGGACTCGTCGATGCCGCCCCCCGCCAGAATCGTGAGCCCCGCCCCCGCCTGCCGCACCAGCCGGGTCAAGGTCGGGATCCCGGCCACCGCAGTGGCCTCCCCGCCCGAGGTGAGGACCCGCTGAACTCCAAGTCCCAGAAGGACCTCCAAAGCTTCGTCGAGGTTCCGGGCGGCGTCGAATGCGCGATGAAACGTGACGGGCAGGGGACGAGCGGCGTCGAGCAGCCGGCTCATCCCGGCGCGGTCGACCTGTCCGTCCTCGGTCAGGGCGCCGAGCACCAGCCCGTCGGCCCCGGCCGCCTTGGCGGCCGTAACATCCCGGGCCATGGTCTCGTACTCCTCGGGCGTGTACCGGAAGTCGCCGCCCCGGGGCCGGATCAGGACGAACAGCCCGATCTGCAGGCGTTCCCGGGCCACGGCGATGGTGCCGAGGGAGGGCGTGGTGCCCCCCTCGCCGAGGGCGGCACACAGCTCCACCCGGGCCGCGCCTCCGGATTGGGCCTGGGTAGCGGATTCGACCGTGTCAACGCAGGCTTCGATTTGAATGTCCAACATTGGCTGGGATGAAACACCCGGAATGAGGCCGTCGCAAGAGTGGTCCCCTGACCCCCGACCCCTGAGGTTCGCCGTGCGCAACCGTGTCTTGTCCTCGCTGGCCGTCGTCCTCGTACTCCCGACGCTCGCCGCCGCCCAGCGGCCCACCGGCATCATCGGGCAATATGTTCCGCCCCGCGTGTGGAAGCAGGAGCCCCGGCGGTTCGATCTGCTCCACCAGAAGATCGAGATGCGCTTCGACGTTCCGCACCGCGAGCTGTTCGCGACGGTGACGACCCGGCTGGCCGTCACGCTGGCGCCGACCGACACGATCCTGCTCAACGCCGAGAACATCACGATCGACCGGGCGGTGGACGCCCTCGGACGCGCGCTGCGCTTCACGCAGGACACCGCGCACGTGACGGTGCGGCTCGCGCATCGGGTGGCCGTGGGCGACACGGTGGAGTTCAGTCTGACGTACCACACCGTGCCCGAGCGCGGCCTCTACATCGTCCCCCGGCGCAACATCGTCTGGAGCCAGGGCGAGGCGACGGAGACGCGCGCCTGGGTGCCGACCTACGACGCGTCGAACGACAAGACCACCTGGGAGTTCCTGGTCACCGCCGACTCCGGCCTCAAGGTCCTCTCCAACGGACGGCTCGTCGCGGTCACGCCCACCAACGGCGGCAAACAGAACGTCTGGCACTGGTCGCAGGAGAAGCCGGCCTCGACGTACCTCTACTCGGTGGTGGTGGGGCCCTTCACCGTGCTGAAGGATCAGTGGCGGGGGATTCCGGTCGAGTACTGGACCTACGCCGACACCGTGAACGCCGCCTGGCGCTCGTTCGGCGAGACGCCGTCCATGATCGAGCTCTATTCCCAGATCCTGGGCGTCAACTTCGCGTGGGACAAGTACGATCAGGGGATCATTCCGGACTTCACCTACGGCGGGATGGAGAACGTGTCGGCCACCACCCAGACCGATCTGGCGCTGCATCCGCTGTCCGAGGAGCCGGAGAACTCGAGCCGCGGTCTCGTGGCCCACGAGCTGGCGCACCAGTGGTTCGGTGATCTGACCACCACCGCGGACTGGGCCGACATCTGGGTCAACGAAGGCATCACGACCTACATGGAGTCGGTGCAGGAGGAAAAGACGCGTGGCTGGGACGCCGCCGAACGGAACTGGTGGGGGGAGCAGCAGCAGGCGATGGCGGCCGATCAGAACGAGGTGCGGGCCCTGGTGTGGGGCCAGTATCAGGGCGCCGACCCCATCGCCCTCTTCTTCTCGGGGCACGTGTATCCCAAGGGCGCGCAGCTCGCTCACCAGCTCCGCCGGCTCCTCGGCGACTCGCTGTTCTGGGCGGGGATGCATCGCTTCCTCACCGACAACGCGTACCAGCCGGTCACCACCGCGGACTATGCGGTGGCGATGGAGAAGACCTGCCGGTGCGACCTCGACTGGTTCTTCGACCAATGGGCGTACGGCATCGGGTACCCCAAGGTGGAGTTCCATCGTCACTGGGCCGCGAACCTCAAGACCCTCCACGTCGTGGTCTCACAGACCCAGCCGATCGACTCGGTACACCCGGTGTTCCAGTTCCCCGCGACCATCCGGGTGATCACGCGTGATTCGGTGATTCGCCAGCAGATCTTCGTGCACCACCAGACCGACACCTTCGCGATCGCCCTGCCGTCCGAGCCGTTGTCCTTTCGGTTCGACGAAGGCGGGTGGCTCCTGGGTACGGTGAAGGGCGATCTGTCGGTCGCGGAGCTGGCCGACGAGGCGAAGCACGACCTCGACATCCGGGGCCGGCGGTGGGCGCTGGGCGAACTCGTGGGCAGCACCGCCCCGGCGGCGGTGGAAGCCCGCCGCTTCATGGCGCTGAGCGACCACTCGGAGTGGATGCGGGAGGCCGCGTTGGCGCGGATGACGGGGGACTCGAATCCGGATTCGAAGGGCGTGGTCATCGCGGCGCTCCGTGACCCCGAGCCGCAGGTCCGGATGCAGGCGCTCCAGACCCTCACCAGTCTCGATTCGGCCCGGGGGTTGACGGCCGCGACGGCGCTCTACTCCACCGACCCCAACGACGACGTCCGAAGCACGGCGCTCGCGGTCATCGCGTCCGCCAAGGGGAAGGACGCGCTCCCGACCCTCCTCGCGGCGGTGGCGCCGGACCAGACCGCGGGGATGCGGTTCACGGCGATGAACTTCCTGGCCCACATCCGCGATCCGCGGTCGGAGGATGCGCTGGAGCGCACGACCGCCACCGGGGAAGACCGGAACATCCGTCAGGTGGCGTTGCAGTCCCTCGCCGCGACGGGCGACTCGGCCCGCGCGACGAGCGTGGCCCTCAGGCTGATCGGGGACTACGACCCGCTCTTCGCGGTCAGCGCGGTGCAGGTGGTGGGGCAGGTGGGCGGCGACGCCGGGAAGGCGAAGCTGCGCGACGCCCTCAAAAAGGAAACCCGGGTGTTCGTTCGCCTGGCGATGCGGAACGCGCTGAACCCGCCGGCGGCGGGGCGCTAGGAGCCGTAGACCACGCCGCGCCGCTCGCGTCCGAGCGCCGTGACCACGACGCAGAGGATGAAGGCGCTCGCCGCGGTGAGCGCCATGGTGGCGGGGTACCCCAGGGTCCCCGCCACCTTTGTTTGCAGGGGCGGCATGATGCCGGCGATCAGCGCGCCGCACTGGTAGGCGAACCCCGGCATGGCGCCACGGACCTGGTCCGGCACGAGCTCGGTGATGTGCGCCGGAATCACACCCCAGGCCCCCTGCACCAGGAACTGCATCAGAAAGGCGCCGAGAACCAGCAGCCCGAAGGACGGCGCGTAGGCCCACAGGGGGATCACCAGCACGGCCCCCAGCAGTGCCGCGACGATGGTCCGGCGCCGGCCCAGCGTCTGCGACCAGTGCCCGAACAGCACGCCACCCAGGAGCGCCCCGACCATCGAGATGACGGTGATGCCCGACCGCGGGCCGGGCCCGAGATGCCAGCTCCGCTGGAGTACCGTCGGGAAGAGATCCTGCGTGCCGTGCGATGACATGTTCATCAACGCCATCAGCACGGTCAGGTAGAGAAACAGGGGGATCTGCTTCAGGAGCGTGCCGCCGAGCGCGTGCCACGTACGCTCCCGGGTCCTGAGCCAGACTTCGGACTCGGTCACCTGCGCGCGCACGAACACGGCGAGCAGGGCCGGGAGCCCTCCGATGAAGAACAGGGGTCGCCACCCCCAGCGCGGGAACACGTACCAGTAGGCGACGGCGGCGAGCAGGTAGCCGAACGCATACCCCTGCTGCAGGAGTCCCGAGAACACGCCGCGCCACCGGGGCGGGACCTTCTCCATCACCAGGGACGCTCCCACACCCCACTCGCCGCCCATCCCGATGCCGAACAGCGCGCGCAGGAGCAGGAACGCGCCGTAGGTGGTGGAGAATCCGGTCAGGACCTCGATCACGGCGTAGAAGACGAGGTTGAGCATCAGGGGGGTCCGGCGGCCGAACCGGTCGGAGAGCAGGCCGAAGATCAGCGCCCCCACCGGGCGGAAGGCCAGCGTGAGGCCCAGGGAATAGGCGATCTCACGGTCGGTGCGGTGAAACTCCTGCGCGATGGCCGTGAGGGTCATCACGACGAGGAAGAAATCGAAGGCGTCCAGGGTCCAGCCGAGGAAGCCGGCCAGAACGGCGGCGGTGCGGTCGCGGACGGGAGCGCCGGGGGTCGTCACGGTCCCGAAAGATGTTGAGGGTCCGGGGCGGCCGCCAACGGCCGCTGTTCACCCGGCGTATGATTGAGAACGTGAGATCCGTCGCCCTGATCCTGACCGCGCTGGCCATCCCGGCCGCCGTCGTCGCTCAGGACAACTACGAGATCCAGGTCTACGGGGCCGATCTCGTGGATCCCGGGCGCACCATGCTCGAGCTGCACTCCAACTTCACGTTCGACGGGCGCGCGACGGTCCAGGACGGGCTCTACCCCACGCACCACGCGCTCCACGAAACGGTCGAGATCACTCACGGCTTCTCCCCGTGGTTCGAGGTCGGCTTCTACGTCTTCACCAGCGCGCGG
>Ga0335069_10015772_pt1 | contig 10562 bp, 6 predicted proteins | sample Lox_Sample_11_FD_206714 | JGI IMG/M metagenome (GOLD analysis project Ga0335069, IMG submission 206714) | Soil microbial communities from Loxahatchee National Wildlife Refuge, Florida, United States - Lox_Sample_1.1 | ecosystem: Environmental > Terrestrial > Soil > Wetlands | place: USA: Florida...
ATCGACGTGACCTGGAAGTAGTAGTGCCGGGAGAGCAGGGGAAGGCCCAGGTATCCCGTCAGGATGCGATGTACAAATGTTGTCGTCAGAACCCATGCAGGACCCGACACAGACCGCCAGTTCGCCAGGTCAAGGTGCCCGCGTCGCCTCGCCCATAAATGCAGAGGAATCTCGAGGATGATGAGAACCAGCCAGCCGACTGGAACTGCGATCATCAGTCCAAGCAGCAGGCCGGCCCATTGCCATAAAGGCATGCCAAAAAGTTGGTGCTTCACCAACACGGCGGGAAGTCGGTGCTCGACTTGCCGGGCCGATGCCTGGTCGTATATTTCCGGAACCTTGGCCAGGGTTTCAGACGAAACCAGCCAAATCTTTCCCGAATTCGGATCGTTCACTCGAACCAGGTCGAGATCCGCTTCAATGTCTCCGACAGCCATGGTGCCGATCTTCTGATGCCCGAACGGAACGCCTTCCTGCGGAATGCCTTCGGGCTGGTTGAAGCGGCTGGGTGTTCCCGAGAAGGTTTTGTCGAGAACAAACTTTAACTGCCGGGCAAGCTGCTCCCCCTCGGCCTGGCGGCGCGCCGGGCTGAGTTGCAGGTATTGCGCAGCTATACTGTAATCCCCATTTTGTGCCGATTGCAGGAATCCGAAGACTGTTCCCGAAGGGGTGGTGCGATTGAGAAGGTCGGTCTGTGTAGGTGCCGGTTTCGCGGCGGGCGCGGCGGTAACGGGCAACTGCGCCAATGAAGGCGTCGCCATCAAGCAGAGAAGGTGTGGGAGAAGAATCGCTTTCAAGAAAGAGGACATGAGATTCTGCCCGCGCACGATACAGAGGAGATCCGTCTCGAGAGACTTATTGTATCCAAGGCGGTCCAAGAACGGCGTTACCCGCGCTTCGGTCGGTAGATGTGGGTGCTGGTGCCGAAGAACACCTCGGCCGACTCCATGACGGTTTCCGACAGCGTCGGATGCGGATGAATCGTGAGAGCAACATCGTGCGCCACGGCAGCCATCTCGATGGCCAGCACGCCTTCGGCAATCATTTCGCCGGCTCCGGCACCGACGATTCCAACCCCCAAGACGCGTTCGGTCTGAGGATCAAACAGGATTTTCGTCATGCCTTCGGGCCGATCGATAGTGATAGCTCGACCGGAGGCGGCCCATGGAAACTTGGCGACCTTCACTTCGCGATTTTCGCTCTGGGCTTGCGTCTCGGTCAGCCCGGCCCACGCCACTTCCGGATCCGTAAACACGACTGCCGGAATTGCATTGGGCTCAAACGCGACTTTCTGTCCCGCGATCGCCTCCACCGCGGTGCGCCCTTCATGCGAGGCCTTGTGGGCCAGCATCGGCTCCCCGACGACGTCGCCAATCGCATAGATGTTGGGATCGTCGGTCTGAAGTTGCTTATTCACCTGAATGAAGCCGCGCGGTCCGACTCGCACGCCTGTTTTTTCGAGACCCGGAATTTCTGAATTTGGCTTGCGACCAACGGCAACCAGAACGCGGTCAAAAACCTTTTCCTGAGTTGTCCCGTCTTGCGCCTTCAGTGTCGCGCGAATGGAATTGCCTTCATCCTTCACGGCAGCCACTGTCGTGTTGAGCATGATGGCCTCAAACATCTTTTCCAAACGCTTATGAAGAGGAAGGACAAGATCGCGGTCGGCTCCCGGGAGAAGGCCCGGTAGCATCTCCACAACAATGACTCGGGTGCCGAGCGCTGCATATACAGATCCAAGTTCCAGGCCGATGTAGCCGCCGCCAACCACCAATAGCGAGCTCGGAATGTCGTCGAGATTGAGTGCTCCGGTAGAGTCCATCATGCGCGGCGTCTCGAGCTTCAGGGCGGGAACGATTGCCGGGCGCGAGCCCGTGGCGATCACAATCCGGTCGAAAGAAAGCTGCTCGGTGGAACCGTCCGTTAGCGTTACCTGAAGTGTGGTGGAGTTCTCAAAGGCAGCGCGGCCCTGCATATAGCGCACTTTGCGCTGCTTCGACAGAACGCCCAGCCCTCCGGTCAGCTTCTTGACGACGTTTTCTTTAAAGGTCCGCAGGCGAGCCAGATCAATGTTCGGCTTGTTGAACTCGATGCCCCAGTTCTTGGCTTGTTCGGATTCCTCGATCAACTTCGCAACATGCAGCAAAGCTTTCGAGGGAATACATCCGCGATACAGGCAGACGCCTCCAGGGTTCGGCTCCGGGTCGATGAGCGTAACGCTCATGCCCAGATCGGCGGCAAGGAATGCAGCGGCGTACCCTCCGGGTCCGCCACCTATGACAGCGATATTGAGATGTGAGCTTTCGGACATTCAGTTTGGGAGTTGTTCCGTGTCATCCTTGTACTGACAGCAGGAATGGCTGCTCAAACGCTTCAGCCACCCAGCGCAGGAAGCGAGCTGCGTCAGCACCGTCAATCAGCCGGTGATCGTACGACAGTGAGAGAGGCAGAATCAGGCGCGGCTCGAACTTGCCCCCGCCATCCTTCGATTCGATCCACTCCGGTTCAATGCGCGAGCGCGAGAGCCCGAGAATCGCGACCTCGGGATGATTGACGATCGGAGTGAAACCGACGCCTCCGATTCCCCCGAGATTAGTGATCGTAAAGGTTCCGCCTTCCATATCGCCCGGCGTCAGTTTTTTCTCGCGCGCTTTCCTGGACAACTGCGACAACTCTACCGCGAGTTCGACGATGTTCTTTTTGTCCACATCGCGGATCACCGGAACCAGCAGTCCGCGGTCCGTATCGGCGGCTACGCCGATGCTGATGTACTGCTTGTAGACGATCTCTTCCTTCTCCACGTCGATGCTGGCGTTGAACTGCGGAAATACCTTGAGCGCCGCTGCGCAAACCTTCAGCGCGATTGCGGTCACCGTCATCTTGCCACCGGCCTCTTCAGCTTTTGGAGCGAAACGGGCTCGCAACTGTTCGAGCTCTGTGATGTCCGCGCGATCGTGCTGCGTGACATGGGGGATGGTGTTCCACGATTCAGAGAGGTGCTCAGCCGTCTTTCGCCGCACGCCGCGCATCGAGACGCGCTCGACCTTACCCCACTTGGCGAAATCGGGAAGCTGCGGCTGCGCAAAGTGGCCGGCTCTCGGAGGGGCCTGGGCCGCGGTGATGGCTGCTGATACTAAAGCTTTCGCATGCGACTTGACATCATCTTCGCTGATTCGCCCGCCCGGCCCGGTACCCTTTACCTCGTAGATGTCGACGCCAATCTCGCGAGCCAGGCGACGCACGTGAGGAGCGGCAGGGATAGCGCCGCGATGCTCAGTCCCAGCGACCTTGCCCAACTGCGCAGGCATACTAAACGCCGGAACCGACTGCTGCGGCTGATCTGGAGGAAGCGCCTGCTCCTCGGTCTTTCCTTCGGCGCGGATAGCTGCTTGGAACGCCAACCGAGCCCCATGCTGCCCGGAGACGTGCTCGACTGGCGCTGAGCGCGGCCGGGCGGACGGGGCCGTTGCGGGTCCGCCATCAAGGGTGAAGATGACCTGACCGACCTTGATCTTCTCGCCCTCTTTGACCTTAATCTCTTTCACCACTCCGCTTACGGACGAGGGAACCTCGACGACCGCTTTGTCGGTTTCCAGTTCCATCACGGGTTGGCCCTCGGATACTTTGGTGCCGGGAGCGATCATCAGTCGCACTAGATCGCCCTGCGAGATGTTCTCTCCCAATTCAGGTAGCCTGAATTCTTTCGCTCCCTCGGCCACAGACGCGGGTGCCATCGCCTCTGCAACCGGTTTTGCCGCAGGTGGCTGCGCCGCAGGAGGTTGAGGTGAGGACTTCGGCGGAGGCGTCGCAGCGGGTGCATCTTCGGCCCTTGCAGGCACTTTCGCTGAGACTTCGGCCCCATCCACAGTGAAGATGACCTGGCCGACCTTGATCTTATCGCCTTCCTTAACCTTAATTTCCTGCACGGTTCCGCTCACCGAAGAGGGCACTTCGACGACGGCTTTGTCGGTTTCCAGTTCCATCACGGACTGGCCGGCATTGATAGTCGTTCCGGGAGACACCATAAGGCGCACCAGGTCGCCTTGTTCGATGTTCTCTCCCAGTTCGGGCAGTTTGAATTCGATCACTCGTGTTCCCTTTATCTGCTGAATCTAGCTGACCGCCGGGTTCGGCTTGTCAGGATTGATTTCGGCGTCCCGCACCGCGCGTTTCACCACGTCCGTACTGATTTTGTTTTCCCGTGCGAGCGCCGCCAATGTGGCCAGCACGATGTGTTTGGCATCGACCTCAAAGAAGTCCCTCAGCGCTTCCCGGTTTTCGCTGCGCCCGAACCCATCTGTGCCCAGCGAGACAAGCTGTCCGGGCACCCACTTCGCCAGGCTCTCGGGAAGAACCTTCATATAATCGGACGCCGCGATGAACGGTCCTGACGCGTCTTTCAAGGTCTGCGTGACGTATGGAACTTTCGCCGGTTCTCCCGGATGCAGCATATTCCAGCGTTCGCAATCGTTCGCGTCGCGGTAGAGCTCTTTGTAGCTGGTCACGCTCCACACGTCGACGGCCACATCGTATTTTTCTTCCAGTATCCGTTGTGCCTTGAGCACCTCGAACATGATGGTGCCGCTGCCCAGAAGCTGGGCGCGAAGCTTCGTATCTTTCTTCTCAGACGAATTGAACCGATACAGTCCCTTCAAGATTCCATCCCGCACGTCGTCCCCTGAAGGCATTTCCGGCATTGGCAGCGGCTCGTTCGTAACAGTCAGGTAGTAGAAGACGGACTCCTGGTTCACATACATCCGCTTGATGCCTTCCTGGATGATGATCGCGATTTCGTACGCGAAGGCAGGGTCATAGGCGAGCAAATTCGGCACGGGCAGCGCGAGCACGTGACTGTGCCCGTCCTGGTGCTGCAAACCTTCACCTGCCAACGTAGTGCGTCCGGCAGTGCCACCGATCAGGAAACCGCGGCAGCGCATGTCCGCAGCCAGCCAGATCAAGTCGCCGATCCGTTGGAACCCGAACATGGAGTAATAAATGAAGAAGGGAATCGTGTTGATTCCGTGATTCGCATATGCGCAGCCCGCCGCGATGAGCGAGCACATCGAGCCCGCTTCCGTGATTCCTTCCTCAAGAATCTGTCCGTTTTTCGCTTCCTTGTAATAAAGGAGCGTGTCCATGTCAACCGGTTCATAATTCTGACCAACACTGGAGTAGATTCCCACCTGCCGGAACAGCGCCTCCATTCCGAATGTGCGCGCTTCGTCGGGAACGATGGGCACGATCAACTTGCCCTGCTCGGGGTCGCGCAGCAGTTTCGCCAGAAGACGTACGAAAACCATGGTCGTGGAAACTTCACGGCCTTCCGTCCCTTTGTGAAATTCTTCAAAATGCGAATCCGGGAACGGCTTCATGGGCGCAGCGCGCAGTTTGCGTTGCGGCATGTATCCGCCAAGCTGCTGGCGACGCGCCTGCATGTACTTGATTTCCGGGCTATCATCTGCCGGGCGATAGAAAGGCGCCATGTGCAATTCGTCATCCGGGATGGGAATGCCGAAGCGCGAACGGAACATCTCCAGCTCTTCTTCATTCAGCTTTTTCTGCTGGTGCGTGATGTTCTTGCCTTCTCCTGCTTCTCCTAGCCCATATCCCTTGATTGTCTTTGCCAGGATAATGGTCGGCGATCCCGTGTGATCGACAGCCGCTCGATACGCGGCATGCACCTTGATCGGGTCGTGACCGCCGAGTCGCATGCGCGCCAGTTGCTCGTCGGATAAGTGCTCCACCATTTTGAGGAGCCGCGGATCCGTGCCGAACAAGTTCTGCCGGAAGTAGGCTCCGCTTTCCACGAAGTACTTCTGATACTGGCCGTCGCTGACCTCGCCCAGGCGCTTCACCAGCAAGCCATCGCGATCATTCTGGATCAGCTGATCCCAGTCGCTGCCCCAAATGCACTTGATCACGTTCCAACCCGCGCCGCGGAAGATCGCCTCCAGTTCCTGAATAATCTTGCCGTTGCCTCGAACCGGCCCATCGAGCCGCTGCAGGTTGCAGTTCACCACAAAGATCAGGTTGTCGAGTTTCTCGCGCGATGCCAGCGTGATCGAGCCCAGCGACTCAGGCTCATCCATTTCGCCATCGCCAAGAAACGCCCAGACTTTCCCTCCGGTGGACTGCTTCAGGCCGCGGTTCTCCAGATACTTGATGAAGCGGGCGTGATAGATCGCCTGGATCGGTCCCAGTCCCATGGAGACGGTAGGGAACTCCCAAAAGTCAGGCATTAACCACGGGTGAGGATAAGAGCTGAGCCCGCCTCCCGGCTTCAACTCTCGCCGGAAGTTCTGCAGCTTCTCCTTCGACATGCGCCCTTCCAGGTACGCTCTGGAATAAATTCCCGGTGCGGCATGTCCCTGGAAATAGACGATGTCCCGATCACCGTTCTCGGTTTGTGCCCGGAAGAAATGATTGAATGCGACTTCGTACAACGTAGCAGCCGAAGCAAACGTCGAGATGTGTCCGCCAATGCCTTCCTGGATCTTGTTCGCCCGAACCACCATGGCGAGGGCATTCCAGCGCACGAGACTCTTAATGCGGCGTTCCATTTCCTGGCTGCCCGGGAATGGCGCCTGCTGACGCACCGGGATCGTGTTCTGATAAGGCGTAGTGGCAGTAAACGGCAGATGGACGCCGGCCTCGCGTCGGGCATGCAGCGCCAACTGTTGTAATAGCCGTCCCGCCCGGTTGGGGCCGCCCTTTTCGAGAACATAGTCCAGGGAATCAACCCACTCCCTGGTTTCCAACACTTCTAGGCCGTCAGTTTCCGTTTGAGCCACTTCTGGTTTCTCCGTCGCTGGAAGCGCAATAGTCCATCATAAAGAATTGTGCGGAATTTTGCAGTGACGGTGGTGCTGCATTTACGTGATCTTGGATGTGTTGCGCACAGCAAGCCAGTTGACAAACGCGATTGCAACAGCGCCCACCAGGATGAGCGACTTCCCCAGTTCGATCTGGCTGGCCAAAACCACGCAGATCAGCACACCGAGAACAGAGAGTGCAGTGCCGCCGGGAAGATGCATGGGCGCTTTTATCCTCGTTTTGCGGCGAAGCGCGGGAAGGGAGGCGCATACCACGGCGTAGTAGAACAGACGTGAGCCCGCCGAGAGCGTTGCGTTTCCGGCAAAACTGCCAAAGCGAGCCAGCAACCAGACCAGCGCAGAGAAGATCACAATTGAAAAATAAGGGGTGCGAAAGCGCGGATGGATCCGGGCAAAGACAGACGGAAAATCGCCGCGCTCCGCCAGTGCGAATGTAATTCGAGGTGTCGCCAGGATGTTGCCGCTCAAGTACCCGTAGATGGAAATCAGCGCTCCCGCCGCAACCAGGACCGCGCCGCCATGCCCCAACACAACCCGCGCCACGTCAGCAAGAGGACGCTGGCTGTGCCCCGCATCCGGCAACACTCCCATGACAACCCACTGGATTGAGCCATAAATCACCGCACAAGTGGCAAGTCCTACGAACAATCCGAACGGGATGTCGCGCCTCGGGTTCTTGGCCTCTCCCGCTGAGATCAGCCCGGTTTCGAAGCCGCCATACGCGAAAATGATCAATACAAGCCCGGATGCCCACTGTCGTTCCGGGGAGATGCTGCCTATCCGCATCGCGCTTCCATGTCTGGCAAGGTAAAAGACGCCGAGAACCACAACCAGGAGAAGGGATGCCAGTTTTGCGACAGCGAACCAGTCGCTGACGCGCGTTCCCGCACGCACACCCAACAGATTGATGACGGCCAGGAGACCAATCAGTACCGTCAGAATCAGTACGGTCGCCTGTATGGACGCACTTCCGGGCCAGAACTCGCCGAGATAGGTCACAAACAGGTTCGCATTCGCGGCACATGATGTGAGGCGCACAAACCACATCAGCCACGCGACCTGGATACCCATGAATCGCCCGAACGCCGCCTGAGCATAGAGATAGGGCCCGCCGCTTGCATCGAAACGCGAAGCTACTTCCGAGAAGCACGCCATGATTACAGCGACCGCTCCGGCAGCAAGAACTACGGCTGCAATGCTCGAATGGCCCAGCAACCCAGCCAGAATCGAAGGCAGCCCGAATGCTCCGCTCCCGATAATGCAGTTCACAATCAGAGCGGCCATGCTCCAGCGCCCAATGGCGCGTACAAGGCCCTCGCCTGAACTGGCTACACCGTTCTTATCGATCACCGCGCGTTTGTATCACACATAGTGGCGGTGATGGCGCTGAAACCGACGTTTAGAATCGCTGCCAATCCGCAAAACGCGGATCATAGAAGCGCTGGCCCGCCGGATGCGTCACCTCGTGACGGAGCCCTGCGGTTCGTCCTGGTGACTTTAGATCAAATGGTGACTGCACTCTTGACTGCGGTGGAGCACCCGGTGCAAGGCCGTGCATCATGGAAGTCCCGCAAATTCGTGCGGCGCACGCGTGAAAAGCCGCGTCCGGCAGGGAATTCCAGGGTTTATCGTTTTCCTCACAGAAGTAACTCCAGAATTACCAAAGCCTATGCCCGTGGGACATCTACTCGCTCCCATTTGCCGATGAGATGTTTGAACGGCGAACAAATGTTCAGAGACGACATGGACGATCTTCACCGCCGCATCGCACGCGTGACCGAAGACCTGCGCGCTATCCAGCAGGAACTGAACTGCGCTGCCATGCAGGCTCCCAGCGATCCGGAACTGATGGAAGCTTTGAGCTCCCTCTCCGAAACCGAGCCCATCGAAACTCTGCGCTCCGCTCTCGATCAGATGCGGCACTTCCTGTGGTTTTACTCGCAGGTGATGGACAATGATCCGGAACTCGGAGACAAGTTGCGTCAGGCGGCGCCGGCAAAAACGCAGAGCGATGACGCTCCCGTGCAGAAGGGCAATTTCCTGGATCAACTGTCGCGCGCAGACGAACTGATCCTGCTTTACCACATGGCTCAGTCGAAGCAGCGCAAGCCCAACTAGCAGTTCAGGCCTGTCCTCGACCGCCTACCACTGTCTTGATGACCTTACCGTCAGGGCTGAGCACGACAAAACTTGCGCTCATACCTGCTGCCAGTCTTCCCACGCGTTCCGAGAATCCCACAGCCGAGGCGGCATTCAATGTAGCGGCGCGTACCGCGTCCCGCAGAGTCCAGTTGGAAAACTCGACCACATTGCGAACCGCGCGGTCCATCGTGAGTACGCTTCCGGCAAGACTCCCGTTCGCCGTACACTTCCCATCTTTCACTTCCACTTCGATCGGCCCCAACTGGTAACGTCCCTCGGGCATGCCGGTCGCCGAAATCGCGTCTGTAATCAGCACGGCGCGCTCCGGACCTTTGGACTGCAAAAAGACCTTCACCACTTCGGGGGCCACGTGGATTCCGTCCACAATAATGTCTGCGGTCAGCCGATCATCACTGAGTACCTCTCCCAGGATCCCGGGAGTGCGATGATCCAGCGGGCGCATGGCGTTAAACGTATGCGTCGCATGCCGCGCTCCCGCTCGCAGCGCCTCTCGCGCGGGACCAAGTTCGGCGTCCGAATGTCCGATGCTGACGCACACCTGTCGTTTCGCTGCTTCAGCGATGACTTCCATTGCTCCGGGAATCTCGGGAGCGATCGTCATCATTCGCACGTGTCCCCGCGCAGCCTCCCAGAGCCGATCGAATATCTTGACCGTGGGCTCGACTAGGCATTCCGGCGGATGAACGCCCCGGCGTTTGTGGCTGAGAAACGGTCCTTCCAGATGAATCCCCAGCGGCCGTGCTTCAACCCGATCCGTATCCCATGATTCCTCGATCGCATTCGCCAGCCGATCCAGCGCTGCAAACGTTGCGTCCAGTGGGGCAGCGACCGTAGTAGCGAAATATCCAGTCACTCCGTGCCTGGTGAGAAATTCCCCGAGACGGGGCAGTTCGTCAGGACTCGCGCGCATGACATCCAGCCCCGCCCCGCCATGCATATGGATGTCAAAAAAGCCGGGTGCCAGAACGGCGTCCCCGAAATCGACTAGGGATGCACCGGGCGGAAGGCCGCCCTCTTCGCGGGAAGTGATGTCGGCGATCCGGCCATCTTCCACCAGCACGATGGGATGAACAATCTCTTCAGTAGGAGTAAACAGCCGAGCGGCAGTGAAAGCGGTTCTCATGGCGATGGTAACGAGAATAAGAAGACCTATGGTAGCTGCAGGAGTGGCTTCGCACAACCGCCCGGGCGATCTGCGATCGAGACGAACGATCCGAGTGCAATCCATGACGCAGCCGTTTTCTGTAAGACTTCGCGGGGATCGGAATGCGACTCTGCAAAAATCCCAATGCTATAATTGAAGCCGCAGAATCAGCGAGGCGCAGTTCTTCCTCTCAGCGCCGGCGCAAACGTCGGGGAGTGGCTCAGCCTGGTAGAGCACCTGGTTCGGGACCAGGGGGTCGGAGGTTCAAATCCTCTCTCCCCGACCATTCTTCTAAGGTCCAGCCCGGAGACATGGGTTACAGAATGTACCGGTCACATGGGTAACACTTTTGGACCGAATGGGTTTTCCAGCGGTTCCAAGACTCTGGTCTCCAAATCGAAATAACCCAGATCATACTGCAT
>Ga0335069_10015773_pt1 | contig 10562 bp, 12 predicted proteins | sample Lox_Sample_11_FD_206714 | JGI IMG/M metagenome (GOLD analysis project Ga0335069, IMG submission 206714) | Soil microbial communities from Loxahatchee National Wildlife Refuge, Florida, United States - Lox_Sample_1.1 | ecosystem: Environmental > Terrestrial > Soil > Wetlands | place: USA...
CCGGCATCTCCGGGGAGTTCCAGCATGTGCCGACGCTGGCCAAGCCTTACAGCGTCGGGCAGCTGCGCGATCTTCTGGTGTCGAGCCTGGCCGCCCGCGGCGGGTGAGCCGCTAGACGACGTCCTGTGCGAGGCTCGCGGCGCGGCCTGCAAGGCGGCGGAAGTCACGCGGGTGGATGAACTCCTCGCGGAACCAGGGCCTCTCGACCGGGTCGAACAGGCCGATCAGCCATTCCTTCACGCGCCGGATGCGGCCCTGCCGTTCGGCGCTCGGCCGGTAGCGCAGATAGAGCACCGGGTGGGCCATCGGCTCGAGGTCGAGCATCACCAGCTCGGGCTCGAATTCGAGCACGTAGGTCGGGATCGCGCCAATGCCCGCGCCGTGCTTGATCGCCATCAGGGTGGCGGCGCTGGAGTTGCTGACCAATTGCTGACCCGCCAGCTCGCCGATCGCGGCGGCCTTTGGGTGCCAGGTGCCGATCTGCTCTTTGTGGCTGGTGTAGCGCACCCAGCGATGCTCGGCCGCCTCGGTCAGGGTCTTTGGGTTGCCATAGAGCCGCAAGTACTCCGCCGAGGCGAAGAGCGCGTAGTGCATCGTCGCGACAGGGATCGAGACAGAATCCGCCGGGCCTGTTTCGCTCATGGTGAGCGTCAGGTCGGCCTCGCCTTCGAAGGCGCTCTCCTGCCCGAGCCCGCAGTCGACCGAGATGTCGATCTCGGGGTTGTTCATCTGGAACGCCGGGATGGCCGGCATCAGCAGGTATCCCGCCAGGCCGTCGTGGGCGGAGATCCGCACCCTGCCGGTCAGCAGCTTGTCCTTGTTGCTGACGTTACGGACGATCGACTCGCCGTACCGGGCCATCGATGCGGCCAGGTCGCGCAGGATCTCGCCCGCGTCGGTCAGCGAGACGCCTTTCGAGGAGCGCTGGAAAAGCCGGGCGCCAAGCCGGTACTCGAGGTCCTCCATGCGCCGGCTGATGGTGGGCTGCGTCATGCTGAGCAGACGCGCTGCTCCGTTCAGGCTGCCGCTCTCGGCGACGGCGAGGAACGTGCGCACGTCGTTCCAGTCCAGCTTGCGCCAGAGGTCTGCGTCGTCGTTGGCCGTTCCCTGCATGGCCGCTATGCGCTCACAGAACACACCATTCCACCGCTAAGCTCGCACAAGCAAAGGCAAATGTCAGTCCCCACGCGCGAAAGTCTCGCGTGCGGGGCGAAGACACGTGGTCGCACGAGACCGCAGCGGTCCATGCTCCAATGCATATCCGCTCTTCGCAGTTCGCAGAAGCGATGAACGGAAGGCACATGCAACCTCACCCCAGTCGGCTGACGGAGATTCACGTGGCGACGGCGACAGCTTCGCGGTTACGCACGGCGGACGAGATCACCCAAGGCATGCTCGACGTGGCGCGCGAGTACGGATTCTCGCCCGTCGAGGCGCATGAGTTCGCGGTCGTGCGTGAGATGGCCGCGCGGCTGATGAACCACGACGTCTCGAGCATCGAGACGTTCGCGGCCGTGCAGACGCTGCAGCCGGCCTCGTCGCTCTGCTTCCGCGAAGACGGCGCGATCACGGCGATCATGGGCGTCCTCCTGCTGCGCGAGCCGGCGGTCGGCCCATTGATGACCGGGGCGTTCGACGGCGTGGCCGTGCAGCCGGAGCTGCTCAGTCGCGGCGCGGAGGTTCCGGCGATCGGCTACGCCTGGGGCATCGCGGCGACGACGAAGACAGGCGGCGCGGCGATCACCGCCGTGGGCATGCCGCTGCGCCTGGGCCCCCTCGGGACGCTGACGTTCGTCACCAAGGCGGTGACCGGCGCCGGGCGCCATGTTGCGATCACTAGGTTTGGCTACGAGCCGATGCGGGGCCCGGACGACGACATGCTGGTGAGCCGGGTCGAGAACCTGGGGCGCGCCGCATGACAGCCAAGATCGCAATCGCCGAACCTATCCATCCGGTCGGTCTCCCGCGGGAGGTCGTGACCGTCAGCGTCGCGCACACGCTCGACGAAGTGATGCAGGCCATCGCCATCCGCTCGATGGTCTACATGGGCGAACAACTCTGTCCCTACGAGGAGGAGATCGACGGCAACGACTTCGCCGGCGCGACGCACCTGATCGCCCGCGTGGGCCGCGAGCCGGTAGGGGTCGTGCGGATGCGCTGGTTCTGCGACTTCGCCAAGCTCGAGCGGTTCACCGTCGTGCCGGCCTACCGCGGCGGCTCGGTGCCGCGCGTGCTGCTCGACGCCGCCTTCGAGCTCGCCGCGCAGAAGGGCTACAAGAAGGTGATGGGGCACACCCAGAAGCGGCTGGCGCCGGTGCTGATGCGCTATGGCCGCGTGAAGGTGCGCAAGGACCGCCCGGCCTTCGTCTTCTCCGACCACGAATACGTCGAGACCGTCCGCGACCTCGAGCCGCCCAAGGACGCGGTCACCATCGACAGCGATCCGATGGTGCTGCTGCGCCCCGAAGGCGCCTGGAACAAGCCCGGCGTGCTCGACCGCTCGGCCAAGCGACCCGCCACGAATCCCCACTGACCGCACCGATGACCGCCTCGACGCTTACGTTCCGCCCCCGCCGGCTGCCCTACGCCAGCCGCTGGCTCATCTGCATGGACCTGCAGCGGGAGTATGTCGTGCCCGGCCGACCCCGCTATGCGCCCGGGAACTCCGAGGTGGTGGCGAGCTGCGCAAGGGTGGTGGCGATGGCGCGCGAGGATGGCTGGCGGATCGTCCACAGCCAGCTGCATCCGGCCGAGGGGATGTTCGGCGCGCCGATCGAGGGGCTCCGGCCCCTGATCAGCGAGCCGGTGTTCTTCCGCCGGGGTCTTTCGGCGTTCGCCAATCCGGCGTTCGCGTCCGAGCTGCGCTGCGCGCGCGGCGAGGAGGTCTACCTGATCGGCTTCTCGCTCGCCGACACCTGCATCGCGACGGCGCTGGCCGGCATCGACGAAGGCCTTTCGCTGACCCTGGTCGAAGATGCTCTGGGGGCCGGGCCGGCGCTCGAGGCGGCCGACGCAGCCCGAACCATCCTGCAGCCGCTGGTACAGCTTGTGTCGAGCCGATCGCTCGAACATCGCCGATTGGAAGTCCTCTCATGACGTACACCTGCGACCACCGGGCGCTTGTGCGCCGAGAGACGCTGGAGGCTCTTCCGGCGACCCTGACCATGCTCCGTCGGCTCTTCGTCTCGTCGTTCGAGGCCGGCGATCCGGAAACCGACGAGCTGCGTTCGCTGCTCGACGCCTGCGTGGTGGGCGCCCACCGGCTGCGTCTGCGCGAGCAACTCAGGTCGCGCGAGGCTTACGACCCGGGATGATCACCAAAGCTACAGACGCGATCGAGTTCGAGGCGCTCAGGCCCCGCCTGATGGCCCTGCTCGAGCTGCACCGCCTCGCTCAGACCGAGGAGGCGCGCCAAGCCCTCGTCGGGCTCTTCGAGGACGCCTTCCTCGCCACGGCCTGGCACGTCGCGCAGGACATGCTGGAGAACGGCTGGGCGCCGGCGAAGCTGGCTGGCGGCGGCCCGACGCGGGACCGCGGGCCGATGCGGGTCGTCGGCGGCTCGGACGCGGCCTGAGCCGTCTCCCGTCTCAAGCGGTCCTCCGAACGGGCGTATGGCAGGACGGCGCTGCGTCCTTCGCGACGCCCGCTTCGCGGGCGCCTCAGGACGACGAACATCTTGAGCGGCAAGACTGTTCGTCATGATGAGGAGCGCCCCGGGGCGCGTCTCGAACCACGCACGTTCTCGCAACAGCCTGGTGAGGCAAGCGTCAGCCGCCGCTCGCCACCAGCAGCGTGCTCGCCGCCCAGCTGCGGCGGGTGAGCTGGGCGCGGCGCTGGAAGATTTGCATCGCCTCGGTGGTGGGGTCGCGCGAGGCCTCCCAGACGCCGTGGTCGGCGTAGCGGGTGATCAGCAGCAGCCGCTCGATCCGCGCCGCCGCGTCGGCGACGGTCGGCGCGGCGCGGAACAGGCCGAAGATGTTCGTCGCGAACTGCGCCTCGAACCGCCGCCAGCCTTGTCCCGAGAGCTCCACGAACTCGTCGGCGGCGCCGGCGTCCACCTCGAACCAGCGGTGCACGTAGATTCCGCCGGCTTCGGGCCGGTCGCCGTCAGCGGGGCGCAGGGTGGGCGCCAGGCGCTCGGCCTCGCCGCCCTCGATCGGTCCGCCGGCGAGCAGCGTCGGAGCCGCGTCGGCTGGCGCGAGGACCAGGACCGCCGCCTCGTTGTTGGCCCAACCGAGCTGCGGCGCGAACTGGCCGACGACGTCGACGCCCGCGCCTCTCAGATGCGCCGCCAGCGCCTGGTGCGGGGCCGGGATCCTGGCGAGCGTCAGGCGATGGTAGTCGTAGGCGCTCACGCGGCTCCGCCCTGGGCGTAGCCGAGGTCTTCGTTGAGCGCCTCGAGCACGGCGACGGCCGCGTCCGCCACGACCGTGCCCGGTGGGAAGACGAGCCGGGCGCCCGCCGCCTTCAGCGCCTCGACGTCGCCGGGCGGGATCACGCCGCCGACGACGATCATGATGTCCTCGCGGCCCAGCTTGCTCAGCTCGGCCTGCAGCTCGGGGACCAGCGTCAGGTGGCCGGCCGCGAGCGAGCTGGCGCCGACGACGTGGACGTTGCCAGCGACCGCGCGACGGGCGGTCTCGGCCGGCGTCGCGAAGAGCGGGCCGGCGTCGACCTCGAAGCCGAGGTCGCCGAAGCCGGAGGCGATCACCTTCTGGCCGCGGTCGTGGCCGTCCTGGCCCATCTTGGCGACGAGGATCGTCGGCGGGCGACCGTCGGCCTCGCGGAACGCGGCCACCATCATCTTCGCGCGCGAGATCTGGCCAGCCGAGCCGGCTTCCTCGCCGTAGACGCCGCGCAGGATGGTCGGCGTCGCCTCGTGCCGGCCGAACGCCCGCTCGAGCGCCAGGCTGATTTCGCCCACCGTCGCCTTGGCGCGGGCGGCCTCGACCGAGAGCTCGAGCAGGTTGCCGCGGCCCTTCGCGCCTTCGGTCAGCGCCGCGAGGCGTCGCTCCACCTCGGCCGGATCGCGCTCGGCCTTCAGCTGCGCCAGCTTCTCGAGCTGGCGGCGCAGCACCTCGGAGTTGTCGACCTTCAAGAGCGGAATGTCGTCCGCTTCGTCCGAGAGGAACCTGTTGACCCCGACGAGAGTCTGGCGGCCGCTGTCGATCCGGGCCTGGGTGCGGGCCGAGGCCTCCTCGATCCGCCGCTGCGGCAGCCCGGCTCCGATCGCCTTGGCCATGCCGCCGGCCGCTTCGACCTCGGCGATATGGGTCAGCGCCCGCTGCGCCAGGTCGTAGGTCAGACGCTCGACGTAGTAGCTGCCGCCCCAGGGGTCGATCGTGCGCGTCACGCCCGCCTCGAGCTGCAGGAAGAGCTGGGTGTTGCGGCTGATCCGGGCCGAGAAGTCGGTCGGCAGCGCGATCGCCTCGTCGAGCGAATTGGTGTGCAGGCTCTGGGTCTGCCCCGCCACCGCCGCCATCGCCTCGACCGTCGTGCGGGCGACGTTGTTGAACACGTCCTGCGCGGCGAGGCTCCAGCCGCTGGTCTGGGTGTGGGCGCGCAGGGCCAGCGAGCGCTGATCCTTCGGGTCGAATTCCTGGCGCATCAGACGCGCCCAGAGCAGCCGCGCGGCGCGCTGCTTGGCCACCTCCATGAAGTAGTTCATGCCCGCGTTCCAGAAGAACGACAGGCGGGGCGCGAAGGCGTCGACGTCCATGCCCGAGGCGACGCCGGCGCGAACGTATTCGACGCCGTCGGCCAGCGTGTAGGCGAGCTCGAGGTCGAGCGAGGCGCCCGCCTCCTGCATGTGGTAGCCCGAGATCGAGATCGAGTTGAACTTCGGCATTTCGCGCGAAGTGTATGAAAAGATGTCGGAAACGATCCGCATCGATGGCTCGGGCGGATAGATGTAGGTGTTCCGGACCAGGAACTCCTTGAGGATGTCGTTCTGGATCGTGCCGGCGAGCTGGGCATGCGCCACGCCCTGCTCCTCGCCGGCGACGATGTAGAGCGCCAGGATCGGCAGCACCGCGCCGTTCATGGTCATCGACACCGTCATCTTCTCGAGCGGGATGCCGGAGAAGAGCGTGCGCATGTCGAGGATCGAGTCGATCGCGACGCCCGCCATGCCGACGTCGCCCTTCACGCGGGGATTGTCGCTGTCGTAGCCGCGGTGGGTGGCGAGGTCGAAGGCGACCGAGAGGCCCATCTGCCCAGCGGCGAGGTTGCGGCGGTAGAAGGCGTTGGACTCCTCGGCGGTCGAGAAACCGGCGTACTGGCGCACCGTCCACGGGTTGGTCGCGTACATCGTCGGGTAGGGGCCGCGCAGGTAAGGCGCCTGGCCGGGGTAGCCGGCCGGGAAGTCGAGGCCGGCGGCGTCGGCGGGCGCATAGCGCGGCTTCACCGCGATGCCCTCGGCAGTCTCCCAGGGCTCGGCGTTCGAAAGCAGCGGCGCCGGCGGCGCGGGGCCGTCGAAGGCGAGCTCGGAGAAGTCGGGAAAGGCGCTCATGCCAGATCCTCCAGTCGCACCTGCCGCAGGGCGACGCAGCGCCCGTCGGGGCCCGGCAGGCGCGTCGATGGGGCCTCGGCGGCGCGGGCCGGCGGCGCTCCGACCTCGGCCGGCCGCAGGTCGTCGGCGGCGAAGTCGGTTACGCCGAGCAGGCGGGCCTCGTGGCGTTCCAGCCGGGCGGTGAGCTCGGTTCGGCCGCGCGCTGCGCGCTCGGCGACGAGACCGGTCTCGAGCGCCCTGACCACGCCGCCCGTCGCCTCGATCGCCTGGAACTCGGCCCAACCGGCGCGAGCCAGCTCGTCGGTGAGAGTCTCGAGATAGCCGCTGCCGGCGCCGGGATCGATGACCCGCCCGAGGCTCGCCTCCTCGCGCAGCACCAGCTGGATGTTGCGCGACTGGCGCCGGGCGAACGCGGTCGGCGGACCGAGCGCATCGGTGAAGGCGCCGAGCGCGACCGCGTCCGCGCCGCCGACCGCGCCGGCGAAAGCCGCGGCGGTGAGCCGGATCATGTTGGTCCAGGGATCAGCCCGGGTCAGCATCCGCGCCGACGAGCGGGCCTCGATCGTGGCCTCGGCCGACGCGCCGCATGCGCCGGCGAGCCGCGCCCAGATGCGCCGCGCCGCCCTGAGCTTCGCGACGCCGAGGAACGCATCGGCGTCGAGTGAGAGGCTGAGCACGACCCGCGCGAAGGCGTCTTCCATCGAAAAGCCGGCGCGGACCAGCGCCTTGGCGTAGGCGAGCGCCGCGGCGGCCGCCAAGCCCAGCTCCAGCGCCTCGCCGCCGCCGGCCTCGTGCGCGACCCGGCCGCTGGCGAGGCAGAGACTGGCCCTGGGGTAGGTGTCGGCAAGCCGCGCGCCGACGGTGGCGGCGGCGATCAGGTGCGCCTCGATCGGACCAGGACTCGTTCCCGTCGCGGCGAAGGCGCTCAAGGGATCGAGGTGGAACGCGAGCTGCGCTGCGGGCGCGCCCTTGGCGGCGGCGCCCAGCCAGTCGGCGGCCTTGGGCCCGAGGAAGCCGGCGCCCAGCGCGACGGGGGCGACGTCGAGCAGCACGCCATCCAGCACGCGGGCCAGCTCGTCCTCCGAGGCGACAGCAATGCCATTCGCACCGGCGGGGTCGAGGGCGAGCAGCAGCGAGTCGGCGCCCTGGGCGAGGTCGGCCAGCGCTTCGGCGTTCGCCGCGGCCGGGTCCGGAGGGCGGACGCAGGCGCGCAGATCCCAGCCGGCGTGCGAGCGGGCGATCGCCGGGGCGTCGGCGCCGGCCTCGTAGAGCGGCTGGATCGCCAGGCCTTCGGCCGTGCGGCGTTCGAGGCTCGAGAGCGGCGCGCCCTTCAGCGTCTTCTCCACCAGCGCCAGCCAGGCGGCGCGGTCGGGCGCGGGGAAGCCGTCAGCGAGGGGCGCGAAGGTTGAAGTGGGGGGCTGGTCGAGGGCCATGACGGCTCGTTGCAGCCCATGCCGTAACGAGCGTCAAGCGTCGCCGGGGCGTCCGGCGATCCTGGCCAACGCCGCGCGTCGGCGAACGCCGTTCATCGGGATGAACCGCGACTGAACGTTGCGGCGGCCATGCCGTTCAGGCGCGCCCCGGTAGCGTCCCGTCATCGTCGCTCCTGACGATGCAACTGACTGAACGACCTCAAAGGATCATGTCGATGAACTTCCGCACCCTCCTGATCGCCGCCGCGGGCCTCTCGATCGCGGCCGGCGCCGCGGGCGCCGCCTCGGCCGACACGCCCTGGCAAGCCCATCACCCGCGTCGCGAAGAGGTGAACAACCGTCTTCACAACCTGAACGCCTCGATCCGCCACGAGCGGCGTGAAGGCGACCTGAACCGGTTCCAGGCCTTCCGGATGCACCAGCGCGTCCACAACATCCGCATGCAGGAGCGTTTCTACGCGCGCCACGACGGCGGCCACATCACCCGCTGGGAACAGCACCGCCTGAACCGCGAGGAAAACGGCGTTCGCTATCACATCCCGGCCTGACCTGACGGGCCTGACAACGCCCTTCTCTCCGCCGGCGCTTCCGTGACACAGTTGCGGACAAGAGTCGGCGGGGAGGGGGTGCGTTCCGGGACGGCGCCGAACCAGCGGCGCCGCGCCCGGCCTCCCTCGCTTCGACGGCTGAGCGACGTAAGGGAGCTTGAGACCCATGACCGAGACCCACACAGCGCCGCCGCACGCCCGCCGTTCGGCGCTCGAAATGCTCCACGAGGTGCGGCAGCGTCACAAGCCGCTGCGCAACACCCACAAGGAGGTGCAGGCGAGGCTCTCGCCGCTGGACCGTGCGGCGCTCTTCATCACCGAGCACGTCGGCACGATGGGGTTCTTCCTGCTGATCATGGGCTGGACCGTCATCTGGCTGGGCTGGAACACGCTGGGGCCCGCCAAAGGTCGCTTCGACCCAGCGATGGGCTTCGTGCTCTATCTCTTCATCTGCAACGTGATCCAGATCCTGCTGATGCCGCTGATCATGGTCGGCCAGAACCTGCAAGGCATGCACTCGGAGGCCAGGGCCGAGCACGATCTCGAGGTCAACATCAAGGCCGAGCAGGAGATCGAGGTGATCCTGCATCACCTCGAGCAGCAGAACGAACTCCTGATGCGGATGGTCGAAAAGCTCGGCGTCGATGTCCACGAAGTACTGGATAAGCGGTAGGCTGGCCCGCCACGGAAGCGCACTCAGGTGACGATGTCGTCGGGCCGCGAGCGCGCGGCCCGGCGAGCCCTGCCACGACGGGAGAGCGCATCGGCGATCACGATGGCCGCGATAACGATCGCCAGAACCGCGAGGGCGGCCAGCACGTCGACCCAGTAGCGCCGCGCGAGAATCGCCAGGAACACCAGCAGCGCCAGGCCGACGAAGCTCCAGAACAGCCCGATCAGCACGTAGCCAACGCGCCCGACCTCGCCCCCGTCGTCGGAGTCGGCGTCGTCGGCGAACCAGCGCCAGCCGCGAAACCAGAGCAGCGCGATATAGCCGGCCACGAGCGGGATCGCGACCCAGGCGTAGGCAAGCCCGTAGTCGATCAGCAGCGGCGTCGCGACGAAGACCCCCGCCACCGCCAGCACGATCAGCAGCACGCGATGAAAGAAGCTCATCCCGGGCAAGCTAGCGCCGCGACAGCGGGTGCGGAAGCCGCTCCCGGGTCCGTTTGCCTCCCAGCGCCGACGGAGACGCGCTGCTTGCGCGTACAACCCGGGGTTCGAGAAGGAGGCCGCGCTTTGGCTGCAACATTCCGACGCGCGGCCGGCGCCGCTCTCGTCCTGCTGACGCTCGTGCCGGCGGCCGGGTCCGCCTCGGCGGCGGGAGTGGAGCGGATGGACTACGGCGGGCGGCCGCTGATCGTCTACGCGCCGGCCAGGCTGCCGCCTGCCGGCCAGCGGGCGCTGGTGGTGGTGCTGCACGGCGGCCTCGGCAACGCCGACCGGATCGAAGCGGGCGGGGCCGAGCACGGGCTCAATATGGACGCAGCCGCCGACCAGGACGGCTTCCTGGTGGCCTACGTCAACGGCACGCCGGTGACGCGCAACATGGGACCGCAGTTCCTGGGCTGGAACGCCGGCGGCGGCTGCTGCGGCCAGTCGGCGGCGAGCGGCGTCGACGACGTCGGCTACATCACCGGCGCGGCGACGATGCTGGCGCAGAAGTACGGCGTGGCGCCGGGGCGCGTCTTCGTGATGGGTCACTCCAACGGCGCGATGATGGCCCAGCGGCTGGTCTGCGAGACCAGCTTCTTCGCCGTCGCAGTGGCGGTCTCGGGCCCGCTGAACCTCGACATTCCGCGCTGCCCGGACGGCGCCGGCCACCGCGTGCTGGCGATCCATGGCGTCGACGACGCGAACGTGCCGGTGAAGGGCGGCGTCGGCAGCAAAGGCTTCTCGCAGGTCAGCTACCACTCCGAGGCTGCCAGCCAGGCCGCTTGGCGGGCCTCCGGCGCCGCCTACACCCTGCGGCTGGTGCCCGGCGCCGACCATCCGATCGACCACATCGACGCCGCGCTGAAAGCGGCCGGCGGCCAGACGGTGGCCGAACAGGCGGCGGCGTTCTTCGGG
>Ga0335069_10015774_pt1 | contig 10562 bp, 10 predicted proteins | sample Lox_Sample_11_FD_206714 | JGI IMG/M metagenome (GOLD analysis project Ga0335069, IMG submission 206714) | Soil microbial communities from Loxahatchee National Wildlife Refuge, Florida, United States - Lox_Sample_1.1 | ecosystem: Environmental > Terrestrial > Soil > Wetlands | place: USA...
CCTGGGTTTCGCTCGACGACGCGCGCGCTTACGCATCTTGGGCCGGCAAGCGCCTGCCGCGCGAGTGGGAGTGGCAGTTCGCCGCGCAGGGCACCGACAACCGGACCTACCCGTGGGGCAATGACTGGCATCCCGCCAACGTGCCTGTGCCCGACACTGGCCGCTCTATGCGCGGCCCCGATGCCGTTGATGCCCATCCTGAGGGCGCAAGCGCGTTCGGCGTGATGGACCTCGTCGGCAACGTCTGGCAGTGGACCGACGAGTTCGCAGACGAACACACCCGCGCGGCAATCGTCCGCGGAGGCAGCTATTACCAGCCTCAAGGCTCAATCTGGTATTTTCCGCAGGCCTATCGCAACGATGAGCACAGCAAGCTGCTGCTCATGGCGCCTTCCTACGACCGCTCCGGAGGCGTCGGCTTCCGCTGCGTCCGCGACGCCCAATAACGTCGCAGGTGCCACATCCATGCGACGCCTTTTGTTGCATGGATGAGCGTCTTTCCGAAGGCGAGAGCCGAGTCTTGACAAATCCTTCGGGACACGTCCACGGCCCGGCTGCTACTCTGCGCGCATTGAGGAGGATTCACGAAATGAGCACACGATCGTCGGTCGCCGTCATTCTGATTTGCGGATTCACATCACTATTGCTCGCACAAGCTCCACCAGCGCCACCCACGCCTGGTCCCGAACACAAGAAGTTGGAGTACTTCCTTGGCAAATGGACTGTGGAAGGCGAGATTAAAGCCAACGAGTTTGTGCGGGCCGGTAAGACTGTCAGCACCGAAACAGCTACATTGGGGCCAGGGGGATTCTATCTCGAGAGCCGCAATGAAGACCCATCAGGGACGAGGCTCGCCATCATCGGCTACGATAGCCATGCGAACGTCTACACATCCTATTACGCCAACAGTGTCGGACTCGTCGGTACCGGCACAGGAACGGTTAACGGAAATACCTGGACGTGGATGGTGGAAGACAAGTATGCGGGCAAATCCATCAAAGGAAGGACCACAGTCACGATATTATCGCCCACTCAGCACACAATCAAGTATGAAATGGCCGACGGAAAGGGCGGATACACAACCCTGGTAGAAGGCAAAGCCACCAAAGTCGCGCCTTAGAGACGCAGGCATCCAGAGCTTCGGAGGATGACATGACAGAGATCGACACGACCCTCGCGGCGAATCGGGATGCGGCTTCGCGCCGAATCGATCAATGTGAGCGGAGGAATGATCGGAGCAGGCGTTGAGGAAATGCGCTGGACTCATCCGGTACGACCGTGGCCTGCTTGCCATTCGCCTTCAGTTGTTTCCATCGGCGGGTGGAAACCCTCAGGCGACCTCGTTCTCCAGCGTCCCGATCGGCTCAATCGTGATACGGATCAGGTCGCCGCTCGCGAGCGCAAACGAACTGGGCGGCACAATTCCAGTGCCCGTCATCAGGAAGAATCCCACCGGAAACGAATTGTTCCGCAGCAGGTATTCGACCAGCGTCTTCGGGTCGCGCTTCAGCTCTGAGAGTGCCACCTTCCCGGCAAACTCCACCTGTTCCTTGCGCAGGATCTCCAGCTTGATCTCCGTCGAAGGGGGCAACGGGGTCCCGGTCACAAGAATCCCAGGCCCGAGCGCGCAACTCCCGCTATAGACCTTTGCCTGCGGAAGGTACAGCGGGTTCTCCCCTTCGATATCGCGCGAACTCATGTCGTTCCCGATCGTGTATCCCACGATCCTTCCGCTCGGACTGACCACCAGCGTCAGCTCCGGTTCCGGAACGGACCATTTCGCATCCTTGCGAATCTGCACTTTTCCGCCAGCGCCTACCGTCCGGCTCGCCGTGGATTTGAAGAACAGCTCAGGCCTCTCCGCCGAGTACACCCGATCGTAAAAATCTCCGCCGCCTGCGTCCTTCGCCTCTTCCATGCGTGCCCCGCGGCTCCGGTAATACGTCACACCGGCCGCCCACACCTCCTGGTGCTCAATGGGCGCCAGAACCTCTCCGTAGGCGAGATGCGTGTCCGGCTTCGCAGTTCTGAGAAAGCCCGTCAGGTACTCCGGCAGATCTTCACGACAGAGCAGCGCATCCAGAGAATTCCCTCCGGTGTGATAATGCTGCCCATCCTCTTCTACAAAAACGCCTTCTCCGGTGCGATAAAGTCTCACGCGTGCCCTCCAGAGTGTTCGCCTCACTATCCTACATCGGAGAGCCCGAGGCATCCTTGGGCCGCGGCCGTTCTCGCGGTACCTCAGTGATCCATCACTCCATCCACGCGTCCAATGTCCCGCGCCTGATCGCCTCTGCCAGCGCATTGATATCCGGCGCAAGCACCCGGTCCTCTCTCAGGCCCCCCACCACTCTGCGCACCGCCTTATACGCCCGCTCGATCTCCGCGCTCGACTTGAGTGGCCGTCGAAACTCCAGCGCCTGTGCTGCGCACATCAGCTCAATGGCCAGGATGCGCTCTGCATGCTCCACAATTCCGCGCAGCTTGATGGCGCCCGTCATTCCCATCGAAACGTGATCTTCCTTGCCTCCATCCGTCGGAATGCTTCCCGTCGAAGACGGATGAGCCAGCACCTGGCACTCGCTGATAAGTGCCGCAGCCACAATCTGCGCGATCATGAACCCTGACGACAACCCGGGATCAGGCGAAAGAAACGCGGGAAGGCCCTCATTGATGTCTGGATTCAGCAGCCGGTCGATTCGCCGCTCCATGATGCCGCCTAGATCGGTCATCGCGGCGGCCGCGTAATCGAAGGCATACGCCAGCGGAGCCCCATGAAAGTTCCCGCCCGAAATCACCGCATCGCCTTCGCCGCCCTCACCGGGAAAGATCAGCGGATTGTCGGTCGCCGAGCCCGCTTCAATCTCAAGTATTCCCGCTATGTGGTCCAGAACACCCCTTACCGCCCCATGAACCTGCGGCATGCACCGCAGACAATAAGCATCCTGCACCCTCGTGTCGTGTTTGCGGTGCGACTCGCGAATCTCCGACCCCTCCAGCAACTGCATCAGGTGAGCGGCAGCGGCAACCTGCCCCGCATGGGGACGTGCGTGATGAACGCGCGGATCAAACCCTGCCGGAGTCCCCATCAGCGCTTCGAGCGACATCGCGCCCGACAGGTCGCTCAGTTGCGCCACTCGCTGGGCGCGCACGGTCGCAAGCGCGCCCACGGCGGTCATCGCCTGCGTGCCGTTCAGCAGCGCCAACCCTTCCTTTGCGGTCAGCGCGATGGGCGTCAGGCCCGCTCTCCGCATGGCTTCGGCTCCAGCCATCCGCTCGCCGCGATAGATCGCTTCTCCTTCCCCAATCACCACCAGCGCCAGGTGCGCCAGCGGAGCCAGATCTCCGCTCGCTCCCACCGACCCCTTCTCCGGAATCACCGGATGAACGCTTTCATTCAGCAGCGCGATCAGCAGCTCCAGCAGCTCCGGACGAACTCCGCTATAGCCCTTTGCAAGCACATTCGCCCGCAGAAGCACTATGGCGCGCGACTCTGCCTCCGAGAGTGGCTCGCCCACTCCGCCCGCATGGCTGCGCACCAGGTTGGCCTGCAGCTCCGCAAGCCTCTCCGCGGGAATCCGAACATCTGACAGCTTCCCGAAGCCTGTGTTGACCCCGTAGACCGTCTCTCCCTCGGCGAGGATCCGCTCAATCGATGACCGGCTCACCACCACACGCTTACGTGCTGCGGCATCAAGAGCGACACGACATCCCTCACGCGACACCGCCTCAATCTCTTCGAGGGACAATGCTTGTCCGCTTACAGTGACAGTTTGCATAAGACCGATGCTAGGCCCATTTTCCCAAACGGTACAGTTGCATTGGAAGTCGCGAGAGGGGATGACCCAGGTCGTGCCGACATACCATCATCTCTCCACCGCCCAAACCCGCCTCGCTCCAAACGTGATCAGCACGATCGCGCCCAGCAGAGACATCGTATTGCCCGCACGCACACTCGCATCTACCGGACTCGCCGCGGCGATCACCGCATGCGCATCGTTCATCGGCATCCCTTCCCTCATTGGTTTCTCGCGGCCAGGAATAGCATCGGTCCTCCTTCCCGGCCTTTCGCGAGGCGCCGGTGCCTTACCATGGACTTCAATCGCCTGCGCTCTTGAGGAGCATCATGTACACGCCCCGATTCAACAAGGTGGACGACCGCGCTCTCCTCATCGAGGCCATGCGCACTTGGTCGTTCGCAGTCCTCTTCGGCCCCCTGAACGACTCAACCTCGTCTTCTCCCCAGTCAGCCACGCACCTGCCCCTCGTCGTTCGTGACGAGGGCGAACATGGCCTGCTCGAAGGCCACTTTGCCAAAGCCAACCCCCACTGGAAGTCCCTCGCAGATCGCGAAACTCTCGTCGTCTTTCCCGGACCGCATGCCTACGTCTCCCCCGCCCTCTACGCCGAGCCGCTCTCCGTTCCCACCTGGAATTACATCGCCATCCACGCATACGGCACGCTCGAGATCATCGAGGGCGAAGCCGAAAAGGAATCGCTCCTCGCCCGCCTCATCGAAGCCAACGAGCCGGCCTATGCAGAGCAATGGCACGGACTTCCCGACGGCTTCCGCCGAACAATGCTGGCCGGTATCGTCGGCTTTCGCATTCCGATCAGCCGCATCGAGGGCAAATTCAAGCTCAGCCAGAATCGGCCTGAGTCCGACCGCCGCAATATCCATGCTGCACACGCAGCCGGATCGGATGACCTGCGGGCACTCGCCTCCTGGATGAAGCGCCTCACAGCGTGCTAAGGTCAACTCCGGCACCCAATCAACTGCCCATCGGCGGAGGAGCGTCTCCCATGCGCAGATTCCTGATTCTCTTCTGCACCACGGTCTTGTTCACAGGCGCTGCGCATGCCGCGCCACCCGCATCTCCCCTTGACTGGAAAACAAGAGTCGACGGCTCCATCCCCTTGCTTGGACATCGCAACTGGATCCTCGTGGTCGATTCCGCCTACCCGCTCCAATCCTCCCCCGGCGTCGAGACTATCGAGACCAGCGCCCCTCATCTCGACGTCGTCCGCTATGTCCTCGGCGCCGTGAGTCATTCCATCCACGTTCGTCCGCAGATCTACATGGATGCGGAGCTGCCCTTCGTGCCTGATGACGACGCCCCCGGCGCCTCAGACTATCGTGCTCGGATAAGGAACCTCTTCCACGGCCTCCCCGTTCAGGAGATCCCCCACGAAAAGATGATCTCCACCCTCGACGAAACCAGCAGGCAGTTCCATGTGTTGGTCCTCAAAACCACCATGACAATCCCCTACACCTCCGTCTTCATCCGCCTCGACTGCAAGTACTGGAGTTCTGATGCCGAGGCGCGCATGCGCGAGATGATGAACGCATCCAAATCCAATCCCACCGCGTCGCCTGCAAGTAAGCCGAATCATTGAGTTGACGCGCTTTACGACTGCTTCGCAGCCCCGGCGCGCATCGCCCCCGAGCGCCTCCGCCTTTGATATACTCAAAGGGTTGCCTCATGCGGAGGTGGCGAAATTGGCAGACGCACTAGCTTGAGGTGCTAGCGCCCACAAGGCATAGGGGTTCAAGTCCCCTCCTCCGCACCATCGGCTCTCCTGCCCGGACCAACCGGGCAGGCCTCGGAAAGCAGATTCCAGCAATGCAGATTCTCTTCTACTTCGTCGTCGTTCTGCACGTCCTCGTCAGCCTCTTTCTCATTGGCGTCGTCCTCCTGCAGCAGGGCCGCTCCGCCGACCTCGCCGGCGCCTTCGGCGGCCAGGGCTCCCAGACGGCCTTCGGTCCCCGCGCCGCTGCCAACGTGCTCACACGCCTGACCACCTGGTCCGCCGTGATCTTCATGCTCACGTCCCTGTCGCTGACCATTCTTTTCGTGCGCTCCGGCCAGTCACGCTCCGTCCTCGACGACACCAGGACGTCGGCCCCCGCCAAGTCCGGCAAGTAACTCTCAAGCTCTCGGATTGTAAGAAGGGCACGGCATCCCGCCGTGCCTTTGCTGTCTAAGTATGCCGGACACCCCATTCTTCCTCGGCCTCATCCCGGATCGGTTTCAAACCGCTAACTCCGCAATCCCCAGCAGCTGTCCCATCCTTCCGTACACCCACCGCGGAAGGGTGGGTTGACGACTCTTATCTGCGTTCCGAATAATGCATCGGTAAAGCAAAGCTCTGCGCTTGTCCCTCAATCTGAAACGCGTTAGCTGCGGCCTCCTCCATCGGCGGCCGTTAGGAGCCTCTTTTCATGGCCACTGCTCAAAGTCCTGCCGCGCCAAAAGTCAATGGCGGCGTCCAGCCGCTGCGCGCCGGCGAGGGAACCAGCTTCATCTGGAGAAAACTCCACTCTCTGCTCGGCATCATCCCCATCGGTGCCTTCTTTCTCGAGCACCTGCTCTCCAACTTCGAAGCGCTCAAGGGACCCGCCGCCTACGGAGCGCAGGTCAAGTTCCTCAACTCCTTGCCCCTCGTGCGCGTCCTTGAGTGGGTCTTCATCTTCCTGCCCATCCTCTACCACGGCACCTACGGCATCTACATCTGGCTGCGCGGCAAATCCAACATCGTCTACTACCCCTGGGCAGGCAATTGGATGTACATGGCGCAGCGCTGGACCGGCGTCATCGCCATCGTCTACATCTTCCAGCACGTCATGCGCCAGCGCTTCCTCGGCATCAGCCTTCCCGAGAATCCCGGCGCCGCCTTTCATAAGGTCCAGATCGAGCTCGCCAACCCGTTCATGCTGGCGGTTTACATCATCGCCATGGCCGCCATCTGCTGGCACTTCGCCTATGGCGTCTGGCTCTTCGCCGCCAAGTGGGGCATCACGCCCGGCCCCGTCGCGCGCAAGCGCTTCGGATATGTCTGCGTCGCTCTCGGCGTTGTCCTCCTGTTCATGGGCCTCGCCAGTATCTGGGCCTTCGTCAGTCCCCAATACAGAAACGCACCTGAGATTGTCACTCCGGCGATCGTGCACCTCAAAACTGCGCTCTCGCCATTTACGCCCGCTTGAATTGGCAGAGACTCATGACTACGACCTCGTCAACCGGAGCACGCATAGACTGGAAGGCCTTTCAGGAAATCGTTCCTGAGATGGCCACCGGCATGGCCGCCATCAGCCATGCGCTTCGCAAATCGGGCGTCGAGCCCGAGCTGCTCGAAATGGTCAAGGTCCGCGTTTCGCAACTGAATGGCTGCGCCTTCTGCATCCAGTACCATCTCAACGATGCACGAAAGCTCAACGTCGCCGCTCCCAAGCTCGACCTGCTTGCAGCATGGCGCGAAGCTGGCATCTACTCCAATCGTGAAGTGGCGGCATTCGAATGGGCGGAACACCTGACGCTGATTGCCGGCCGCCCCATTGAAGATGTGGCATTCGCAGACGCCTTGAAGCACTTCTCCGAGCGCGAGCTCGCCTTTCTGACTACTGCCATCGGTCAGATCAACTTTTGGAACCGGATTGCGGCGCCCTTTCGTTTCATCCCGCCCATTCCGCAGGCAGTTGCTTAGGTACTGACGAAAGGACTCGATAGAAATGGCAGCACCCAGAATCATCGTGGTTGGTGGAGGCCTGGCCGGCCTTGCCGCGGTCATCAAGATCGCTGAAGCTGGCGGCAATGTTGACCTCTTCTCCATCGTCCCGGTCAAGCGTTCTCATTCGGTGTGCGCGCAGGGCGGCATCAACGCCGCCAAGAACCTCAAGGGCGAGGGTGACACCACCGCCCAGCACTTCGACGACACCATCTACGGCGGCGATTTCCTCGCCAATCAGACTCCCGTCAAGGCCATGTGCGAAGCCGCACCCGGCATCATCGACCTCCTCGACCGCATGGGTGTCCCCTTCAACCGCACTCCCGAGGGACTGCTCGACTTCCGCCGCTTCGGTGGCACGCTCTATCACCGCACCGCTTTTGCAGGCGCTACCACCGGCCAGCAGCTTCTCTACGCGCTCGACGAGCAGGTCCGCCGCTATGAAGCCGACGGCAAGGTCACCAAATACGAAGGCTGGGAATTCCTCTCCGCCGTCATCGACTCGCAGGGCATCACCCGCGGCATCACCGCGCTCGACCTCCGCTCCATGGAGCTGCGCAGCTTCCCTGCCGGGGCAGTAATCCTCGCCACCGGCGGCATCGGCGCCATCTTCGGCAAGAGCACCAACTCCGTCGTCTGCACAGGCTCCGCTCAATCGGCCGTCTTCCAGCAGGGTGCTTACTACGCCAACGGCGAGTTCATTCAGGTCCACCCCACGTCCATCCCCGGCGAAGACAAGCTCCGCCTCATGTCCGAGTCGGCTCGCGGCGAGGGCGGGCGCGTCTGGGTCCCGCGCACTCCCGGCGACAAGCGCCCCATCAAGCAGATTCCCGAGTCCGAGCGCTGGTACTTCCTCGAAGAGTGGTACCCCAAATACGGCAACCTCGTCCCCCGCGACGTCGCCACTCGCGCCATCCATAAGGTCGTCTACGAACACAACCTCGGCATTGACGGCCAGCCGATGGTCTACCTCGACCTCACCCACATCGATCGTGAGACCCTCAACCGCAAACTCGAGGGCATTCTCGAGATCTACGAGAAGTTCGTCGGCGACGATCCGCGCGACATCCCCATGAAGATCTTCCCCGGCATGCACTACACCATGGGCGGCCTCTGGGTCGACTTCAACCAGATGACCAACATTCCCGGCCTCTTCGCCGCCGGTGAGTGCGAATACCAGTACCACGGCGCCAATCGCCTCGGCGCAAACTCGCTCGTCAGTTGCATCTTCGGCGGATTCACCTCCGGCCCCATCGCGCTCAACTACGCGAAAAACCTCAAAGCCGCTCAGGGTGACGGCGGCCACTCGGCCGAACTCACGCGCCAGTCCGAAATCAATAAAAAACTGCTCAACAACGAAGGCACCGAGAATCCCTTCCGTCTCTGGCGCGAACTTGGCCAGACCATGACCGAGCATGCTACCGTCATTCGCTACAACAAGGGCCTGCAGCAGGCTGATCAGAAGGTCGTAGAACTCCTCGACCGCTTCAAGAAGGTCAACCTCAGCGACAAGAGCCAGTGGGCCAACACCAGTTTCGCCTTCGCGCGCCAGCTCAAGAACATGCTCGAACTCTCGCGCGTCGTCGTGCGGGGCGCGCTTCTCCGCGACGAGTCACGCGGCGCCCACTACAAGCCCGACTTCCCCGAACGCAACGACGAGAAGTTCCTCAAAACCACCAAGGCCGGCTTCACCGGCGAGTGCACCGGCCCGCGCCTTGAGTTTGAAGATGTCGACACGCAGTACATCAAACCGCGTCCGCGCCGCTACGACGCCGCCAAATGACAGCGCATGATTCTTGCCGCTGTCATCCTGAGCGAAGTCCGCGAAGCGGAGGAAGTCGAAGGATCTGCGGTTGCTTTTAGCTTTGACAAGGATGAAGGGTACGGGCCTTAGCCTGTACGTTGAAAGATCGAGAGAAAAGCGGGGCTCAGCCCCTGAGGAACCATGGCAAACAAGACCGTACGATTCGAAATCAAGCGCCAGGCAAGCCCCGACGCACCCGCCGTCTGGGAAGACTTCGAGCTCGAGTGGCGTCCCGGCATGAACGTCATCTCCGCCATGATGGAGATCGCCGCTAACCCCGTCACCGCCGACGGCCGCTCCACCACGCCCATCACCTACGACTCCAACTGCCTCGAAGAGATCTGCGGCTCCTGCGCCATGCGCATCAACGGCAAGGCCCGCATGGCCTGCTCAGCGCTCGTCGAAAACCTCGAGCAGCCCATCCGCGTTGAGCCTCTTTCCAAGTTCCCCCTCGTCCGCGATCTGCAGGTCGATCGCAGCGTGCTCTTCGAAAACCTCATGCGCGTCAAGGCATGGGTCCCCGTCGACGGCACCTACGACCTCGGCTCCGGCCCGCGCGTCTATCCGCAGCAGCAGGAAGCCAACTACCCGCTCTCCAACTGCATCTCCTGCACCTGCTGCATGGAGGTCTGCCCGCAGTTCAACGAGGCCACAGGCTTCGTCGGCGCCGCAACCATCGCACAGGTCAAGCTCTTCAACAACCACCCCACCGGAAAGGTCTTCAAGGAAGACCGGCTTCGCGCGCTCGCCGGCGACGGCGGCATTCAGGAGTGCGGATTCGCGCAAAACTGCGTCGAAGCCTGCCCCAAGAGCATCCCGCTCACCGATGCCATCTCAGACATCAGCCGCGACGTTCTCGTGCAGAAAGCCAAGGACTTCCTCCGCAGCTGATACCCTTGCGCAGGATGCATAGGTACCCCATTCATTCGCGTAGTTTGCGCATGAGTGGGATCTCACCGCGCTTGTCATCCCGAACGAGTCCAAAGACAAAGCGCCTCACGCAGCGCGCATTCTGAATCCGTCCGGATCCTTCCCGCGCACATGCCGCCACCACACCTGGAAGCTCGGCACATTCACCGTCACAATAAACAGCTTGCGCAGTTTCCCTTCGGGGCATTGCAGAGGACGAACTCCATGCCACGAGTGCGGCGTCCGCTTGAAGAGCAGACTTCGGTTTCCCCACGGGTCAATCGCTGCGGCCACGCCGAGATCGTCAAAGCCGGGAGCCGAATGCGCCTTATAGCGCCTCCCGCTG
>Ga0335069_10015775_pt1 | contig 10562 bp, 10 predicted proteins | sample Lox_Sample_11_FD_206714 | JGI IMG/M metagenome (GOLD analysis project Ga0335069, IMG submission 206714) | Soil microbial communities from Loxahatchee National Wildlife Refuge, Florida, United States - Lox_Sample_1.1 | ecosystem: Environmental > Terrestrial > Soil > Wetlands | place: USA...
CGCCACGTCGCGAAGGACGGGCTGATCATTTTCTCGATCTGCAACAACTCCGCCTATGAAGTCCTCGAGAACCTCGACCTCGACTATTCCATCGTCGGCCTGGAGCTTGCCTATAGCGGGTTCTGGCGGGCGATCGTGGGCGCGCGAATCTGAAACGCGCGACTCTGAGAATCGCGTCCCCCGCGTCACACATATGGCGGAATAATGCCGCTTCCAGGCGGTCGGCGAGTTGACTGACGATCCTCCGCGCCCCACGATCCGCGTCGGCAAAAGGGGGGCCGATTCCCTCCGTAGTAACGCATTGGGATGGAGGGCTTTCGCGATGATTCGTCAAGGGATGATTCTGGCCGCGCTTGTCGCGTCGGTCGCTGTCTCCGGTTGCCAGACGATGGGCGCGCAGCAGACGGAGTCGCAACTCTCTGCCTCAGGCTTCACGCGCCTTCAGGCCGATACGCCGCACAAGGTCGCCAATATCCAGACGCTGCCACAGAACCAGTTTGTGTTCGTGCAGCGGAAGAAGGGCAACGTCTATATCTACGCGGACTACGCGGGTTGCGGCTGCGCCTATGTCGGCAACGAGGCTGCCTACCAGTCCTATCAGGCGCTGCGCGCCGCCAACAACATCGCCGAGATGCAGCAGACGACGGCGATGTTGAACGCGGACGCGGCAGCCGACTGGGGCGGCGCCTGGGGGCCATATGCTCCCTACTACTGGTATTGATCGCGCTGCGCGCCGCGGGGAGGATAGCGCGCTCCTGACATCGCAGATCGCCACATCGGACGCGATGGCGGTCCTCGCCGATAGCTGGTCGCATGACTGGCTTTGGGGGCTTCCGCTCATCGTCCTTACCGTGCTCATGCACGCCTTTGGTCTGGTCGGGATTCACGGACGGGTTCTGGGGCCGGTCATTCGCGCTGTCAGCGCCGACCGCTCGCTCACCATCTTCGCAGCGGTCGTTTCGGCGACCGTCCTGTTTTTGACCGCCCTGCATGGCGTGGAGGCTGCGATCTGGGCCATCGCCTATGTTCAGCTAGGCGCTACCCCGGACGCCCGCATGGCAATGCTCTACTCGCTCAGCGCAATCACAAGCTACGGCCACGCCAACATCTATCTCGAGGCGCATTGGCGGCTTTTGGGCGCCATGGAGGCGCTGAACGGCATGATCCTTTTCGGCCTGACCACAGCGTTCCTTTTCGGCGTGCTGCGCGATCATTGGCCTCAGCCGACGCGCGGGTCGACCCGGGCGTCCCGCACCTGAAAAGGCTTCCCGGATCCGCCTCAGCCCTCGCGTCCCGCATCCGCGCGCCGCGCCCTGCGAAGAAGCCCCTCTCGCAGCGAATCGTAAATCGGCGCTTCGCCGAGCAGTTTGGGAACGAGCATCGCGAGCGCGCAAGCCCCCAGCATCTGAGGCAGCAGCGAGACGTTCCCGGTCATCTCGCTGACGAGGATCATGCCAGTCAGGGGAGCGCGGACGGTCGCCGAGAAGAACGCGGCCATTCCAACGAGTGCGAAAGATACAGGCGGCGCGTCAAGCCACGGGAAGACGCTGTGGCAAGCGGCGCCGAACATCAGGCCGAACTGAGCGCCGAGGGTCAGGAGCGGAGCGAAGAGGCCGCCAGGGGCGCCTGTCGCGTAGGAGACCGGGCCGAGTGCGAAGCGGACGAGAAAGATAGTGGGCAGGAAGGCCAAGTCGGCGGTCCCCGCCAGGGCGCTCTGCGTGAGCGGATCGCCTCCGCCGACAAGGCCTGGCCAGCCCCAGGCGATGGCGCCGACGGCGGCGCCGATTAGCGCCGCGCGGACTTCTATCGGGATTGGCAGGCGTTCCGCGGTCGCGAGCGCCCGGAGCACGGCGCGGTTGTAGGCGATTCCGACGAAGCCCAGAAGCGCCCCGAGGGCGAAGAAGAAGATGCGCGACTCCGCCGTGACGTCCGAAAGCGGCGCGACATGAAAATCGAGCGCATCGCCGAGAAAGGCCCGCATCACGTCGATCGCCGTCGCGGCCGCCGCGAGGCCCGCAATGACGATCCGCTGATCGAAGCTCCGCACCAGTTCCTCGAGGACGAAAGCCGCTCCGGCGAGCGGAGCGTTGAAGGCAGTCGCGAGCCCCGCGCCCGCGCCAGCGGCCAGCAGCGCCCGGCAGTCTTCAGAAGACAGGCGGAAGGCGCGTCCAATACGGACCGCAACGCTCGCCCCCATCTGCACCGTTGGCCCTTCGCGTCCAAGAGCGAGCCCCGAGCCGATCGCAATGACCCCGCCGACGAACTTGACCGGAGCCAGCACGAACGGGGCTGCGGGAAAGTCATCCCGCAGCACAGTCTCCACTTGCGGGATGCCGCTTCCGGACGCTTGGGGCGAGAAGCGCCTCACCATCCAGGCCGCGACGAAAGCAGCCGCGGCGCAGCCCATAACGACGAGCAGAAAGCCAGGACCCGGCCATCCATGGGACGCCGAGATGATCGCGTTCCGCAAACGGTCAGCCGCCTCGAGCGAGGCCCGGAACGCGGCCCCAATAACGCCCGTGACCGCACCCGCGAGCAGCGCGAGCAGGGTGAGGGCCATGCGGCTCCCCTCGCGATCCGCCTTCGGCGGTGGATCGGTCCCGTCCATACTGTAGGTCTCCACGCCGACAGGGATCGACTAGATTCCCAATCCGTCGAAAGCAATTGCTCGGCACGTCGCGCCCGCCTTGGCGGGAGGGGCGTGCGGCGAACGGACGATGAGGCCGTCCGCGCGCGCCATGGCTTTGACGAGCGACGAATCCTGGTGGGGAATCGGAGTTACGACGGGGACGCCGTCAGGGCCAGCCCCAAAAGTTGCCCGCATATAATCCTGCCGGACTCCGTTGGAACCCACGTCGATGCCGAGGCGCGCCATCCGGCTCGGATCGGCGCCCGGCTCCGGTTCGCCGAGGAGAGCGCGCAGCAGGGGGCGCAGAAAGAGGATTGCGCAGACGATGGACGAGGTTGGATTGCCCGGCAGCCCGAGGGCGAGCAGCTCGCCGAGTCGGCCATGCATCAGGGGCTTTCCCGGACGCATCGCAATGCGCCAGAAGCCAAGCTCCATACCGAGGCCGACAAGCGTCTTCTGGACGAGGTCGTAGTCGCCGACCGAGGCGCCCCCGAGCGTGACGAGAACCTCGGCGCGCCCATCCCGCGCCCGGCCGATCGCCTGCTCAATCTCGGTCGCGTCGTCCCGCGCTATGCCGAGATCGAAGGGAACGCCGCCGCAGGCCGCGACGAGACCCGCGACGGCAAAATTGTTCGAGGCGACGATCTGCGCGGGGCCGGGCGTCTCGCCCGGCTGGACGAGTTCGTCGCCGGTCGCGAGAATGGCGACGCGCGGCGCTCTGCGGACAGGAAGCGTCGCATGATTGGCCGCAGCGGCGAGCGCCACATCGCGCGGCGTCAGGCGTCGTCCGGCTGGAAGCAGCGCTTCCCCCTCGCGAAAGTCGAGCCCGGCCGCGCGGAGATTGTCCCCCGGCGGCGATTCCGCTGCAAGAACAATTCGGTCGCCGTCTCTCTTCACGTCCTCCTGAACGACGATCGCATCCGCGCCCTCGGGCATGGGCGCGCCAGTGAAGATGCGGACGGCCTGACCCGGGCCGATGGCGTTCGCGAGGCCCCGTCCGGCAGCCGACTCGCCAACGACCGTCAGGGTCGCGGGCGGGGTCTTTGTGTCGCTTGCGCGGAGCGCATAGCCGTCCATGGCGGAATTTGGGAAGGGGGGCTGGGTCCGGAGTGCGGCGATCGGGCTCGAAAGCACGCGCCCGTACGCCGCCTCCAGCGCCACCCGCTCCTCGGCAAGCGGCGCGCTGACCGAGGCGAGCACCCGCGCGAGCGCCTCTTCGACCGCCAGCATTCCGCTCAAGTGCCGCTCTCCGGCGCGCGCCATTCACCCGATTTCCCGCCGCGCTTCTCGAGAAGCCGGATGTCCTCGATGACCACTCCCCGGTCGATCGCCTTGGCCATGTCGTAGACCGTGAGGCACGCCGCCGCGACTGCGGTCAGCGCCTCCATCTCGACGCCGGTCTGGCCGACGCAGCGCGTCTCAACCCGGATTCGCAGGCCGGGCAGCGCCTCGTCCGGGGCGATGTCGACCACGACCTTGGTCAGATGCAACGGATGGCAGAGGGGGATGAGATCGGAGGCGCGCTTGGCGCCCATGATGCCCGCGATCCGGGCGGCGCCGATGACGTCGCCTTTCTTGGCGTCGCCCGCCAGAATGACGGCCAGCGTGGCCGTCGCCATGTGCACGCGCCCTTCCGCGACGGCGACGCGCGCGGTCTCGGGCTTGGCCGAAACGTCCACCATCCTCGCTTCGCCGTCGGCCCCGACATGCGTCAGGGTTGGCTCACCGCGATCCTGCGTATCCGGCGAAGACTCCATCTCCTCGTCCATTTGGCCGCGGCTCACCCGCGCCGGGATTGCTTGAAGCAAAATAACGCCGACCGAGCAATCGCGAAGGGCGCAGGGTGCGGGGGCGCCACGAGGGGTTGCGGGGGTGTCAAGTCGTCGCGGCCGGCTTTTCGCCGTCGCGCCATTCGAGCGTGACGACTTTTCCGTTCTCGATGGTCAGCGCCAAGCGCCCGTTCTTGAGTTCCAAAGCCCTTTCGCCGAACATCCGCCGCCGCCAGCCCGAGAGCGCGGGCACCTCCGCCTTGTCGCTGGTGGCGATGGCCTCGAGGTCGTCCACCGTCGCGATCAGCTTGCCCGCGACGCCGCTGTCTTCGCTGACTTGACGCAGGAGCACTCTGAGTAGTTCGACAGTCGCCCCGATATTCGCCCCGTTGCGGCGCTCCCGCTCGATGCGGGGCAAGGTCTTCGGGTCGCGCGCCAGACCGCGCTCGATCGCCTCGAGGATTTCTCCCGCGGCGCGCGACCGCTCCATTCCTCGCGGGAAGGCTCGCAGATTGCCGAGCGCCTCGAGACTGCGCGGCGCCGCAAGCGCGAGTTCGATCATCACGTCGTCCTTTAGCACCCGTGAGCGGGGAACGTCGCGCGCCTGCGCCTCGCTCTCCCTCCAGGCGGCGACCTCCATGAGCACGGCGAGATCGCGGGGCTTGCGGGCCCGCGACTTGTAGCGCTCCCACGCGCGCTCGGGGTGCTGCTCGTAGGTCGCTGGCGACATCAGCACCTTCATCTCGTCCTCGAGCCACGACTGGCGCTTCGAGGTTTTGAGCCGCTCGGATAGGACTTTATAGATTTCCCGCAGGTGGGTCACGTCGTTGATCGCATAGGCGATCTGGGTTTCCGACAGGGGACGGCGCGCCCAGTCGGTGAAACGCGACGACTTGTCGATGGTGACTTTGCAAAGGGAGTGCGCGAGTTCGCCATAGGAGACCTGCTCGCCATAGCCGCAGACCATCGCCGCCACCTGCGTGTCGAATAGCGGGGTTGGGAGGACGCCGCTGAGTTTCCAGAAAATTTCGAGATCCTGCCGCGCGGCGTGAAACACTTTCACCACGCCCTCGTCCGCCATGAGCCTGAGCAGCGGCATGAGGTCGACCCCTTCAGCTAGGCAGTCGACGGCGACCGCCTCGTCATCTGAGGCGAGTTGGATGACGCAAAGGATCGGCCAGAAGGTCGTCTCGCGCAAGAATTCGGTATCGACCGTCACGAACGGATGGCGCGCCATGCGCTGGCAGACCGCTTCCAAATCCTCCGTCGTCATGATGAGCGCCAAAGCTCGAACTACCCCTTCTGGCCCGGGTGCGCGGGGGCGTGTTGCGATGCGACCGCGGGTTTGGCCCGCTCCTTCCGGACGGGTGGGGGCGCATGTCGCGGCATTCCGAGACGTTTGTCGAGATAGGCGCCGACGACGGTCTGCAGATCGTCGATGCAATCCTCAAAGAAATGGTTCGCGTCCGGGATAACCGCGTGCTCGATGAGGATGCCCTTCTGCGTCTTCAGCTTCTCGATAAGGCCCAGGACCTCCTTGAGCGGCGCGACGCGATCCTTGTCGCCATGGACGAAAAGGCCGGACGAAGGGCAGGGGGCGAGGAAGCTGAAGTCAAACCGGTTGGCGGGCGGCGCGATCGAGATGAAGCCCTCGATTTCGGGGCGGCGCATCAGAAGTTGCATCCCGATCCACGACCCGAACGAGACGCCCGCGATCCAGCAGGCGCGCGCCTCCGGGCTGATCGACTGGGCCCAGTCGAGCGCGGAGGCTGCGTCGGACAATTCGCCCTGACCGTGGTCGAAGGACCCCTGCGAGCGCCCGACGCCGCGGAAGTTGAACCGCAGCACCGAAAATCCCCGATCGACGAAGCTGTAATAGGTGTTATAGACGATCTGGTTGTTCATGGTGCCGCCGAACTGCGGATGCGGATGCAGGACCACCGCAATCGGCGCTCCCCGCTGCTTGGCGGGATGAAACCGGCCCTCGAGCCGGCCGGCGGGACCATTGAAAAAGACTTCGGGCATAATGGCTCCAGACACACGCGTGGGCGCATCCGCCGACCTGTCGAGAGGGCTTCCCGTGAAACGCGCAGGTTGCGGCGCGCCGTGCGGGCGCGTATCTCTCGACAATCGGCGGGGTTCGCCTTGGAGGCAGCCTCATAGCACGCGTGGCGCCGGAGATTGCAAGGAAAAACTGAGGCGTGAGCCGCCTCAGCGCCCTGGACAGGGGCGTCGTCGGAGCCGCTAGGGCCGTGAACAAAAAGACCAGAGCGTATTTGGATTATAACGCCAGCTCGCCGCTGCGCCCCGAGGCGCGGGAGGCGCTCATCGCCGCGCTCGAAGAGGCCGGCAACCCGTCGTCCGTCCATCGCGAGGGCCGCGAGGCCCGAAAAATCGTCGAGGAGGCGCGCGCGGAAGTCGCCAGACTGGTCGGGGCGGCGCCGCGCTCCGTGACCTTTGTCTCGGGCGGAACGGAAGCGGCCGCCACGGCGCTGAACCCATCCTTCGGCGCAGGTCCGGGCGGCCCGCCGCTGGACAGGCTCGTCGTGTCAGGCGGAGAACACCCTTGCGTTCTCAACGGCCATCGTTTTCCGGCTGCGGCGGTCGAGACAGCGCCGCTGACCGCCGACGGCATTATCGACCTCGGCTGGCTGGCGGAGGCGAGCGCCCGGCCGGGCCGGATGCTGCTCGCCCTTCAGGGCGCCAACAATGAAACGGGGGCCGTTCAGCCGGTCGCCGAGGCCGCGGCGCTCGTTCATGCGGCGGGCGGCTATGTGTTCTGCGACGCAGTGCAGCTAGCGGGCCGAGCGGACTGCGATGTTTCCGCCCTCGGCGCCGACGCGCTCTCCCTCTCGGCGCACAAGATCGGCGGTCCGAAAGGGGCCGGCGCGCTCGTTATCGCCAGGCCGGGGGTCAGTCTCGGCGAACCGCTGATCCGGGGCGGCGGCCAGGAACGCGGCGCGCGGGCCGGAACGGAAAACGTCGCGGGCATCGCAGGCTTCGGCGCGGCGGCGCGCTTGTCTGCGGTTGGGATCGAAGCCGAAGCGGCGCGCTTGCGCGCGCTGCGCGACCGTCTCGCGGCCGCAATTGTCGCGTCTGCGCCCGACAGCGTCTTTTTTTCGGCAGCCGCGCCGCGGTTGCCGAACACCCTTTGTTTCGCGGTTCCGGGAGTGGAGGCGGCGACGCTGATGATTGCCCTTGACCTCGCTGGCGTGGCGGTCAGCTCCGGCTCCGCCTGTTCTTCGGGCAAGGTGGCGCCCTCGCATGTGCTGGCCGCGATGGGGGTCAAGCCGGGCCTCGCGCGCGGCGCGATTCGCCTGAGCATCGGATGGGCTTCGGAAGCGGAGGACGTAGCGCATTTCGCGGCGGCTTTCGCCGCCGCGGTCGGCCGCATCCGCCGGCACCGGGGCGCGGCATAAAAGCCAGGCGATGTTCCTCGTGGGCCCGGACGGGCGCCGTCAGCCGGAGACTCGTTTGGAGCGAGGCGCCGATCGTTGGCGCACCAACATCGTGAGCGGGATTTCCGCGAAGCGGGAAACTTGGGACACCCGCCCGACCCAACCGCCTCTGCCTGGGTTGACGGCCCGCGAGTCAATGGCCGAGAGTGCGACACAGTGAGGGAACGAGCGTCCGCCGCCAGAAGCGGTCGCGCCGGACTTTGGAAATTCGACGCAACGAATCCAGGGAGGGAAATGCTGTGTCTTCGTCCAGTTCGCGCACAGGCCTAGACCGCCGCAGACTCGTCAAATCGGCGCTTGTGCTCGCGTCGGCCCAGATCGCGAGTCCGTTCGTCATCCGAGCCCGCGCGGCTGACGCGGTCAAGATCGGATTCGACGATCCACTGACAGGCACCTATGCGGCATACGGAAAGAACGAACTGATCGGTTGCCAGTTGGCGGTCGAACAGATCAACGCCAAAGGCGGCATCCTGGGCCGGCCCGTCGAACTGGCGGTCGAGGACTCGACGAGCGGCGACGCTGGCGCCGCGGTGCAAAAGGCGCGCAAGCTGATCGAACGCGACAAGGTCGACTTCCTGCTCGGCAACGTGAACTCGGCGCTGGCGCTCGCCATGGCGCAGGTCTCCAACGAAAAAGGCGTCCTGCACATCGTGCCCGGCGGCCACACCGATGCAATCACGGGGACAAGCTGCCATTGGAACGTCTTCCGGGTCTGCAACACGACCCAGACGGAGGCGAACGCCGTAGGCGCGGCGCTTGTCAAGGAATATGGCAAGAAGTTCTACTACATTACGCCAGACTACGCCTTCGGCCATACTCTGGAGGCCGGCATGATCAAGGCGATCGCCGCGGCCGGCGGCGAGAGGGTCGGCGGCGACCTGACGCCGCTGGGCACGGTCGACTTCTCCTCCTATCTCATCAAGGCTCAGGCCGCGAACCCGGACGTCATCATCTTCCTCACCCAGGGCGACGACATGCTGAACGCCTTGAAGCAGGCGGTTCAGTTCGGATTGCAGAACAAGATCCATCTCGCCGGGGCGCAGCAGGAGATGGAGCCGCTCGAAGGGCTGCCGCCCGAGGCGCGGATCGGCACCTGGGTCATGGAATGGTACTGGAACCAGCCCGACGTGCCGCATGTCGCGGAATTCGTCGATACGATCAAGAAGCGGACCGGCCGCGTCCCCACGGCGCGCACCTGGTTCGGCTACGCTTCGGGCTGGACCTGCGCACTCGCGGCAGCCAAGGCCAATTCGCTGAAAGCCCTGGATATGGCCAAAGCGTTGCAGGGCTATCAACTGCCGCCCGAAATCGCCCTTGCTCCGAATCCGGCCATCTACCGGGCGGGCCAGAACCAGCTTATCGGCACCATCTGGCTCGGCGAGGCCCAGGCGAGCGGCTCGGCGCCGGATGATCTCTTCAAGGTCATAAAGGTCATAAACGGCGCCGATGTCGCCGGAACGCTGGAGGAGAGCGGCTGCAAGATGACCTGGCCGGCCTGAACGCCATGCGGAAAGGCGGGAGCGCGCCGCTCCCGCCGCCGCCACGCACGCGAGCGACGAACCGCAACGGATGTCCCAAGTCGTCCTGTTCAACGTCTTCAATGGCCTGATTGTTGGGGCGTTCTATGCGTTGATGGCGCTGGGCCTGTCGCTGATCCTCAATCTCAGCGGCGTCATCAACTTCGCCCATGGCGGATTTCTGGCCCTCGGCGCCTATCTCGCCTACACCCTGATCCCTTACATCGGCTTCTGGGGCGCGCTGATCATGGCGCCGCTTTTGACCGCTGCGCTGGGCCTAGTAATCGAGCGATTCTTAATTCGACCACTCTATGGCGGCGATCCCCTCTATGGACTCCTGCTGACATTCGGCCTCGCTTATATTTTCGAGGACATGATGCGCCTTCTGTGGGGCGCGCAGAGCCTGCCTTTCCAGGTGCCGGCGTGGCTCACGACTTCCCTTTCGACCCAGTTCTTCTTTGTCACCGGCTATCGCGTGTTCATGGTTATCATCGTCGTGGCGGCGGTCGGCGGATTGTTCGCCGTGCTCAATCGCACGCGCCTCGGCATGCGCATCCGGGCCGGCACGCGCGATCTCGACACCGTCTCCACGCTCGGCGTCAATGTGCGGGTTCTGCGCAGCCTCAACTTCGGCATTGGCATTTACATGGCTGGCCTCGCCGGCGTGTTGGCTGCCGGCCTCCTCGGCCTTTCGCCGACAATTGGCGCTTCTCTCATCATGCCAAGCTTTGTCGCGATCATCGTTGGCGGCCTTGGCAGCTTGCTCGGCACTTTGCTTGGAGGCCTTTTGATCGGCGTCGCGTCAGGGCTGACCGCGGTCTATTTTCCGTCGGCCACCGAGGCGGTGATCTATGTGATGATGGGGCTGGTGCTGCTGATCCGGCCCCGCGGCCTTCTGGGTGAAGAAGGGAGACTGCATTGAAGGGCCTTGGCGGCCACAGGCTCGACGTCGCGGTCGCCGTCCTCCTGCTGTTCATGCCGTTCTGGATGGGCGCCGTCGGTGGCTATACCGAGCTCGCCAGCCGCGTCGTTGTCATGGGGCTTGCGGCGATGTCGCTGAATTTCCTGCTCGGCTTCACAGGCGTCCTCTCGTTTGGCCACGCCGCCTATTTCGGACTCGGCGCCTATGGCGCGGCTATGGGAATAAAGTATCTCCACGCCGGGACGATCCCCGCCATGGGGCTCGGGA
>Ga0335069_10015776_pt1 | contig 10562 bp, 8 predicted proteins | sample Lox_Sample_11_FD_206714 | JGI IMG/M metagenome (GOLD analysis project Ga0335069, IMG submission 206714) | Soil microbial communities from Loxahatchee National Wildlife Refuge, Florida, United States - Lox_Sample_1.1 | ecosystem: Environmental > Terrestrial > Soil > Wetlands | place: USA: Florida...
CCAAACGCTGCGGGAGATGAAGCCCGGACTTCAAGACGCCATCGCCGACATCACCAACCGTGACGCCCAGGGGCGCCCGGCGCACTCCGAACTCAACGCCGACATCCGCCGAATCGCCGATGACGAATCGCGCGATTTTTCGGAAAACCGCGCGCTTAAATGGATGTTCCGCCTGCTCTTCATGGCGCCGATCTTTTATGTCGGCCGCGAGATCGGATGGCTGCCGGACCGTCTTGTTCCCGGCATGTCGCTGAACATCCCGGGATGGGATCTCCTACGGATGGCCTTCAACGTGGCCGTCGCGATCGCGTTCCAGATCGTCGTATTCCCGTTTTTCTACCGGTTGGCGTGGGCCCGCCAGATCCAGGCGCGCGTCGGCGGCACGCGGATCCTGGCCGTCGTCGACGAGGACGTTTTCTATTACGCCAAGGTATTCTACCGGTTCCTCTTCTCCCAAAGCCGTCCCGATGCCGGCGCCTTTGCGGACGGCGCCCATCCGGGCGGCGAGGTCAACAGCGATTTCTTGAGCGATACCGCGCCCATGATGCGCCGAGGCGATCTACTGCTCAAAACGCAGACCGATGATCGTTTCCTGGACATCAACGAAGTCAGCGGCCGCAATTACATGGCCAGCACGCAGCTGCGCGTGAACCGAAGCGCGCGGCTGGCTCGGCAGATCCTGGCCGTCAACCGGCTTCTCCTGCGCGTCTATCGCCGGACGCGACAGAGCCGCCTTTTTCGGCGCCTGCCGCGGTTCCGGATCCCGTTCGGATACGCGAGGACCCTCACGTTTCGCCGTCACGGCAAGACCCATCCGAACGCCGAGGACATGTCCATCGTCCTCCCCGCGCGTTATTTTCCGCTCCCGCGCCCGATGGCCGCGTTTTTTCGCCGCCTGGAGGCCGACGGTCTGAAGCTCACCGTGAATCAAAAGGCGGACTTTTTCGCCGAGCGTTACCGCCGCGATGTCAACCGGCGCGAACTTTTGACGGATCGCGGGGCGGTCGCCGGCCAGATCGCCGCCGCCATCGGCCTTTCATCCGATAGGGACCGGACTATTTTCCGGCAGCGATTCATTAAAGAGGGCCGTTCCGTCTTTGATATGACCGACGCCGACATGCGGCGCCAGCTGCGGCTCCAATATTGGGTCCGCAAGCGCTACCACTCGATCGAGAATTTCCTGGCTCTGGCGTCCGTTTTTGGCGAGGCTTTCGCTGATCCGATCGCCAACCCCCGATGGTTCCTTAACGAGAGCTTCCCGGCTGGGGATTCACAGCCCGGCACGCTGATCTCAACGACCGCAATCACACCGGGCACCCGCGTGGCCCTGCGCCTGAGCGAGCATGCCAAGCATCCGGTATTGCTTGAGGATATTTCCATTGCGACGAATGGAAATGGCCACACCTCCGAGGCCGGCGATGAAACGGCGCCGGACCTCGCGCCCGCCGCCGCGCACGAAAGCGCGACGTTGGGATCTACAACCGACGGTCGAATGTCGCCGCGGCCGCGGCGGCTGACCATCATGCTGTTCACCGTTGTTCTCGGCGTGCGTCTTCTGGCCTCGTTACCCGGAGTTCTCATGCGCCGCCTGCCCGCGACTCGGCTTCGGGCCTCGCAGTCGGTTCCCTCCTCGATGCATCCGCTCCGGCCTCAGACGCGCGCGCCGGATTGGGCGCCCAAGCGGCCAAGCGCGCCGCCCGCGCCGGTCATGCCGCCGCCGAAACCGTCCGAGGCCGCGGCGTCCGTTCCGAACGATCGCCGGCCCGCCTCGACGGCAAGCGTTCTTCGCATTCCGGTCCTCTTAAGGGAGGCGTCGTTACACCGGGCGTTGCTGGGGATCGGAGCCTTGCAAGAACGGGCGGCGTCCGAACCCCGGGCCCGCCGGGCGCTGGCCGTCCTGCGGCAATTTCTGGACGACATTGATGAACTCCACCCCGAGTTCTCCGGCTCTAGAGGGGCGTCCGCGCGCGCCGGATTGCGCGCGAAAATACTCCGTTTGTTAAACCGCGAAGAGGACTTGCGGAACGCTCAGGACGTTTTGAAGGGCGCCGGGTATCCCATGGATCCGTCGGCGGCGTCGTTGATTCAGGCTCTTCAGGAAGTGGAGCGTCAATTGACCGGAAGCCGCACGCGCGCCGGCTTCTTTTGGCGGCCGTTTGTACCCTTGACGCGCCGGGCGCGGGAAAGATCGGCGCGGCTCGGGCGACAGGCGGCCTAAGCGGCGTAGAGAGGAGAAATGAAAACCCATGAATGACAAAGGTTGGGAAGCGTATCTTCGGTGGGAAATCCGCGAAATGGAATCCGTCGTGGAATCCATGCAGGATGGCGAGGTCGCCTTGCCGGATGCGCTGAAAAGAATCATCCAGCTGGAATTGCAGATGCGCAAGCTGATGCAAGCCTGGCAAACTTAGTTCCTTTCGGTCGCCGAGCGAGACGGATGCCGCGTCCATGGTCGCCAACACGGCCATGCGAATGTTCTGGACTTTTGCGATAATCATGACGGACTTCAACACGATTACGGAGAAGAGACGGCTTCCATGACGCGGTATTTCCAATCGATTCGTTGCGGACCGGCACGGAGCGCCGGGCGAGCGGGATTCGCGATCGCTGTCGTCGCGCTGGCGGCCTTTTACGTCCGCGCCGACGATGATCCGCCGCCCATTTCGGTTCCCGCCGTCATTACGGACGATTTTTCCCTGCCGCCCGATATCCAGGCGTCCGGCGATCAATTGGTCAAGTTGCTGACCGACCTCAAGAGCCATAACATCGTCTCGCTCTCGCTCGCCGACCACCGCGAGGTCAGCGAGGATGGTCTGGAAGCCCTCGCCCAGCACACCCAGTTGCAAGAATTGAATTTGCGCTCGACGGGCATCCGCGACGACAGCCTGGTCCACGTCGAAAACCTGATCGAACTCAAGACGCTCGACCTCAGCAATACGATGATCACCGACGATGGGCTGACGCATCTCCTCGGCTTAAAGAAGCTGGAAAAATTGAGCCTGAACAACACGGGGGTCGACGACGCCGGGCTGGCGGTCATCGGGCGACTGTCGTCGCTCCGGGAGCTCGAGCTTCAAAGCACCTCGATCGACGGCCACGGATTGGCCTCGCTGGAAGGCCTGCAGGATTTGAAACTCCTGGACCTCGGCGATACCCAGCTCAAAGGACTCTGCCTGGCGCCGCTGCGGTCTCTGCTCGGCCTCGAAACATTGCATCTCAACAACACCCACATCACCAATGAAGCCCTGGCCGTTTTGCGCGGCCTTCCCAATCTTCAGCTTCTGAATGTGAATTGCACGGACGTCACCGATGTCGGCCTGGAACCCTTCCTCAGTCACCAGGGCCTGCAGTTCATGAATGTCTGCACCGACCGTTAGCGTTAATTCGGAAGCGTGACTTCGGGGAACATCGGCGCGGAATTATTGTTGTGTCCGAATCCCTGGCCCGCCGTGAGGGAAACGACCCAGCGGTTGGTTTGCTGCACGGGCCCCACCGCGTAGGCAAAGTCCACCCGGTAAACCGTTCCGATCGTCGAGCGTGTCAGCGCGAACCGGAATCCCGCTCCCACGTCGGCATGCAGATCGCGGCGATTAAATCCGACGCCCTGAGGCTGCACCTGCCCGGCATCGACAAACGCAGCGCCGCCGATGTAAGCCAAATGGAGAACTTCATACGGCGCGTAGAACCGGGTTTCGAGATTGGCCAAAACGCTCTTATCGCCGGTGAACGCCTTCACCGGATAGCCGCGCAATCCCGTGTCGCCGCCCAATTGCACAAAGTCTTGGATATCGGGATTTTGCAGATAGGTCGCTTCCATGTGCGCCACGCCCGTCAGGGGAAACATGCTCAACAGATGCCCGAACACATTGAGATTTCCGAAGTAGAGCGTGTTCAGAGGCCGGCCACCGATCTGATTCGAGGCGTAGGTGTTGTAACGGCCGGCCAGGCCGAGAGACGCCAGGCCAAACCACTGCCCCTCGCCCCCGAAGCCGAACCCGTCGTTGACGGAATAAGGAACCGAATTATCGGTGGCGCCCATCGCGCGGCCGGAATATCCCGTTTCCGCCGTGAGTTGATGCCCGAGGTTAAAGTCCTCGACGCGCTCCGCTTTGTCGATGAACGTTTCCTTAATAAACTGCGACTGAATAAAATTCCACACGAGCAACGGGCCGGACAAGGTGTTATTCGCCGGCAAACTGTTCGGCTGGGTCAGCGAGTCGGGGAGATAATCATCTTTTGTGTAGCGGAAGCGAAGCGTTAGACGATGGACGTTTTCGGGATCGTCGTTCAATCGCATGCCGACCGACGGATCCAGGTGCAGATGCCGCTGCGTGTATTCGTTGATCTCATTGCCGCTTTGGTACACCTTTTGCACGCCGATGACCCGGTCCGTCATCATGCCCGCCGACCAGCGCGATTCGAGCGAATAGAACGGCTGTTGCAAATTGACATGCTCTTCGTCCCCGGTCGAGGTGTCCTTGAAGTCGGTGTTGAGCGTCAGACGCGTATTGCCGATCTGCGGATCGACGTAGCCCAGTTCCCGGGAAACGCCGTTTTGATCCTTGGTGTAAAAGACCGTCACGCTTTTGCCGTATCCCAGGAAGTTATCTTCTTCGATTCCCGTCGAGAAGGTGCTCTGGTTTCCCTGCGTCCCGAAATTGAGCTGCGGCTTCAACGTCCAGGTGTCCTGCGTTTTGACGACCAGGTCAACATCGCCGGAGGGCCGCGGAATTTCCTGGATGTTGGCGGATTTGACGAACGGGAGGGCGCGGAGATTGCGTTCGGATTCGTCGAAGAGATCGGGATCGGCGATGTCGCCCGGCCGCATCAAGAGCTGGCGCCGGATGACGGCCGCGCGCGTGCGGATGTGGATGATGTTGGCGACTCGATAGGGCCAATAATTTTCGCTGGGGATTTCCGGGTCGAAGACGTTCTGCACTTGGACCTGGATGGTTTGCACCTTCATGTGCTTCGCCGGTCGTTTTTTCTTGGCGTAGGCCGGCGCCATGACGAGCAGAACCCAACACGCGCCGACGGCGGCGCGTCGGCAGACGATGGGTTTAGCGTTGCAACGCGTAGACGCACCTGTTAGACTGGACATCGGTATGTGGTGCCATTCTCGCACATGAAGGGGTCTTCTGTGAAATTCTGTTTACGGCCGGCCGCTGTACTGCTGATCTTGATTCCGTCCACGGCGGCGCTCGCCGATCCGCCGGAATCGGGGTCGCCGGACGCGCTCACGGCATACACGCAGGGCGATTACAAGACGGCGATGAAATTGTTGCGGCCGATGGCCGAGGAAGGCAATTCCTTCGCCGAATTTACGATCGGCAAAATGTACGCGGCCGGGGAGGGCGTTCCCAAGGATCCGGCGAAAGCCGTGAGCTTCTTTCAAATGGCGGCCGACCGCGGGTTGGCCGTCGCGCAGCTGCGTCTGGCGCAAGCCTATGCGGGCGGCCTGGGCGTCCAGAGAGATGCGGCGCTCGCCGCCGGTTGGTACGGCAAGGCGGCCGCGCAGGGCGATGTCGACGCCGAGTACGCGCTGGGCATGCAGTATTTGCTGGGCCAGGGTCTGCCCGCCGATATCAGCCAGGCGGCCAGTTGGCTTGAAAAGGCGGCGCGCGAAGGTCATCCGGACGCGCAATATGAGATGGGACAATTTTATCGCAAGGGGCAAGGCGCGCCGAAAGATCCCGCTCACGCGGCCGCCTGGTTCCAAAAGGCGGCCGATCAAGGAAACGCGCAAGCGCAATACGCACTGGGACAGATGATCTCCACCGGCGAGGGCGTCGCGAAAGATCCGGCGAAGGCGGCGGGTTGGCTGACGAAAGCGGCCGAGCGCGGCATCGTGCCGGCCCAAGTGGATTTGGCCGAGTTGTATGGGCATGGCGATCCGGGCGTCGCCAAAGATCCGGTTCAGGCGGTGCAGTGGTATTACAAAGCCGCCCAACAAGGCAACGCGACGGCGCAGTATCAGCTGGCCGAGCGGCTCGCCTCCGGCGACGGCGTCGCCAAGAGTTTCGCCGACGCGCTGACGTGGTACCGGAAAGCGGCGGCGCAGAACCAGCGCGACGCCGAATTCCGGCTCGGCGTATTCGCCGCCAACGGGATCGGCGTCGCCAAGGATCCGGCTCAGGCGCTCCGTTGGTTTGAGAAGGCCGCCGAGCAGGGCCATGCGCAAGCCCAATACCATGTGGCGGCCATGCTCCAAAACGGCGAGGGCGCGGCGAAAGATCCGGCTCAGGCGGCCGATTGGTATCGCAAGGCGGCGGACCAAGGCGTCGCGGAGGCTCAATACAACTTGGCGGTTTTCTATGCGACCGGCGACGGCGTCACGAAAAACGCGGCGCAAGCGGCGGTCTATTACCGCAAGGCGGCGGACCAAGGCATCGCCGAAGCCGAATACAATTTGGCCGTCCTTTATGCTTCGGGAGAAGGCGTCGCGAAGGATCCAGCCGAAGCGCTGAACTGGTACAAGAAAGCGGCGGACCAAGGCATTGCCGAAGCCCAAGTATATGTGGCGGCGGCGCTCGCCAACGGAGGCCCGGGCGCCACGAAAGATCCGACGCAAGCGGCGCAGTGGCTTCGCAAAGCGGCCAATCAAGGCAATCCCGACGCTCAACTGTATTTGGCCGGAATGCTCTTGAGCGGCGAAGGCGGCGCGAAGGACCCCGCGCAGGCGGCGCAGCTGTACAGCAAAGTCGCTGATAAGGGGAATGTGGACGCCCAGTTGGAAATGGGAGCGCTGTATCAATCCGGCGTCGGCGTCAAACGCGATCTGGCCCAGGCGGCCAACTGGTACCGCAAGGCGGCCGACCAAGGGAACGTGCCGGCTCAATTCCAACTGGGGGCGTTGTACGAAGCCGGCGAAGGCATTGCAAAAGATTTGACGCAAGCCGCGGCCTGGTATGAAAAGGCGGCCGACAAAGGCAACACCGACGCCGAGATCCGCTTGGCCATCCTTTATTACTTAGGCCAAGGCGTCGCTAAAGATCCGTCGCAGACGGTTCATTGGTACGAAAAGGCCGCGCTGCAGGGTCAATCAGACGCGCAATACCGATTGGGCGTGATGTACGAGACCGGCGTCGGCGTCGCGACGGATACGGCCAAAGCCGCGCGATGGTACGAAAAGGCGGCGCAGCAAGGAGTCACGGACGCCGAGCTGAGTTTGGGCGAGCTTTATGCCAAGGGCGACGGCGTGCGCAAAAGCAACCGGCGCGCCCTGGAATGGATCAAGAAATCCGCTGAAGCCGGCAATGCCCGCGCGATGGACATTCTCGCCCAGAGTTACGAAAACGGATGGCTGGGACTCAACCCGGACCCTTCCAAAGCCCGCGCCTGGCGCAATCGCGCCCGCCACGCCTCCGCCGCCGAACAGCGCTAGACGCGCCATGCCCGAGGAAAAAGCCGCGCACGTTGTGATCGTCGGCCGCGTGCAAGGCGTCGGCTATCGTTATTTCGCCGTCGACGCGGCGCGAGAAGCCGGCGTGCGCGGATGGGTGCGCAACTGCCCCAACGGCGATGTGGAATGCGACGTCGAGGGCGAAGCGCAACGGATCGACCAATGGATCGGCCGTCTTCGCCAGGGACCGCCGCTCGCTCGCGTCCAATCCGTCCATGTCGAATGGCGGCCGTCGACGCGCCAGTACGCCGACTTCACCATCCAAAGTTAGTTCTTGCCTTCCTCTTGTAAATTATTGTTAACTCTGCGGCGGCCGAAGGGTTTAGTACGACGGTTCTATGACGTGTAATCAAGATTTAACCTATCGGACATGCATCTGTAACACAAGCCTGGCATACTAGGCCCGTGAAAAGGGAATTTGATATGTCTTCATGGCGCGTATCGCCCCTCTTGACGGGCGCCGTTCTGGCGTTGATGCTTGGCCGCCTTCCCGTCTACGCGTCCAGCGGCACGGAAGGCGCCTCCTTTCTGGATATCCCCGTCGGAGCGGACCCGGCCGCTCTCGGGTCGGCCTACACCGCGCTGGCCAACGACGCTTACGCTCCGACCTGGAATCCCGCGGGTCTCGGTTTTGTTCCCGATACGCAGCTCGCCGGCCAACATCTCGCCTACTTGGACTCCATCCATTACGAATATTTGAGCTTTGTGCGCCCGATCAAAAACTCCGACGGCGAAACGGTGCGCGGATTCGGCTTCTCCGCTCAGTATCTCGGCTCGGGCGATATCGCCGGGACCGACGTCTACGGCAATTCAACGGGGAACTTCTCGACGCATTACGGCTCGTACAACATTGCCTACGGGCAAGCCATCGGCGACAAGCTGTCTCTGGGCATGACCGGAAAGTGGATCAACGCGCAAATCGACGACGTCAGCGCCAACGCCTACGCGGTGGACTTTGGGTCGATCTACAAGATGAACGAGCATTTGCGCTTGGCGGCGACATTGACCAACCTCGGCAGCAAGCTGACGTTCTTGAGCAGCGGCGATAGTCTGCCGTTGTCTTTTCATCTCGGCGGAGCCTATACGCTTAATCCCCAATGGATGTTTGCCGCCGAAGGCGTGTATGCGGGGACCGGTTTGGCCAGTTTCCATGCCGGCAGCGAATGGCGTCCGATCGAATCGGTTTCGCTGCGCGTCGGCTACAAGACCGACACGCTCGACGGCTTGAGTCCCATCGCCGGCTTGACGGTCGGCATGGGGCTTCATTTGTGGGGCCAGGAACTGGCCTACGCCTGGGCGCCGTACGGCGACCTCGGATCGGCCCAATATTTTTCATTGCTCGCGCGCTTCGGCGCCAATACCGAGGAGAAGCGTAACCTCATCGAGTACCAGGATATCAAGACGCATCGCAGCGTCCAGCAGCAAGACAAGTCCAACGAACCCGAGTATCAACAGCTGATGCAGTTGCTGTCCGACACAGATCCGCGCGTGGCGGAATCGCCGCACTAAAGATTGGGGAAACCGATGAATAGGATAACGCTTGCCGCTCTCGCCGTGGCCGTTGCGTCGTCATGGTGCTGGACGTCGCTCGGACGCGCGGCGGCGCCGGACGTCCAAGTCTCCCAAGCCGTCGCCGTCAAGAGCGCATTCGATAACATGCGGATCTACCCGAATCCTTGGCGCGCCGATAAGCATGCGGATGTCCCGGTCACGTTCGACCGGCTTCCCGCCTCCGCCGCCATCAAGCTCTTTACCGTGTCCGGCCGATTCGTCAAGTCGCTCGAAGCCGACGGAACCGGCGCCGCAACCTGGGACTTGACCAACGACGGCGGCGATCACGTCGCCTCGGGCCTGTACCTCTACACCGTCTCCGCGGACGGACAGGAAACCAAAGGCAAACTCGCCGTCATCCGCTAGGCGTTTCCCACGCGCTCAAAGTTCGCCTTCCCCTCCATTCGAAGCCTTTTGTTATAATTCCGACGAGGAGGATCGGTCGACGAGCCTCCTCGCTAGATCTACTAAAGCCTCGAGACCGGAGGGATCGCATAGTGGTCTAGTGCGGCGGTTTGCTAAACCGCTGTACGTGTGAAAACGCGTACCGAGGGTTCGAATCCCTCTCCCTCCGGTCTCGAGGCATCGTGGAGAGCGGCACGAATCGCTCTCTCCGCCGTCAAGATAGGAATAGCGAGTTAATTATGCCCAACGAGCACATCAAGGATGATATTGCCGCCTATCTGTCGGGAGAATTGGACGAAGCCCGCCGGAGGGAAGTCGATAATCACCTTGCGGATTGCGCCGCCTGCCGCCAAAGCTTAAACAAGGCGCGCGCCAAGCAAGCGCGATTGAAGCGCCAGGCGCTTAAGAAAGCCGCCGGTCCGGACCCCGTGCCCAATCTGTTGCTGGCGCGTCTCGGCAAACAGGACGGTTTCGACCGCAAGCCGCGGAGCAGCATTGGCATTTGGCTGGCCGTCCTGGCGGTCGTCGCTTTGGCTTACATGTATTGGCATCACCGGGGTAACCGTTCGGGATCCATCGGAACGACCGAAGTCCCCGCCGTGACGGCTAGCTCGGCGCCGGTGGCAGGCGCTCCGCCAAGCTCGACGGGACCAGCCTCCGCCCTCTCGCCATCTACGACCGATACCGCGAGCGCTCTGCCGCCGGCTCCTCCGCCGCAGGCCGCTCCCGCGAAGCCGATTGTCCCGGCCCCCGCGCCGCCTCCGGCGGGGCCACCGCCCGGCCCCTGGAGTGGCGGCGACAGTCCTATAAAGGAAGCGCGCAAGGTCGTGATACGGAACTCGACAGCCTGGCGTTCGTTATGGGCTGAAATGGGCCAAACCTCGCCGCTTCCCGCCATGAATTTTGAGGATTATGTGGTCGTCGCCGTATTCGCCGGAGAAAAGCCGACCGCGGGTTTCTCGGTCGTGATCGATTTGCCGAAGGAAGATCCCAACGACATGACCGTGTATTATCACGTGATCGAGCCCGCGCCCGAATCGTCGCCCGAACCCACGCTGACGCACCCGTGGGCCCTCCGCGCGGTGCCTCGCGTTTCCAAGCACATCCATATTTCGCAATCGTAGCCACCGTCAACGTCGAAGGTCGACGTGTTAAAATAGGAAGTAGGCGGCAACGCGCGGCCGGCCGAATCCGCACACCGGAG
>Ga0335069_10015777_pt1 | contig 10561 bp, 10 predicted proteins | sample Lox_Sample_11_FD_206714 | JGI IMG/M metagenome (GOLD analysis project Ga0335069, IMG submission 206714) | Soil microbial communities from Loxahatchee National Wildlife Refuge, Florida, United States - Lox_Sample_1.1 | ecosystem: Environmental > Terrestrial > Soil > Wetlands | place: USA...
CTTCTTGCAGTTCAATCGTGAAGTTGTCTCTCTCCTGGGGCGCCGCGAAGTGGTCATCGTACTGTTGTTGTTCCTCTCGCCCTGCAGCAGTTTCGTTCTGCCTAACCTGCTAGGTGGACTAGGCGCAGATTTTCACGCCTCCGCACGGGTTGTGAGCCTCGCAGGCGGGGCGGGTGCATTTGTCCCCGGGCTGATCGGGTGCTTCCTGTTTCCAGTGATCGCTCGCCGCCTGCGGTTGCGTTCGTTCTACTTCGCCAATGGCATACTCGGTTGCCTGTTCACCCTGAGCCTGGTCGTCTTGCCCCACACAACCACCACGTTCGCACTTGCTGTCTTCGGTGAATTCCTCTTTCAGGCGGTCGCTTTCTCGATCCAGATAGGAATCGTTTTCGATGCCATAGGCCCCGAGAACCCGCTTGCCGCCACCACATTTTCTTTCCTCACTGCCGCTACCAACGTCCCCGTCACCTACATCACCCTTATTGACGGCCACGCATATTCTATCGGCGGCATTACCGCGCTCCTTTTCACGGATGCTGCTATCGGCATTCTTACCTGCTCGATAGCGTTCATCCTCCTCGCAAAGTTCGACTCTCGCGTCACTCGCGAGAAGCGCCTTTCGATTGTGTTGACACAGGAGGAAGGCTAATCCTCTGTGCCCTGTCCGGATTCCTGAGGTTCTCCGTGCGCAGATTCGCGCCGCTGCTGCCGCTCATCCCCGGATCCGAAGTATGAAGGCAATTCGGCCCCGGCTGAGCGATCGGGGAGTTTGGATCCTTAACTGCCGATATCAGCCCAAATCGCTCATTGATCCATTCAAGTCGATCAGCGTTCTTGGCAAGTGGCCGAAAAACCGCCAACCGGGACAACTGGCTTTTCATCACTTCGGGATGGGATCTGCAGGAGGACAAGTGTACGAGATGGCGACTTTTCGGCCAGTTGGCCGGATCGAGATGTCGGTAAGTGCATTGGCGATGATGTACTTGTTGATGGACGACTCAGAGCTGGGTAGCTTCCACGAGAAGCCTCTGCATCTCGTCGAGCAAGCCTTCCATGGGAGCATGACTGGAATATGTTAGGTGCAGCGCACCGTTGCTGGTTGCCGAACCCACATAATGCCCGTTCAGAGAACCGGTCAAAATCGAAGGGCCCCACACGGATTGCAGAGAGAGGCCGCTGCCGCCGGTGCGAATATCGGCACTCTTCAAGTTTGAGACGCAGATATCTGTTCCTGCGTGGGCGAACAGGACGTCAAGCATCACTTCCGGCGGGAGATTGGCAGCGAGCAGGGCTTTGAGCCGTATTGTGGAAGCATGGGTCTCCACCAGCGAACGGAAAGGACTCACGCACGCGTGCAGGTGGCGAGCGCTTGGCCAAAAACCGGGGTGAGGCAGAGGCAGATAAGTACGCGACGTGAAGGCCGCGAGCACGCAATCGTTGTCATTGCCGAGGAAGGGCCGAACATCGATTGGGACTGCGAGGCGAATGTCGGCGTCGCCGGCCGCCTGTCGATCTCTTCCTACGGCGATGGCCAGCGCGGCCAGAAGAGCCGCCCCCAAAGTCGCGCCTCGCTTGCGAGCAGAACGGAGGAACTGCTCGGTTTGCTCCGGCTCAATACGCAGTGCGCTGACGTGACACACGCCCCTTCCCGTGTGACGTTGAACCTTGCGCGGCGGGAGGGCGGCCAAGGCCGCTTCCCAATCTTCGATGGCGTGCGCCAATCCTTCTGGGAAATCTCCCTGCTGGCGGATTCGCGCCAGATGATCGTCGATAGAGGCGGGCAGTGGCAATTCCGGCAACTCAGTCCCGGAGAGAGCCAGAAGAAGATCTCGCCCCAGGGCGATCATTCCAATTGCATCCAGTAAAGAGTGATGAGCGCAAAGAATCAGGTCACAGCCGAAGTCATCCTCGAGCAGGTTGGCTCTCAACAGCGGTCCGCCGAGATGGAACACCCTGGTGAATTCCTCTTCCATCACGCGCTGCCAGTCTGAGCCCGAATTGCGCGGCGCAAACTGAATCTCAATCTGACGATGCGGAGCGTCCACAAATACAGGGCCTTGCTCGCCGTCCATTTCGATTCCGGCCCGCAGCAGGGGATGCCTCCGCTGCAACGCCTGCAGAGCCTGCCGCCAGCGATCGTGCGGGAGCTTGCCCTGAAAAGTAAAAGCCATTGAGAAGTTGAAGCCCAGAACCGCGTCGTAGTGCACGCAGAAAGCTTCAGCAGCCGCGAGCGGGCGCAATGCCAATCCTGAAACCACACTGCCATTCTGAGTGGTCATGAAAAGATGAGACCTCCGTCGAGACTTACCGGGGAGTTGAACAGGATCCGCGTGGGGAAAGTGCTGACCGGGGAATGGACTACAAGATATCTACTTCCCTCCAATTACGCAAGCGGATTGAGGGTCCTGCGCGAATCAGCACTGTAGCTAGAGAAAAACGAAAACCAAGTCTCCAATCGCTTGCCGCGTACAGGCGTTACCACTCACTGACCGGCGTTCGCGCACCCAGGCCGACTCATATCACAGATGAAGGATCAATGAGTGCATTGGCGATTTCGCGTAAACCGAGAACAAGGACGCCAACTTTGGAGTTGCGGAGCACTCGGACCAAAGCCAGGGATCAGATTGCTTACGGCATCGACGTCCTTCCAGCATTTCCGTCGCGTGAAAGCATTCGGCAACAGGCGTGTAGTCTCTTCGACCCTCAGTTCTATCCTCGGCAAATGCCGCTTGGACGCAATTCGGCAAAGTTCCTAAACGGCTGGGCTTGCCCCGCGCCTTGGCGTTTGCCATTTCGTCTCCTTCGCATTTCTTTGAAACCCCATGGAGCAGTCCTCAAAACCACTGTTTCGATGAACCGAGACTATTCCTGCCGCAGCTCCACGATTGGGTCCACCTGCGTCGCCCGTCTCGCAGGAATCCAGGCCGCGAGCATTCCGATCAGCGTTATTAGTACGCAGGCAACGCTCAGCGCGACAGGGTCGAGCGCAGATACGTTGAACAGGAGACTCTTCAAGACCCGCGTTAGCGCCAAAGCTCCGCCTAGTCCGGCAGCAAGCCCCACGATGAGCATGGAGAATGAGTTGCGCAAAACCTGGGACAATACGTGGCCCTGTTGCGCGCCCAACGCCATGCGGATGCCAATCTCGCGGCGCCGCTCCGTTACCGCATAAGCGAGAACGCCATAGAGCCCGAGTGCGGCCAGGAGAGCGGCTACCCCCGCGAATGCTCCAACCACCCAGGTAGGCTGCCTCAGCCAGAGGATGCTCTGCTCCTTTACCTGTTCCATGGTCTTCACGTCCCCCAGAGGCAGGTGAGCATCGACCTGCCGCACCGCCTCCCGAATACCGGGCATTACTGCCGCCGCCTCGCTTCGTGTACGGACTACGAGCTTAATGTCCTGCCGCGGGACTTGGGCCAGAGGCACATAAGCCACCGGTTCTTGCGGCGCATGCAATCCGCCCGTACGCTCGCTGCGAATCACGCCTACGATTTGCACGTTGACGATGGACTCCGGGATCGGACCGTAGCCCGGCAAATCCATGAGGACGGTTCTTCCGACCGGGTTCGCCATTCCGAATTGGCGTGACAACTGCCGGGCCACCTGCTGATTAATGACCACAACGCGGGGGCGTCCGGCGCGATCCTGGACCTCAATCCCGCGCCCCGATTCCACGGGAATGTCGAACGAGCCGAAGTACCACGGATCTACGAGCTTCAGACCGACACCGAAGCCTTCATTTCGACTAAGGCCCATCCCCTCGCCCCAGTGCACGCCTTGAAGAGGTACGTCTTGCGCGACGGATGCCTGCTCGACTCCGGGCACGGCTCGCAGCCGTTCAACGACTTCTTCAAAGAATCTCGTAGCTCTTTGTGGGTCCGGGTATGCCGCCGTGGGAAGATCGACCGACATCGTAATCACGTGGTCGATTCTCACCCCGGCATCCACCTGTTGAAGTCTCGCCAGGCTCTTGAACAGCAGGCCCGCGCCGCAGACGAGCACGAAGGAGGCCGCGACCTCGGCGATGACGATCGTCCGCCGGACAACCGCGCTCGAATGCGACGATCCGCGTCCGGCCTGATTCAACCAGCCTGAGAGCTTGCTAAACGAAGTCTGCAAGGAAGGAAGCAGACCCGCGAGTATCAGAACCAACATCACGGCAGCAGTGGCGAAGCCAAACACGCGCAGATCCATGTTGAGATCAGCCGTAAACGGCAGCGATGCCGACAGCAGCGGGATCGCAGCAGAAATCAGCAGCCAGGCCACCGCAAGGCCGGCGGCGCCCCCCAGAACAGACAAGACCAGGCTCTCGGTGAGCAACTGCCCGATCAAACGGCCACGCCTGGCCCCCAAAGCGGCTCTGAGCGCCATCTGTCTCCGCCGGGTTGCCCCCCCTTACCAGCACCAGGTTCGCCACGTTCGCGCAGGCGATGAGCAAGACCACAAGAACCGCTCCGAACACCAGGTAGATCGAGCGGCGCAGTGTGTCGCCAACCAACCGCTGCGCAAACGGTTCCACCGCGAAGCCCCAGTCCTTATACTCGGCCATGACTGGGGCGAGACTGGCCCTCAACATGTTCATCCGGGCTCGGGCCTGCTCGAGGCTCACGCCCACCCGCAGCCGCCCGATGACCTGGAACAAGTGCTGATTGCGATTCATTTGGTCCGGTGCGAAGATCAATGGAGTCCAGAACGCAGTCTCGTCCCGATCGAAACAGCCCGCGGGTAACACGCCGATGATGCTGTGCGGTTTACCGTCGATTACCAAGTCGCGTTTTAGAACTTCGGGATCGCGCGCAAATCGCGTTTGCCAGAACGAGTGGCTCAGCACGACCACCGGGGCTGCTCCCGCCTGCTCTTCCCCCGGTGCGAAGGTGCGCCCAAGTCGAGGCTTCACGTCGAACACCTTGAAGTAGTCGGCCGACACCAGCTTGCCTTCAACGCGCGCCACATCTTCACCCGTTCCCACGGTGGCGCGCGTACGCTGCTCGACCGACAACGCCTCGAAGAGCGCGCTTTGCCCTTTCCAGTCCAGAAAGGTCAGCGTGGTGGTCGCGTTTGGCGTCCCATTCGGCAGAGTTTCCCAAACCCGAACCATGCGCTCAGGCTCGGGGAATGGAAGAGGCTTCAACAGGACCGCGTTCAAGATCGTGAACATTGCCGCGTTGGTGCCGATGCCGAGAGCAAGGGTCAACACCACCGCCACCGTAAAGCCGGGCGACCTGGCCAGGGTGCGAACTGCGAAGCGCAGATCACGCGCCTTGTTTTCGAGGAAGTGGCCGAGACGAATCGCCCGCACCTCCTCTTTGACTTGCTCCACGCCGCCAAGTTCAATCAGCGCTTGCCGGCGGGCATCCGAGGGCGAAAACCCCTGATTCATCTTTTCCTCGGTCAGCAGCTCCACCGACGATTGCAGTTCATCGTCCAGCGCCTGCTCGACCGCATTCTTGTGCAGGAGATTCCGGAATAAGCTAACGATTCGGCCCGGCATGATGCCTTCCTTTCGGCTCACGCGGATTCTCTGTCAACTGCAAACGATCCCTTATCTGCCAACACCGGGATCAGGCTATTCCTCCCGCAGCAGAAGCAGAGGATCGGCCGCCAGTGCCCGGCGCGCCGGAATCCACGAAGCCACCAGGCCGATCAAGAACATGGCCGCGACCACACCGCCCAGCACCATTGGGTCCTTCGGTGTCGCCTGGTAGACGATGTGCGAAAGCACGCGCGAGGCTGCCACTCCCAGTGCCAGGCCTGCAACTGAGCCAATTAGAAGGAGGCTACAGGCATGTCCCAGCGAGGTGCGCAGGACTTCGCGCTTCCCCGCGCCCAGAGCCACGCGTATTCCCAGCTCGCGCAGCCGCCTGCTGACCACATAGGACGCCAGGCCGAACACGCCTGTTACTGCCAGCATCGCGCCCAACAAACCAAGCACGCCCAGTGCCACGGCAGCAACCCGCGGAGCGAACAACGCCCAATCCAACTCTGCAGACCACGGCTTGATCGTCAGGGGAAGGCCGGAATCCAGGCCATGCAGCGCAGCCTCCAGCGCTCCCGCTATCTCTCCCGGATTGCGCCCGGACCGCACTACCAGGCACGTGGGGCTTCCATTCAACTGCAGGAACGAAAAGAAGGCTGCAGGTTGCTGGTCTTCGGTCAGTGTCCGGTACTTCCCGTCCTCGACCACGCCCACAACCTCGGCGCGGAAACCGCCCCAGTACTTGAAGTGCCCGCCGATCGCCTTGTCGACCGAGCCGAACACTCGAAGCGCAAACTGCCGGTTGACCAGAACCTTCCTCAGAACTTTAAAATCATCATGCTCGTCGTTCAGCGTAAGATTCCTGCCGGCCAGCAACCTTGTGCCCGCAGCGTCAAGGTACCCGGGCGATATGTAGTAGAACATCGAGTCTGCGGCGTAATTGGTCGGCCGGAAGTCGGTGACGTTGTCGCTATACACAAAGTCGTCGTCCCCGCCAAGGCTCAGCGGAAGCTCGTCCGCGTAACCCACGGCGGATACGCCGGGAATCGACGACACAGCATCCAACATGCGGCGTTGCATTTCGGAAATGTGGTTGCCGGCGTAGCCCGCCATGCGTAGATTGGTTTCCACAAGCGTGACATTCTGAGGCAGAAACCCGAAATTGCTTTGCAGCGATCGCACCAGTCCTCGCACGGCGACAAGCGACGAAGTGACGAGTACGGCGCAGATCGCGACTTGGACTACGAGAAGCAGATCGCGCAGCGTAATGCGTCCCATCCCCCTTGCGCCGCTCGCGCCTGAGCGAATCACTTGCCACGGATCCGCCCGCAAAACCTGGCGGACAGGAACCACTCCGAATAGCAATGCGCTGACCACCGCCAGCAGCAGCGCCACAACGTAGGTGCGCAAGTCGGGATTCACCGGAACACTGATGGGGATATCGGAAAGCGGGTGCCACGTGCTCAGCACGTTCAAAATCCCGACGCTCCCGCTGAGGCCAATGGCGCCGCCTGCCAGCGAAACCAGCAACGCCTCTGTCAGCAGTTGACGCAGGATGCGCCCACGCCGCGATCCCAACGCCAGCCGCAGCGCCATTTCTCTTGCCCGGTCCGCTGCGCGTGCAGCAAAAAGACTTCCCAGGTTGGCGCAGGCTGCCAGCAGAATCAGGCCGGCGAGCAGCATGAGCCCTGCCATGAACCTGCGCGCCGGTGCGCCCACGGCATCACCGAGCAGGCCTGGATGAGCCAATTTGAATTGAATCCCCTCGTCGTCGGCGGGATAGGTCTTTGACAACCACGCACCGACTGCGTTCAGGTCGGCCACCGCTTGCGTCGGCGCCACCCGCGGCCTGAGCCGTCCTACTACAAAGAGATTGTGCATGCTGCGAAACTGCAGGCCGTTATAGTCTTCCACGGTGGGCTGTTCGACGAGCGGAATCCAAATGGCCGGCGCGAAGAACAGCTCGGTGCCGCGAAACGTCGGTGGTGCTACGCCGATGATCGTGAACTGATTCTTATTGATCCCCACCGTCCGGCCTAGGACGCTCGCGTCGTCATGAAAATGTCCGTGCCAGTACTCGTAGCTCAGCACAACGTAGGGAGCGCTGTTGATGCCCTTCTCATCGGAAGCGTGAAAGAACCGCCCCAGATAGGGCTGTATTCCGAGCACGTCGAAGTAATTCCCGCTCGCCATGCACGGCCAGGCAGTCGAGGGATTTCCTCCGGTGTCCACGCCAACTGCCCCGGAGATGTGGTATGCCGCCAGACCCTCGAACGTCCGGTTCCGGTCCCGCAGATCCACATAGTCCAGGTACGACAGGGTTGGAGGTCCCGGCGGCTGCACCGTGTAGAGATTCTCTCCCTTCGGTACGTTGATGGGCCGAAGGATCAGCGCGTTCAGCACGCTGAACACGACAGCGTTCGCGCCAATCCCCAGCGCGAGCGTCACGATTGCCGTTAGCGCAAATCCCGGCGATTTTTTAAGGGTCCGGAAGGCGAAGCGCAGGTCCGCGGCAAAGTCCTCGAGTAGGCGCCCTGACCGTATCTCCGCTACCTTGGTTCTCACTTGCTCCACACCGCCGAGTTCGATAAGCGCTCGCCGGCGGGCCTCCGAGGGCGGAAGTCCCTCTTCGATCTTTTCCTCGGTTAGCAGTTCTACCGAAGACTGCAATTCATCGTTCAGCGCTTGCTCGACCGAGTTTCTGCGCAGGAGATTCCGGAATAAACTAACGATTCGGCCCGGCATGATGCCTCCTTCGGGCTCACGCGGATTCCACCGCCGCCGTCATGATCTTCACCACCTGGTTCCATTCCCGCTCTTCTGCCTTGAGCTGTGCTCGGCCCAATGCAGTCAGCCGGTAGTACTTGGCCCGGCGATTGTTCTCGGAGGCACGCCATTCGGCCTCCACCCACCCCTTTTCTTCCATGCGGTGCAGCGAGGGAAAGAGCGAGCCGAAGCTCACTTCAAAGGCCCCCTTGGTGATCTGCGTAATGCGCCGGGAGATACCAACCCCATGCAGGGGCTCCAGGTTGAGGGCCCTCAGGATCAGCAGGTCCAACGTGCCGCGTAGAAGGTCGGTCCGTTTTTCACTCATGGCATCCTCTTATCGGAATACGATAGGTCTGGACAAAACGTTCCGGGAAATTCGGTTCTCATGAACAACTCCAACTTAAAAATTTTGTGTTTCTACGTACACTTTTGAAACCAAACCTGCGTTCGAGGTTAAGTGTCGGCTTCCCAGCTATTTGGAAAGTCCGGACAATACGTGCTGCCTGAATGGCCCTGTGCGAAATCGAATTTTTTGTCCGAGATCGGACACATGGGATGCTGCACGCTTTCGGAGAATTGGCGCAGGTCAGCCCGGGAGAAAGTCCTGATGGTCGCAAGGCTTCTTGTTTTGACACGCCCCCGAGGAGGCGCCAGTGAAGCGTGCTCCCTGGCATTTAGATATGCGGATGGCAAGGTGGAAACTACATGGGTGAGTGACGCTGAATTCGTTTCGTTCTTGAGCACTGTTTTCGCTAACATGATGCGATTCAGCTCTAAGAACTCCGTCCACTACGTATTCATGGATTGGAGACACGCTGACGAGCTTCTGGCGGCAAGCAAACGGCATTATGCTTCGTTACTAAAACATATGCGTCTGGGTCAAGGACAATGGCGGGATGGGCAGCTTCTACCGTTCGCGGGCCTTTTCTTGGAATCCATGTTCCACTCCATCTCTACTGGGCCAAACTCGGTGATGCACACACCTTTTGCCCAGTCCAACCCGGAGAAGCGCGGCTCAATCAGCAACTGTCGATTCTGAACTGGACTTATCCGGCGAGCACCCAGAACATAGGCAGTGAGGAAGTAACCTGGAAGCATCCCGTAGTTGTGAATCTTGGACCCCCTCCAATCCCTCCCACGTCGTCTGCCATTCAGACTCAACCCGATTCTTCCAGCGTTCGCGCAAAAGTTACACAACCTGCGAATCAAGCTGCGCATCATCCATGTCGTATATCATCTGAAAGAGGTAGTAATGCGACATCGGTTCGTGTCGCGTCTGCAAACCTGGGTGAGCAAGAGTTCCGGCCTTGGTGTGAGAAGCAGTTGATTCGCTTCTTCAATGATCCTGATCAGAAAGTCCGCCAAGAATCCGGTAATTGCTTCAGGCACCTTGAGGGCGAGCCACTCGAGGAATATGCATCGCTAATCGACGCGTACTGCCACGGCGCGGCTTTTAACGACAATTCGCAGTCTTTGGTCTACGCGCTCGAAGGATCAGTGGAAAGGCTTCCCGGAGTCGTTTGTTCAGTCTGTGAGGTCTTCCTGAGTCGTTTTGGTGCCGAAGCGAGAGACTTCAGGACTCATCGGGCCTTTGATGGTCACAACGCATCCAGACTGATTTTCCGCGTCTATCACCAGCATCAGCGGGATGAATGGGGATCGCGCTCTCTAGACGTGATAGACAGGCTTTGTCAGGAGGGCGTCGGAGACGTGATGGCGCAATTGCAGCAGTTTGACCGATAGTAGTTGTCGTTTTCTCGATGCCAGTTAACCACCCCGTTCCGGAAAGCCCGGTGGCATACCGCCTTTATTGGCGTGTACAGGCCAACGCACTCATCGACACTGATTGCGGTATGTTCCGGTCTCGGGCGCATGCAAGCTTTAAATCCGTGACCCCGGGAAATGACCCGTTCTCAGGGCCAACATGAAGCTATGTCTGCCGTGGTTGAAATCCTGAACCGGCATCAGTCAGTTGGCCATGCACGTTCGTGTGCTTGGCTGTTTTTTGGAGACCGGCGTGTGCAGGGAGAAAAAACTGACATTCGATCTCTGTTCTCTGAGAGTGTGATGTTCTCAGTGATGATCCCGATCGCGCGGTTCTCTCTCCTCGTGAAGTTTCCTGAAGCTAGCCGACTTTCCGATTCAGATCCGGCTCGGTGAGTGATTTGGCATTTCCCATTTATTGAGAATGGCACCTAAAAACAACGGAGCGCACCGAAAAAGAAATCCGAAACGCTTGCTAAAAGTCCCGATTTCGAGAATCTCCGAAAGGGACCTTAGTACTCGCGATCGGAGAAAGCGCCAACTTTTGGGGAA
>Ga0335069_10015778_pt1 | contig 10561 bp, 7 predicted proteins | sample Lox_Sample_11_FD_206714 | JGI IMG/M metagenome (GOLD analysis project Ga0335069, IMG submission 206714) | Soil microbial communities from Loxahatchee National Wildlife Refuge, Florida, United States - Lox_Sample_1.1 | ecosystem: Environmental > Terrestrial > Soil > Wetlands | place: USA: Florida...
GCAGCAACCATCGTGTCCACGCTTTCAGCAGAAACCCATTGCCCAGGAAATGCAGCCAGTGTACCCCTCCACCTCGTAAACCGCCACCATTGGGTTGCGGCTGGATGGCCGATCCGGAAGTAAGCCCGCTTTCCGAAAAGACGCCGACAACCCGGTACTTCAAAAGTCGTTGAAACCTCTGGTGACGAGTTCACACGTTAGCTCCATGTGCGGATGCCGATCACTCCCCACCAGAGGAGGTAGGCGGTCGCAATCAAGAGCGCCGAAGTTACAGCAACGGAGAACGACCGAACGGATTTGCGAATCGGCTGATTGCGAGCTTTCCACAAACAGAAGGCACCGGCCGCTGAGGCCAGTGCGAAGATCAGCGTAGAGAGAAACAGGGCAACGGAATAGATCGTCATGTTGCCGAGGCGAGTGATCATGTCGCTCGAAGAGAGGATAAAGATGCCGATGAAAGCCAGAAGGCTGAGCGCGCTGATGAACGGCCACAAACGGATGCTGCGTTCTTGCGGGCGTCGACGCTTTTTGAAGAACCCGCCGATGATCCAGAAGGGCGCATAGAGCAGGATGGCAATGAAAGCGAGCACGAACCATGCGACCAAGGCTATCTGGAAAAAAGCCAACCATGTGGGGATGCGGCGGCTGACCCCACCCATAAAAGCAAATCTCCCCTCGGCATTCGGTGGGAGGAGCGCGGCGGTGGCGATGGGTTCGGCAGCCCCTTTCTTGGGCAGATAGCGGAACTGCTCACCGGCGACAGGCACGAAGGGCTGGTCGATTTGTCCAAGACCGGTGAGCAGCAGGCTACCGCCACCGAAGCGAACCAGCCGCAGGCCAACTAGGCGTTCAAGGAAGTACGTAAATTGGTTGCGCGGGGATGCGGGTTCGTACCAGCCGGCATATTGTTGCGCATCGGCGGGGAGTGGGACGGCGGCCGGAATGGGCTGGCGCTGCAGTGAGCGCGTGATGTAGGCGCGGATGGCGTCGCCGATTTTTCCGAAGGCCGCGCCGTTGCCGGAGTTGATTGAATAGAAATAGCCGACACCGTATTCGGGCAGATAGGACATATCTGTAAGGCCCCCGTTTACACCGCCGTTGTGGCCGTGATAGACAAAACCATCGTGAACGGATGTGTAATTGCTCAAGCCGTAACCGGCCTTGAGGCCCTGCTGGGCTTCCCAGGTACGTGTCGGTGTCTCCATGCGATCGATATCGGCTGCGGGCATTACCTGCACACCATTAACCGCGCCGCGATTGAGATAAAACCGGACATAGGTCGCCATGTCGTTGGCTGAAGCGTTGATAGCGCCGGCGGGGCGAAGGAGGATGTTCCAGTAGGGGAACGGAGTTTTCCCGTCGTCGTGATAGAGGGTGGTGAGTTGCGGCGAAGGCTGCTCGAAGTAGGTTGCAGTTTTCATACCGATGGGCCCGAAGAAATTCTCTGTCACGTAATCTTCAAATCGCTGTCCGGTGATCTTTTCAACAATGTAGGCGGCCACCGGAGGGCCGGAGTTGCAATACGACATGCGGGTTCCGGGACGCCAGCGGGAGACGCGTGAGCGCTGGTAGTAGTCCAGCCCTTGGCGCAGGGTCATTCCCTTGGCATCCTTGGCGTATTCGGGCAGGTGCATATCGTCCCAGCCGGTGGTGTGTTCGAGCAGATCGACCACGCGAACCGGATCCGTGGATTCCCAACGATTTTCAAACCATATCTCGGGGGCAAGTTTGCGCACCGGATCCTGGAGCGAGAGCTTGCCTTCATCGACGAGCTTGAGCACGGAAAGCGAGGCGAAGGCTTTGGATGTGGAACCGATGCGGAAAAGTGTGTCGGGGCCGGTGGCATGGTTGGAAGCCACGTCGGACTTGCCCAGGCCGGCGATCCACTCGGGCCCATCGCGATGCACAATAGCGACCGAAACTCCAGGCGTATGCGTTTCGGCCAGAATTCGTTCCAGTTGCCCCCGTAACTCGGGTAGTGACTGGGCCGGCTTGGGCGTTTCGTCGTTCTTGCTCTGTGCCAGAGCAACCGCCGGGAACAGGAAGACGAGCACGACAAGGAAGGATTTGACGCGCTGGGCAAGCATCGGCTTTCTCATTGGCGATCTCCAAATGGAGCGATCAACATTCGCACAGATGTTACTACTGGCCGCCACCTGTCAGTTTCCGTGTCGGTAACCGGCTTCTGTTAGAGGTGGCGTGATCGGGCCGTGGTCGATCCTTCAATAACCGGTTAAGGAAGTGTGGGGGGTGACACATCTGGAACACAGAATCCCAGCCCGAACAGTTCGATGAGTGCCTCGATTTCGCGTCAACCGATCCCACTTACGCCGCTCTTGTCAGGGCGGCGACTATACTCTCATTTCAACCGTCCCGGCAGCGAACAAGCTCCTGAACCGGCCGTTTACGGGCTCTTCAAGGTTCTGTTTGCAACCGGGATATCGACAATACACTCACCGGGCAAGAGATCGCTTCCCTCATGGAGTGGAGCACGAACATGAAACGCAGACAATTCCTGAAGGGCGGCACCATAGCCGCCGGAATCGTAGGCACGTCCAACCTGATCGCTCCATTCGCAACCAGTGAAGCCGCTGCCCAAACGGCCGTTTCCTCGTCAAAGCGCGCGTCCGCACCCCCCGAGGAAATTCGCTCCACTGAGTTTCTGCGTCGCGAGCGGACAGAGCAATCTCTGCTGAAAAAGGCCGCCTTCCGGGATGTGCGTGGAGCAAACGACGTGGTCATCTCGCCTATGCCGATCGAAGAACGGCTCAAGCGAAACCTCGTCCCGCGCCTGGGATTCTGCAGCCGGGAACCTGGGCGCTCGACGAGCCAAGGACTAACTTCAGGAAACGGTCCCATGGTGATCGAGGTTGCCTGTGATCCTTACGCGGAGCAGATTCTGTTCCGCCACGAAAGTTTGCTAATGCCCTGGAAGCGGCCGTTCGAAGCGCCAAATGTAGCGCACATTTTTCCGCAGGTGCGGCAAATGATTTTGGATGGGAAATATCAGGAAGCAATTGAGTTCGCATTCCAAGAGATGGACAAGGGACCCGTCAAAGCAAACACGTGGCCACATCCAACCGTTCCCGCGTTCCTTATGCACCTCGATTCACCAAAGTCCGCTTCAGTAACGAATTATCTTCGCACGACTGACTTCGAAACCAGCGAAATCAACGTGTACTGGAAGGATGAGCGGGGCGATTGGCTTCGTCGGGCGTTTGTGTCTCGGCCCGACAACGTCGTGGTCCAATTGCTTACTGCCCCGAAGGAACAATCGATCAACATGCGCATACTCGTTGAGAAAGCAGGTGGTTTGCGCCCGGGAAACGGTATGAGACGCGCACCTTCGGGAAACGGTCCCAGCGAGATTCAGCAGGATTTCAACGAACAGCGGCTGATCTACAAATGCCGCCTGGATCCTTCGACGGACAATAGCGGCTACGCCGGAGTGGTCCGCATCGTTCGCGATGGAGGTTCGGCTCACATGGATGAAGGCGCCGTGGTCATTGAGAACGCGTTGTCGCTCATGCTGCTCACCCGGGTCGAATGGTTTTCCGACTACAGCGAGGATCGTGTCGATGCGCTGCGGCACGCGGTCGACTCGCTCACTCCAGACTATCTCGCCCTGCTGGAGAGGCACCGCAAGGTGCAGTCGGAACTGTTCCATCGCGTGACCGTGGACTTTGGCGGCGCATCGCAACATGGAATGTCTACCGAGGAGTTATTCGACGATCAACGATCGCGGCCTGACTTCTCGCCTGCGCTGCTTGAGAAGATCTTTCAAATGGGCCTTTACTGGTTTATTTACACCAGCGGGAAATATTGCAGCATGGCGGCGGAGACAAATGCCAACATCAACCTGCAGATCGCACCTGGCCCGCAAGCCGATCTGCGGGAAGGCATGAACGCCTATTTCAACTGGATGGAGAGCCTCGCTCCGGATTTCCGGGTGAACGCCAAAAACATCTTCGGGATGCGCGGAACCCATTACTCTCTCTGGCCCGATAAAGGGGTAGGCGTGGATTTCCATTATTCCAACGCCACATCGACCGGCGAAATCTGGCCTCATCCCTATTGGCTATCCGCCGGAGGTTGGTGCATCCGGCCCTTCTGGGATCACTATTTGACGACCGGCGATCTTGATTTTCTCCGCAATCGCGTGGTACCGGCCTACAAAGAACTGGCAATGTTCTACGGAGACTTCCTCACCGTTACAGACAAGGAAGGGAATTACATCTTTGCTCCGTCATTCTCGCCGGAGAACAACCCCGCGAACACAGGTCCTTCGGCCATGCTGGTGATCAATGCTTCGATGGATATCGCGGTGTGCCATGAAGTGCTCAGCAATCTGGTTCACGCCTGTGAGCTTCTGGGCATGGACACCGACAGCATTCCCACGTGGAAGGCGATGCTCGCCAAGCTGCCTCCGTATCTTCTGGAACCGGATGGGACTCTGAAGGAGTGGGCATGGCCCACTCTCGATGAGCGCTACTCGCATCGTCATGTCTCGCATCTTTATGGAGTCTGGCCGGGTGACGGGATTGATCCTGACCGCACGCCGGAATTGGCCTTGGCCGCGATGATCGCCGACAGAAAGCGAGTGCCGGAGCGGCTTGCCGCTCATGGCCGTTGCCACAGAGCATTGGCCGGTGCGCGACTGAAAGATTGCTACATGGTGGAAACCGAGCTGCGGCAGTTGATCGAGCAAGGCTACTTCGCCCCCACTCTACGCGCCTCGCATGACCCGTGGGCGTTTCCCATGCCCGATGCGCAGGGCGGAGTTCCGGCCATCATCATGGAAATGCTGCTCTATTCCCGCCCCGGCATTCTCGAAGTTCTTCCCGCTCTTCCAGCGGGTTTGATGCGCGGATCGATCAGTGGCATGCTGGCCCGCACCTTCGCCCGGATCGACAGGCTTACGTGGGACATGGAAACCAGAGCAGTTGAGTTGGTGGTTACGTCCTTTCGCAAGCAGAACATCACGCTCATCGCACGCTACGGAATCGAAGAGATCACCTCGCCCGCCGGCATCCTCGCGTCGTCGCTCCAGCGCGGCAGGGCCAATGCCGATCTGTACCTGCCGGAGAGAAATCCTGTGAGCATTCGCATGAAGCTAGGTTCACGCGAGCCCATCGACTGGGTGAAGCAGGTGGCGCTGGCATAACGGACGAGAGGCTATCCGCGATCTCTCGCCCTTGTGCGTCCTTGGGATGTCGGTCTCTCTTTTCGGTCAGCTCAGTTGGTGATAACACAAAGCGCTCATCCAGATCGAGCCAACCGGAATTCTGAGTCGCGGTCGGTTTGTGCCCAATCAGAAGTGACCAGATTTTGGGGCAACTTTGGTTGACTACCTCTCAACCAAGGGGCAGTGTGAAAGGGTGAAGCAACGAACTCTCTCCTTGAATTGGCGGGTTCTTCGCGTTACCATCGATGCCTCTCTCCCCAGGGCCCTCGATTCAGGAGGTTATTATGGCAGCAACCGCTTCCAATACAGTGCCTAGACAAATGGACCCATCGAGGCTCGATGCCTTCATGGGCAAGGCCGTCTTAGACATGGGCGCCGCGATGCACGCCGCGCTGGTCGTCATCGGCGACAAACTTGGGCTCTACAGAGCCATGTCTGGCACTGGCCCGATGACCTCGGCGGACTTGGCCGAGAAGACCCATACTTCAGAACGCTATGTGCGTGAGTGGCTCAACGCCAACGCGGCCAGCGGGTTTGTCACTTACGACGCCGCGACAAAGCAGTTTGAGCTGCCACCGGAGCAAGCATTTGCGCTGACGACGCTCGACCTGCCCGGGGCGTTCCACATCATCTCTGCATGCTTCAAAGATGAGCCGAAGATCACGCAGGCTTTTCGTACTGGTGAGGGCGTGGGGTGGCATGAACACGACGCAAATCTCTATTTCGGCACGGAACGGTTCTTCCGGCCTAACTATGAGAACAACCTGCTTTCAAGTTGGCTCCCCTCCCTCGAAGGCGTGAAAGAAAAGTTAACGAGGGGCGGTACAGTGGCTGATGTTGGCTGCGGGCACGGCGCATCGACGATCCTCATGGCCAAGGCATTTCCCAAGTCGCGGTTCTGCGGCTTCGACTATCACAGCGGGTCGATTGAATACGCGCGCCACGTGGCCGGCCGCGATGGCTTGCTCGACCAGATCAATTTCGAGGTGGCGAGCGCGAAGAGTTATCCGGCAAACGGCGGTTACGACCTGGTGACGTTCTTCGATTGTCTGCACGATATGGGTGATCCGACGGGCGCGGCCAAGCACGTGCTTTCATCGCTGAAGCCCGACGGCACGTGGATGATCGTAGAGCCGTTCGCCAATGACACGCCAGAGGAGAATCACAACCCCGTGGGCCGGATCTACTATTCCGCCTCAACCATGCTTTGCACTCCAGCTTCTCTGGCGCAGGAAGTGGGTGCGGCGTTGGGCGCACAGGCTGGCGAGCAGCGCATTCGCAGCGCCGTAACCGCAGCCGGATTCACGCGCTTCCGCCGGGCCGCGCAAACGGCCTTCAACCTAGTGTTTGAAGCGAGGCCCTGAATCCGTTGTGAACTTGCTGAGAGGTCGAGCCCCCTGCAGTAGAGCTGAAAACTGAACATCTTTTTGGATTTCTGTCGAGTGGTGGGCAACCTTTCCCTGGCCCATCCGGCAGTAACGGAACCATAACGTCCGGGTTGCGGGTCAGAACGAAGCCGCAGGCGCCGCGGCCGCTACGTTGTTGGCTGACGAGTCGTTTTGAGGCCGGGATAGGTTGAGTCACAGGAGGTAACCCACTGTGACTCGTCTTCGCAAAACGATGCTCGAGGAGCTCGAGTGTCGCAACTACTCTGCCGGCACAACGCGGCGTTATCTACGTTTCGTCGACCATCGAGCTACTCGAGTTCACCGACCCGAACCATCCCGGCCGCCGCTCTCCCCACACTTCGGGTCACGACTGAGTGTTGGCCTATCCCAAAAACAGTGCCCGCTGTATGCCAAAGCCCACGAACGCAATCAGGGGCAGAAGGATCGCAGCCGACAAAATGTGATGTTCGTTCACAGGAGTGCTCTCATGCTCCAGCGAGCACCACAAGGAACCACCAGTATGGCTGCGGTCGAGTTGTGGCCTTCGGGCGGATCACTGAAGGCGGGTGGCGGTGGCGGTGGCGCAACCTGACATGAGCACGGCACCGGTGGAATCGAAGAACTGGACAGTGGCTTCGTCGGTGAAAGAGTCGGCGTCGTGATCCAGTGTGATGGAGTGGGTGAGCTTCTGGGTGCCCTGCGTGAAGGCGCCCCCTGTGAACTGAATATAGGCGACGTCGATGGCGGAGTAGGTGCCGTGCTCATCCCGGTCCCAGGTGCCGACGCCGATGCTGCGCTGGCCAGGAAGAAAGCCAGGGTTGGAGGTGGTTTCAGTGAGCGTGCCGCCACGAGAGAACAGGAGCATAGAGCTGAAGGGCGGACGCTTGACACCTGTGGAGCAGTTGTAGAGGGTTACGGATACCCACCATGCGCCCTCCAAGCTGTGATGAAATGCGGACTCGTCCGGCTGCGCGCTCAGGACAGGGGTGACTGCAAGTGAGGACGTGAGGAACGAGAAGGCGGCGAGGGCACAGACGATACGGCTCTTGCTGCGTGCGAACATGGGGCGATCTCCTTTGGGGAAAGTGGGTTGCAACTGCATGGTCAAAATAGCCGGAGCGCGGATGCGAAGTCTTGGGGATAGATTGAGGATTCTTGCCGGAAAAGTTGAGGGAAGCCACTTCGACGGGATCGAGGTGCTGTTAAAATCGCGGCACGTTCCGGCGGGTTTGAACGATGAACGAGAAACTCCAGGTTGCGTATGAATTCGCGAACTTCCGGCTGTTGCCGCAGGAGAAGCAGCTAGTGTGCGGCGATCGAGCAGTGAAACTGCAGCCGAAAGTCTTTGACACGCTGCAGATGCTGGTGGAGAATCACGGGCGCCTGGTGGACAAGGACGACTTCCTCAAACGGCTGTGGCCTGACACGTTTGTGGAAGAGGCGACACTGGCGCATTGCGTGTCGGAGTTACGAAAGACGCTGCGTGGGGGGAGCGATGGCGTCGAGTTCATTGAGACGATCGCCAAGCGCGGGTACAGGTTCCTGGTTCCTGTGAAGACGACAGAGTTGAGTACACCGGCTGCGACGATGGGAACGGTGCTGGCCGTTCTGCCGTTTGAGAATCTCGGACCGGATACAGACCGCGAGTACCTGGCCGATGGGTTGACGGAAGAGTTGATCACGGCGCTGGGACAGATCGATCCGGTGCAGCTGAGCGTGATCGGAAGGACTACGATCATGCGGTACAAACGCACGACGAAGTCGCTGCAGGAGATCGGACTCGAACTGGGCGCAGCATTCCTGGTAGAGAGTTCGCTGCGCAGCGAGGGCGGCCGGCTTCGCGTGACTTCGAAACTGGTGCGGGCAAACGACCAGGTGCAGACATGGTCGGCGACATACGACAGCGAGCCGAAGAGCATTCTGGCGTTTCAGCGGGAACTGAGCACGACGATTGCGCAGCAGATTCGGCTGCGGCTTTCGCCGGAGCGGCTGGATGCCCTGGCACGGCGGCAGGCGCACAATCCCGAGGCATACGACGCTTACCTGCAAGGGCGGTACTACTGGAACCTGTTTACTCCGGCAACGACACGCAAAGCGGTAGAACGCTATTTGCGGGCGACGCAACTCGATCCGAATTATGCGCTGGCCTGGTCGGGGCTCGCGGATGCATATGCATCGAGTCCGATCCATGCGGATGCGCGTCCTCGCGATGTGTGGGAGAAGGCACGGCGCGCAGCAGAGCAGGCGATTGCAGCCGAGCCGGAACTGGCAGAGACGCAGACTTCGTGGGGTTTCGTGAAGTTCTGGCTGGATTGGGATTGGAGGGAGACCGAGGCAGCATATCGCAGAGCGATTGCGATCGATCCGAACTACTCGTTGGTCTACCGCCTGCTGGGAATCGTCCTCGGACATGCGGGGCACCGCGAAGAAGAGGCGCGGCAGGCAATGGAGCGGGCGCGCGCAATCGATCCGCTACAGGCGATGCATCACGCGCTTTCGGCGCAGGTGGCATTTTTGGGGCGGGACTTCCCTGCGGCGCTCGAATTTGCGCGACAAGCTTCAGTAGTGCTGACAGACTTCTGGATTGCGAATCTACAGATGGCGCAAGCATACGAACAGCTGGGCGAGGATATGCTGGCCCTGGAGGCGTTGAGCCGCGGGGGAGGAGTTGGTGGCGAAAACAGCAAAGTGCTCTCGCTCCGTGGATTTGTTCTGGCGAAGATGGGGCGCGAGAACGATGCGCGCGAGGTGTTGAAGACGCTGGAGGCACTTGCGCTGCAGCGCTATATACCTCCTTACGCGATTGCGCAGGTGCATGTCGGACTTCGTGAAGTGGATCGCGCGTTTGCCTGGCTGGAACGGGGTATTGAGGAACACGATGTACACCTGGCGATGCTGCCGACCGAACCGAAGTGGGATGCGTTGCGCGGGGATGCGCGATTTGCAGATTTGCTGCGCCGGTGCGGGCTGCCGTATGGGAGTTCTGAGTTACGAGTCGCAAGTTCTTAATGCCGGATTAGTGACTGATAAAGTGTGATTCAAACGGCGCCTGATCTCTTGCGAGCGCGTCCAACTCGCATGCTCTCGTGCCACGCAACAATTGATCTGCTCGGGTCTATCCATCCTACTCACGCCGGTTATTCGCGCTAGTACAGTGTCACCACGTAAGACGAGGATTCGATTGGACCGGCGGGCATTGCAAGCGTGGGCCTAAAGATGCTTGAGAGCAAGCCGTGCGAGCGACTCTTCCGAGGAACGCTGCTGATCCGGACTCTTGGCACCGTAGACCGTCAGAACGATGACATTGTTCCCCTGCTTCACTGACAGTGTCCAGATATTCTGCATCCCCGAGAGCGACGCCGCGTCTCCGATTCCGCCGACATCCGTCTTGGTCATGCCCGGAACGGGCATGATGATTCGTTCCCAAGCCGAGGCGGGGCGCTGAACGATGCTCACATACTGCGGGCTGCCCTTCCACATACAGCCAGTGGTGCCGACCGGCATGGGTGATACCGGGTTACCGAGCACCTGGGCGATCTCTTGTACGGTCAAAAGATCGCACGGTCCTGCTGCGCTTGCGGCCCGGGGCAACCCAATCAAGAGCCCGAACGCCACGAACGTTGCCCATCGACGTGCTGATGCTTCCATGCTGGACCTCCCTCGCGTTGGAGGATTTTAGCATTGCACAGAAGACTCGTGGATAGGTCAAACAAAACGCCGGTTGACAGAATCGCGGTCGGATCGCGGCCAATCCTTCCGTTCGTTCTCCTGGAATGCGGCTTTCGCAGCGCACTAAATACGTCTCTTGCGCCTCAGAGCCGCCTCGCGAGTAGAGCCTCACAGGCAAATTCGGCTTGGAACGTGGCCGATCCGGAGGCGGCGGACCATGCTAGCTAATCATGGGAGGCCCCCCGGCTCTGCCGGGGTGGCAGTAGAAGTTTGACATTTAGGGGAGTCCACCCAAGAAACTCCAGAACGTGAGCCGCCA
>Ga0335069_10015779_pt1 | contig 10561 bp, 11 predicted proteins | sample Lox_Sample_11_FD_206714 | JGI IMG/M metagenome (GOLD analysis project Ga0335069, IMG submission 206714) | Soil microbial communities from Loxahatchee National Wildlife Refuge, Florida, United States - Lox_Sample_1.1 | ecosystem: Environmental > Terrestrial > Soil > Wetlands | place: USA...
GCAACCTTTCTGTTGCATACGGAGCCCTGCGTTCCCCTCTGGGTGGGGGAGTTCGGCGCATGCCAGACGCTGGAGTGCGGCGCAGAGGCCAATTGGCTCAGGCTGTTCGTTCGGTTTCTGAGCGAGAACCCGCAGATATCATGGGGCTATTGGCCGCTCAATGGGACCCAATCCAGCGGCGTAACCAGGAAGTACGATGCACTCGAGACCTTTGGCCTGCTTTCGTCTGATTACAGACAGATCGCGGCGCCGAAGATTGTTGAACTCCTGCGCTCGATCCAGTGATCCCAGTGGCGTTACGGGCAGGTGACGAGCGTGCCCGGCCAGCCTTCAACCTGCGAAGGGTGAGGGGCCGACGTATTCCATGTCATAGCGGCGCCACATATCAAGATCGGGCCTGGGAGTATTCATGTTTGGGGTGTCGCGGAAGAACTGCTCCATCTTGCCGGCAGGCGTAAATGCGATGAGCATCTGATTCGGCTTCGGTCCGCTCACGGCGGAGAAGGTGTGCGGGATTCCGCGAGGGGCGAGGACAGAGTCGCCCGTGCGGAGGGTCACGCGGGCGTCGCCAACCTGGAAGTGCACTTCGCCCTCGATCACGTAGAAATACTCCTCCTGAGCGATGTGGAGATGGATCGGCGGACCGCCAGCGATGAGATTCATATGCTCGATGACGAAGAGCCCGTTTGATGATTCGCGTGGCAGGACCTTAAAGCGGATTTTGCTGAAGCCGAGCGTGTGCGATTCGGAGAGGCGGTCTTCGCCTGCAGGAACAGGGTGCACGGCAGTGGCGGGCTGCCAGGGAGGCTGGCCGAGAGCAAAGGCTTCAAGGCTTGCAGCTGGGAAGAGTGCAGCCGCAGATCTCAGGAAAGAGCGACGCTTCATGGGTGCTCCGATCGCGAATCGAATGCGGTGAGGAATGGTCCGGTGGAAAGCCGTTGTTTCGTATGAGAGCAGATTGGGACGAGATTTGTCGAAGTCTATGTTCAGGCTGACTGGCTTGTGAAGCAGCCGCACAGTCGCGCGGTTAGTGGAGTTGGAGATCCCATCCATGACGCGATAAGACTGCGTCGTAGATGGGGCACCTGCGCATGAGGGGCGCCCGCAGCACATTTACCTCATTGGAGTATCATCCCCGGTCCCCAAACACGAGGGCGGGTGGCACCCTCATCAGGTTGGAAGAGTTACCAAGACCGCGGCCATCCGTCCGCGTATGAATTTGCACACGGCAGCTGGGATTGCGACATTCAAGGCGATTCGTTCAACCGATGGGGAAGAGTGCGCGGTCGGCGGGCTTGTCGGTCGGGGCATTCAGCATGTGGGGCAGTGTCGGGGTCGGCGCAAGGTGCAGGATCTTCTCGCCAGCGTCGAGGCGGAGGAGCTGGTTGTACTGGTCGAAGGTGATCGAGAAGTTCTCCATGGGGTAGGCGCCGAAGTTGACCAGCGGGAATGCCGAATTGATTTCGACGAATGGCTTGTCGAAGGTGAACTGGGCGAGCCGAACGTCTGAGGCGAGTCTTGCCAGCTTGATCTCGAAGCGCGAAGAGAGGGATTCGGCCAGGCCGAAGGGCATGGGATCGGCCAGGAAACGGAGCTGAGGGACGATGCGCTGGGGAAGGCTAAGCCCGGTGCCGCCGGAGTCAAACTGCGCTTCTACTCGCAGGTTTCCAATCCGCAGGGGAGCGATGGGCACTCCGTCGGGCATGCGGAACGGCAGCACCAGGCGTTCGCCGTCTGGAACCAGCGCACCGGAGGAGAGGACCATGCGCCGGTTCGGATAATCGAGGGTGAGGAGGTAGTTCTCAAAGAGAGGAAAGCCAAGGATTCCCTGGCAGTCGATGTCCGCGCCATAGGTTTGGTGGCGGGCCGCGAGGACCTCATCGAACTCAGCGCCACCAACATTGAGAGTGTCGATCATGACCACGTCGGTGTAGTGCATTCCTTCCTTGCTTGGATCGGAGAGGCGGGTCTTGTCGATTTTGGGGAGCTTGAGTTCGTCTGCGAGTTCGAGGCTGATGATTGCCTCGCCGCCAGTGCCGGTGTCGACCATGAAGCGGTAAGGGCCGTGGCCGTTGACCATGACATTCACATAGGGCTTCCCGTAGACGATCTCCATGGGGGCTGTGAACGTAGTGTGGGGGAGGGCTTGTTGGGATGGGGTGGCAGGGAAAGCGCCTTGCGCGCATGCCGGGAGGAATGGCACAGAGAACGCCAGGAGTGCGCAGCCTTCGATCGCTCTGGCAACGACCGGCATGGCGTCCTCTCCTCTTTCGCGCACCCAAGCGGCGGCACTCGATGGACGAGAGCCGACGCTTTTGGGAAGCTACGTGCAGATATTACGCGCGTTTTCGGCGGACGGTATGGGGAAATGCGACGGTTTGGCGCAATGCGGATGCGGGGATCGCAGGCCGGCCCGGCTCTACAATGGATCGGTATGCCCACAACCGTTCGTTCGCATGCGAAGGTCAACCTCGGCCTGGGGATTGGCGCACCGCGCGCGGATGGCTTTCACTCGCTGACGACCGTATACCAGACGCTGGAGCTGCATGACATTGTTACCGTAAGCGCGCAGCGTGGGCGGTCCACCGTGCTGCGGCTGACTTCCAATGACGGGCGGGTTCCGACGGACGGCAGGAATACCGCCTGGAAGATGGTCGAGCTTTCACTTAGGGCCTTAGAAATCAGCGCAGAGGTCGAGATTCACATCGAGAAGCGGCTGCCGGTGCAGGGCGGCCTTGGGGCGGGTTCGGCGAACGCTGTAGCCGCGCTCGTGGGGCTGGAGGTGGAGTTGGGGATCGGGTCCGGGGGAAGCCCCCTTCCATCCAACGGGCAAATGGCGCCCGTTGGATGGGGCACCAGGCCAGGGAGCAGGGAGCAGGGGGCAGGGAGTAAGCGGCCAGGAGAGCGCGAGGCGAGGTGGCTGGAGATTGCTGCGCAGGTAGGGTCGGATGTGCCGCTGTTTCTGATTGGCGGGGCGGTACTTGGGCTCGATCGGGGGCAGGAGGTTTATCCGCTGCCCGATATCGATCCGGTGTGGTGTGTGGTTGCGACGCCGGCGGTGGGGGTTTCGACCCCACAGGCATTCCGAGACTGGGACGCCCTTTGCGCTTCAGAGGGTTTGACCGCTGCGGCAAGTGCCGATAAACTAAATGAGTTGAGCCATGCCTATGCGATGGCCTTTGCGGGAGCGATCCCGGGGGGCGGGCGCGGGGAAGGCTCCTCCGGTGTCCTCTCTGCGGGAGAGGACCTGGCCGGACCGCCAGAGTCCGCGCTTGTCCGCACCGGGATCAGCCGCTGGATCCAGAACGACTTTGAACGAGTTGTCTTTCCCCAGCATCCATCCCTTGGCGAAATCAAGCGTCTTCTTGCGGCTTCGGGCGCTCCGGAGGCAGCCCTCCATGCGTCGTTGTCAGGGTCGGGCTCGGCGCTTTTCGGGTTGTACCTGACCCGGGGAGCCGCAGAAGCAGCCCAGAGTCGAGTGAAAGCAGCCGGAGTCGAAAGCTCGCTGACGCGAACGCTGCCGCGCGCGGAGTACTGGGGCAACATGCTTGTGCAAAAGGTAGGTTGACAGCTCAGCGTTGAGGGTAAGAGACTCGCGTGCGGCTGTCGAAGGCGAAGAGCCGGGGCAGGATCGTAAAGGCTCCGGGGAATCGCGGTGCTGGGCGATCGTCTAATGGTAGGACAGTGCCCTTTGGAGGCACTTGTCTAGGTTCGAATCCTAGTCGCCCAGCCAAGTTTTGCGGTACGCAGACCGGATAGCAGCCAAAGCCAACCAGCTTGGAGGTGCTCGGAGATGGAAGTGGATACGGTAACGGCAACGTTGGATGACAAACAGCAGTTGGTCGGCGATCCGGGCAAGGACAGCGCGTCGAAGGGGCCAGGTCCAGGAGGGACGGATCCCAAGTCGAAAGAGGCCAAGCCAGCAGCCGAGCGGAAGCGGAGCCGCAATCTAAGCGAGGATCGGCGCTTCAAGCTATTCAGCGGTACGGCCAATCGGCCACTTGCAGAGGAGATCGGACGGCATATTGGCGTTCCGGTGGGGGAAGTCAAGCTGCAGCGGTTCGCGGACGGGGAAGTCTACTTCCAGTTGCTTGAGAACGTGCGCGGAGTGGATGTTTTCGTTGTGCAGCCGACGTGTTACCCGGTGGACCAGAACCTGGTTGAGCTTCTGGTGATTATCGATGCGCTGAAGCGCGCCTCGGCGGCGAGGATCACGGTGGTTGTGCCGTACTACGGGTATGCCCGGCAGGACCGGAAGGACCGTCCCCGAGTGGCGATCAGCGCGAAGCTGATTGCGGACCTGCTCACGACGGCCGGCGCGAACCGGGCACTGTTTGTGGATCTGCATGCGGCGCAGATTCAGGGGTTCTTCAATATTCCGGTGGATCACCTGTTTGCGAGCCCTGTGCTGGTGAGCTACTTCAAGGAGTTGAAGCTGCCGAATCTGACGGTGGTATCGCCGGATGCGGGCGGCGTGGAGCGTGCGCGGTTTTTTGCGCAGAAGATGCAGGCGCCGTTGGCGATCGTGGACAAGCGGCGCACTGACTTGAATGTTGCCGAGGTGATGAACGTGGTTGGCGACGTGCACGGCAAGACGTGCCTGATCATCGACGACATCATCGACACGGCCGGGACGCTGGTGAAGACAGTGGATGCGCTGTATGCGGCGGGAGCTGCTTCAGTGTATGCATGCGCGAGCCACGCAGTGCTTTCGGGCCCAGCGATTGAACGCATTGCGAACTCGCGGCTGGAGCAAGTGGTTGTGACGAACACGGTTCCGCTGCGCGAGGCAGCGCAGAAGTTGCAGAAGATCAAGGTGCTCTCGATAGCGGGCCTGCTGGGCGCGGCAATCGAAAGCATCCATATGGAGACGAGTGTAAGCACGCTGTTTAGCTGAAGACAGCTGCTAGCTTCCGGCTTTGGGTTTGACGGAATGGGCCTTTGCGATTGAGCGAAGTGAATGATTTGAAGGGACTGAATTGCGGTGAGAAGCGATTGGTTCGTGACAGAAAACAAGCAGCTAGAAGGAAGCGAGTAGCTGCTTTTCACAAAGGGAGCGGGATGATCCAGTTTGCATCAGCGACAGGTTGCTGAGGTTTCTCCGTGCCCGAAAAGAAAGAGAGATGGAATGTCTGAAGTCGTCGTAGCGAAGCCCCGTGAGGGCAAGTTCAACAAGAATGCCGCGCGCCGTGTACGCGCCGCGGGCCAGATTCCTGCCGTGCTTTACGGGGCCGGCCACGATGCCGTCGCGGTTGAAGTGGATCCGAAGCAGATTTCGCGGATTCTTTTCTCCGAGACCGGCCACAACACGATTTTTGATGTTGAAGTGCTGGGGAAGCCGTCATCGAAGGCGATGATCGTTGACTGGCAGCGTGAACCTCTGAAGGACAGGCTGATTCATATCGATATGAAGCGGATCGCGCTGGACAAGTTGCTCCGGGTCAGCGTGCGCGTGAAGCTGCTGGGAGTGCCGGTCGGTGTGAAGCAGCATGGCGGAATCCTCGACCAGGTGATGCGCGAGGTGGAGATCGAGTGCCTGCCGGCCGATATTCCGAATCACATCGACGTGGATGCGACGGGCCTCGAGTTGCACGGAGTGCTGCGCATCAGCGATCTACCGCACACGGACAAGATCAAGTTTTTGAACGCGGAAGACGCGACAGTAGCCCACGTGGTTACGATTCGTGAAGAGGTTGCGGCGACGCCGGCTGAAGGTGAAGCGGTAACTGCGGAAGCGGCCGCGGCGGCACCGGCTGAGCCTGAAGTGGCAAAAAAGGGCAAGGCAGAGGCGGAAGGCGCAGCCAAGAAGGCTGAGCCTGCCGCTGGAGCGAAGAAGTAAGAATTGGCCGAGGCGAGCGAGAGCGGTAAGAGGCAAGGCCCGTTCGTTGTTGTGGGGCTTGGCAATCCTGGCCTTGAGTATCTGTGGACGCCGCACAATGCGGGGTTCATGGCGATCGACCGGATTGCAGGGCGAGAGGGCGTTGTAGTGCAAAACCGGCGCTGCAAGGCCGTCACGGCGACTTACCAGGTGGCGGGACGAGCAGTAGTTCTGGCGAAGCCGGAGACCTACATGAATTTGAGCGGCGCGTCGGTCGCTGCTCTGATTCATGAGTTCGAGGTAGACCCGCTCAAGGACCTGCTCGTGATTTACGACGAGTTGGATCTTGCACTGGGGACGTTCAAGATCAGGGAACGCGGTTCGACGGCGGGGCACAACGGAGCCCGCAGCGTGACCGCGGCTCTGGGTGGCCAGGAATGGCTGCGATTGCGGATCGGCGTGAAGCGCGATCCGGCTGCGGAGGCAAAGGAGGCCGGGGGAGTCAGAAGGCACGGCCGGGATTACCTGTTGTCGCCGATGCGCAAGGCGGATCTGGCAGTGCTGGATGATGTGCTTGATCGGGTGGCTACGGCCACGCGCCGAATCATCCAAGACGGGCCGGGCCCCGCGATGAATGAGTTTAACCGCCGAGAGCAAAACGGCCCGGCGGAAGAGGCAGGAAGCAGCTAGCAGGGACCAGGGACTTGTTAAGGTCTGCTTGGGAATGAGTGGCCGCTATGGCATTTGCCGGTGGCATTGGCTGAAGTCGGAAGAGGCTTTAGCGGAAAAGGAAATCGGATGTCCCGTTTGTATGAGGTTATGTTTATCGTCCGGCCTGACATGGCCGAAGAGGATCTTGACAAGCTGATCTCGGGCTTCACAACCAGCGTCACGAATGGCGGGGGTGTGGTGAAGAACGTGGAGAAGATGGGCCGGCGGAAGCTTGCCTACCTGGTGCGCAAATTCAACGACGGCAACTACATTCTGCTGACTATCGAAGCCGGCGGGGCTGTGGTGCTGGAGCTGGAGCGCCGCCTGCGAGTGACAGAACCCGTGATCAAGTTCATCACCGTGCGCATGGACGAGGAAGAGAAGCGCCTCGCGAAGGTCAAGGCACTTCGCGGAACTCGGCGCAAGGTCAGCTCGGAGGCGCCCGCCGGGCATGCAGCTGCCGAGGCTTCAGAGCCCGTATCTGCGAGCGCATAGGACGGTTCTCGCGTCGAATGATCTGCCGTGGCGAGACTCATGCGAGTATCGAGAGCGGCTTGAAGAATGCATCACCGCGCACTGAGCGGCGGGAAGCAAAGAAGGCAAAGAGGAAACGAAATGGCTGAAGAGACGACTGGCAAGGCGCCCGAAGCGGGCGCAGTACAAGCACCAGCACCCCAAGGCGCGCCGGGTGGTCCGGGCGCGGGGCCGCGCGGCGCCGGACGGCCCGGCGGTGGACCCGGTGGCCGCGGCAAGTTTTTCCGGCGCAAGAAGGTGTGCAAGTTCTGCACAGAAAAGATCGATGCGATTGCGTATCGGGATGTTCGCCTGCTGCAAGGATTTGTAGCCGAGCGAGGGAAGATTGTGCCTCGCCGTTTGACCGGCGTTTGCACCACACACCAGCGCCGACTGACCCGTGCAATCAAGCAGGCAAGAAACATCGCCCTGCTTCCGTTTGCGACCCGGCATTAAACAGAGGACTTACACCGGTTACCAAAGGTGCCTCCTGCGTGCGGGCAGGCGGATTTGGCAGGCGACGATTTCACTGACGTCGTAATAGAATCTGCGCGGCGCAACCGATTTCGAGCCGCCTGTATCTAACACAGCGGACAAATGGACGGAAAGGCAGAGAAACACTGCCTGTAATGCATTGGAGAGTTTCACATGGAAGTCATTCTGAAAGAGGACGTAGCCAACCTTGGGCACCGTGGAGACGTGGTAAAGGTTGCCGATGGCTACGGTCGCAATTTTCTGCTGCCGCGCAAGCTGGCGCTGCAGGCTACCCTGGCCAACAAGGCCGTCATCGAGCAGATGAAGGCCGCAGCCGCCCGCCGCTCCGCAACGGAGAAGGCCCAGGCGGAAGCGCTGGTCACCAAGCTGGAGCCGCTCGTGCTCACGTTCTCGCGCAAGTCCGGCGAAAGCGGCCAGCTTTTCGGCTCGGTTACCTCAACAGATATCGCGAGCGAGCTTGAGAGCAAGGGATTCGAAGTTGATCGTCGAAAGATCCAGCTGAACGAGCCGATCAAGAGTCTTGGTAATTTCAATGTGGTCGTGAAGCTGCATCGCGAAGTGACGGCGCACCTGAAGGTTCAGGTTGTGGCCGAGGCTTCGCAGGGCGTTGCGGCAGAGGCGGAAGGTTCTCCGGCCATCGCCGACTAGTAATTTCCTTTCTGGACGAAACCGCCTCCTGGGTCACCGGGGGGCGGTCGTGTCTCTGCCAATCAGAGCGCTTGTCACAGGCGCTGCGACGGCAATCGTGGCAAGCGGCCGTTCGCGATTAGTTCTGAGAGTCGGCACAGCAGCGAGCAGGCTGCATGTGTAGGGATGTTCCGGCGTCGAGAGCAGTCGCGCGGAAGGTCCCGTTTCGACAACTTCGCCATCCCGCATTACGGCTACACGACCAGCCACCTGCCCAACGACGGCGAGATCATGCGAGATGAAGAGCATGCTCAGGCCGTGTTGAAGCTGAAGCCTTTGAAGAAGCGCCAGGATTTGCGCTTGCACGGTGACATCGAGAGCGGTGGTGGGCTCGTCGGCGATGAGGAGCCTGGGTTTGTTGATGATGGCCATGGCGATTAGGATTCTCTGACGCTGACCACCTGAAAACTGGTGAGGATAGTCGCCATATCGGGCCGGGGCTTCGGGAATCGCAACTTCCTCAAGCGCGGCGATTGCCTTTTTCCGGGCCTCATTCCCGGTCCAGGATGCGTTATGCGCCTCGAAACATTCCGCAACCTGGCGGCCGACAGTCATTACGGGATTGAGTGCCGTCATCGGCTCCTGAAAGATCATGGCAATCTCTCTTCCACGCAGACGACGCAGCGCGGAAAGCGGTTGACGTAACAGATCAAGCGTAGAGATTGCCGGGCTCTCACCGGTACGGCTGGGATGATCCTCCTCGACATCTGAACGGGAATCGCGCCAGAGGATTTCGCCCTCGGTGCTCGCCGCCGGGCCGAGCAGGCCGAGGACCGCAAGGGCCGTGACACTCTTTCCCGATCCCGATTCGCCAACGAGACCCAGCACTTCCCCTTCGTCGAGGCGTAGGCTAAGGCCGCGAACAGCTTCGACCTGTCCGAAGCGGATGCGCAAGTTGCGGATGTCGAGAATCGGCGGCATAAGGCCATCGTAGTGCATCCGGCACGAAGCTGCGCATGCCGGCCGCCGGTTTGCGGCGAGGCTTGAGCGAGGCGGATATTCCTCGTCAGGCGTAGAATTCTGACACCGGGGCTTCGGTCTCCAGGGAAGTGAGGCTGTGTGGCTCCGGTATTCCCCGAACTCATCTCTTTCCGGCTGGAGGTCAAATGAATCGCAGAAAATTCATCACCGGTGCCGTTGCTGGATTGGGCGCAGCCTGCATGAGAGCGGAAGCGATTGCAGAGGCGCTTGAATCGTCAGCTCCACGAGCGAAGGTGGAAGCCACGGACACGATCGTCCTGGGAAAGACCGGAATTCGAACCAGTCGCCTGGCCATGGGCACGGGCACGATCGGGTTTGGCGGCGGATCAAACCAGACGCGGTCGGGCGGGCTGACGCGCCTGCTGCGTACGGGGTACGATCGAGGCCTGGTTTTCTTTGACACGGCGGACTCGTACGGATCGCATCCAGAGGTTGCGGAGGCGATTGCACGCCTGCCGCGAGACAAGGTCATCGTGATGACCAAGTGCGATTCGCGCGACCCAAAGCAGGCGAAGGATGACATCGACCGTTATCGGCGCGAACTGAAGACTGACTACATCGACATTCTGCTGGTTCACTGTGTGACGGAGGGCGACTGGACCGAGCGCTATCGCGGAGTGATGGACGTCTTCTCTGAAGCGAAGCAGAAGGGAATTATCCGCACGCATGGGGTGTCGTGCCACAGCATCGAAGCGCTTCGCGCAGCAGCCAGGTCACCTTGGGTTGAGGTTGACCTCGTCCGGTTGAACCCTGTTGGCGCGCACATGGATGCCGATCCTCAGACCGTGATCGGCGTTATCAAAGAAATGCGGGCGCAGGGGAAGGGAATCATCGGCATGAAGATCCTGGGCCAGGGCGCGATGCGCACGCGGCAAGACGAAGCCATCCGCTTCGCGCTGGGATCGGGCGTTCTGGATGCATTCACCATTGGAGCGGAAAACGACGGCGAGCAGTCGGATCTGATCAAGCGCATCGCAGCAGCTTAACCGATCACGAGCCGACCCGCGCACTACAACATGGCTACGCGCGGGCCAGGAGTTCACCGATGCGGGCATGATAACTGCGGCTCATTGTGAGCCGCTGACCATTGATGAGGTGAACGATGAAGTCGCCACGGGACTCTGTGCGCACCTCTTTGACGAAGCGCAGATTGACGATCGCCGATCGGTGAACCCGCAGAAAATGCTGAGGGTCCAATCTCTGTTCGATGGACGTCATCGTTTCGCGGAGGAGATGGCTCTCCGTTCCTGTGCAGATGCGCACATAGTTCTCTTCCGCGCCGATCCAGCGGATATCGGAAACCGGAAGGAAAAGAATGCGCCCCCGCGATTTGAACACAATGCGGGTTGTGTAGGG
>Ga0335069_10015780_pt1 | contig 10561 bp, 9 predicted proteins | sample Lox_Sample_11_FD_206714 | JGI IMG/M metagenome (GOLD analysis project Ga0335069, IMG submission 206714) | Soil microbial communities from Loxahatchee National Wildlife Refuge, Florida, United States - Lox_Sample_1.1 | ecosystem: Environmental > Terrestrial > Soil > Wetlands | place: USA: Florida...
GTCAACCTTTCGGGCGGGATCGACTCGGCCGTCTCCTTCGCCCTGGCCGTCGAAGCTCTCGGGGCGAAGAACGTATTGGCGATCCGCCTGCCATACAAGACCTCTTCGAGCGACTCGCTCGAACACGCCCAGCTTTTGATCGACCAGTTCGGCGCGCCCAGCCTGACCGTCCCGATTAGCGACATGGTCGACCCGCTCATTGCCCGCGAGCCCGGGATGTCCCAGGTGCGCAAGGGGAACATCATGGCCCGCACCCGCATGATCGTGGGGTATGACCAGTCCGAGGCCTTCCACGGATTGGTGGTCGGCACCGGCAACAAGACCGAGATCCTGCTCGGCTACACGACCCTGTACGGCGATTCGGCCTGCGCCCTGAACCCGATCGGCGACCTGTACAAGACCCAGGTACGCCAGCTGGCCCGGGCGCTGGAGATCCCCGAAGCGATCGTCGCCAAGCCCCCCTCCGCCGACCTGTGGTCCGGGCAGACGGACGAGGGCGAGCTCGGCTTCACCTATGAGGATGTGGACAGGCTACTCTACCTGCTGGTCGACCAGCGCTTCAGCCCGGAGGATTGCATCGAGGCCGGGTTCAAGGAGAAGTTCGTCCGCCAGGTGCTCGAGCGGGTACGGCGCTACCAGTTCAAGCGCATCCTCCCGCCGATCGCCAAGCTGACCAACCGCACGGTCGGCTACGATTTCCTGTACCTGCGGGACTGGGGAACGTAGAGTCCCATCCTTCGCTCATCCCTTCCTTAACTTTCCAGAATACAATCCGACCCTATTAATTCCGTCCTGTTTACCGGTTCCATCCCATGCGCATCCATATTCCCCCTGCCCTCAAACACCGCCGTTATTTCTACCTCTGGCTCGGCCTGCTCATCTCGCTGGCCGGCTCACAGATGCAGATCACGGCACTCTTCTGGCACATCCGCACCCTGACAGGCAACCCTGATCCGCTTGCCCTGGGTGGGATCGGCCTGGCGCGCATCCTGCCAATCGTCTTCTTTTCGGTCATCAGCGGTTCGGTGGCCGACACCTTCGACCGCCGGACGATCATATTCATCACCCAAACCCTGCTGGCGCTGATCGCCCTGGCCCTGGCCATCCTGACGTTCACCGGGAAGATCAACCTCTGGTACATCTACGCCTTGACCGCCCTGCAGGCCGCCACGATCGCCTTCGACCTGCCGGCCCGCCAGGCCATGCTGCCGAACCTGGTGCCGAAAAAAGACCTGGCCAACGCCTTCAGCATGCAGTCCATCGCCGCCAATACCGGCTCGGTCATCGGGCCCATGCTGGCGGGCGTGGTCATCGCCTCGCTCGGCCAGGCTTACACCTACCTCTTCAATGCCATTTCGTTCATCTCGGTCCTGGTCGCCCTGGCTCTGATCGGCCACGTGGAACAGGAGACGCATGCATCCACCGGCGTGACCGTCGCTGCGGCCAGGGACGGGCTCAAGTTCATCTTTGCCCGGCCGATGATCCTCTCCACGATGCTGCTGGACTTCGTCGCCACGTTCTTCGCCTCCGCCAATACGATGATGCCGATCGTGGCGCGGGATATCCTCAAGGTCGGTGAAGTGGGCTACGGATTCCTCTCGGCTGCCCAACCGGTCGGTTCGGTGCTAGCCGCCCTGGTCATCTCCCAGGTCCATAACCTGCGCCGCCAGGGACCCACGTTCCTGTGGGCGGTGGTGGCCTTCGGCGCCGCCACGGTCGTCTTCGGGGTGACCCACCTGTTCGTCCTGGCGATGCTGGCTCTCATCCTGATGGGCGCGGCGGATGCCGTCAGCACGATCATCCGCAACACCATTCGCCAGCTCCAGACGCCCGACCACATGCGCGGGCGGATGACCGCCGTCAACCAGATCTTCTTCCAGGGCGGCCCGCAGTTCGGCGAGGTGGAAGCCGGGGTGGTGGCGCAGCTTTTCGGGGTCCCGTTCGCGATCATTAGCGGCGGGATCGGCTGCATCCTGGGCGTGACCTTCATTGCAATGAAATGGCCGCAGATCCGCACGTACAACAGCGAGGAATCCCACCCGGCCGGGGCGCCGGCTGCCTGACCCGGAACTTGCATATACGAACGGCCCCGGATTCCCTCAATCGAAGGCCAAGCGCCCTACTCTTTCCTGACGCTTCGTATACAGTTTTGATATCAAAATTGTCAATCTGTTGACTTTAGGGATAATTCGCAATATACTGGGTTCAGGTAATTCGCCTATGCGCGTGATCGATTACACCCTCCCGTTGGTTTCTTGAAAGGCACGCTTTTCTTCGCGTGCCTTTCATTATCTTCTCTAAGGAGATACAAATGGACTCTGGAATGATCGGCAAGATCCAAAAAGCCAAACGGTACGCTCAGGAACGCGAACGCTTCCACTTCGAATCTTTTGCGGTCACCATCGACGGAGAGAACAATTCCCACAAGGCCGTCTTCGCAGACGGCAAATGGCAATGCGACTGCGATTTCTTCGCCGGCCGCGGCATCTGCACCCACACCATGGCCCTCGAAGAACTCCTGAAAGGCATGATCGCCGTCCCGGCCAAGGCCTGACATTCCCCTCCTGCCCACCCGTGACCTCCGAGGTTTTCAGACCTCGGAGGTCATATTTTCAGGTAAAATCAGCAGCAAATGAAGACGCTCTCACGACGTGATTTCCTAAAATTGGGCGGACTGGCGCTCGCCAGCCTGGCCTTCACATCCTTCCTGCCTGAGACGACCGGGTTCGAAGACATCGACCTGGTCCGGGTGGCGAATATCCCAGTCAGTGTTTATGCGACCCCATCGGATAAGAGTACGATCGTCGCCACCTGGCCAGTCGATAGCCTGATCCACGTCTACGAAACGGTCAAGGCCGAGACGCCGGTCTGGAATCCGATCTGGTACCGGGTCTATGGAGGCTACATGAGCCGGGCGCGCCTCCAGAAAGTGCGCATCGTTTACAACACCCCGCTGTCCGCCGTTCCTGCCACCAAGCTGCTCGCCGAGCTGACCGTCCCCTTCACGGATACCTACCGCTACGATAAGTGGAACGGCTGGTACCAGTACTACCGCCTGTATTACAGCGCCACCCAGTGGATCACCGACGTGACCACCGGCCCGGACGGCAAGGCCTGGTACGCCATCGAGGAGGAAGCCGACAAGAACATCCAGTATTTCGTGCCGGCCGTCCAGATGCGCCCGATCCCGCCCGAGGAGCTGACCCCGATCTCCCCCGACGTGCCCCTGGGGAACAAGCGTATCGACGTCAACCTGAAAACCCAGACCCTCTACGCCTACGAGTTCGACCAGCAGGTCTACACCGCCGACATCTCCTCCGGCCTGATCAACCTCTTCCCCACCCCGGTTGGGCAGCACAACATCATGGTCAAGCTGCCGTCCCGCGACATGAGCGCTCACAGCCTGGCATCCGATGTTGCCCTTCCGCTTGTCGGGGTGCCTTGGTGCAGCTTCTTCACGGCCGAAGGCCACGCCCTGCACGGCACTTACTGGCACGACAATTTCGGTCTCCCGATGAGCCACGGCTGCATCAACATGCGCAACGAAGACGCCAAATGGATGTTCCGCTGGAGTCAACCGACCGCCGGGTTCGACGAGATCGACAAGGTGACCCTCGACAGGAAGGGCTTCGGGACGTTCATGAACGTCCACTTCTGATATGCCCACCCTCGCCTGGCCTACGAAATCCCTGGCAGACCCGGAGCCGGCCGAGCTGTTCCTCGACTCGCTGGTCTACCCGTGCGGGCACGGATATCCGGACAGCCTGCCCGAGAATCGGCTCTACCTGGGGGACAACCTCAAGGTGATGGCAGCCTTGCTGCCAGAGTACGAAGGCCGGATCGATCTCATCTACGCCGATCCCCCTTTCTTCACCAATAAACGCTTTCCGGCCCGGATCGGGCGCGGCGAGGATTCGCGCCGCCCGCAAGACTGGCAGCTGGCCGAAGGCTACGGCGACCGCTGGGGCACCCTGGATGAATATCTCGACTTCCTCTACCCGCGCCTGGCGATGATGGTGCGACTGCTCGCCCCGCCCGGCTCCTGCTCGATGAACTTCTCGGCCACGAGCGCCTGCTCAACGAGATCATCTGGACCTATCACGGTCCCTCGCCGATCCGGCGGGCCTTCAACCGCAAACACGATACGATCCTGGCATATACCAAGGGCAATAAATACACCTTCAACGCCGATGCCGTCCGCGAGCCTTACAATCCAAATACGGTGAAGACCTTCGGCTCCTCACCCCGCGCCGGGTTTGGCAAGGTGCCGGACCTTGATCGGGGCAAGGTGCCCGAGGACTGGTGGTATTACCCGGTCGTGGCCCGCCTGCACAGCGAACGCACCGGTTACCCGACCCAAAAACCCGAGGCCCTGCTCGAACGGATCGTCCTGGCCTCGTCCAACCCTGGCGACCTGGTTGCGGATTTCTTCTGCGGTTCCGGGACTTTTCCGCTTGTGGCCGCCCGGCACGGGCGGCGTTTCCTGGCTGGGGATACAGCCTGGCGAGCCTGCTTCACCAGCCTAAGCAGGCTGGCAGGCCAGGAACAGCCCTTCAGCCTGCTGCGCGAGCCGAGCATCTCCGTCCCGGCTGCCCGGGGCCCGTTCAAGGCCGAGGCCCGCGCCGGGATCGTCCGGCTGCTGAACGCGCCAGCCCTGGACTATTGGGAGCTGGATCCCGCCTGGGATGGGAAAACCTTCCGCAGCGCAGCCCAGGCCCGCCGCCCAGTCCGTTCCGGGGAGATTCCCCTGGAAATAAAATCGCCCGCCGCGCTGTCGAACGTCTGCGTACGGGCGATCACGATTGATGGCGAACAATTCCAGCTACACGTCTAGCCGGTACCCCACTCCCCTGACCGTTTTCAATATCTTCGGCTTCTTCGGATCCGCTTCGATGGCCTGGCGCAGCCAGGAAATGTGCACATCCAGGGTCCGCGTGTCGTCGGTATAATCCGTCTCCCAGACTTTGGAGAAAAGCTTCTTGCGCTCGAGGACTTCGCCCTGATGGTCGATCAGTATCTTCAGTAAGCGGACCAGGCGGGGCGTCAGGCGGGTCTGCTTTCCCAGGCAGCGGACGGTGCGCTTTTCGACATCCAGGCGGACCGGGCCGGCGTGGATGCTGTTCTTCCCGTCGCCGGGCAGCAAGTGACGGATGCGGTTGACCAGCTTCTGAGCCGTGAAAGGCAGCGAGAGGATGACGTCGGCATCGACCTTCTCGATCTCCTGGTCAGGATCGAGGACCAGCAGGATCGGGAGGGTTGCAGCCTTGTCCCTTAGGGACTGGCAGATTCGCTTGCCGCTCGTTCGCAGGGAGGCCGCATTGACCACGACGACGTCCGGATGGAAACCGTCGGCAATCCGAGCAGAGGCCTCACTACCGTTCGAGACCGATTCGACAACGAATCCTTTGAGACGCAGGGCAGGTACGAAGGCAGGATGGTCTGCGTGTTTACCTTCTATGACCAATAAAGTGGCATCATTCATGAGTTATTTGAAGAGGACATGGAATTTGTAATTCTGATTATACACCAATCTTAAAAAAATCGCCTCCACCCAAAGTACCAGGAACCTCTTAAGAATTCCATCGAACCGGTCCCCTGAGACAAGTCCCAAGAAAAAGGTGGTCTCGAAGCCCGAACACGCGGAAACATGAAATGCGCCTCGCTAATGAACGCCCTGAATACCCCGAGGCCAAGCCTTCCCATCCAGGCCGGGGTATAGTAAAATCAGCCCCCGGAGCGTTGTACCCTTCGCTCCTAATCTTGGAAAGAAAGGGCTTGAAAAGCAATGAAAGTACTCTTGATCAAGGACGTTTACAAACTCGGCCGGGCCGGCGACGTGAAGAAGGTCGCAGATGGTTACGGGCGCAACTTCCTCCTCCCGCAGGCCATGGCCGTCCTGGCCACTCCGGGGGCCATGAAGACCGCCGAGCGAATCCGCACGAAGGCCGCCGAGCGTCGCACCATCCTCAACGAAGAGATGAGCGTCGTCGCCGAAGCGCTGAAGAAGGTCCAACTGTCCTTCGGCGCCCGCGCTGGTGAAACCGGCAAACTGTACGGCTCCATCACCTCCCAGGATGTCGCAGATGCCATCCAGGCAAAATCCGGCTACGGCATCAAGCGCCAGCAGCTCGACATGCAGCCGCTGCGCACCCTGGGCGAGCACGTCGTCCGCATCCGCCTGACCATGGACCTGATCCCGGAATTGAAGATCACGGTCTACCGCGAAGGCGAAGCCGAACCCAGCCTGCCGATCGAGGAGCCAGCTGAGAAGGCGGAACCGAAAGCGGTCGAGGCTGCCCCTGAACCTGCCGCCGAAACCGGCGAAGACCCCGCTCCCGCCGAGAGCTGAACGAAATAGTGGATTGAAACATCACCGGTCCAACCCAAGGGGAAAACCGGTGATTTTTCTTTATCGTCATGGCAGATACCATCGGTCGGCAACTCAAAAAAGCCCGCGAAGCGCGTAACCTGTCCATCGAGAAAGTCACCCAGGCGACGCTCCTGCGGGCGCGCCACATCGAGGCTCTAGAAGCCGACGATTTCGAGAGCCTGCCTTCCCCCGTGCAGGCGCGGGCCTTCCTGCGCATCTACGCCGAATTCCTTGGCCTTTCGGTGGATGAATTGATCGCCAATCAGAAGGCCTCGGCCGGTCAACCAGGCGAAGAAATCCCCGTCCCGCCGGAGATCCAGGCGCCGGTCGTGGAGATGAAGGCCCCGGAACCCGAACCGGCTCAGGTGGAAGAGGAAATCCTCCCCGAGACGGCCGAGGAGGGAAAAATCCCCCTCCGAGAGAGGGCAAGGAATTGGCTGGCAGGCGTGCTGGACAGGCTGCGCACCCGGTTCAAGCCCGCCGAGTTCGACGAGCTTGACGAGGCCGGTCTTGTTCCTGAGCCGGTCGAGGCGGCCATTCCGGAGGAACCCTCCGAGCCCGATCGGCAGGTCGGTTCGCAGGAAATCTTCACCTCCATCGGGGAAATCTTGCGCGACCGGCGTGAATCCCTCAGCCTGACCCTGGATGAAATCGAGCGGCACACCCACGTTCGCAAGCACTACCTGCAGGCGCTGGAAGAGGGTCAGTTCGAGCGGCTGCCGTCTTCGGTCCAGACGCGCGGGATGCTGAATAACTATGCCCATTTCATGGACATGGACGTGGACGCTATCCTGCTCAAATACGCGGACGGACTGCAAGCCCAGCTACAAGAACGCCAGCCCCGGCCGGCCGAAAAGCCGCAAAAATCCGGCTTGAAACAGCTCTTCACGATCACCCTCCCGCCGACCTTGCGGCGTTACCTGTCCATCGATATCCTGGTCGGGAGCGGCCTGGTGCTCATGCTGATCATCTTCACCATCTGGGGGATCAACCGGGTGATCGGCTTGCGCTCGGCCGAAACCCCCGAGCCGACCGCTCCTTCGATCTCCGACGTCCTGGTCGGCAGCCCCCAGGCTGAAACCTGGACCCCTTCGCCGACCAACCCGGCCCAAAACAGCGGCCAGACAACCGCCAATGCAACCCAGGCGATCACGGTTTCGCCGGTCGGATCCGGGGCCGTCCAAGTGGTGGTGGTCGCCCAGCAAAGCGCCTGGGTGCGCGTGACGGTGGATGGGAAGCAGCAATTCGAGGGACGTGTCCAGCCAGGCGCCACCTATCCATTCGGCGGGAACCAGCAGATCGAAGTCCTGACCGGCGACGGCTCCGCCATCCAGATCCTCTATAACCAGGCCGACCTGGGAACCATGGGGACGCTGGGACAGGTCGTCGATCGCATCTACACCGCCACGGCCATCCTCAACCCGACGGCCACCTTTACCCCCTCGCCGACCATCACCCCCATTCCTTCGATCACCCTGCGGCCGTCGATCACTCCCCGCATCAGCCCCACCCCGCCCTTCTCCCTCACCCCGACGTATTGATCCGGGGCCCTGATAGCCGGTCTTTTATTGGTATAAGGACAGCCCGCATGAACAAGAAAACTTTCCACCTGGTCTCCCTGGGTTGTGCAAAAAATACGGTCGACTCTGATTCAATGGCCCAACTGCTCGTGCGGGACGGCTATCGGCCCGTCGAGGCGCCGCAGCAGGCCAGTGTGCTGGTCGTCAACACCTGTGGTTTCATCGGGCCGGCCCGGGACGAATCCTATTCCGTCCTGAGGGAATTGGCCGAAGACAAGCGCCCCGACCAGCTGCTGATCGCGGCCGGCTGCCTGACCCAGCGATACGGGGCCGAAGTCGCCCGCCACGTCCCGGGCGTGGACGGCATCCTGGGAACGCGGCGCTGGATGGACATCGTCAGCGTGGTGCGCGAGCTGCGCAAGGGGCCGCACCCCGAGCCGCTCTATCACCTGCCGGAAACCGCCACCATCGGCCTGGACGAACAGGAAACCTTGCGGGCCTCGGTGACCGGCGCCAGCGCTTACTTGAAGATCGCAGACGGCTGCAGGCGGCCGTGCGCCTTCTGCGCCATCCCACTCATCAAGGGAACCATGGTCAGCCGGCCGACGGAAGTCATCCTCGACGAGGCCCGCCGCCTGAGGGACCGGGGAGTCCGCGAGCTGGTCCTGATCGCCCAGGATACGACCGATTACGGTCACGACCTGGGGCTGAAGGAAGGCCTCGCCAGCCTGCTCGAACAGATGACGGCCGCCGTCCCGGACCTGGACTGGATCCGCATCCTGTATGCCTTCCCCGGCTACGTCACCGACCGGCTGATCCAGGTGATGGCAGACCACCCGCAGGTGCTCCCCTATCTCGACATGCCGCTCCAGCACGCCCACCCCGACACGCTCCAGCGCATGCGCCGCCCGGCCAATGTGGATTGGGTCCACAAGACCGTTGGCAAGATGCGCAGCACGCTTTCGAAGCTCGCGATCCGAACCACATTCATCGTCGGCTATCCGGGGGAAACCGAGGCCGAGTTCCAGGCCCTGCTGGACTTCGTCCAGGAAATGCGCTTCGACCGCGTCGGCGCTTTCCAGTTCTCCTTCGAGCCGGGAACGACCTCGGCTGCCCTGGGCGACCCGGTCCCGGCCGAGGTGAAGCAGGAACGCTGGGAGCGCCTGATGGAGCTGCAGCAGGGCATTTCCCTGCAGGTCAACCAATCCTACGTCGGCCAGACCCTGGATGTCCTGGTGGAGGGGTTCAACGACGGCATCGCCATTGGCCGTTCCTATCGAGACGCGCCGGAAATCGACGGCATGGTCCTGATCGAAAGCGATCAGAATGGCCGGCCCCCGGCGCAAGTCAAGGTCGGCAGCCTCGTGCCGGTGACGATCACCGGGGCGATGGCCTACGACCTGACCGGCAGGCTGGCCGGATAACCCTCTTCGATCATGCGCAAGGTAGGTTGGATTGCCTTCTTCCTGAGTCTCGCCGGCGTGCTGGCCGCAGCCCTGGTCGCCGACCGGGTCTTCGAACGGGTCCCGCATGTGGAAGACGAGATGGCTTACGTCTGGCAGGCCAAAGTCTACGCCCGCGGCCAGCTGACCGCTCCGGCCCCGCCCGACCCGGGCGAAATGATGGTCCCGTTCGTCGTCAATTACCACGGCCAGCGCTTCGCAAAATATCCGCCCGGCTGGCCGATGTTGCTGGCATTCGGGGTGCTGCTCGGGCTGCGGGATTGGGTCAATCCCCTGCTGGCCGGGCTGGCAATCTGGCTGACCTACCGCCTCGGCGGGAAGCTCTTTTCCCGCGGGGTCGGGCTGCTGGCGGCTTTCCTGATCCTGACTTCCCCGCTCTTCCTGATCAATTCGGGCTCCCTGGATTCCCATCCCTGGTCGCTGGTACTGAGCCTCGTTTTTACCCTGGCATGGCTGGATGCATTCGGCCTGGGGAAGGTCGAGGGGAAACCCATCCCGGCCTGGCTGACAGCGCCGATCGCCGGCCTGAGCCTGGGTCTGCTGGCCCTGACCCGTCCGCTGACCGCCCTGGCGGTGGGACTGCCCTTCTTCGTCCACGGATTGATCCGGCTCTTCCGCGGCGGCCCGGCCGACCGCCGGCGCGTGCTGGCGATCGGCCTCCTCGGCCTGGCGACCGGGCTGCTCTTCTTCGCCTGGCAGTACGGGGTGACCGGAAGCCCCTTCATCGACCCCTATACTTTGTGGTGGAGCTTCGACCGGATCGGCTTCGGTCCCGGGATTGGCACGGCAGCCGGGGGGCACACGTTGCTGCTCGGGCTCCGGAACGCCAGGGACATGCTCAAGGCGGGCGCCCGGGACCTGTTCGGCTGGAAATCCTATTCCTGGTTGTTTCTGCCCTTCGGCCTGTGGGCCATGCGGCGCAACCGCCCCGCCTGGCTGGCGTTGGGAATCTTCCCGGCCCTCGTCGGGGCGTATGTCTTCTACTGGGCGGAGGCGGTCCACTACGGGCCGCGCTATTATTACGAAAGCCTGCCCATCCTGGCGCTGGTCAGCGCAGCAGGGATCTTCTGGCTGGCCGGACGAATCAAGACACGACCATGGAACCGGATCAACCCGGCCCTGGCTGCCCTCCTGACCGCGGCGCTGGTCGGGTACAACCTGCAGGCATTCCTGCCGGCCACCCTGAAGACAGTCTACGGGCTGTATGG
>Ga0335069_10015781_pt1 | contig 10560 bp, 9 predicted proteins | sample Lox_Sample_11_FD_206714 | JGI IMG/M metagenome (GOLD analysis project Ga0335069, IMG submission 206714) | Soil microbial communities from Loxahatchee National Wildlife Refuge, Florida, United States - Lox_Sample_1.1 | ecosystem: Environmental > Terrestrial > Soil > Wetlands | place: USA: Florida...
GCGCAGGATTTGCGAGACGTCCGCCTCTTCTCAGGAGGATGTGTTCATGGCGATGAAGATCCTGGCCGAGTGCATCAGCTGCGGTGCGTGTGAGCCGGAGTGCCCCAACACGGCCATCTCGGCGGGTGACTCGATCTACCTGGTCGACGCGGAGAAGTGCACCGAGTGCGTGGGCGCTTACGACAACCCCCGCTGCGTCGAGGTGTGCCCGGTCGACGGCTGCATCGTGCAGGACCCCGACCACGCCGAGTCGAAGGAGCAACTGCAGGCGAAGTACGCCCGCCTGCACTGAGGCCCCTGGGGGGGACTCCGTCCCCCCAGGCGTCCTCGCTGTCGAAAATGCTGTCCTGCGCAGTCGCCTTCTGAACATTTCATCCGTTACGGTCGATTTTGCGCTGTTCAGTCTGCTAACGCGTCGTTTTTGCGCCCGGGCTGTCTGAGAGGTCTATCGTCTGCCCCGAACGCAGGAGCCCGATTGCGAGGCAATCGGGGCCGGTGGCGTCGACCAGCATCACCGGTCCCGGTCCCACCACCTCGGCCCGGCGCCCGCCGGTCACCAGCAGCGCCGTGCCCTCGTCGACGCCGATGCCGCGCAGCTCCGGATGCATCAGCACCAGGCCGAACAGCCGGTTCTCACGCTGGCGCTTGACGAAGTGCTGGTCGACCACCACCCCCTCGAGCAGCCCCAGGCCGGGCCGCGTGTCCACCTGCGCGCCGTCGATGACGGTGAAGTCGCCCTCCCCGGTGATCATCAGCGGCGACATGATGGCGGCGCCGGCGCTGGTGCCGCCGAAGACGGCGCCCTCCGCATAGCGCGCCCGCATCGCCTGGAGCAGCGCGGCATCGGCGAGCACGTCCATCACCCGCGCCTGGTCCCCTCCCGTGAAGAAGACGCCGGTGGCCCGCGCGAGGAGGGAGAGACACTCCCGCCGCCGCTCCGGCTCGAGAGGGGCGGCGCGACCCTTCGCATCGAGCACGGTCCCAGGCGCGCACTCGACCGACCCGGGCCCGAGCGCCCGCAGCTCGGCGACGAGGGTCTCGCAGCTCTCCTTCGGCTCGCCGCTCGCCCACGGCACGACCAGGAGCCGCGCCTGCCTGCCGCCGGCCCACTCGACGAAGCGCGCCATCGCCGCGGCGGGCGGGTCCCCGCCGCCGACCACCACGAGGTGCGTCGGCCTGCGGCTCTGCGCGGGCGCCGCCCAGGCGCGGCCGGCGACCGTCGTCGTGATCGCCGCCGCGACGGCGGCGGACGCCAGCAGGGGCGAGCGGGTCATGGCACCTCCAGGCGGCTGTCGACGGGGCCAAGCTTCCGGCGAAGCGCCGGTCTTCGCAACCCGCCCGCCGGGGGCTCGGCCGCGCTAGCATCGGGCGTCCTGCGCGAGGAGCCCGGATGAGACCTGCCCTGGTGGTGCACGGCGGATGCGGCACTCCGCCGCCCGGAGAGGAGGAGGCGCGCGTCGCGGCCTGCGAGCGTGCCGCGGAGGCGGGCTGGGGGGTGCTGGACGCGGGCGGCGCCGCGCTCGACGCGGCGGAGGCGGCGGTGCGGGCTCTGGAGGACGAGCCGCTCCTGAACGCGGGCACCGGCGCGTACCTGCAGGCGGACGGCGTCGCCCGCCTCGACGCCAGCATCATGGCCGACGACGGTCGCGCGGGCGCGGTGGCGCAGGTCCCGCTGCTGCGCCATCCCGTGAGTCTCGCCCGGTACCTCCTCCAGCAGGACGCGCACGTGATGCTAGCGGGCCCCGAAGCGCTCGCGCTCGCCGCCCGCCTCGGCCACGAGGTGGGGGTGGTCGCCACCCCGGCGAAGATCGCGTACTGGCAGGACCACCTGGACGAGGCCTGCCGGCGGCTCGACTACGCGGCGATGGCGGCGGCCTGGAGGGCGGAGAACCCGCGGCTGGGCACCGTCGGTGCGGTGGCCCTCGACGCGCGGGGACGGCTGGCGGCGGCCACGTCGACCGGCGGCACCGGCCAGTGCTATCCCGGGCGCGTCGGGGACACGCCGATCATCGGCGCCGGGACCTACTGCACGCGCCGGGTCGGTGTCTCGATGACCGGCGTGGGCGAGCGCATCCTGGTGGCGCTCGCCGCGAAGCGCCTGGCCGACCTGGTCGGCGACGGGGTGGCTCTCGCGGAGGCCGCCGAGCGGGTGCTGCGCGAGGTCGGCCCCGGCGCCGGCCTCGTCGCGCTCGACGCCTCCGGGCGGGTCGCGCAGACGCGCAACACGCCGTTCATGGCCGCCGCCCGGCGCGGCTGACGCACGGGCTAGGCCGAGGCGGTGACCGCCAGCGGGGATGGCCGCAGCTGCGGCTCCGCGGGGAACGACCTCGGCTGCAGCAGCACCAGCGGCGGCGGGAGCTGGCCGGTCCGGAACGCCCGGGCCAGCAGCTCGACCGCGGGGCCCGTCGTCCGCGGCAGCACCACCGTGGCCGCCAGCTCGCCGCGGTTCACCATCTCCTGCCCCTGGCCCGGCGCTCCGTCGCATCCCGTCACCGGGATCCGTGCCGCTTCGGGGCGGCCCAGCTCGGCCGCGACCGCCACCAGCGCCTGCAGCGCCCCCCTCGCCAGCTCGTCGTTCTGACACCCGACCAGGTCGACGCGGCGGCTCGCGCGCAGGGCGACCCGCAGCCAGCCCGCCACCGCCTCGCGCGCCTCCGCGAGGGTCCATCCCGCCTCCAGTTCGAGGAGGCGGATGTCGGTCCCCGCCAGCGCCTCGAGGACGCCCTCGGTGCGGCGCCGCGCCGTCGTCGAGCGGGCGCGGCCCTGCACGTAGAGGACCCGCCCGCCGGAGGGAAGCAGGCGGCGGAACTGCCGGCCCTGGATGCGGCCGGTCTCGACCTCGTCCGGGCAGACCGTCGCCACCACGCGCCCGGGCTCCTCGGCACGGATGGCCTCGAGGTCGTCCTCCAGCGTGTTGAGCAGCAGCACGTGCGCGCCGGCATGCGCCGCGCGGCGGATGAAGCGGTCCAGCCCGCGGTCGTGGACGCACATCACCAGGATGCCGTCGGGCCGGTGCACGCCGTCGAGGCATGCCTGCAGCATCGTGAGCTGGGAGGCGACGTCGAACCCCGAGAAGCGGGTGACGAGCCCGAGCCCCGCCGCCTGGGCCGCCTGCTCGGCGTCCGTCCGCAGGAGCTGCTGGAACGCGTTCGCCGCGTCCACGAGAAACAGCGCCAGCCGGCGCTCGGCCATGGCCGCCCCCCCTCCTCTGAGCGGGGAGTCGGAGCAATCTCGGTGCCCGCATCGCCAGACGGAATGAGCGCATTCTGCGACGCTCGCGACCGCTCGGAAGTCACGCAATGTCATTGCGTGGCCGATCTCCAGACGGAGAGCGCAACCGGCTCAGGCGCGAGCGCGCCCGCCACGGTAGAGGAAGAGGCAGACTCCGAGGGCGACGAGAAGCGCTGCGGCGTCCCCGGCGAGACCGCCGAGGCGCGGCTCGATCGCCTTCGGGGCGAGGCCGGCCCACACCAGGAAGGCGACGAGCACGCCCGCGAGCCCTTCGCCGGCCACCAGGCCCGAGGCGGCGAGAACGCCGGGGTCGCGCTCGCCCTCGCCCCGGCGACCGCTCCCGCGCCCGGCCAGCGCGCGCACGCAGCCGCCCACGTAGAGCGGCGCCATCGTCGACAGCGGCAGGTACACGCCGATGGCGAAGGCGAGGCCGGAGACGCCGCACAGCATGGCCCCGATCGAGAGCCCAGCGCCCGTGAGCACCAGGCCCCAGGGCAGGGCGCCCGCGAGCACCCCCTCGATGATCGTCTTCATCAGCGTGGCCTGGGGCGCGGGGATCTCCCTCGAGCCGAACTGGTAGGTGGCGCCCAGGAGCATCACGGTGGCCGCCACCGCCCAGCAGGCGACAGCGGCGCCGATCAGCTGCCCTAGCTGCTGGCGCGCCGGCGTCGCGCCCACCAGCCAGCCGGTCTTGAGGTCCTGCGAGATGTCGCCGGCCTTGCTGGCGGCGATGGCGACGATGGTGCCGACGGTGAGCACGGCGGCGCGGGCCCCCGGGTCCACCCAGCCCGCGGCGGCGAAGACCGACGCCGTGCCGAGGAGGGTGACGAGAGCGATGCCCGAGGTCGGCTGGGAGGAGACGCCGACGATGCCGACGATGCGCGCGGCCACCGTCACGAAGAGAACGCCGAACAGGCCGACACCGGCGGCCAGCACCGCTCTCTGGCCCGGTCCCATGCCGCCGCCGAAGACGCCCGGCAGCAGGCCGGCGGCGAGCACCACCGCCGCGACGCCTCCGAAGACGAAGCCGGCCGGCAGGTCGCGATCGGTGCGCTCGGCCAGGCCGCCGCCATCGCTGCCCGACCGCCTCAGCCCCCGCGCCACCGCCAGGAAGGCCTCCACCATGGTGGGCAGACCGCGCAGCACGGTGAGCACGCCGGCCGCGGCCACCGCGCCCGCGCCGACATAGCGCACGTAGCGCTCCCAGATGTCGTCGGCGCTCATCTGGGAGACGAGCCTCTCCGTCTCCGGCGGCAACGGCGTCGGCAGGTTGCCGCCCAGCCAGGCGATGAGCGGGGTCAGGGTGACGGCCGAGATGAGCGCGCCGGCCACGCAGACGGCCGACTGGCGGTAGCCGAGGATGTAGCCGACGCCCAGCAGCGCGGGCGCGATCTCCAGCGCCAGCTCGGCCCGCGGCAGCAGCGGCAGCGGGGCGGTGAGTATCGCCGGGAACAGGAAGGCGAGGGCGAGCACCAGCTTCACCGCGGCGCCCACGGCCATGCCGCGGAAGATCCAGGCGCTGCCGCTCGCACCGCCGCTGGTCGCCCGCAGCACCTCGGCGCAGGCGGTGCCCTCGGGGTAGGGCAGCTCCCGGTCCGCCTCCACGATCAACAGCCGCCGCAGCGGGATCATCGCCGACAGGCCGAGCAGCCCGCCCAGGAAGGCGAGCGCCACCACCTGCAGGTACGGCGGCACCGCGCCCCACAGGAAGAGCGCAGGGACGGTGAAGATGGTGCCGGTGGCGAGGGCGGTGGAGGCCGAGGCGATGGTCTGCGACAGGTTCGCCTCGAGGATGGAGCCGTTCCTCCGCAGCAGCCGGAACGCCGCCACCGTCATCACCGCGGCCGGGATCGAGGCCGAGACCGTCATCCCCACCCGCAGGCCCAGGTAGGCGTTGGCCGCGCCGAAGACGACGCCGAGGACGACACCGGTGGCGATCGCCTTCGCGGTCATCTCGGTGGGTCCCGGTCCGGTCGTCGACATGCGGGCGGGATCATCGCCTCCGCGCGGTCGCAGCGCAATCGGCGTCGGTCGGCGGAGAGCGCCGGGCCACCCGATGCGCTAATCTCTGGACGCCATGAGCCGATCCCAGGCCAGCGAGCCCGCCCGCCGTCGCTTCATCGCCTCGACCGCCGCGGCCGCCGCCGCCACCACGATCGTTCCCCGCCACGTCCTCGGGGGCTCGCGCTTGGTGGCACCCAGCGACAAGGTGAACGTCGCGGTCATCGGCGTCGGCGGGCAGGGCCTGGTCAACACCCGCGCCCTGCTGCACCAGGACGACTGCCAGGTGATCGCCCTCGCCGACGTCTGCGAGGAGTGGGACATGAGCCCCTACTACTACGGGGGCCTGGCCGGCCGCGGCCCGGCGCGGGCCGAGATCGAGCAGCACTACCGCGCGACGACACCCGGCTATCGCTGCGCCGCCTACGAGGACTTCCGGGTGATGCTGGAGAAGGAGAAGGCGATCGACGCCGTCCTGATCGCCACCCCCGACCACCTGCACGCGTACGTCTCCATCCTGGCGATGAAGGCGGGCAAGCACGTCTACTGCGAGAAGCCGCTCACCCACAATGTCGCGGAGGCACGGCTGGTGGCGAGAGTGGCGAAGGAGACCGGCGTCGCCACGCAGATGGGCAACTTCGGCCGCTCCAGCGAGGGCCACCGCCTGACCGCGGAGTGGATCTGGGACGGCGCCATCGGCCAGGTGCGCGAGGTCCACGCCTGGGCGGACGCCGGGGACTTCGCCAGCGGCCACGGCCGCCCGCAGGGAACGCCGCAGCCGCCTGGCCTCAACTGGGACCTGTGGCTGGGCCCGCGGGAGTACCGCCCGTACCACCCGGCCTACGCGCCGTTCAACTGGCGCGGGTGGTGGGCGTTCGGCGGCGGCGGCCTCCCCGACACGGCCCCGCACCACCTGGACCCCGCTTTCAACGCGCTCGAGCTGGACGCGCCGGAGACGATCGAGGCCACCGGGCCCGGCCTCGACGACGAGGTGTGCTCCACCGGTGTCCTCGCCACCTGGCACTTCCCCGCCCGCGGCCGGTTCGGCCCGCTCGTCGCCTACTGGTACGACGGCGGCCTCCAGCCGCCGACGCCGGCGGGGCTCGACCCCGACGATCCGAAGCAGCGGCTGGGCGAAGAGGGCAACGGGATCCTCTTCATCGGCGAGAAGGGCATGATCACCTGCGCCGGCTGGTCGGGGATGCCCCGGCTGCTACCGCTCGCGCTCCACCGCTCGTACCGGCGCCCGCCCAAGACCCTGCCGCGGGTCGAGGGCGGCCACCACGCGGACTGGCTGCGGGCCTGCCGGGGCGGGAAGCCCGCCTGCAGCAACTTCGACTACGCCTCCCGCCTCACCGAGCTCGTGCTGCTCGGCGACGTCGCGCTCCGCGCTCGGAAGCAGATCAAGTGGGACCGCACCGGCATGAGGGTGACGAACTCGCCCCAGGCCAACCAGTTCCTGCGCGAGCCGTACCGCGCGGGCTGGGAGCTGCCTTGACGTCGCTTGGCGACAGACCATAGCATTCGCGGTCTTCCTCCGGATGGAGCCGAAAGAGATGCGCGAGACGAGATGCGGAACCCTCGTGGCACTGAGCTGTGGCGCGGTCATCCTGGTCGCCGCGGCCGCGGGCTGCAGGGACAGGAGCGCCAGGGTGGGCGACCTGACGGCCCTTGCCGACGAGTGGGGGACCGACAAGGGCACGCGCGGACACCACTACACCGAGGTGTACGACCGCTTCTTCTCTCCCATCCGGCAGGACGCCAGGAAGGTCCTCGAGATCGGAGTCCTCAAGGGTGCTTCACTGCGCATGTGGCGAGACTACTTCCCGCATGCGATGGTCTACGGGATCGACATCGAGGACACCTCGTCCGTCAACTCCGACAGGATCAGGACGTACGTCGCCGACCAGGCCAACAGGAAGCAGCTGCAGGCGTTCCTCGACGCCGCGGGAAGCGACTTCGACCTGATACTCGACGACGGCGGCCACACGATGGAGCAGCAGCAGGTGAGCTTCGGATACCTCTTCCGGCACGTGAAGCCGGGCGGCTACTACGTCATCGAGGACGTGCACACGTCGCTCTATGCCCTCTACCACGACGAGTTCGGCGCGACGCCGGGCGGCGAGGGCACGACGCTCGCCATGATCGATCACTTCGTACGAACCGGGACCATCGAGAGCAGCCACATGACGCCCGAGGAGAAGGACAGCTTCAAGGGCAACATCGTCTACGCCAACCTGCTCCGGCAGGAGAACGGCCACTCCATCGCGTGCATCTTCAGGAAGAAGGGCCCCCAGGACGAGCGCGGGAAACGCCCGGCGCACGCCTCCACCCAGCCGTAGCCACCGAGGCCGCGCCCACCACTCCCGCGCGCAGGTCGACGACGGCGAGTCCCGAGCTCATGAGCGGCGCGGCGATCACTTCAGGCGTTCCCGGCTCCAGCACGACCGTGTTGACGCCGACGGCCCGCATGCGGCGCACGAAGGCGGGCACGTCGTCGTCGAGCAGTCGCTGAAGCTCGCTGATGTATTCGAACTGGCGCAGGGAGACACGCGACACGTAGCCGCTCACGATCGGCCGCCGGTGGAACACCTGCAGGAACATGGAAAGACCGTCGCCGAGGCTGAGGGGAACGTCGACGACGGCGCCGGGCGCGATCCGCGCGAGCGCTGCCGGCGGCACGAACGTCGCAGGCTCGTGGCCGGACGACCAGCCTTCGGCGGCCCACCAGCCTGTGACGATGAGAACGGCCACCTGACCCCAGGCCCTTCCCCACCGCCTGGCGAGTGAGCCGGCCAGCGTGGTGAGCCCGAGCGCCGCCAGACAGACCAGCGGCCAGATGCCGACGATCGCCAGGCGTTGCGGGTCCCGGGCCATCTGGAAGGGCGGGACGCGCATGAGCGTCGCATACGGAAGAGGAAAGCCGGTCTGGGTGCCGAACACCTTCAGCGACGGTCCCAGGCTGAGGATCAGGAAGACGCTGGCGACCGCCAGCAGGATCGTCCGGCGCCCACGGGCCGCCACCAGAGCGACGGCGCCCAACAGGATGGTCGGCCCGCCGAGGAAGGGCGCGCGCCCGCGGCTCACGCGGGCGTGCAGCGCCGCAGCGAACCCGCCGCGATAGAGCGGGGTGAGCGACGGGTCGGGAACGACGAAGCCCGCCAGGTTGGCGCCCCCGGCGAAGATCTGCCGCGCCTTCGGCGGACGAGCGTCCGCCGCCGACCACGCCCACAGGAACGGAAGGGCGGCCAGGGCACCCGCGGCGATGGCGAGGGCGGCGCCCTTGATGCCGACCGCGGCGGCGCAACGAGAGCGGCGCAACGAGAGAGGACGGCGCGGGTGCCGGACGAGGTGGTGGCGGCGAGAGCCACGACCAGCACGGCGGCGGCGATGAACACGGCGAAGTACTCGGAGAAGTAGACCCCGGCCCCCACCAGCAGGGCGAGAACCGCCAGACGGACGGTCGACGGCCTGCGCACGAAGGCGACCACGCCCAGCGTCACGGCCGGCAGCAGGAAGCAGGCGGCAGAGAGTGTCTGATTGGCGACGATCAGCCGCCAGCAGGCGGCGAAGGCCCAACCCACGCCGCCGGCGACGGCCGCCGGCGCGCTGGCGCCCATGGCGCACAGCGCCCGGTACGCGAGCAGCATGCCGAGCGCGAAACAGACCACGATCGCCAGCCGGTGCGCGTAGAGCGGATAGTCGGATCGGCCGCCGAGCACGGCCCGCATCAGGATGCCGAGCGGCGCGAAGCCCGGTCCCAGCGTGTGCACCGCGAGATTGGCACCGAGCGGATGGTAGAGGAGGCGCGTGTGGTACGGGCTCTCCCCGCGGAGCGCCGACTCCGTGGTGGCCCACAGGTTCCAGGTGAGCAGACCGTAGTCGGAGGCCAGGTCCTCGGCACGCACGGCGCCCAGCGGCAGGACTTCGTTGTTCAACAGAAGCAGCGTCGACAGCAGGCACAGAGCGGGCAGCCCCAGCCACTGCCACGCGCGTCGCGCCGCGGGTGAAGGCGCGCTCCTCGGGGCGGCGGCATTTGCCAAGGAGCCGCAAGTATATCTCCTGCCCTCCGCTGGGGCGTGGCTTCAGGCCAGCCGATGCCTCGGCGGAACCGGCGCCGGCTCGCTCGGCGCGTTCCTGCCTGCTACGCGTGAGTCGCCGAGGTCGCGTTCGTCGGCTGCACGGCCCCGCAGGAGGCGCGGACCACCAGCCGGGTGGGCAGCACGCGGCTCGGTGGTTCCGGCTCGAGGCCGTCCATCACTGCGAACAGCAGCTCGGTGGCGGCGCTGCCCAGCTCGTGGATGGGCTGGCTGACCGCGGTGATCGCGGGCGAGAAGTGGTCGAAGAAGGGGTGGTCGTCGAAGCTGACCAGGGCCAGGTCGGAGGGGATCTCACGGCCGAGCTCCGCGGCGACCCGCAGCGCGGGCATCACCAGATCGCCCGCCGCCACGAAGAGCGCCAGCGGCTGGCTCGAGCTGCACAGCAGCTTCCGCAGCTGCTCCGCGGCCTGGTCCCCAGCCGCTTCCGTGTGGTACGCGCAGTGCTGGACGCAGGGTTCCAGCCCCGCCTCCGTCATCACCGCCGTGAACCCGTCCACCCGCTCCTTGACCGCAGGGAAGTCGTGCGGCCCGGCCAGCATCGCGATCCGGCGGTGGCCGAGGTCGACCAGGTGCCGGGTCATGGCCGCGGCGCCGCCCGCGTTGTCGACGTCGACCCAGTAAGGGGTGAGCATCGCCCCCTTGCCCACCGCCACGAAAGGGAACTCCTTGAGCAGCAGCTCGCCGAGCTGCCTGGCGCCGAGCTGCTCGGCGCCCACGATCAGCCCGTCCACCCGCCGGCCCCGCAGGATCGACCGGTACGCGGAGTCGACGTCCTCCTCGGAGCGGGCGGTGGAGAGCAGCACGTTGCGGTTGCGCGCGGCGGCCTGGTCGGTGATGGAGGTCAGCAGGATGGGCCAGTAGGCGCTCGCCATCGAGTAGCTGCCGGTGTGCGGGATGACCATGCCGATGTTGTAGGTCGGCCGGCCGGCCAGGCTCTGCGCCGAGGCGTCCGGGTGGAAGTTCAGGTCGCGGATGAGCTTGCGGATCCGCCTGCGCGTCTCGGGGCCGACTCCCGGGGCGTCGTTGAGCACCTTCGACACGGTGCCGGTCGAGACCTGCGCCATGGCGGCGATGCTCCTGATGGTGACGTGGCTGGCGCGCTTGCCGGCGCGGTCGTTGTGGGCACCCACGCTGCTCTCCTCCCTCGCGTACGCCGCGGATCTTACCTTCACCTGCGCCGGCGCGAGCCCGCCTGTCTTTTTGGACGACAATGCGGGTGACGGCGCAA
>Ga0335069_10015782_pt1 | contig 10559 bp, 4 predicted proteins | sample Lox_Sample_11_FD_206714 | JGI IMG/M metagenome (GOLD analysis project Ga0335069, IMG submission 206714) | Soil microbial communities from Loxahatchee National Wildlife Refuge, Florida, United States - Lox_Sample_1.1 | ecosystem: Environmental > Terrestrial > Soil > Wetlands | place: USA: Florida...
AACAGCATCCATGGAAGTGCGTACGAGTTTTACCGCCCGACGAACACCGTGGCGAATGATTGGTTGAACAAACAGGCCGAACTGCAGAATGGCCTGCCGAATATACCCGGAAAATACTTGCGCAATACGTTTGGCGGATCGTTGGGCGGTCCCATCAAGAAGGACAAGCTGTTTTATTTCGCCAGTTACGAAGCAGATAAGATCGCACAGAACCTGCAGGTCGTAAATGAAGTGCCCTTGGGTACGGCCGCAAACCCGGGCTTGCGACAGGGATACTTGAAATATGCAGACGTGAACGGCGGGACTACTACACTCACGCCGTCGGTGATCGGGCAGATGGATCCGCATTGTTCTGGAGAGGGGACTTGCCCCCAAGGCCCGGGCGTAGACCCGGCTGTCCTCGCATATTTCGCGACCCTGCCGGAAGCAAACGGAACTCTGGCCGGGGATGGCTACAACTTTGGTTCGTATACATTCTCATCGCCTGCGCCTCAATCGAATGTCACCAACATCGTGAAGCTCGACTACAACACCACTGCCAAGCAGAGAATTTTCGTGCGAGGCAATCTCGAAAGTGACAATCTCACCGGAGCCGTTACCTATCCCGGCGCGGGTCCCAGCAATAAGCTTTACAACAACAATAAGGGCATCGCCGCCGGCCACACGTGGATGCTGACCAATAACCTGGTGAACAATCTACGTTATGGGTATATCCGCGAAGGATTCGCAAATCGTGGCGAATTGAACGGGGATTACGTCAACTTCGCGAATATCAATTCTCTCGTCGCAACCACCCCGTCCCTGGTGGTCAACATTCCCCTGCACAATATTGTGGACGATGTAAGTTGGACCAAGAAGAACCACACCATCCAGGGCGGATTCAATTATCGGTTGTTGCACAATAATTTTCAGACCAACGCGACGGCATTCAACCACGCGCAAGTGCAGTACTACAGTCTGGGTCAGGGATCCATCGCAAATACGGGTCAGGATCTGGATGCATCGGCGTTCCCGCAATTGGGAATCCCCGGAATCGATGCAGGATTCGACACAGCTTACAGCAATGCAATTGCCGCGGTGGCCGGGATCATACCCGTGGCCACCGAGTACTTCAATTACACGGCCTTGGCCAACAATCTCTCGCCTATCGGCCATGGATCGCCGCTCGTGCGCAGCTATAAATCCAATGAGCTCGAACTTTATCTGCAGGATAGTTGGAAAGCGACTCGCAGCCTGACGGTCACGTATGGCCTGCGCTATACCTATCTGCAGACGCCATATGAAGTGAACGGGCAGGAAGTGGCGCCCACGATTGGCTTGGACGAGTGGTTTCATAATCGCGCTAGCGGAATGGCGCAGGGAATTACAAATCAACCCGAGATCAGCTTCGCCGGCGCTGGCCATGCGAATCATGCGCCTGGAATGTGGGCCGCTGACAAGAAGGATTTCGCGCCGAGATTCGCAATCGCTTATTCGCCTTCTCACATGCCGGGATTCCTTGGGTCGCTGTTTGGCGAGGGGATGACGTCGATTCGCGCCGGCTTCGGCATCTACTACGATCATTTCGGACAGGGCATTATCAATACCTTCGATGCGAATGGGGCGTATGGTTTGTCATCCCAGGTGAACAGTCCGATCGACCTCACGACCGATCAGGCGCCACGGTTTGCCTCGGTGGGTTCAGTGCCCACGCAGATCATCCCGGCGGTGCCGCCCTCTACATCATTTCCGGTGACGCCCGGGAATATCGAGTCCTTGTCCTGGGGTGTCAATAACCGCGTGAAAACACCTTACGCGCAGGTAATGGACTTCTCCGTTCAGCGGCAAATTGCTAATTCGTGGACGGTCGAGGCGGCATACGTGGGACGGCTCGGCAAGCGCTTGCTGCAGAACCTGGACCTCGCGACTCCGCTGGATCTCGTGGATTCGAAGAGCGGAATGGATTATTTCAAGGCGGCGCAAATGATGTCAGCGGCGGCATGGGCTGGACGTCCTGTATCGTCGCTCCAGACCATCCCCTATTGGGAGAACATGTTCCCGAACTTAATCGGGAATGGCATGACAGCGACACAGAACATTTACCAGAATCTCTGGGGCGCCAGCATTGTCGGAAACGAGACCTACCCGCTGTACAGCCTTGACACGGGATCTTTCTATACGTACTTCCCATCCTTCACGCCCGGACCCCTGAACCGCTACTTCGATCCGCAGTATGCGTCCCTGTACGCCTGGGCTTCGGTGGGTACGAGCAGTTACCATTCGATGCAGCTTTCGCTCCGACATTCGATGACGCATGGATTGCAATTCCAGATGAACTATGTCTTCGGGAAGTCCATTGATCTCGGGTCGGACTCGGAGCGCTCCGATTACAACAAGAATCAGACCTTCAGCAGTATCGTGAATGCGTGGAACATCAAAGGGAATCGCGGAGTTTCCGATTTCGACGCGAAGCACGCCATTACAGGAAACTTTAATTACATCTTGCCTTTCGGCAGAGGAGCGACATTCCTCTCCACCTCGAACGGTATCCTGAACGCGATTGTCGGTGGATGGGATCTGGCAGGACTGATCCACTGGACAAGCGGTCTGCCGTTTTCAGGCGTTGACGGTATGGGCTGGGGCACGGATTGGGCAACACAGAGTTTTGCCTCGGTGACTGGGAAAGTAGCATCCGGCGGCCACCGCGTGGTTAACGATAACCCGAATGCATTTTCGGACCCGGCGGCGGCGTATGCGGCGAGCAGCACTCCTCCGTTTGCCGGAATCTCAGGACAGAGAAACGTATTCCGCGGAGATGGTTTCTTTTCTATTGACGGCAGTATCACCAAGGAGTTTCGCATCATTGAGGGGCACACGTTGAAATTTCAATGGGATGTCTTCAATACCACCAATTCCGTGCGCTTTGATCCCCATAGCGTGCAGAACAATCCCTTTGCGGGCGCACAATCATTCGGTGTATACAGCAAACAACTCGTCGAAGCGAGGCGTATGCAATTGGGATTGCGGTACAGCTTCTGAAGACGCTCTCGCCACGGGCCACGGAGGACACAGGATTTGATATTCGCGAAGGCAGTTGCGTTCAGTGCCTTGTATTTCTCATCTGCCTTATGGGCGCAGTTGCCGCAGCCGGATGGTGGAGCCATCGAACGGGGAGTCCTGCCGGCACGCTGGATGTCCCAGCAACCGAAGTGCATGGAGATTCCCGAGTGGCAGGTGCATGAGTACAACCCGAATCTCTACATCCTCAGACAATCGCCCTGCACCGATTTCGAGAAGCCGTTTATTTACCTTCTCTTCGGCAGAGATAAGGCCTTGCTGCTGGACACGGGTTCGCGAAATGGAAACCTTGTCCCGACCCTTCGGCTGACAGTCAAGAATTGGCTGGCACGCAACGGGCGCTCCAGTATCCCGTTGATCGTGGTGCATTCTCATCCGCACGACGATCACACAGCGGGAGATGCCGACGTCCAGGCGATGCACGATCCTCAGATTCCGGTTGAGTTTGTTCCGGCGGAATTGGAAGCGACGAAGCGGTTCTGGGGCATCGCGCATTGGCCCACCGACATCGGGCACATTGATCTCGGGGCACGAGTCATCGATTTGATCCCGATTCCTGGGCACAGCGATGTCAGTGTCGCTTTGTACGACCGAAACACTGCCATTCTGCTGCCGGGAGATAGTTTGTATCCCGGGCGGTTGTATGTACATGATTTCGCCGCTTTTCAAGCTAGTACGGAGCGCATGATCCGATTCACGGCAGATAAGCCCGTAACCCACATCCTGGGCAATCACATCGAGCAGTCGAGTACTCCATTTCTCGACTATCCCGTCGGAACCATGTATCAGCCCAACGAACACGAGTTGGCTTTGTCTCGCGGATCGTTGCTCGAACTCGAAGAAGCGTGTGTCTCGATGCACGGGACCGCGCGGCGTCTGGCATTGAGGGATTTCACCGTTTGGCCGGTCGGCGCGGAGTTTATGCCGCCGGAGGCTCAAAAGCAATTTGAGCAGCGCCAGAAGGAAGAGAAGGCTAGAATGTGGGATCATTCGGGGCAGTGATCGGAAGCTGAATGGGTATTAAACAGAATTTCCGCAACATCGTGCTGTTCGTGCTGGTGAACGCCCTTTGGGGCACTTCGTTTGCCGCGGAGAAACCGCCGAGGACTGTTTACGATTACTCCCTGGTAGATCTGACCGGAAAGGAAGTTTCCCTGTCAGCCTACAAGGGCAAGGTTCTGGTCATCGTCAATCTCGCGAGCCAGTCCATCTTTCACGAGCAGAATGCGATGCTGGAAGAACTCCAGAAAACCTATGCAGGACAGGGTCTGATCGTGCTGGGAGTTCCGTCGAATGACTTTGGCGCGCAGGAACCCGGGACGGATGCAGATATTGAAAAGGTCTATGGCAAAGATCTGCATTTGACGTTTCCTGTCTTTGCACGCGTGTCGGTTCGTGGGAAGGATCAGGCTCCGCTCTATTACTTTCTCGCTGGCGATAAAAAAGCCCCCACCGGCGGAGACGTGCACTGGAGTTACACGAAATTCGTTGTGGATCGGACCGGCAAGGTGGTCGCGCGATTCGAGCCGCACATTCTGCCGACTGCGCCGGAAGTACGCGTCACGATCGAAGATGTGCTCGCTGGGAAGTTCAAGCCCCCGGCTCCCAAGGAAGAGGAACCGAAGAATTCAGCCGCAGAACAAAACATGGCCCGTTGAGGCCTGCATACGTCTACGGTTGATGCGGATCAATTCTCCAGACCTTCCCATGGGCCAGATCAGTTAGCCACACGGTGCCGTGTCCCACGCGAATGCTGTCTCCGCCAGCTCCAGTCCACTGCTGGACCACGGAATTACGCTCCGGATCTATGCGGGTAATCGGAATCTGGAAGACTGTCGCCCACACCGATCCCTCGCCGAATGCGATTTCTCCTCCCGTGCCGGGAATGCCTGCCTGAATGGTAGCAATCACCTGGTTCGATTTCGTATCAACTCGCGAGATTGTGCCGTCGCCCTGGTTCAGGGTCCAGACCGATCCCGCTCCAACGGTAAGAAAGCGGGGCTGCGGGCCCACCGCGATTTTTGTTACAGCTTTGTTCGATGCCGGATCAACGCGGGTTAGGACACTATGCTCAGTCGAAGTGATCCATACCGCGCCGTCGGCAAACGCTGGGACGAATGAGCCGGAGGGAATCGCGATTTCGGCGATGACTTGATTGTTTTGCGGGTCAATGCGGGCAAGTACGCCTTTCTTGTCAGTGGCCATCCATACACTGCCTGCTCCAACAGTGATTCCACCTTCTGAATCAGCTGGACCGACAGGCAGTTCCGCTAGGACTTTGCCGTTCGATGGATCCACGCGAACCAAAGTGTGCGATCCACAACTCGGGATCCATATACTGCCGAATCCTGCGGCGAGGCCGGAGCACGGCTCTTTCACGTTCACAATGATGGTGGGACGGTTGGTCTTCGCATCGAGTCGAATCACGTGATTCACGTTGGAACTGGTAACCCACACGGAGTCATCGGTTACCACCATCCAATCAGGATGTCCTTCTACGTCGAAGGTAGCGAGTGGGTGCAGCTCCGTCATGGAGCGACGAACTCCCGGAATCGTGACCCCTGGACGTGGAGGATTGGCGGGCGCGGACTGGGCGTACAAAGCAACCGCCAGGGACAAAGCCGTAAAGGTCGCGGGCAGGACTCGAATTCGCATCCAGATTGATAACACATCCGTTGGACTCTCAGGTTCATCATCTTCATCCATCGTTCTGATCCGTTGCAGAAACGAAACAGCATTTGTTTCTTTAATCAGAAAAATGCAGTAAAATGCGTTGCATTCCCCCTCTGCTGTAAGTCAGTATGGGTCCATTCTGTTGCCCGCTTTTCAGTCTGTGAGCGGGATTGCGTGATGTGGGACGCCGGTCCTGAAACCCCGAACTGACATGATGAAATCTATTCGTCTGATTGCCGGAACGCTGTGGCTGGGGTGCGTTTTAGTCCCGATGCCGGGTGGAGTGGCCCGAGCAGCCGATGAGAGTGTGCTCAGTGAAGGGCAGAAATTTTACATGGAGAAGATTCGTCCCATCCTGAGCCAGAAATGCTACAAGTGCCACACCGATCAGCCGAACAGCCGTTTCCGCGTCGACTCGCGCGAGGCGATCCTGCGCGGCGGAAAGCGTGGACCCGCGATTGTTCCCGGAGACCCTGACAACAGTCTGCTGATTCAGGCGGTGCGCCAAACTGGCGAGCTGAAGATGCCCAAGGACAGCAAACTCAACGACCAGGAAATCGCAGACTTGGTGGCCTGGGTCAAGATGGGTTCGCCGTGGGATCCTCTCGATCATGCTCAGCCGGTCATTCCCGCTATTAGCGCCGCAGCCGCCGCATCCTCGATAGGAGAAGACTTCTTCGAGACGAAGGTCCGCCCCATCTTCGCGAACATCTGTTCCAATTGCCATGGCGATACCGCTACCTCGGGGTTACGCGTACTCTCGCGCGAGGCGTTGTTGCAGGGAGGGCATCGGGGCCCCGCCATTGTTCCTAACGATCCTGACAAGAGCCTGCTGATTCAAGCCGTGAGGCAGACCGGCGACCTCAAGATGCCGAAGGGTGGCAAGCTTCCGCCCGAAGATGTGCAGAACCTGGCGGAGTGGGTTCGGATGGGCGCTCCGTGGCCGCAATCCAGACCCGTGATTGCTGCGGGAACTCCATTCAAGATAGCCCCCGAGCAGCGAGCCTTCTGGTCATTCCAGCCGATCAGAATGCCTCCTACGCCTCCATTAAAAAACACAAAATGGGCGAAGACTGAGATTGACAAATTTGTATTGGCGAAGCTGGAAGCGCAAGGACTCTTCCCCTCTCCGGAAGTGGACCGCCGTACACTGATCCGGCGCGCAACATTCGATCTGACGGGACTGCCGCCGACTCCGGAGGAAATCGAGGCATTCGAGAAAGACAAGTCTCCGAACGCATTTGCGAAAGTCGTCGATCGGCTGCTGGCTTCGCCGCGTTATGGCGAGCGCTGGGGCCGCCATTGGCTGGATGTTGCCCGCTACGCTGAAGATGATGTGCGCGGCCTCGATCCCAAAGGCCGTGGGTACATGCCGTTTAGCGGCGCTTATGTCTACCGCGACTGGGTGATCAAGGCCTTCAATGACGATCTTCCATACGACAAGTTCGTGCTCTACCAGCTTGCGGGAGACTTGACCGGAGAAAAAGACCGGAACGCAGCACTTCCGGGCACTGCATTCCTTGGCGGCGGCCCCTGGCTTTGGGATCAAGCCGAGCCGGTGCAGGGAAGGGCGGACGAGCGGAACGAGCGCATTGATGCGGTTTCGCGGGGGCTCCTCGGTCTGACGGTAGCGTGCGCGCGCTGCCACAATCACAAGTACGACCCGATTTCGCAGAAGGACTATTACGCGCTGGCCGGCGTGTTCGCCAGTTCCACGTACAAAGAGTATCCGCTGGTGTCGGATGCGCAAGTGGCGGCATGGAAAGAGAAAGAGCAGAAATACCTTGAGCTCAACGAGGAACTGGACGAGTTCACCAACTCAGAGCGGGATCAGCTAGCAGATATTCTCGCCCACCAGACCTCGCAGTACATGGTCGCAGCCTGGCGCGTGACCGGGAAACCGAAGCTGACCATCACCGAAGCGTCCGAGCAGGATCATGTCGACCCTGAGATGCTCGAGCGTTGGGTGAAGTTTCTGGCACAGCCGCCCAAGTTCTATCCGTACCTCAGGGACTGGCAGGCCATGATCGCTGCCGGTGGGAAAGAAGAGGACGAGGCCAAGGCCTTGGCCGATGCCTTCCAGGACCTCGTACTGCGCGTGGAGACGGCACAGCGCGCAATCAAAGAGCAGAACGAAGTCATCAAGGCCAAGAATGATGTGAAGAAGCGGTCACGGCGGGACGCTCTGCCGAACGAGTTCGAAACCGATGACCAGTTCTGTCCAGGGTGCAGCCTCGAATTGAAGACATTGCCGACCGAGCAGGCAAGCCTGTGGGTGGATCTTTTCATGATGTCGCTCAACTCCGACGAAGAGAAGCCGATGCCCGGCCTGTTCGTGTTTTACGAATGGGGACTGAAGCGGCGACTGAATGCGGAATGGCGCGACTACATCACGAGCATGGAGAAAGAGCTTGAGACACTCAAAAAGTCTCTCGAGCCGCGATATCCGTTCGTCCATGGGCTCAGCGACAAGCCGAAGCCGGTCAATATTGCGCTTAATTTGCGTGGAAACCCGCATAACCTGGGAGAAGAAGTTCCACGCCGCTTTCTGGCCGTCCTGAGCCCGGAACAGTCTCTGCCGTTTATGGAAGGTAGTGGGCGTTCGCAACTGGCGAATGACATCATCGAAAGTCCAATTTCCAGCCGCGTGTTCGTGAATCGCGTCTGGAAATGGCATTTCGGAACCGGCATCGTCAATACGCCGGATAATTTCGGAGTTGCCGGGGAGAGGCCGACCAATCCCGAATTGCTAGAGTATCTGGCTGCGCGGTTTCGCGCCAACGGATTCTCGCTGAAAAAACTGCAACGCGAGATCATGCTATCTGCCGTGTACCAGACCACCGCGGACGAATCCAAGGAGGCGCATGAGAAGGACGGCAATAATCGCCTCTACTCGCATTTCAACCGGCAGCGCCTGGACGCGGAATCCATTCGCGACTCGATCTTGTTCGTTGCCGGTGATCTGGATCTGAAGGAACTTGGCGGACCATCCCAGGATTTCGGGCCGGAGAATACCCGGCGGACGGTGTACTGCAAGGTGAGCCGCTTCCGATTAAATAACTTTTTGCAGGTCTTCGATTTCCCCAATCCGAGTTTCACCGCAGAACAGCGATTCTCTACCAATGTCCCGGTACAACGCCTGTACTTCATGAATAATGATTTCGTGTACGACCAGGCGGAGAAACTGGCCGAGCGCATCTTTCCGAAGGGAAGCGATGAAGCTCGAATCTCCGAGGCATATCGGCTGCTGTATGGAAGGAGTCCGACGAAACAAGAGCTCGAAATCGGACTGCAGTTCCTCCGGAGCACGCCAGAAAAACCTGGAAACACTGTAAATGGCGAGCCGATCACTGCCTGGAAAGAGTATGCGCGTGTGTTGCTGAGTTCAAACGAGTTCGAATTCGTCGATTAAGCTTTTGCCGGAAACGGCGCTTAGCCGAGGAGGATCCATGATTCACTTGCCGACTTCAAGACCGGTTACGCGACGCGAAGCACTCTGCAAGATGGGCGCAGGGTTTGGCATGTTGAGCCTGGCCACGCTGATCTCAGACACCTTTGCGCGAGCGGCGGAGAGCACAACTCCAAGTCCGTGGATGATTCAGGATCCGAAGTTCAAGCCGAAAGCCAAGCACGTCATATTTCTGTTCATGAATGGTGGGCTGTCGCAGGTTGACAGTTTCGACCCGAAGCCGATGCTGGAGAAATATCACGGCCAGCCGATGCCGGGAGAGACGCCGCAGCATGAGCGCAAGACTGGCGGCCTGATGAAATCGCCATTCACCTTCAAGAAGTATGGCAAGAGCGGGATCGAAGTCAGCGAATTATTTCCTTACATCGGCGAGTGCATTGACGACATCTGCGTGGTGCGGTCGGTCTACACCGACATTCCGAACCACGAGCCTGCGCTGATCATGATGAATACCGGGGCGAACGTTGCCGGGCGGCCCTCGATGGGTTCGTGGATCACTTACGGACTCGGAACCGAGAACAAGAATCTTCCCAGCTTTGTCGTGCTATGCCCGGAGGTGCCGACGACGGTCGGTCCGCCGCTCTGGAACTCGGCGTTTTTGCCCCCCATGTATCAAGGCACATATGTGACCGATGACGCGCGCTCGAAAGATTTCGACCCGCAGAAGCTGATTCCAAACATCCACAATGAGACCTTCGACCTGAATCAGCAGAAGAAGGAGATGGATCTGATTACCCAGCTGGACCGCATGAGCATGACTTCGACCAGGACGCACGATCCGCAACTGGAAGCGACCATTTCGGCTCTCGAGACCGCGTACCGCATGCAGACGGAAGCACCGGATGTCTTTGATGTCAGGAAAGAGACCGATGCGGTGCAAAAGTTATACGGCGAAGGGAGCACCGCACGCGGATGCCTGACGGCCGCGCGGCTGGTCGAGCGCGGCGTCCGGATGGTCCAGGTTTATTACGCGAAGGGCGACCCTTGGGATCATCACTTCGACATTCAGTTGCATCGCAAAACAGCGCATGATTCGGACCAGCCATTTGCCGCGTTGGTCAAAGATCTGAAGTCGCGCGGATTATTCGACGAGACGCTGATCGTTTGTGGTTCAGAATTCGGTCGCACTCCGGTGGTCGAGATGGGCAGTGGCTTCATGGGTGGTCAGACGCATAATGGCCGCGATCACAATCCGCACGGATTCACGATGTGGCTGGCAGGCGGCGGAATCAGAGGAGGCATGACCTTCGGCGCGACCGATGACTTTGGCTGGAAGGCGATCGAGAAGCCCGTCCATGTTCACGACATCCACGCCACAATTTTGTACCTGTTGGGAATCGATCACACCAAGCTCACGTAC
>Ga0335069_10015783_pt1 | contig 10559 bp, 12 predicted proteins | sample Lox_Sample_11_FD_206714 | JGI IMG/M metagenome (GOLD analysis project Ga0335069, IMG submission 206714) | Soil microbial communities from Loxahatchee National Wildlife Refuge, Florida, United States - Lox_Sample_1.1 | ecosystem: Environmental > Terrestrial > Soil > Wetlands | place: USA...
TGTAAGCGAGCCGGATCAGGGCTAGAGCGTAGCCCGACTCGCTATCTATTTTCGGTCTAGCTCCAAGAAAGCCCGCTGAGCCTTCGCAACCAAAATGCTGTATTGCGCATAAAGAGCCTCAATGACAGGATCGTACCACTGCTGAACCTTCTGGTAATTACGTCGTAAGCGCGTCTCAGGAGTTTCTGGCTCTAGAGCGATCGACAAAGGACGACCATCTACTAGTTCAATAGCCAGAGCAAGATAGGCAGTCTGGAGAGCATCGGCAAGACCGATCGAGTTTTCATAGTCCTGAACGAACAAGGATACTGCCAGACGTTCGCCTCTGGTTAGTGTTCGAAGAGTGAACGTGTGTCCAAAGAGTTCGCAATCGTGTGTGAGCTTGCCGAGGAAGAGAAGCCCTTCTAGCTCTACGCTGATGCGATCATCGAATTCTTCCGCCTTCTCGGCATTGACGAGGACTGCACCCGTATCAGGGTCATTGGCAAGAGTGATGCCGAATCCAAGATTCGCATCACCTTCTGGGATGATGTTTGACATATCCCTCCTTACTTCGGAAGGTTGATGGTATGTTGTGAGCTACTAGCTACTGCTAGTTCGACTGAGAATCAAAGACGCGCTTCATGTACGTGTACTGAATGGTCATTGACTTGATGACTTCCATCGTTCCGATCTGAATGGTCTCGTCGTTACGAATGTCAGTAATCATGCAGTTGTGGTACTGCTCAGCGTAGTGCCGAACTTTGGGGCCACCACGAACGCCAGCATTTGGCGGATAGACGATCTTGGAAGCCGTGATACCCTTACCAATCGCAGATAGCCGTAGGAAGATGTCGGCAAGGTCGTTGTAGATTGCCTTAGCACCGATTTGGTTGACCGACTTGCTGTTGTCGGTAATCCGCATGATGTCGTCCCACACTGCTGAGTTGTAAAGCTCGAACAACTGAACCTGGAGAGTACCAGGGCCAACGGCTGGCGGAACAAGGATCTGCATCGGGTGAGCCTGATCAAGCGGCTGAATCGCTGAAGGTGCGGCCACTGGCTGTGGTGATTGGTGACCCACCGACTGAGCAAATCCGATGACACTGCCCAACCAATGGAAGGCCGTAAAGCCTTGACCACCTTGACGGAAAGTCTTCGGTGTGTTCGAGATGTTATTCGGATTGTTGCTAGGTAATGCCATAGGTTAGATCCCCTGAACGTTTGAGACTGAAGTCTGGTCGAAGGTAACGCCGCTTGACTGGTTGATCGAGAAGGAGATCGAAATACGGTTGAGCGGATATGCTGGGAGATACGAGAATCTCACCGTAAGAGCACTTGGATCATTCGGATCTGCGCTTACCTGGATGGAGTCGTAAGAGACGATCGCTCCTTCGCTGATGAGAAGTTCAAGCTCGGCTGTGATAATTAGTTGAACAGTGAAGTTCGCCTGAGAATCGAGCACGATCTGGCCAATGACCTGATCCTCAAGCGCCTGACGGATGTTCTCCATCATGTAGTGCTTGCTGCGTACAACGCTGAGTGAGCGACTGGAGACCGAGACCTGAGAGGTCGTGATTGCGTCCCGCACCTGGATCTTGCCTCGCTTGGCTTCGATTACCAACAGACCTGCTGCGCCGTCTTGATCCTTCTGAGCTTCTGTACGTGCGACGTTTACGCCGATCAAGGCGTTGACTTGCTTGCGTGTAAGCGGCGTCTGTACGGGATAACGTGCGAGCATACCCGCGACTGCTGCGGCTACGTACTGACCACCGATGTTGTACGCAAGTCCAGTAATCGGGTTGCTGATCTGGAATGTTCCAGGAGTGATGAGTACCATGTTCTCGGAAAATGCCGCATTAGCCCCAAGGCTATTGCCGTGCGTCTGTAGGATGGTCGGCGTGGCGAGAACTCCATTCGTTGCGTCTTCACCACAGAAGCTGATGATCAATTGGTTCTGATTCTGTGCCATGTAAGAGCAGAAGTTCTGTACCGCACCCAGGATCTGAAGGCTAAGAGTATCAGTCGGAGTCTGAGATAGACCACCTGCCGAGATGATCGGAACAACGACGTTGATGTCCTCTACGTTGTAGAGATTCGCTAGCGTGTTCTCCCAGTCTTCAATGCTGCCGCTTGGATTCGTGTTCGGGCTTCCCAATGTGAAGAGAGCCTGAAGTACGAGCGAATTCGCGCCATTGGCGAATGCCATTGAGGCAGCGAAGCTGAGTGCATTGAGGATGTTACCCGAGGAATCCCACGCAGGGCCGTACTTTGATTCTACGTCGTACTGCGAATAGCAGCGTGTTGGGAGCCAGTAGTCAGCAGGTGTTGCCTGATACGTGATGCGAACGGCAAGCGAATCCGCCGAACCACCGATCGTGGTAGTACCAGCCGAGCGCTGAATCGTTAGAGAGATACCCGAGCCAGCGATGATGTAGTCTCCGTCAGTTGTGGTACCCTTGGTGTAAACAACCGCCTGTGCTGCTGTTTCAGAAACCCCTGGAGCCGTCTTGACAAAGATGTTCTTGGAGTTGCTTGGCAACGAAACGGTCGTGAGGTTGTTTAGCTGTACCGCAACATCCGTGTATGCGGTGCTGCCAACGGTGTAGTCGAGCCATACTGTCTGGAACTTCTGCAAAACAGTAGCGGTGTTTCTCCAAACGATCGAGGTGTTGGGGGCATTGACATTGGCCAATGTGTAGTCACCGCTTGGTGCTAGACCAGCGCTTTGGACTACTACCGATCCGGTCTGTGTGCCTGACGATACATCAGCAGGCCCACTTGCTGTTATGCCGTTGAGGGTGACGAGATCGGTCTTTCCATCCGACTGAGCGGGAGATGCATTGTTCTCGAAGTAGACCGTAACTACCTCGCCGTTGTCGATCGTGGTCTGCATCGAGCGGTGAATACTCGTGACACCCGTAGTGCCAAGTTGGGAGGTATCGACCGTGTAGTCGGAATTCACGCCTGCGATGAAGGGAGTGCTGGTTAGGTCAGATGCGTCTTGAACAACAATCGTGTTGGGCTCGATGTTCAGCTTCGCAAGCTGAACGGGGGTGTTGTCACTGAGGACAAAGACCTCGCTCGATGCTTGATACCCCTGAGCGGGGCCAACAATGCAGATCGAGGTCGGATCAAGCAGTAGAGGCGCGTAGGAGGGCGAAACAAGCTCGCTGACCGTCACACCAGGCTTTGTGTACGCTAGTGTCATCGTAGTTTAGTGAAGCGTTCAAGACTGTTTAGAAGGTGCTCAGCCAGTCCCAGACACTACAGCCTTCCCGACCACCTTTCCATCATCGTAGTAGGAGAACGGATTCGACCAGTTTCTGGTTAAATCGAGTACAATTGGTACATCAAACGGACTGGAATTGTAGGGGACGACTTGGATACTAGTAACGAACTGTGGAATGTCATTCGGATCGACATTGTAATAACCGCCGTGAATCTCTGTTGATAGGCTCGTCTGATAGACCAAGAGATCTTCGGGATTCCAAGGCGCGGGACTGGCGGTATTGCCTGCTGATGTGATCTCATCGGTGTTCACCGCAATCTGATTGAACCAGAGTTGTACCGGGCCGTTGGGATCTCCGTAAAGGGTGTTGAAGAACGGAGCGAATGCTGCATCAAGACGGCCAAAGCGCAGTAGTTCAGTCAGAGCATCTGCTAATAGGTCTCGATCAAGCGGGGTTAAAGCCAAGATCTCAAAGTCCATCTGTCCTTCGAAACGAGAGTGGTACCACTTGTGAAGATGGCCAAGTTCATCATTGAACCATTCTTCATGACCTACGCCAGCGTTCGAGACAGAGCTATTCTGGTACTCGACAACAATCGTGGGGTAGTCGATCTGCTTGAGTGGATACTGGTTACTGATCCGCTGGTTAACCAACTGGGGGTCTCGATCATAGGCGCTGCCGAAGGCCGAGCGCAGTGCTGGGATCATCGTGTCAATGACAAAGCGACGATGGCTGGCGATTAGAAGTTGTGTTGTGCGCTCACTCATTCGTTGATTAACTGGTCGAGAATGCTAGTCACGAAAGCTTTTCCCTGAATGACGGCCGCTTCCGCCGTTTCATCTACCACGATTTGCTCAGTCTTTGCCATTAGGCGTTTGTCACGCATGATCTCCATGACCAACATGTCAGGGAGCCTGAGCTTCACTCCGTAAGCGCTCGGGCCTTTGAGTTCGCTTTGAAGGGGATACCATGATTTGGGATTGGGGTGTCTTACGCTGAGGTACGGCAAGACTTCTTGTTGCATGCGATGATTGGCTCGCAAAACCGCCAGCTTCTTAACCTCAGGAGCACCCTGGCGAATCGTTACCCAGCGACGAAACAGCGCCATTAATACCAGCTTGCATCAACGGGTACTGTTTCGAGAATGGTGTTAGATGGCACCTTGTTCATTTCGAACGTCTGAGCGACAAGGAGTGGCTGTCCCAGAGATCCTGGCTTGGTGCGCCTGCCGAATCCTCGAATAGTGACCTGCTGAACCTTCTTCAACTGAAACCGATCTAGCTCTCCTTCGATCGTGAAGCCATCTTTGGCAAGAGTGACATTGATACAGAGATCGTTGTCACCAACAGTGGGTGTCCAGGGAGCAAAACCCTGAGAATCATACTGCTGAGTCATCACGCCCTGATCGGTGATGCGGAAGACATCTACGGCCACATCAGGCTCTACCAGCCAAGTTAGGTAGGGAACACCAAATCCGCCGTAGCGTGGTGCCTGAATGGCTCCTGCGGGCGGGGAGGAGGTCTGTACGACAGTACCCTGAGTGGTGATCCACAAGAGTGGATCTGCTTCATTTAGTTCAACGGATGCAAAGCCCATCCCGTAACAAACTGGGCAGTCACCACGAACGTGATCGTAGGAGTCGCTATAGCATGCTGGGCACTTTTGTGCAACACCTGAGTTCAGGTCTTCGATCGAATACATGTGTCGTACAATGACGGGTTGACCCATACGTCGGCAAAGATCCATGTTCTCTCGACGTAGACGCTTGATCTCCTGTGGGATATTTGGAGGCCCGACTTTTTTGTAGGTAGTCGTGCGAGGCATTTAATAACCCCCGAAGCGACCCATATTTCTTGATCGCAGAGGGCCACCAAGATAACGTCCAGCTTTGTTGCCGATAAGCATCGCAGACGAACTGAGGTCGTACTGCTGGAGCTTCCAACGATTGAGATTATGCTGCCAAGCCGGAAGCTCTACGTCGTACTGAGCCTTCCAGGCTTGCTGGTAGCGCTTGCGATCCATGAATGCAACCGGTGAAGAAACGATGTCGGGTTGCTCGGTGTAGGCCCGCATGAGATGACGGATTGAGGCTACAAGCAGACCTTGGGCAAACAATGCCTCGCCATCGCCACCGTATGGGAATGAGTCTGCACTGTACGTAGTGAAAGGCATCTGGTTATTGATGTCGAGCAAGACCTGAGGGATGAGCGCACGGAGCTTGGTTTGATCGAATACAGCCATCGTCATGTCTCGAAGCCATGGCCCGCCTTGCTCAGAGTCAAAGCAGTCTTCTAGATACGTCCAGCAAAGCCTGACCGCATCATCCGAAGGAGCAAGACCGGTGTACTCAAAGGGATCGTCAACCTCGAACGAGCACAGGCGCGAAGCAATCTTGGTTGTCGCGTTCTCTGTGTAGGTAAATGTGGCGACTGCCTTGTACTGGCCTGGCGCTCCAGTCACACTCCCAGGAACAGTGTAGGTTCCCGTGCCGTCACCAGTGATGTCTCCAGGCTCACCATCGATTGAGGGGCTTTCGGGAGTGTCAGTCGGTGCCAGTACTGTAAAGGCTACGCCAGTGATATCGCTCTGAGGAACGAGAAGATCATCCTCGGTGTAGACATACGAGGTTAGAGTAGCTGTGTCACCAATCATGACGGTCGGCTGGCGGTCATACCCAAAAGACATTAGATTACCCCACTTGGTTCTACGATATAGGTCTTGGGACGAGATTCGGCGTAGAAGCTGTTGTCGTCGTTCTTACCAACCCATATTCGGCGGTACGAACCAGAAGGAATGGCATCGATTTCGAATGTGTATTCCCCGATTCCCAACCGGGTGATCTCATCCGTGTATACCACACTACCCCAGTGAAGCTCAACGATGTCGGGATCGACTGGGTTCTTGGCCTTGTTGATAAACTTGACGTTCATTGTCACGGTGGACATGAAGGGGACGTATTCGCGTTGCTCAATCATTTCTGGTTACCTCATCAGTTACATAAGCGGTATCGGTCTGGAGATAGTCGTGGACGCGGGCTTCTCCTTCGCCAGTACTTCGTAGGCGGAACGTGAGACTGGTGATGAAATTCAGAATGGAGTTCAGAATTCGAATGCTGCTAAAGTCTGTTGCGAAATCTAGTATCGCATCAAAGGATGTGTTGATTTGTTTACTTATCGCACCAATTGGTGAAAGGATTGCTGTAAAACTGCTGGGACTAATCAGTCGGGTAAATGCGGTACTCAATCCCAAATTGCCATCAGGCAGAGAAGTAGAAGTAGCCTTGGTGAGATCTCCCGATGGTGCGAAAACAACGTTGAAGAAAACGTTTCTGTTAGAAGAAAGCCCCTCCATCAAACCCTTGGGAATAAACCGCCCAGCAAGGGAAGTCATGATCGACTTTTGTTGCATGACCCCGAGTGGAGTTAATGTGCCGGTTAGATTGTGCGAGGTGCGCTGGGACATGCTTCCGCTCGGTGTAAGAGAACCACCGTCGATGTTGACCGCAGGCCCAGCTAGATAGAGATGACTACTGCCGTCTGTCTGAAGAAGGTAACTGCCGTCAGTTAGAAGAAGCCTATCAACACTAGTCGTCATCTACGTCTCGGACAACACCCTGAGATCCAGCCAAAGCAAGTTGTGCTGCTATGTTATTCGCCCAAGCAATCATGTGCTCGATGGCAGTACCATCAGCATTTCCGACAAAGGAAAAGTGCTTGGGTTGTCCGTCTTGATCTACGAGTTGCGCTGGCGCATGATACTCATTCACAAGTCCGAGTTGAACAACGATTTGTGAAATGTGAAGTTCGGGTGCTGGCACTGGATTAGTAGGTGCGGTCTCATCATTTGCGCCGTTTGAGGTTGGCTCGGTTGGTTCCATTAGTTGGGTCATATCATCATCCTTATGCGGTAAATCCAAAGCCTCCTGATCCTGCTGAGAGGAGTGCGAGGATTGAGTTGATTGCGGTACGAGCTTGCGTGTCTACAGTCGAGCCACCACTAGGTGCAGTGATAGCTGCTGCCTGACCCCTAACGGCGGCTCCGAACCAAGACATCTTTGAGTTGGAAGCGCCAAACTTCGTTCCTAGGATTGTACCAATGCTGAAGTTCTTACCATCAGACAGTGCCATCCCACAGGTGACCGTAAAGCCCGTTCCGTGCATAGCGGCGGCGGCGCTGTCATCCCCGAAGACAATACCATTGGTTGCATTGATCCCGAGCATTTGGTACTTATTCGAGGAACCTTGCCATTTCCCGAATATCGCGGTGTTGGGGCTGGCAGTGCCGTTGTCGATCGTGACTCCGCCGGTGACGACGCCCTGAAACTGCATCGTCGTGGTACTGTCACCAAAGATGAGGTTGTCGTTGCCGTCGATGTTGGCGAGATTGAGTACATCGCCAACAGAATCGCGAATTCCGATTCCGCCTCCACCATTACCGGATAGGCGATTCGGGAGCGTAATGATTGTGGAGGCCCAGTTAGTGTGAGACAACATGTCGATTGCAACGCCGCCCGACGAGACGGGCTTCTCCATGTGGATGAAGTACTGCGCATAGCGCATGAAGTGCCCGTAGTACCAGCCGTTCGCGTTGTTACCCATGCGCGTGAAACCAGTGGCCTGTGTGGTTCCACGAGAACCACCGATGAAGTTCCACTTGGCCGCACCATCGTCAGCCGACGTAACCACTGCACCGTACTGGATGACCGAACCTTCAACACCAACAAGCCCACCATCTGAATGGCAAGAAACGATATCGCCACTGTTGATCGCCAAGTGAGACGAGCAGCCTGTTAGGGTGTTGCCCGAGATGCCCGTGTATGTGAAGAGTGTTCCATTTAGGTAAGCAGGGGCAGGATTTGCACAATCTCCAACACCAGGAGTCGGGAATCCCGCCGTAGTCAATACGTAGATTGTCCCGCTGTTGGAGCCATCGTAGACTAGGTTTCCTGAACCCGAGAGAGTAAGAGCACCGCTGCCAGTCTTGGAGAAGGTGAGTGTTGCTCCGGTCTTCTTAGTTGTGATCGTGACAGCATGGGACGATACCGCGCTACAAGTCACATCGGTGTTGATGTTGAGTAACGTTTCACCACCTTGTGTCGTAAATGCCAGAGCAGGAGAGAGACCAGAAAATGATGCTCCGCTTTTGCTAGAGTACGTATAGGTAAGACCGCCCAAATAGAAGCTTCCGACATTCGGGAAGTTAGTGGTGCTTCCTACATCCAGGATGGTGCTACCAGCGGTGTTTACGCCGGATACCGTTGTCGAAGCAGGCGAACCATAGAGTGTTCCCGCTCCAGCCCCCAGGTTGATCGCAGCTTGAAGATTAGCGAGATCGTGATCAATGGTTCCATCGCACAAGACTTGATTGAAAGCATTGGTGAAATGATTGGAGTCTACGAAGGTGTACGTGACGGAGCCGATTGTCACTGTATCGCCATTAGCGGCCCCTGTCCCTGAGGTGGTAATAGTTCCGTGAGCAACAGCAATCGACGTATTTTGTACATGCCTTGCTTCAAACGTACCACCACCAGCCCAACCATCTTGTACTGAGACATCGATGTATGCTTGTGCGTGAATAGCGTCGGCCTGAACACCATGGCTACCATCCCATTGACCCACCTTGTTTAAGACTTGTACAAGAAGCGGCGCTTTCTCATCGATCTTTGATCCGGACGGCGTGTAGTAATTGACCGCCATCTGAATGACGGTCATATAGTCGCTGTTGTCAGTAGTGAATCCAGAAGCTCTTACCGAAGCAAGTGCGGCGTTTCCTGGCGCAGTCTGAAAACTGGTCTGGTTTCCCACTTGCAACATTTGTAGATAGACTGGTTCACCGCCCGCTGTTGAGAATGTCAAGAGCGAACCAAGTGCGAATGACGTACTCGTCTTGGATGAATACGTATAGGAGCTACCGCCTACATTGATGGTTCCCGATGCAGGGAAGTTGGCCGTGCTTGCTACATTGAGCGTGGTGCTTCCTGCGAGGTTTACGCCAGATGCCGTTGTAGAAATTCCCACCCCAACGACCTGAGCAACGCCAGTGAGACCTTGGGAGTTCATGGAGACGTACCCGGTCGGAGCAGCAAATGTGCTCAAAGGGTTGGTCAAAACTGCCGCGTTTAGCTCAGACCACTCTATGTTGTAGTCATTTGGGGCCGAAAAGGGTGATCGGACAAAGTAGAATGTGTCCGAAGCCTGGATCGGCGCACCGTCACTAAGTGCGTGGATGGTCTTGTCAGGCAATTGTCATGCCTCCGATTTGGGTATTAACTACCCGATTGGAGAGTCAGCGAGTACGTGAACTGAACTGAATCACTCGGGCCGACATTGATTGGCAAGAATGTCTTGTGATCAGCCATCAGTGGCCAGATGTCAAAACGAGTGTTGGTAGACGGAACCGACCCCGCGCCACCATTGTTGTTGATCGTCCAGTATGAAATGCCATCATTGGATGGCTGAGCAATCGTCAGTGCTCCATTGAGTACGTTCGATTCGATGAAAGCACCGTAGTATGACGCACCAGTCTGGTTTGGCGTACCCGAAGAAGTTCCACAGATGGCAACATATCCGGCATAAGCGTTTGCTGCGGCAGTAATCGAGCCAGGCGTAATCGTGGTGCCTGAGTAGTTAACCGTCGAGGTGTTGTACTGCGATCCCGACACATTGGCATTGAACAATCCCCACTCAGTTACCGCGTAGCTACCCGAATAGGCAACCGTTCCAACCCACTGAATGGCAACGTTATTTGTTCCGTTGACTACAGAAAGCGCTGGTGTGATTGCCGATGACGCGGAGTTGATAGGCGTCTGAAGTCCATAGTCATAAGCTTGTTCGGTCGTTGTGCCCGTGCCCGTGTACATATACTTCAACGATGAGAGAATCGGAGCACCCTTGTTCACGGATGTGCCAAGCAAGTCCTTGGCGAGCGCAAGAACGAAGGCTTCAGTAAGCTTGCCAGAACCGAAGTCGAACTCCTTGATTGGCTTTCCATCTCGGATGAGCACGGCGCTCAAATTGGTGCTTACAGCCAATGAACCAAAGTGCTCGGCAGATCCACCAGGATCTCTAACGATGGCATAGCGCTTTGTGCGTGCAATAACGGCGGGAGTCTTGGGAATCTTCATCATCACTTATCTCGTGGTTGGAGGCGCTTTTACAGGTCACGTGGGTTCGGTCTTAGGCTTCGCCTGGCAGTCAAGCTAGGAACTCGCATTGGAACCTCTGGCCCCGGTTGCGCCGTCAGACCTCGATCATCTGTTACCATATGCGGAGGAGGCGTTTAAGGCTCGCCTCTAAAACGCATCCGTCCCCGTTCTTAGGTAATATACCTTCCTCTGAAAACGAACCG
>Ga0335069_10015784_pt1 | contig 10558 bp, 10 predicted proteins | sample Lox_Sample_11_FD_206714 | JGI IMG/M metagenome (GOLD analysis project Ga0335069, IMG submission 206714) | Soil microbial communities from Loxahatchee National Wildlife Refuge, Florida, United States - Lox_Sample_1.1 | ecosystem: Environmental > Terrestrial > Soil > Wetlands | place: USA...
CAGCCGTCCCGGCGCCGCGGCGCCCCGCCAATGCGCCGGAGCCCGACGCGATCGCCGTGACCGGCCGGACCGGCGAGGGCGGCTTCTCGATCCTGGAGGTCGCGATCTCCCCGGCCTCTGCGACGGCGCCGCCGCCTTATCTCGTGCCGGGCGCGGACTTGCGCACGATCTCGGCGCCGCGCCTTCTCGGCTCCTCGGAGCGAGCGAAACTCTCCGCCGACGGCGAGCAGACCGTCCTCGACTGCGCGCCCGGCGCCGAGCAAGCGGGCTTCGCTCTCGGCGCGGTCAGGGTGCCGCCCATCCCCGGCATGAGCCTGCGCCTCGTGCATTCGGCCGAGCACAATTTCCGTCTGGCGGTGATGCGGGCGGGAGGCAGCGAGGAGCCGCGCCTCCTCACGAAGCTCAAGACCGCCGAGACCACGACCGAGGCGCAGGTGCCGCTGCCCGCGGAGCTCCCCTCGGACACGCCGCTCGAATTCGAGATGCTCTGTCCCGCCGAGGGTGGCCATCTCGCGCTCGGCGCCTTCGTGCTCGAGGCGAAGACCGCCGTGCCGCCCTATCGCGCGGCCTGGGCGCGCGACGCCGCGCTCTGGATGAAGGACCCCGCGACGCTCTTCACGCGCGCGCAGCACTGGGGCATCACGAGGCTCTACGCCGACGTGCCCGTGGGCGAGCACGGGCTTGCCGATCCGCAGGCGCTCGCGGGCTTCATCGCTGCCGCGGGCGAGCGCGGCATCGCGGTCTGGGCGATGCTGATCGACGACGGCGACGGCGCCAGGCTCGCGCGCGCGGCCGCGGCGCTCTCGGACTACAACGCGGGCATGCCGCGCGAGGCGCAGATCAAAGGCGTCCTCGTGGAGCGCGCGCCCGACCGGCTCTGGATCTACGTCCCCGATCCCGGCGCGGAGGCGCAGCGGCTGCTCGATCGGCTCGAGCGCCTCAAGCCTCTCCTGGACATGCCGCTCGCGGCGGCGGTGCCGAGCTGGTTCCCGACGGACGTGAGCGTCGCCGACCGGATGGCGACGGTGCTGGACGGGCTGACGGTGATCTCGAACCGCACCGAGCCCTCCGAGATCCGCCGCAGCGTCGCGCGCTTCCTCGGCTGGGGCGCGCGGCACGGACGGCGCGTCGACGTCGCGCTCGAGGCGATGCCGATCGCCGACGCCGAGCGCCGAAGCTTCCGCCGCGACGCCGCGGGCGAGGCTTGGCTGGTGCCGCTCGGCAGCAGCGAGGCGCTCATACTCCTCAAGGAGGCACGGGAAGGACTGCCCGGCCGCGCCTTCCGCGGGGGCGAGGTCGCCCCGGTACTCGCCGCGAGCCGCAGCTTCGCGGGCGACCACGCGGCGCTCCGCGAGGGTTTGGGCTCGCTCGGACGCACGCTCGGGGCATGGCCCTCTTTCGGGGGCTTCGCCTTCCATGGGCTGTTGCGAGGCCCTCCCTGAGCGCATGCGTTCACCCGCAGAACGTGTACCGATGGGTAATATCCACTAAATGGTGCTTGACTTTGAAACCTGCGGCGGCCTCTCATGGCCACGCAATCGACGTTTTGGCCAGAGCTTGGCTGCGTCGCCCGCGTGCGGGCCTCCGCTTCAAGTCACTCCAAATCCAGGTTGTTCGGGACCGGGCGATTGTGCGTCCGGCCTCGACCTCGTTTCGCTACCCAAGGAGATCGCTAAATGGCTATCGGCACCGTAAAGTGGTTCAACCCCGTCAAGGGCTTCGGATTCATCCAGCCCGCCGACGGCGGTCGTGACGTCTTCGTGCACATCAGCGCCGTCGAGCGCGCTGGGCTCGGCACCCTCACTGAGGGTCAGCGCGTCAGCTACGAGATCACGATCGAGCGCGGCAAGCAGGCCGCGACGAACCTCAAGGCTGCCTAAGCACTGGTCTGCTGGAGGGGCGCGGGGCTCGCGAGAGTCCCGCGCCCTTTCTTTTGCGCTACCGGCGCGCGGCTCAGCCCTTCTTGCCGGCGCCCGCCTGATGCTCGGCCTCGGCCATGGCGACGAGAATCTCGGCGCCACGATTGGCCGCGGGGAGGCCGCGGAACAAAAACACCAGATTGATCACCGCCTGCAGCTCCTCGAAGGAGGCGCCGGCGCGGCGCGCCGCCGTCGCGTGGATGCGCGCGGCGTCGCTCAAATCCATCAGCAAGGCCGCGAAGAGGATGAGCTGCGCCGTCTTCACGTCGAAGCATTTCGGATACATCGCATGGGCGCGGATCTCCTCCTGCATGTCCAGGATCTTCGGGTCGATCGCGCCCGTCACCGCGAAGCGCGACTGGATCCGCGGCGGCACGTAGCCCAGGAGGTCGCGGTAGATCTTGCTGCGCTCCTCGATGCTGTGCTTGGGGTCGCGGTACTCCCCGACGACGCTGCGGATGGCCTGATGGTCGAACGGTGCGGTGCTCATGACGTGGTGCCTCTTGCGGGAATGTTGGGAGCTGCGGGTGAGCGCGCGCTAGCGAACGGGATTGCGCCCCTCGCGTCAAGGGCGCGCCGGGAGCCGCGCGCGTGAGCGAAAGCACCGGCATCCTCAGCGGCGAACGCCGCATCGAATGGGCGGAATTCGACCGCCGCATCCGCAAGGCCGCCGGCGGTCTCGCCGCGCTCGGCATCGGCGAGGGCGACACGGTGGCGGTGATGATGCGGAACGACTTGCCGTTCCTCGAAGCCTGCCACGCCGCCATGCATCGCGGCGCCTACGCGGTGCCGGTCAATTGGCACTTCCGCGCGCGCGAGCTCGCCTATGTGCTCGAGGATTGCCGGGCGCGCGTGCTGGTGATCCACGCGGACCTCGCGCGCGAGGTCGGCGATGCTCTCCCCCCGGGGATGACCGTCATCGCCGTCGCGACCCCGCCGGAGGTTCGCCGCGCCTACGGCATCGCCGCGGCAGCGGCAGCGGCAGCGATACCGGCGGGCGCGCTCGAGTGGGAGAGCTGGCTCGAGGCGCAAGTACCCGCGACCGAGCCCCCGGCGCCGCCGCGCGAGAGCATGATCTACACCTCCGGCACCACCGGCGTTCCCAAGGGCGTGCGCCGGCAGCGTCCGACGCCGGAGCAGGCCGCTGCGATCGACCGCATGCGAAGACGAGTCTACGGCATCGCGCCGGGGATGCGCGCGCTGGTGCCGGGCCCGCTCTATCACAGCGCGCCCAACGCCTACGGCCTTCGCGCCTCGCGCATGGGCGGGCTCGTCGTGCTGATGCCGCGCTTCGATGCCGAGGAGTTCCTGGCGCTGGTCGAGAGGCACCGCATCTCCCACGCCTTCATGGTGCCGACGATGTTCGTCCGGCTCCTCAACCTGCCGCCGGAGGTGCGGCGGCGCTACGACGTGTCGTCGCTCCAATTCATCGTGCACGCGGCCGCCCCCTGCCCCGTCCCCGTCAAGCGCGCGATCATCGAGTGGTGGGGGCCGGTGCTGGTGGAGTTCTACGGCGGCACCGAGAGCGGCGCGCTCACGGTGTGCGACAGCGCGGAATGGCTCGCGCACCCCGGCACCGTCGGCCGCGTCGTCGAGGGCGGGACGATGAAGGTCCTCGCCGAGGACGGCAGCGAGGTCCCCGCAGGCGAGCCCGGCGAGCTATTCATGCGCCTCTCCTACTACCCCGATTTCACCTATCAGAGCCTGCCGGAGGAGCGGCGGCGCATCGAGCGCGACGGTCTCATCACGCTCGGCGACGTCGGCTATTTCGACGCCGACGGCTACCTTTATCTCTGCGACCGCAGGCGCGACATGATCGTCTCCGGCGGCGTCAACATCTACCCCGCGGAGATCGAGTCGGCGATTCTCGCGCTGCCGGGCGTGGCGGATTGTGCGGTCTTCGGCATTCCCGATGCGGAATACGGCGAGCAGGTCATGGCTGCGATCGTTCCCGCGCCCGGCGCACGCCTCTCGCCGGAGGAGCTGCGCCATCGTCTCCACGAGCGGATCGCCGGCTACAAGGTGCCGCGGCGCATAGAGCTCCGCGAGAGCCTGCCCCGCGAGGATTCCGGCAAAATTCTGAAGCGCGCCCTCCGCGAGCCCTATTGGCGGGGTACGGGCCGGTCGATCTGATCTAGAGAACCGAAATCGAAGAAGCCTGAACCGCCGAGGCGCGGCTTCACCGCGAGAACTGACTCGGTGCCCTAGGCGCCGTACTTCCCGACGATCGCGACCGAGCACACGTTCTGGTGCGGGAAGCCGCCCAAATTGTGGGTGAGGCCGAGGCTCGGGCCGTCCTGGCGCTGGCGCTCGCCCGCGCGACCCAGGAGCTGCAGGTAGATCTCGTAGATCATGCGCAGGCCCGAGGCGCCGATGGGGTGGCCGAAGCATTTGAGGCCGCCGTCGATCTGGCAGGGGATCGGCCCGCCGGCGTCGTAGAAGCCGTCGAGGACGTCGTTGATCGCGCCGCCCACGGGCGAGACGTGGAGATCCTCCATGGTCACGAGCTCGGTGACGGAGAAGCAATCGTGCACCTCGATGAGGTCGAGCTCCTCGCGCGGCTTCTCGATCCCCGCCTCGTGATAGGCGCGCTTGGAGGCGATCCGGGTCGTGGCGAAATAGCTTCCGTCCCAGGAATTGTGCTGCGCCTCGGTGCCGTTGGAGACCGCGAGCTGCAGCGCCTTCACCGTGACGAGGTCGCGCTTGCCCAAGCTCCGCGCGATCTCCGGCGTCGTCACGATCGCGCAGGCGGAGCCGTCGCTCACGCCGCAGCAGTCGTAGAGGCCGAGCGGCTCCGCCACCATCGGCGCTCCGATCACGGTCTCCTCCGTGATCCTGTTGCGCAGATGCGCCTTGGGGTTCTTGGCGCCGTTGTCGTGGCTCTTGACTGAGATGTGCGCCATCGCGCGCTTCAGGTCCTCGGGGCTCTTGCCGTGCTTGGCGCGATAGGCCGAGGCGAGCTGGGCAAAGGAGCCGGGCGCGGAGATGTTCGCCCAATACATGGAATTGAGGACGCCGCGGTTCCGCTGCGGCAAGCCGCCATAGCCGGTGTCCTTGAGCTTCTCGCAGCCGAGCGCCAAGGCGATGTCGCAGGCGCCCGAAGCCACCGCATAGACCGCGCCGCGGAACGCCTCCGAGCCGCTCGCGCAGTAATTCTCGACGCGCGTCACGGGGATGTAGGGCAGGCGCAACGCCACCGCGAGCGGCACGCCGGACTTGCCGACGTGGACGTCCTCGATCGCGGTCGCGAGCCAGGCGGCCTCGATCCGGCTCTTCTCGATCCCGGCATCCGCGAGCGCCTCCTGGAAGGCCTCGAGCATGAGATCGTCGGCCTCGCGGTCCCAGCGCTCCCCGAACTTCGAGCAGCCCATGCCGAGGATCGCGACCTTGTCCCGGATTCCCGTCGCCATGATCAAGCCTCCTTGGCCGCCGGAGCGGCCTTCCAGAAGTAGCGCGCGAAGCCGCGCGCGGTGTCGAATTCCTTGATGCGGAACACCATGCGCATGGGCGTGCCGACATCGACCTTGGTGCCGGAGACGTCCGTGAAGTCGACCATCATCCGCCCGCCCTCGGCGAAAGTGACCATGCCGTAGAATTGCGGCGGGTCCGGCGAGTAGGTGAGCTGATCGGCCGTGTAGGACATGACGCGGCCCGCGAGGTCCGCGAAGGGCTGGTCCTCCTGGGTCCCGACCGCGTTGCAGTTGGGATTGACGCAGATGTTGGATTTCGGGAATTGCAGCGTCCCGCACTGCCGGCATTTGCCGCCGACGAGGCCCAGGAGCATGTCGCGCTTCCGGTAGAGGGTGCTGAGCGCGGTCTGCTTGTCGACCTCCGAGCGCAAGCCGCGCTCGATCGCAACGAGGTCGTTGAAGGCGAGATACCGGTTGTAGTTGGTCTCCTCCTTCCGCCGCGCGAGCGAGCCCGCGACGCCGCGGCGCGGCGCCATCGCGCGGAGGCCTTCGCCGGCCTCGAAGAGGATGGCGTCGCAGCCCTGCCCGAAGCCGGTGACGAGAATGCGCTCGCCGGGCTTCGCCGCCTCGAGCGCCGCGGCGAGCATCACGAGGGGATGGGCGACGCCGGTCTCGCCGCATTGGGCCTGGAGGTTGTCCCGCACGCTCGCCTCGGGGAATCCCGCCATCTTCGCGATCGTCTGCGCGACGCGCGGCATTGCCGCGGGCATGCCGAAATGCGCGATCCCCGCGGGATCGGCGCCGGTCTTCTGCAGCAGCGCCGCGAGCGCACGCGGCACGATCTTGAGAAAACCCTCGTCGCGGATCCAGCGCTCTTCCCAGCCGTAGTCGAAATCGCGGCCGTGGCCGCGGTAATGGTCGACGAAATCGACGGTCTCGGAATGAGCGCCGAGGAATTTCGCCGCGAGCGGCCCGCCCCCGCCCACGAGCACTGCGGCCGCGCCGTCGCCGTAGGTCATCTCCTGCGGGCTCGCGGTCTTGGTGCGGCGCTTGTCCGCAGCGATCGCGAGGATCGGTCCGCCGCCGCCCTGCGCCGCCTGGAGCGCCGCGATGAGGGCCGAGGTGCCCGCGCGCTGCGAGGCCGCGACGTCGAGGACGGAGATTCCGCCGGCGAGACCGAGCGCCTGCGCGACGATGCCGCTGTTCTGCCGGTCGTCGAAGGGATAGCTGGTCGAGGCGAGATAGAGGCCCTTGAGCGCCGCCCGGTCGACGCCCGTGAGGCAATCGCGCGCGGCCTCGACGGCCATGGTGACGGCATCCTCGTCCCAATTCGCGATCGCGCGCTCGCCCTTCGCGAGCGATCTGAGCCCCGGGCTGAACCACCCATTCGCCTCGAGCACGGCCTTCCGCGCGAGGCGCAGCCGCGGAATGTAGGCGCCGAAACCCGCGATACCGATGTCCATGCGTGACGCGTTCCCGTGCGATGCCTCGGGAGAGAATGGAACGAAACGGAGACGAAAAGCAATTCGCGAGATGACTGCGGCGGCCGCTCTGCTCGCGGTCGCGACGATCGCGGGTCTCTCCACGCCGGGCACGGCCATGAACACCGAGTTCGGGAACGTCGCGGCGTCGCTTCAGAACGCGGGCTGAGCGTCCTCGAGCGGCAGGGCGGTTGCCGAGGCGGTAGGTACATTTGCGTATTGGCCAGGGCCGCAGGGCATGGAAAGTGATGCCGGATGGCAGACTCCGTAGAATCTCTCCAACGCCGCATTGCCCTCTATCGCAAGTACCTCTCGGAGGGCGTGGATGCGGACCTCGCCCGCACTTATCTCGCGGAAATCGCGAAGGCCGAGGCTCTGCTCGCCGAGCTCGCCGCGCGGAGCAAGTCCGCGCCGAAGCCCCGCGCTCCGCAATAGACCGCCGGACCGGAACCCCCCGCCTCTGCGCTGGCGCGGCGTGGCAATCGTCGCACATGGCCAAAGCGCGCGCTCGAACCATCTTTAGGAAAGTGAGGCCGTCTCGCTGGGGGTTCGCGATGCCGCGCCGTGATACTGGTCGTGCCGGGAATGCGGCCTGCTGCCGCACCGTCCTGAGATATTTGGCGGCGCTGGCTGTTCTCGCCTCTTGGTGCGGCCCGTCGCTTGCGCAGAACGCGGCGGCGATGAGCGCGGCCGAGCTCTCGAAAGAAGCGGACAATCCCGTGAGCCGCTGGATCACGCTGCCGCTGCGCTACGAGGCGGAGTTCGATTCCGGCCCCTACCGCGCGGTCAAGGACACCTTCAAGATCTCGCAGGCGATCGTTCCGTTCGTGCTCGACGAGGACTGGGCGGTCATCACGCGCACGAACTTTCCGCTGGAGGCGCAGCCGCCAAAGAAGGGCGGCGAGCACTGGGCCTTCGGGCTCGCCAATTCCTACACGACGTTCTTCCTCTCGCCCGAGCATGGCGAGGGCTTCTTCTGGGGCGTGGGCCCGGTGCTCTACTACCCCAGCGCCACGAGCCACGCGCTCGGCGTCAATCACTGGGGAACCGGACCGTCCGCCGCCGTGGTGCTCGAGTATCCGGGGGCGTGGGAGTTCGCCGCGGTCGTCAACAACATCTGGTCCCTGGGCGGCGGGCCCGGCAGCACCGACAGGACCAACAGCCTCCTCCTCAATCCGATGGCGAGCTATCACTTCGAAGAGGGCTGGTCGCTGTCGACGTCGCCGAACATTACCGCGAATTGGCTCGCGAAGCCCGGCGAGCAATGGACGGTCCCGATCGGAGGGGGAATCAGCAAGACCTTCAGGAACGGCGGCGGTGCGATCAAGCTCTCGCTCGCCGCCTATTACAACGCGATCCGCCCGCAAGCGTCGAGCGACACCTGGCTCGCGCAATTCACGCTGACCTTCGTCATTCCGAAATAGGGCTTCCCCTGCGGGAGGCTCCAGGCATCGCGGGATTTTTCGGCGCCGCCTACGGAATCTGCCCGATGGCGAGCGCAACCCTGCCGTGAAGAATAGGGATCAAGGCGCCGCCGCGGTCCGGCCGCGTGTCAGGCCGCCTGCCTGACGGCTCGAAAGGGCAAGGATGATACCGATTCCAATTCGCGTCTCCGCCGCGAAATCGACCCTAGCGGTGATCCTGCAGATCGCCGCCGTGCTGTTCGTGATCGGGATCGCCGCGCATGCCGCGCGCGCGCAGCAGGCGGGGCCTCAGCCGGCGCAAGCGGCCAGCAATGCGCAGGGGGAGGAAATCCTCCTCACGCCTTATCTTTGGACGCCCTGGATGACGACGAGCATCCACCCCTACCGCCCCGACCTGCACGGCCAGACCGACACGATCGATACCTATCAGCTCCTCAGCCATCTCACATGGGTTCCCTTCATGGGTACGGCGGAGTACCGCAACGGTCCCTTCGGCGTCTTCGTCGACTTCCTGCACGCGCCGCTCAAGGCGGGGGTGAACACGAGAGACCTCGCCTTCGGCGGAGCTACCTCCGGTTTCACGATGAATGAAGGCACGGCGCTCGTTCTATTGCGGCCGCTTGCCGATCCCATGCAGCAGCTCGACCTCGGCGTCGGCGCGCGTGCCTGGGGCTTCAACGGCGACGTCGTCTTGAATCAGGAGAGGCTGCCGTCCTTCACTGCCACCAAGGGCGATTCCTGGGTCGATCCGATCCTCGCACTCCGCTACCGCCACGCGCTCGGCGACGGCTTCAGCGCGACTTTCTACGGCGACGTCGGCGGCTTCGGCGCCGGCGCGAAGATCGATTGGCAAGCGGTCGCCACCCTCGACTACGCGTCCACGCCGAAGACCGACATTCATCTGGGCTTCCGCGCGCTCAACTTCGATTACTCCGCGGAGAAAGCGAAATTCAACGTGCACATGTACGGCCCGCTCCTCGCCGCGACCTTTCATCTGGGGCCGTACTGATGGGGTTCAGCGACGTGGGGCAAGAGCGAGAAGAGGTGAGGCAATGATCGCGAAGAGAGGCTTGCTGGCTGCGACCGCGATCGCGGCCTTCGCCGCGGGCTCCGCGCTCGCGCAATACCCGATCCTGGACCGGATCGCCGAGAAGGTCGTGCAGAAATACCAGACCGCGACCTGCGAGCAGCTCTGGCAGGAGCGGGCGGAGAACGCGAACAAGCCAAAATCGGAAGAGGAAATGCGCCTCGTCAGGTTCCTGCGCGAGGACCCGCAGGCGCGCGCGGAGTTCTTCCGCAGGATTTCCGATCCGATCGTCACCAAGATGTTCGATTGCGGAATGATCCCATGACGCTCGAGCGTCCCTCGAGACCGATGCGGAGGCTGCTCACGCTCGCTGCGGCGCTGCTGCTCGCGGCCGGGCTCGGATCGGCCCCGGCGCTTTCGGCCGACACCAGCCAGCAAGCCCCAAAGAAGACGAGCAAGTCCGCGAAACAGAAGCCGCCCGCGCCGGCGCAGCTCGTGCTGGAGCAGCGGGCGATCGATCTCCTGAAGGCCGTGAGCAATCGCCTCGCCGCGGCGAAGGCGATGACCTTCACGGCCGTCGTGAGCTACGAGCACCCGAGCCAGCTCGGGCCGCCCCTCCTCTACACCATGCGCTACGACGTGACGATGCAGCGGCCCGACAAGCTCAAGGTGATCATACCCGGCGACGGGCCAGCGTCGGAATTCTACTACGACGGCAAGACGATGATGGCCTTCGCGCCGGCGGCGAACCTCGTCGCGATCGCGGATGCGCCGCCGACGCTCGATGCCGCGCTCAAGGCCGCCTACGACACGGCCGCCATCTACTTCCCGTTCACCGACCTGATCGCTGCCGATCCCTATGCCGCGCTCGCCGATGGCGCGATCCTCGCCTTCTACATCGGCCCCTCCGGCGTCATCGGCGGCACCAAGACCGACATGGTGGCCTGGGCCAACAAGGACGTGTTTCTGCAGATCTGGATCGGCGCCGACGACAAGCTGCCGCGGCGCATTCGCGCGATGTACAAGGACGATCCGCTGGGCCTCCGTCACGACATGGAATTGTCGAACTGGCAGATCGATCCCGAGATCGCGCCCGATGCTTTCGGATCGCAGAAGGCTCAGAGCGCGCCGCGCATCGCCTTCGCTCATCCCTTCGACTCCGCGCCCCCGGGCGCGAAACCCCTGGGTGCCGGCAAATCGTCGAAGAGCGGCTCGTCGAAGCCGGGCGCGAACTCCGCGCCGAAGCCTTGAGCATGAGGTAGAGCCCATGATGAGAAGCATCGTCGCGGCGGGAGCG
>Ga0335069_10015785_pt1 | contig 10558 bp, 7 predicted proteins | sample Lox_Sample_11_FD_206714 | JGI IMG/M metagenome (GOLD analysis project Ga0335069, IMG submission 206714) | Soil microbial communities from Loxahatchee National Wildlife Refuge, Florida, United States - Lox_Sample_1.1 | ecosystem: Environmental > Terrestrial > Soil > Wetlands | place: USA: Florida...
CGAGAGGTTACCCATTTGTGCGGCGCAATGCCATTGCCATCCGCGACAGAACGGGCCGAAATGGGCCTCCTCACGCATTGGTGATCAAATTGGGCATATCGGATCAATTTCTGGACGACGCGTTACGCTTCGATTACGCACCTTTCCGCGCGGGACCGTCCCGGCGGCAGCGGCCCGGCGGATGAACATCCTCTCCATCCAGTCCTGGGTGGCCTACGGCCATGTCGGCAACGCCGCCGCCATGTTCCCCCTGCAGCGGCTCGGCGCCGAGGTCTGGGCGGTCAATACCGTACAGTTCTCGAATCATCCCGGCTATGGCGGCTTCACGGGCGACGTGTTCCCGCCCGCCTCCATCCGTGCCCTGGTGGAGGGCATCGCCGCGCGCGGCGCGCTCGCCCGCTGTGATGCGGTGCTGTCCGGCTACATGGGCGATCCCGGGATCGGCGACGCGGTGCTGGAAGCGGTCTCCCGCACCCGCGCGGCCAATCCGGCGGCGCTCTATTGCTGCGACCCGGTGATCGGCGACGCCGGCCCCGGCGTCTATGTGCGGCCCGGCATCCCCGAGCTGATCCGCGACCGCGCGCTGCCGATGGCCGACCTCGCCACCCCCAACCGGTTCGAGCTGGAATACCTCACGGGCCTGTCCTGCGCGACGCTCGCCGGCGCGCGCCAGGCGGTCGCGGCCTTGCAGGAGCGGATGCGTCCCTCCGGCCCGCGCTGCGTCCTGGTCACCAGCCTGACCACCGCGGAAACCCCCTCCGGCAGCCTCGACCTGATCGCCGCCGAGGCGGGCGCCTGCCATCTGCTGCGCACCCCCCTGCTCGCCTCCACCGCGAACGGCGCGGGTGACGCCATCGCCGCGCTGTTCCTGTTCCACCGCCTCGCCACCGGTTCGGCCCGCACCGCGATGGAGGAAGCCGGCGCCTCGATCCACGGGCTGCTCGCCCGCACCGCCGAGGCGGGCTCGCGGGAGCTTCTGCTGGTCCAGGCGCAGCGGGAATTTGTCGCGCCCACGCGCCGCTTCACCGCCCTCCCGTGCTGAAACCCGCGCCGCCCCCGCAATGCGCTTCCTGAAAACCTATTGGCGCGTCGTCCAGCTCCTCGGCCGCGACCTGCGCGTCGCGGTGCTGCTCGCCTTCGTCAACCTGATGGTGGCCGGGCTGCAATTCCTCGACCCCGTGCTATTCGGGCGCGTAGTGGGCCTCCTGTCGGATGCCGCCAACATGCCGCCTGCCGCGCTCTGGGACCGCGCCACCACCGTGCTCGGCATCTGGGGCGCGGTCGGCGTCGCCGGCATCGGCGTCAACATCGCCGTCGCCCTGCAGACCGAGCGGCTCGCCCACCGCAACCGCCTGCAGGCGATGAGCCGCTTCTACGGCCACGTGCTCGGCCTGCCGCTGTCCTTCCACGGCGACACGCAGTCGGGCCGGCTGATGAAGACGATGATCTCGGGGTCGGACGGGCTGTTCGGCACCTGGCTCGTCTTCTTCCGCGACCAGCTTTCCACCTATCTGTCGGTGCTGGTGCTGCTGCCGCTCACGCTGCTGATGAACTGGCGGCTCGCGCTTGTGCTGATCGTGCTGGTCGCGGTGTTCGTCTCGGTCACCATCGTCGTCATCCTTCGCACCGAGGCCGGGCAACGGCAGGTGGAGCGCTACAACTCCTCGCTCGCCGGCGCCGCGCAGGATGCGCTCGCGAATGTTGTGGTGGTGCAGTCCTTCACCCGCCTCTCGGCCGAGGCGCGGCTGTTCGGCGACATCGCGCGCGAGGTCATCCGCCACCAGTTCCCGGTGCTGAACTGGTGGGCCGTGGTCAACGTGATGACGCGGGCGTCCTCCACGCTGGCGGTCATCTCCATCGTCGTCATCGGCACGCTGCTCAGCCTGCGCGGGCAGGCGACGGTGGGCGAGATCGTCAGCTTCATGGGCTTCGCCACGCTGCTGATCGGTCGGCTGGAATCCGCCGTCTCCTTCATCGCCTCGCTGTTCTTCCGGATGCCCTCGATCGAGGAGTTCTTCGCCGTGCTCGACGCCAAGGGCTCGGTCGCGGAGAAACCGGGCGCGCCCGCGCTGGTCGTCACGCGCGGCGAGGTGGCGTTCGAGGACGTGGGCTTCGCCTATCCCGGCGGCCCGCCCATCCTGACGGAGGTTTCCTTCGTCGCGCAGCCCGGCACCGCCGTCGCGCTCGTGGGCCAGACCGGCGCGGGCAAGTCCACCACCATGTCGCTCCTGCAACGCCTCTGGGACCCGACGCAGGGACGCGTCACGATCGACGGACAGGATTTGCGCGACGTCTCGCTCGAAAGCCTGCGCGCCGCGATCGGCGTGGTGTTCCAGGACAGCATGCTGTTCAACCGCACCATCGCCGACAACCTGCGCATCGGCCGCCCCGAGGCCACCGACGAGGAGCTGGAGCGCGCCTGCCGGATGGCGGATGCGCACGACTTCATCATCCGCCAGAAGAACGGCTACCAGACGATGATCGGCGAGCGCGGCACCACGCTCTCGGGCGGGCAGAAGCAGCGCCTCGCCATCGCCCGCGCGCTGCTCAAGGACCCGCCGATCCTGATCCTGGACGAGGCGACCAGCGCGCTCGATGCCGCGACCGAGGCGCGCGTCGGCCGGGCGCTGCGCGCGCTGATGGCGGGGCGCACCACCTTCATCATCGCCCACCGCCTCTCCACCGTGCGCGACGCCGACGAGATCCTGGTCTTCGATGCCGGCCGCATCGCCGAACGCGGCAGCTTCGACGCCCTGATCGCGCACGGCGGCGTGTTCGCCGATCTGGTGGCGAGTCAGCTCACCCAGGCCGCATCGGCCGAGGCGAAGGCGGCGGAGCAGGTTGCCCGCTGACGGTGCCGCCGCGCTATGGTAACATTCGGATCGAATTACGCCGCGTCTTTCGAACGCGGCCATTCCGTGCGGGAGGAACCGATGTCCGATGCCCATGCCGAAGCATCTTATGTGGGCCGTCCCTATGCCGGGCGCGTCCGCCGTGTCACGCCGGATCAGCCGTTCCGCTGGCTTGCCGCCGGCTGCCGGGACTTCCTGCACGCACCGGGTGCGAGCTTCGCCTACGGCCTGATCTTCGTCTTCGCCGGCCTCGTGCTCGCCGGCGCGCTGTATGCGGTGAACATGATCTACCTGTTCGTCCCGCTGGCCACCGGCTTCATGCTGGTCGGACCCGCCGCCACGCTCGGCTTCTACGCCATCAGCCGCGATCTGGAGCGCGGCGCGCAGCCAAGCCTTGCCGACGCCGTCGGTGCCTTCCGCGCCAATCCGGGGCCGCTGCTCTATGTCGGCCTCGCCCTGCTTTGCCTGTTCCTGCTCTGGCTCCGGCTCGCGGAATTCGCCTTCGCGCTCAGTTTCCCTTCCGCCACCGGACTGGATGCGCAGGCGCTGCTCAACGCGACGCTGTTCACGGCGGGCGGGCGCGCCTTCGTGGTCTTCAGCGTCTTTATCGGCGCGGTGATCGCGGCGCTGACCTTCGCGGGCGGCGCCTTTGCGCTGCCCCTGCTGCTCGACCGCCCCGCGGGCATGGTGGAGGCGGTCGCGACAAGCTGGACGGCAGTGATGCTCAACCTCCCCGCGATGATCGTCTGGGCGGCGCTCCTGGTGCTGTTGACGGCAGCCGGTATGGCGCTCGGCATTATCGGCCTCGCGGTGACACTGCCGCTCGCGGGTCACGCGACATGGCACGCGTATCGCGCGACCATCGCCGCGCCGCCGGTATAGACTGGCCACCCCAACAAGGTCGGACGGGAGGCGCTGACCGCCGGACGCCGATACCGGCAGTGCGCGCTGCGGAGTCGGCTTGGGGTGGAGAGAATCGCCGGTCTGTGTCACGACGATAAATGCGAGAAAGCAGGCCCGCCGAGGCGAGGGCGGCGGAACAGGCCGCCGCCTCCGTCGAACCCGTCTTGCTTGTCCCGTGCGCGAAACCCGAGCGACGAGGCGGAAGACGCACTACGCGCGGTCATCTTCCGCCGCGCCCTCCACGAAGCCCAGAAGCTTGTCCAGGCTAATCGGCTTCAGAAGCACCTCGACGCCCGAGGCTCGCGCTGCCTCGGCCGCCGCCGTCGATGTGTCGCCGGTGAGCAGCAGCGCATTGACGCCGGGGCCCAGAATGCCCCGGATGCCTTGAACCACGTCCGTGCCGCGCTCGTCGTTGCGCAGCTTGTAGTCGGCGATCACGGTGGAGATTCCGGCGTTGGCGCGAGCCTGGTGCAGGGATTCGGCCATGTTGCTCGCCGTGCTGACCCGACAGCCGTTCATCTCCAGCGCCATGCGCATCACCCAGCACACGTTGGGATCGTCCTCGACGATCAGAACATGAGGCCGATCCTGCGCGGCGGAGGCAGGTTGCGCCGAGAAATCGAGCATCTACACCAAATCCTCTACGGAGCTGCGGGCAGCACAATTGAAAAGACCGAGCCCCGGCCGGGCTGCGACCACACGCGAAGTTCGCACCCGAGAACTCGGGCCGCCCGCTTCACCCAAGCCAGCCCAAGCCCATGCCCCTCGCGCGTGGCGTCGGGCGGCACGCCTGCCTGGTAGAACTCCTCGAAGATATGCGGCATGTCATCCTCGCCAATGCCGATGCCGGTATCGGTCACGTCGATGCGCAGACGCTCGCCTTCGCGCTCGCATCCCAGCCGCACCGATCCGTTATGGGTGTAGCGGATCGCGTTGCCGATCAGGTTGCGCAGGATCTGGCCGAGCAGGACCGGATCGCTGCGCGTCGTCTGTCCGCATCGCGTCGCGTCGAACCGCAGGCCCTTCGCCGCCGCGACGCCGCCGAATTCGACGTCGAGGCCGTCGAACATGTCGTCGAGACTGACATCGGCGATGCGCAGGCCCATCCGGCCGCTGTCGAGCTTGCTGATGTCGAGCAGCGAATTCAGCAGATCGGTCATGGTCGCGATTGCTTGTTCCTGCCCGGCGGCGGCCGCTATGGCGCGCTCGTCCGTCGCCATACGGCGCAGCATCCCGTTGAAGAGCGACAGCGACATCAATGGCTGCCGCAGATCGTGGCTTGCCACGGCGAGAAACCGGTTCTTCGCTTGGTTCGCCAGGTCGGCGGCGCGCGCCGACGCGATCGCTCGGCGATAGGACTGATTGACGTCCTTCAGCAACGCGATCAGCAGCAAGGCCGCCGCGAGAAGGCCGAAGACCCGCCCGGCATAGAAGCCGAACTGGAAGCGGGCGCCGATGAGAAAGCCAGCCATCGTGACATCAAGCATGGATGCCCAGACCACTCCCATGAGCGAGAGCACGAGGAGGGTCCGTGGCCGCTCTCGCCACAGCAGCGCGATGGCGAGCAGTCCGAGGGCGATAGCAACGGTGAGCCGGAGGAGGTTCGGCTTCGCGATGGAATTCCAGTCGAGCATGATGCTCGGCAGGTATCGCGCGCCGCATGTCGCCAGCAGCACCAGGGCGCTGGCCGCCGCGACCGTGGCCAGCACCGCCAGGCACACTGCCGGCGCCAGACGGGTCCGCACCGGGCCGTCCACCAGGGCGAAGCCGATCACGGCAACCAGAAAACCCCAGTGCCAGAACCAGTAGAGCCACGCCGTGCTTTGAAGGCCCGCGCCCAGCAACCCGGTCGGAGAAAAAGCGCCCGGGAATGTCAGAAGATGAGCGAACGTGATAACCGCCGAGTACAGGTAGGCGCTGGTCAGAACGAGGAGCGCGCGAGAGCGGACAACCAGAAACTGGCCGTACAGCAGCACCATCGTCACGATATTCAGGGTGATCAGCACCGCCTCGTAGATCGCGACAATGACCGGCAGCCCCGGCAGCTGCGCCTGGGCGAAGGGCGCGGCAGCGATGAACGCCACCAGTGAGACCAGGAGTAAGGCCGCAGCCGCACGCTGCTGATACGGTGAAGCCGCGGCGCCTGAAACGAAGAGGCATTCGCCGCCGATTTCGGCGGGCGCGACGGGACCAAGCACCGCCTCGGCCGCTATCGCCTCTGTTTCCCCGTCTGGCATGCCCTGGCCCTATCCAGCGAGGCGGGACAACGCGCCTCCCTCACAACGATTTGGGAAGTAACCTTACGATGCAACGACCGGTCCGGGAAGCACTGACATGTGTCAGTTCGGCAGCGGCCGCCTAGCCGAACGAGCGCCATCGGGACAAACCCGTCGCAAACAGAGAATCGCGTGACATTCATACAACCCCAGGTGGAGTCGACCATCCCATCCGCCGGCCATACCTCCCGCCTGCGGTCATGGTATCGTTCCTCACGATATCCCCCGACGCCGAGCCCGCCCGGCCGCACTCCAGGGACCGAACGGAAGGAACCGATGTCCGACGCCGAGGCAAGCGCCCCGCTCCCCGCCCAACCCTTCGCCGCCCGCATCCGCCCGATCGCGACCGACGAGCCGTTCCGCTGGCTCGCGGCAGGCTGGAACGACTTCCGTCGGGCGTCGGTGGTCAGCCTGTCCTATGGACTTGTCTTCGTCGCCATCGGGCTCGCGCTGACCGGCGCGCTGTTTGCCGCCGACATGGTCTACCTGTTCCTGCCGCTCGCCACCGGTTTCATGCTGATCGGCCCGGCGCTCACCATCGGCTTCTACGCCATCAGCCGCGACCTCGCGGACGGCCGCGCCCCCGGCCTCGGCCGCGCCATCGCCGCGTTCCGCGCCAATCCGGGCCCGCTGTTCTCGCTTGGCCTCGTTCTGCTGATCCTGTTCGTGCTGTGGATGCGCTTCTCCGCGCTGGCCTTCGCACTCGCCTTCCCGTTGCGCGTCGGCGCCGATCTGCAATCGCTTATGAACGCCATGCTCTTCACCGGCGGCGGGCAGACCTTCGCCATTGTCACCGCGCTGCTCGGCGCGGGCTTCGCCGCGCTCGTCTTCGCGGGCGGCGCCTTCGCGCTGCCGATGCTGCTCGACCGGCCGACCGGCATTGTCGAGGCAATCGCGACGAGCTGGCTGGCGGTCACCACGAATCTTCGGGCGATGGCGGTCTGGGCGGCGATCCTGGTGCTGCTGACCGCCGCCGGCATGGCGGCCGGCATGATCGGTCTCGCCGTCACCCTGCCGCTCGCGGGACACGCCACCTGGCACGCCTACAAGGCGGCGATCCGTCTGCCGCCGCCCCTCGTGGCGCCGCCCGGCCCTTGAGCTGAATCATCGCGCGGCGGGTACGCCACCGCCGATACTCTGCGCATCGTCCCGCTTGGGAGCCGTCGCCGGCATGCCTCGCTTCCTGCTGCTCGGATGGATCCTGGCCGGCCTTGCCGCGGGCGGCGTGCTGCGCCTGTCGGGCATGGCGGACGCCGCATTCTGGGTCTTGTCCGCCACGGCCCTGGTGGTCGCGCTGCATGTCGGCGTCCAGGTCGCCCGCTCGCTGATGGGCGGCAAGCTCGGCGTCGACGTCATCGCGCTCGCCGCCATCCTGGGCGCGGTTGCGCTGCACGAGGCGCTGACCGCCGCCATCATCGGCCTGATGGTCGCGGGCGGCGAGGCGCTCGAAGTCTGGGCCGAGGGCCGCGCCAAGCGCGCGCTGTCGGACCTGATGGCCCGCGCGCCGCGCCTCGCCTCCCGCATCGCCGATGGCGCGATCGAAGACATCGAGGTGGCACGGATCGCGCAGGGGGACATGCTGCTCGTCCGCCCGGGCGAGACGGTGGCCGCCGACGGCGTGCTGGAAGATGCCGCCGCCACGCTGGACGAGGCGGCGCTGACCGGCGAACCGCTGCCCACGAGCCGCACGGCCGGGGCGGCGCTACGGAGTGGCGTGGTTAATGCCGGCGCCGCTTTCCGGATGCGCGCCACCGCCGACGCCGAGGCGAGCACCTACGCCGCCATCGTCCGCCTCACCCGCGAGGCGGCGGAGGCACGTCCGCCGCTGGTGCGGCTTGCCGATCAATGGGCGCTCGGCTTCCTCGCCGCCACCGCGCTTCTGGCCGGCGGCGCCTGGGCGCTGACCCTGAACCCGGCGCGCGGCCTCGCGGTCCTGGTCGTCGCCACCCCCTGCCCGCTGATCCTTGCCGCCCCGATCGCCCTCGTCGCGGGGATCGGGCGCGCGGCGCGGCTCGGCATCGTGGTGAAGGGCGGCGGGGCGCTGGAACGTCTCGCGCGCGTCGCCACCGTGATGTTCGACAAGACCGGCACGCTCACGCCGGGCCGCCCGCGCCTCGCCGCAATCGACGCCGATCCGGCGGTGGGGCGCGACCGGGCGCTGAGCCTGGCCGCGACCCTCGCGCAGGGGTCAACGCACCCGGTCTCGGCCGCGCTGGTCGCAGCGGCGCGCCAGCGCGGCCTTCCGCTCGATGTGCCGGAAACGGTCGAGGAAGTCCCCGGCGGCGGCCTCGCCGGCCGCGTCGGCGGCGCCGATCTCGTGCTGGGCGCCGAGGGCTTCGCCGTGGCGCGCGGCCTTTCGCCTTCGCCGGGCCAGGGCGCGGCGGCGGCCGAGGTCGTCGGCGCCGCCGGCTCCGTCGCCTGGCTTGGCGTCGGCGGGCGCATCGCCGCCGCCTTCGTAATGGCCGACGGGCTGCGCCCCGAGGCGCCGCTCGCCGTCCGCGCACTTCGCGGCCTCGGCATCGGCCGCATCGTGATGGTCACCGGCGACCGCCCCGCGGCGGCGGCGTCCATCGGGCGCGCGCTGCGCCTGGATACCGTGCTGGCGGACTGCTCGCCGGAAGCCAAGATCGGCGCCGTGCGAGCCGAGGCCGCCCGCGCGGCCACCGCGATGGTGGGCGACGGCGTGAACGACGCCCCGGCGCTCGCCGCCGCCGATGTCGGCATCGCGATGGGCGCGCATGGTACCGCCGCCGCCGCCGAGGCGGGCGACGTGGTGCTGCTGGTAGACCGGCTCGACCGTGTCGCGGACGCCATCGCCATCGCCCGCCGCTCCCGCCGCATCGCCTTGCAGGCAATCGCGCTCGGCATGGGCCTGTCGGGCCTCGCGATGGCGGCGGCGGCGGCGGGGTTCCTGGTGCCGCTCGCGGGCGCGCTGTTGCAGGAAGCGATCGACGTCGCCGCGATCCTGTTCGCGCTCACCGCGCTCCGCCCGGCGCGCGGCGACACGGCCATGCGGGCGATGCGCGCCGGAGCGGGGCTCGCGGAACGGCAGGCCGAGCACGCGGGGCTGCGCCGCCTCGCCGAGGAGGTGCGCGCGGCGGCGGAGGAGATCGGCGACAGCCCCGACGTGCTGCCCGCGCTGCTCGGGCTAGAAGCTCGGCTCCGCGCCGAAATCCTGCCCCACCAGCGCGCCGAGGAGGCCGACCTCTATCCCGGCGCCGCCCGCCGCCTGGGCGGACAGGACCCGATGGGACCGCTGATCCGGATGCATACCGAGATCGAGGCGCAGATCGCCCGCATCGCAGCCCTCGCCGCGATGGCGGGTGAGGCGGACGGCTGGCCCCGCGCCGCGCCCGCGCTGCGACGCACGCTGTTCGCGCTGGAGGCGCTGCTCACGCTCCACCTCGCCGCCGAGGAGGAGGCGCTGGCCGGCTTCGTTCCGGTTTGACGCGCGGCGGGTTATCCCGCCAGCGGCGACCAGGCGGGGTCGGAGGCGTCGGTCGGGGTCGGCAGCACCTGCTCGTTGAAGCCGGTGATGTCAATTGAAACCAACTGCGAGTGCGCGCTGTTCTGCGAGCCCCGGTAATAGGCCAGCACGCGGCCGTTCGGCGCGAAAGTCGGCCCTTCCTGCGCCCAGCTCTGCGACAGGATGCGCTCGCCGCTGCCGTCCGGGTGCATCACGCCGATCGAGAAGTTGCCGCTGGAACCGCCAAACCGCGTGAAGGCGATCAGGTCGCCGCGCGGCGACCACACCGGGGTTGCGTAGCGGCCGGAGCCGAAGCTGATGCGCGTCGCCCCGCCGCCGCCGGCCGGCATGATGTAGAGCTGCTGGTCGCCGCCGCGGTCAGAGTTGAACACGATCTGCGAGCCATCCGGGCTGTAACAAGGGCTCACGTCGATGGCGCCGGAATTGGTGAGGCGGCGCGACGACCGGCTCCCCAGATCGACCGCCACGATGTCCGATCCGCCGCCGCGCGCGACCGACATCACCACGGTGCCGCCGTCGGGGGAAAAGCGCGGCGCGAAGGTCATGCCGTCGAAGTCGCCCAGCACCTGCTGCCGCCCGGTGCCGAGGTCGAACAGATAGACCCGCGGCCGGTTGTTGGCGTAGCTCATGAAGGCGATCTGGTCCTTCGTCGGATGGAAGCGCGGCGTCAGCACCAGCCACGAGCCGTCCGTCAGGAAGCGGTTGTTCTCGCTGTCCTGGTCCATGATCGCGAGCCGCTTGATGCGCCGGTCGCGCGGCCCGGTCCCGCCGATATAGACGATGCGGGTATCGAAATACCCCTTCTCGCCGAGCATCCTTTCGTAGATCACGTCGGCCATGATGTGCGCGATGCGGCGCCAATTGGCGGCGGTCGTGGTGTACGCGGTGCCCTGCAGCTGCGTCTGCGGCAGCACGTCCCACAGCCGGAACTCGACGCGCGTGCTGCCGCCCTGGTCCTCGGCCTTGCCGGTCACCAGCGCCTGCGCGCCCACCGCCTTCCAGTTCTGGAAGTTCGGCACGTCGCCCGCGCTGTTGGCGAT
>Ga0335069_10015786_pt1 | contig 10558 bp, 8 predicted proteins | sample Lox_Sample_11_FD_206714 | JGI IMG/M metagenome (GOLD analysis project Ga0335069, IMG submission 206714) | Soil microbial communities from Loxahatchee National Wildlife Refuge, Florida, United States - Lox_Sample_1.1 | ecosystem: Environmental > Terrestrial > Soil > Wetlands | place: USA: Florida...
GTTCCAGGCGACGGCCCTGCCGCCGTTGCGGATGGACAGGCCGCCCATCAGGGTGGGAATGGTGGAGAAGGCGCCGATCTCGATGTCGCACACCGGTCGCTGTCGGCTCCTGATGCATGCGAGGAAGTTCATAATGTGCCGGCCGGCGTCGGACTCGAAGGAGGCCTGGTAATTGGGCGGTTCGTCGTGCAATGCCACCTTTTTTTCTGCAAACGGCGGCGTTCCGCCTTTGTTGCGCTGGTTTGAGGTCACGGGCCGCACGGTGTAACCGTTGCGATTGACGAACAGCAAGCCTTCGTCGCCCCACAAATAGGTGCCGAGGACATCCGACCGCGAACTGTAATCGGCCACGAAGTTGGGATACTGCCAGACGACGTCGGTCGTGTCCGGCACGCGGTCGTCCTCTGGCCGGTTGAACCACCCGTAAACGGCAGCAGCGGTGCGCGAGGGTTCGGTGACGCCGAGATACCAGTGAGCGATGTCGAGGAGATGCACACCCCAGTCGGAGAGGGGGCCGCTGCCATAGTCCCAATAGCTGCGCCAATTCCGCTGGCGCTGGAGGCTGTACGGCCGGCGCGGCGCCGGGCCCTGGAACATCTCCCAGTCAAGACCCGGAGGAGGATCCGTGGACTCGGTTGCCGCTCGCCCGCCCGCGGCGGCGATCTGGTCTTGCCCGGGCGCGCTGCCGCCGGGGTTGATCACAACCACGTGACGGACCTTGCCCAGGATGCCGCTCTTGACCTCCTTATACGCTTCCAGGAAGGGCGCGCTGCTGCGCTGCATAAGGCCAACCTGGACCACCCGGTTGTACTGGCGAACGGCCGCGATCCCCTTGAGGCACATGTCGATGTTGTTCGAGACCGGCTTCTCCAGATAAACGTCTTTGCCGGCCTGGCAGGCCTCGATCAGCATGGGAACGTGCCAGTGATCGGGGGTCGCGATGACGACCACGTCGATGTCCTTGCGGTCGAGCACTCGCCGGTAGTCAGCGTAGGTTTCGACCTTTTGACCCAAGCGGGCGGCGGCTTCGTCCAGGTTGGGTTTGTAGACGTCGCAAAGGGCGGCAATGCGAAAAGCCGGGTTGAACTTGAACTGCGGGATCAGGGCCGCCTTGGCGCGCACGCCGGTGCCGATAAAGCCGACCACGAACTGGTCGGAGGCGGCCGGAGCCGAAGAGACAGCGGCTACTCCCAGCGCTGCCCTGGTCAGGAACGATCGTCGGTTTTCCATGTGCGACACTCCTTAGGGAGAGAATTGATGCGCTATTGGCTGAGCCGGCGCATCCAGATGTTGCGGAATCGGATCGTGGTATCGTGAGCTCCCTCGCTAACGCCGGCGGCGGTCGCGATCTTACGACCCACGTACTGGCTGTGGTCCTGGAGCACGATGGGGCCCTCTTCCGCGGCACAGCGACGCCCCCTCACCGGCACATGATCCTGGACCAGCACCCCGTTGTGCAGGAGGGTCAGGCTGCCGGGTGTCTTGATGGTGCCGTCCTCGGCGCAGCGTGGGGCGTGAAAGACGATGTCGAAGGTCTGCCACTCGCCGGGAGGCCGGGACGCGTTCACAAGCGGCGCCCATTGCCCGTAGAGCGCCGCATTGGAGCCGTTGGCGTAGGTCGGGTTGCGGTAGGAATCCAGAATCTGAATTTCATACCGGTTCAAGAGGATGACGCCGCTGTTGGCGCGGCCCTGCCCCCTCATCTGCGGCTCAGACGGGAGGTTGAACTCGACGTGGATCTGCGCATCGCGGAACTTCTCTTTGCTCTGGGTGTCGCCTGCACCAGTGCGGCACGTCATGATGCCGTCCGCCACGGTACATTTGGACGGCTTGCCGTCGATGGTCATCCACGCGGCATTGTCCCGGCCGTCGAACAGGACGACGGCATCCGATGGCGCCTTGCCCGGACCGCCGGGATCCACCACCAGGGGCTGCGGCCCTTCCGATACCTGGGCAAATGCGAGTCCCATGACAAGCAGCCACACTATGGTTCCACAAGCTTTTCTCATCGCTTCGAGGTCCTCAACACGGCCGTTCCGACCGCGTTCTCCCGACTGGGGTCGGATCCTCGCCGCCGGGGTGGGCCAAGAAAAAAGCCGAAACCCCAGCGGCAGTCCCGGTTCTGACATATCACTTAGGGAACTATGGTAAGGCAGCCTGGCGCCGATGTCAAGGAGAGTTCGAACCTGTCAGCGCCTTTGGCGACAATCACCTCGAACAGGGATCAGCAGCCGAAAATGCGCCCTGCACGCCGAGACGGACGGCTGCCGCGCGTCCCATGACTGAAGGAGATCCCATTGACACCCGGGACCCATTGACACCCCGTGGAAATAGGATTAACATCAACACTGCGATATCAGATTTGAAGCCAGACGTTGTCGCCGGCCCCAAGCCTGGAGACTATGGCAGGAGAGGCAGACGTGGACAGAAGACAATTCATCAGGCAATCGACCGCGGCGCTCGGCACGCTGACATCCGCCGAAGCAGCTCTCGCGGCAACCGAGCAGCAGGAGGCAGCAGGCAGCGGAAGCGCGGCGGGGAAGATCGGACGGCCGGTGAGGGCCGTGAGCATAGGCTTCAGGCCGGCCCCTTCGCTTGAGCAAATCGCCGCGCTGGTGGACAAAGAGGGAGCCCTCGGCGTCGACCTTATCGCTTTGCCTGAAACCTTCCGCGGACAGAGCGACCGATCGCTGGAGACGCTGGACGGGCCTACGATTACGGCGCTCGCTCCCCTGGCGGAGAAACATCGGACGTACATCGTGGCGCCGATCGACCGGAAGGACGGCGGCAAGCGGCTGAACTCCGCGGTGATTCTGGACCGCCGGGGGCGCATCGCCGGCGTGTACGACAAGATCTACCCGTTCTGGGTACAGGAGTTCGCGAAGCATCCCCCGGTCCAACCGGGCCAAAACGTCACCGTTATCTCGACCGACTTCGGACGCCTGGGAGTGGCGATCTGCTTTGACGTAAATTGGGCGCCCCTGTGGCAGCGCCTGTCCGATTTCGGGGCGGAGCTGGTAGTCTGGCCGAGCGCCTACTCGGCGGGCAAAACCCTGCAGGCGCGCGCCATCGACTTCAGCTATTACATCATGAGCGCGACTCATACCCCGGACTGCCTGGTGTTCGACATCGATGGGGAGCAACTTCTGCACGAAACGGCCAACGCGGGAGAGTTCAACATCACACGCTTCACATTCGACCTGGACCGGTGCATTTTTCATCAGGATCTCAACCGGCCGGACAAGATCGGCAGACTCCTCAAGGAGCGCGGCGACGACGTGGCCGAGGAGAAATGGCTCCCGATGGAGGGAGTCTTCGTGCTCAAGGCCAAGCGTCCGGGAGTGAGCGCGCGCGCCCTGGCCCGGCAATACGGGCTGGAAGAGCGAAGGCCGTACTTGAACCGGAGCCGCACCCAGGTCGATCAAGCGCGCGGCTGGCAATTTTCCTGATCTCGATTGGAGCATCAACGCGGCAGGCGGTGAACGGTCAGGAAGGGACGAGGAGACATGAAGCTGAACGGTAAGATTTGCCTGATCACCGGCGGCAGCAGCGGTATCGGCGCGGCTACGGCCCGCGAGTTCGCTTCTCGAGGGGCGGACATCGCAGTTTGCGGCCTGCCGTCCGACGAGCCGCTCGCCCAGGCGGTGAAACGCGATCTGGAGGCGCTGAATCGCAGAGCCATCACGATAGTGGCGGACCTTACCGAACCCACCGAGGCAGTCCGATGCGTGCAGCAGACGATCGCCGCTTTTGGGCGGCTGGATGTGCTCGTGCACTGCGCCGGTGGTCCGGCACAAGGCGGCCTGCTGGAGGTGGATGACCGCACCTGGTACGGCGCATTCGACATCCACGTTCACTCGGTATACCATCTCGCGCGGGCCGCGGTTCCGTGCATGGCCGGAAGCGGCGGCGGCGCCATCCTGCTGATTTCATCGGCGGCAGGAGCCCGTGGCTGCGCCGGTGCGATCGCTTACGGGGTCGTCAAGGGCGCCATCCCGCAATTCACGCGCGCATTGGCCCGCGAACTGGCGGATTGCAATATTCGGGTGAATTGCGTTTCGCCGGGCATCATTCGCACGCGGTTTCAGGACTACCTCACTGACGAACAGGTGGAGAACAACACGCGGAACCGCATCCCGCTACATCGGGAAGGGCGGCCGGAGGAAGTTGCAGCGGCACTAGCTGCGCTGGCCGAGAACGATTTCATTACGGGCGTCGAAATTCCGGTAGATGGCGGGATGACAATGCGTATGGTTTGACGCCGGCCAGGGCGGCGGCCGCCGGAGAAAGGAAGATGACTATGAATCGCCGATCGTTCCTGGCCGGCAGCCTGGCTGCCGCGGCTGCACTGCCGGGGCGCGCCACCGAACGCGTGAACCACCGCCTTCCCACGCGCGATTCGCACTATCGACAAACGCAATCGTATGTGGAGGATGTCCCGGTTCCGGAATACCGATGGGCTTCGGACGCCGCGTACGAGCGATTCCGCGACATCAAGTACGGAGTGCGGCTGCACTGGGGCCTGTATTCCATCTTAGGCGGGCCGAAGGAGTCGTGGCCCTTCCTGGAAATGAGCTTCGCGGAGCGGCAGCGCTACCAGGAGATGTACCGGACCTGGAATCCGCGCGGCTTCGATGCCGACGAGTGGATGGACCTGTTCGCTGCCTGCGGTATGAAAATGTTCGCCTTCACCTCCAAACACCACGAAGGGTTTTCCATGTTCGAAACCCACACGCGGGTGCGCCGGCGCGTCAACTGGACCACTCCGGGCGGCCCGAGCATGGAAGATTGCGATCTGGCCTACAGCATCATGGAGACACCGTTTCGCCGCGATGTCGTGGGCGAGCTCTGCCGTGCGGCTCGAAAACGCGATATCAAGATCGACCTGTATTTCTCACACCCCGACTGGTACGACGCCTGTTTCCGCCCCTACACCTACCATCCTCTTCAGGTTCCCTCCTCCAACGTTTTGACCTTGGACTACGCGACCGCGAAGAAGCGGCTGGGAGACCGGGAAGTGATCGTTCCGGATCCCACGCCGGCGGAAGTCACTCGGATGATCGCGCGGCATCGAGCCCAGCTTTCCGAGCTCCTGACGCGCTACGGAAGTATCGACATGCTGTGCCTGGATATGTGGTTTGGGCCTCAGGTGTGGCCGCAGCTCCGCGAGACCATCCTTCATCTGCGCAAACTCCAGCCCGATGTCATGCTGCGCGCCCGCGGCATCGGCAATTACGGAGATTACTACACGCCAGAAGGCTTCGTGCCGGGCGACAAAGGCAACACCGATACGCCCTGGTTCGTGATTTATCCACTGGGATCTTCCTTCTCCTACGAGCGCGTGGCCGAGAACCACAAAGGCGCCGCCTGGGTGGTGCGGAATCTGGTCGACAGCGTGGCGAAGGGCGGCAACTTCATGGTCGGGATCGGCCCGGACGGCGATGGGCGGTTCCATCCCACGGCGGTCCGCCAGCTCAAGGAAGCCGGCGACTGGCTGAAGGTGAATGGCGACGGCATTTACGCCACCCGCGCCCGAGATGGGGAACTGTGGTCCGAAGGAGCTGACATCCGGTTCACCCGCACCAAGGACAGGCGCACCGTCTACGCTTTCGTCTTAAAATGGCCCGGTGAAAAGCTCCTGCTCCGCTCCGCCCGTCCGGCGAAGGGCTCGGAGGTCCGCATGCTGGGTACGGACACGCCGCTGAATTACACGCTCCAGGGTTCCGGCGTGGAGATCCAGATTCCGCCTGGATTGCAGGAGGAACCGCGGCGTCCCTGCCGTTTTGCCTGGTGCTTTCAGATTCGGACGGAGGCTGCTTGACTGCCAGCGCCGGCGCCAGAACGGGGGATGAGACCGGGATCGGAGCCTCCAGAGTCCGGTGGGTAATGATCGGCCTGGTGTTGCTGGCTACCGTCATTAATTACCTCGACCGGCAGAGTCTCTCGGTGGCGGCGCCTGTCCTCATCGAGCAGTTTCACCTGAGCAACGTCGAGTACTCGCGAATCATTTTTGCGTTCATGCTGGCGTATACGCTCACAAACGGCGTCTCAGGGCAGATGATCGACCGGCTCGGGACCAAGCTGGGCTATGCTGTCTGCATCGCATGGTGGAGTATCGCGGCAATGTTGCATTCGCTGGCCCGCGGTGCATTCAGCTTCGGCGCGTATCGTTTCTTATTGGGAATGGGTGAAGCCGGCAACTGGCCGGCCGCCGTTAAAGTGGTGGCCGAGTGGTTTCCTCCCAAAGAACGCGCGCTCGCCTCGGGTATCTTTAATAGCGGGTCCGCCATAGGCGCCGTGATTGCTCCGCCGCTTGTCGCCTGGACCATCCTGAAATCCGGATGGCAAAGCGCCTTCCTGACGGTGGGCGGAGTCGGTCTGATCTGGCTGCTCATCTGGGCATTCCTCTACCACACCCCGGCGAACGCCCGGACCGCCGCCGCCAGGCAGCCGGTGCCATTGTGGAGCCTCCTTCGCACCCGGTGGGTCTGCCAGTTCACCGCGTCCAAAGTCTTCAGCGACCCTGTCTGGTACTTCTACATTTTCTGGTTTCCGCAGTACCTGAAGAGCGCACGCGGCTTCGACATCGCGGCGATTGGTAAGTTCGCCTGGATCCCATTTTTTACGGCCGGCGCCGGCAATCTGCTAGGTGGCATTTGCGCCGCCGCCATGCTCCAGCATGGGGTCGGCGTAACACGGGCGCGCAAGATGTCGGTCATGCTTTTTGCCGTGCTCATGACTTCGGCGATTCCCGCCGTGCTCGTGCCGAACGTGTTTGTCTCGATAGGCCTCATTTCGCTCGCGACCTTGGGATACTCGGGAGCCCTGGCGAATATGCTCGCGATGCCGGCGGACCGGTTCCCGGGCAGCACGGTAGGTTCCGTGTGGGGCATCGCGAGCATGGGAGCCGGCTTTGGCGGGATGTTGTTTAGTCTCGTGACCGGGTGGGTCGTGGACCACTACTCGTATGTCCCGGTATTCATCGGCTTCGGGATCCTGCCCTTGATTTCGGCCGCCATGATCTGGCGCCTCCCCGAAGCGAGTAAGGCATCATGAAAGCCCTCTTGATGAAAGAGTACAAGAGACTCGAACTGGCCGAGCTGCCGGAGCCAGCCGTCGGGCCGGACGATGTGCTGGTGCGAGTGAAGGCCTGCGGCATCTGCGGCAGCGATGTGCACGGATACGACGGAAGCACCGGACGGCGCCTTCCGCCGCTGGTCATGGGCCACGAAGCGGCCGGGGTGGTGGCCGCGACGGGCGAGCGGGCGACGCGATTCCGCCTGGGAGATCGCGTCACATTCGATTCGACCGTCTACTGCGGACGCTGTTTCTTCTGCCGGCGCGGAGAGGTCAATCTCTGCGACGAGCGCCAGGTGCTCGGCGTTTCGGTGCCGGAATACCGCCGGCAAGGCGCGTTCGCGGAGTACGTCGCTGTACCGGAACACATCGTCTATGCGCTTCCGGAGGGCATCAGCTTCCAGCAGGCCGCGATGATCGAGGCGGTATCGGTGGCGGTGCATGCCGCGGCGTTGACGCCGGTGAAACTCGGGGACACCGCGGTGGTAGTCGGCACGGGGATGATCGGCCTGCTGGCGATTCAGGCGCTGCGCCTGTCGGGGAGCAGCCGGATCATCGCGGTCGACGTGAACGAATCCCGGCTGAAGCTGGCCGCGCAATGCGGCGCGGATCACTGCCTCAACGCAGCGCAATCGGATGTCCCGAACGAGGTTCGGACCCTGACATCGGGCCGCGGAGCCGATATCGCGATGGAAGCGGTCGGGAATGCGGAGACGCTGCGATGCGCTGCCTACAGCCTTCGCAAAGGCGGCGTGCTGACGCTGGTCGGCAATCTCTCGCCGAAGGTGGAGTTTCCCCTGCAGTGGATCGTGACCCGCCAGATCCGCGCGGCGGGTTCATGCGCTTCGGCGGGGGAATATCCGGCCTGCCTCGATTTCGTCGCGCGCGGAGCCATCTTGGTCGACCCGCTGATCAGCGCCGCGGCGCCCCTGGAAGAGGGGCAGGTCTGGTTTGACCGCCTGTACCGCCGCGAACCCAACCTGATGAAAGTGATCTTACAACCGCAGGCAAATGGAAATGACTGATTCGTCGTTCGACCTTTCGGGACAACTCGCTGTCGTGACCGGCTCCAGCGGCGGGCTGGGCCTGTACTTCCGGTGGGCGTTGCCCCCCGCGCGGGCACGGACCTGGTGATCACGGCCCGCAAGGGATTGTCATATCCCCGCATCCTGGAGGTATCAAATGGAGAAGAGTATGAAGGAGCGCCGCCGGGACTTCCTGCGAAAGAGCGGCGGAGCTCTCACGGGGCTGCTCGCAGCGCCCCTCATTGCGCCGGCCTCGGCCCTGGGCCGGGGCGCCACGGCGCCTAGTGATCGGATCACGGTCGGGATCATCGGAAGCGGCCAACGGGCGGTGTTTGAAACTCTCCAGTATCCCTGTTTCGACAACGTCGTGATCGTTGCCCTGGCGGACGTGGTCCGCGACCACCTCCTGAGCGCCAAGGAGAAGCTCGAAAAGCAATACGAGCTGCTGCAGCCTGGCCGTCCCAACCGCGGAATCCGCACCTACGACGACTTCCGGGAGTTGCTGGCGCAGCAGGACATCGACGGCGTTTACAACGTCGCACCCGACCACTGGCACGTATCCATGCTGCTGCGGAGCCTCAAGGCCGGCAAGCACGTGCATGTCGAGAAGCCGCTGGGCATCAGCGTGGAACAGGATCTGGCTGCGGTCAGGGCGGTACGGAAATACCCCAAACAGGTCTGCCTGTATGGCGCCGAGCTTCGCGCATTGCCCGAAGCCAGGAAAGGCATCGAACTGGTGCTCAATGGGCGCATCGGCAAGCTGCAGAAAATTTACGTGGTCTCTCCCGCCAGCCAGGCAGGCGGCTCGGCAACTCCGGAGCTGCCGGTTCCCGAGGGATGGAATTACGATGCCTGGCTTGGCCCGGCGCCCGTGAAGCCGTTCTGCTACGACCGCTGCCTGCGGCCCGACCGTGCCGGCATCTTCAACATATCCGACTATTGTCTGGGCATGATCAACAACTGGGGCGCCCATCCGCTCGATCAGGTGCAACGCTGGGCGGACGCGTCGGGCCGAAAAGACCCTCCGGTCCATTACCAGGGCTCCGGCCAGTTTCCGAAGGAGGGACTCTTCGACTGCGCCTTGCAGTGGAGGGTGCAGTGCACCTGGGCTGATGGCCTGGTGCTGGACTTCATGGACAGCCGCACGTATGGCGCCCTCGCAGACGTTCCTCAGCCGGTCATCAACCCGCCGCGCCCCGGGGTGCCGAACGGCGCCGTCTTTATCGGATCGGAGGGCTGGGTCGTCATCAGCTACGGCAACGATGGCAAGGTGGTCACGCAGCCGGCGTCGTTGATGGATTCGGAAATCGGGCCGAACGAGATTCATATTGCCGACAGCGCGCTGGAGGCGATTCCGCCGACCCTGCCTAAGGGCTTCCAGCAGATCCTGACGGCCGGCCACCACCAGAACTGGATCTGCGCCATCCGCACCGGCAGCCCCGTGGTCGATCCGATCGAGAGCGCCTTCCGGTCGGACATGATCAGCCAACTCTCGCAGCTCTGCATCCGCACTGGGCAGCCGGTTCGATGGGATCCGAAGAAGGAAACCATCGTAGGCAATGACGCCGCGAAGAAGCTGATGAAACAGCCGATGCGCACGCCGTGGGGATTGGAAGGAGTCGCATGAAGCTCACTCTGATTCTGCTGGCCGCCTGCTGCGCGGCGGCGCTCGCGCAGCAACACAAACTTGTTTATACCGAGGACGGCACGTTCGGCTACCGCGATACGCCGGTCCAGCCGTGGTCTGGGTACCGCGTCCACGATCCGGACCGGCCGAAGCCGAAAACCGTCGACCCGGGCACACTCAGCACGCAGGACCGCCCGGGCCGGCCGCCGTCGGATGCCATCGTCCTGTTCGACGGCAAGGACCTCTCGAAGTGGAAGCCGAACCAATGGAACGTGGAGGGTGGCGAGCTGATTGCCACCACCGGCCGATTCGAGACCGTCGAAGACTTCGGCAGCTATCAGCTCCATCTGGAATGGAAAGCGCCCAAGCCCCCGGTGGGAGACAACGTCATGGACCGCGGCAACAACGGCGTCCTGCTGATGGGGGACTTCGAGATTCAGATCTTCGATCCCGCGACTAAGATATACCCCGACGGGCAGGCCGCGGCCGTGTACGGACAGACTCCGCCGTTGGTGAACGCGTCCCTGCCGCCGGGCCGGTGGGAGATATATGATATCGTCTTCACCGCGCCGAAGTTCGACGGGGATCGTCTGACAGAGCCCGCCCGCGTCACCCTCGTATACAACGGCGTACTCGTCCAGTACAACCAGGAGATCTACGGCCCGACCGGGCACGCCTCGCTGCCGAGGTCTTATGCTCCCGGAAAGAGCCGCGCTCCGCTGGCGCTGGGCGCCCATAATAACCCGGTCCGGTTTCGGAACATCTGGATCCGGCCGCTCTGAGCGGCCACATCTCAGCCCATGCGTCTCCAGGACGACGCGCGTCAGGT
>Ga0335069_10015787_pt1 | contig 10557 bp, 3 predicted proteins | sample Lox_Sample_11_FD_206714 | JGI IMG/M metagenome (GOLD analysis project Ga0335069, IMG submission 206714) | Soil microbial communities from Loxahatchee National Wildlife Refuge, Florida, United States - Lox_Sample_1.1 | ecosystem: Environmental > Terrestrial > Soil > Wetlands | place: USA: Florida...
CAAGCCGGTGAACCTGCCCGAGATCCGGGCAGCGGTGGAGCGGAACGTCCGCGCCCTGCGCGACCGCGCCGACCGGAGCGCCGAGGCGGAGCGGACCCGCAGGGCGCTCGCCGACGCCGCGCCGCTCCTCAGGACCTCGCTGGCGGCCGAGCTGGTCCGGCACGGCCAGGACCGGGGCGCGCTCGAGGCCCGGTTCGAGCCGCAGCTCATCGAGCCCTTCCTCGCCGGCCCGGTGCGGGCGGCGGTGGTGGAGCTCGAGCCGGCGGCAGGCCAGGCGGCCGAGGCCGTCGCCGAGGAGGTGGTCCGCTCGCTCAACGCGGTCTGGGCACCGGGGCAGGCGATGGCGGCCTGGGTGGCCGGGTCCGGGCGGGTGGGCGTGGTGTTGGCCGGCGCCGAGGCAAGCGGGGAGGGGGCCGGGGAGGTCCTGGCGGCGGCGGTGGAGCGGGCCGCGGCCGGCCGGGCCAGGCCGTGGGTGGGGGCGGGGCCGGCGGCCGGGGACGCCCGGGGGGTCCCGGGATCCTGGGCCGGCGCGCTGGCGGCGCTGGCGGCGCGCTTCCACGGCGCCGCCGCCGACCGGCGCATCGCCCGGATCAAGGAGTACGTCCTGGCCCACCACGCCGACCCCGACCTCCTCGTGGAGACCGTCGCCGCCGGGGTCGGCCTCTCCGAGTCCTACCTGTGCACCCTGTTCAAGCAGGCCTGCGGGGTGACGGTGAAGGACCACCTCACCCGGGTCCGCATCGAGAAGGCCAAGGAGCTCCTGCGCGAGACCGCCGACAAGCTCCAGGCGGTGGCCCTGCAGGTGGGTTTCCGGGACGCCAACTACTTCTCCACAGTGTTCAAGCGCGAGGTCGGGATCACCCCGCGCGAATGGCGCGAGCGGTCCCAGCGATGAGCCGCCTCTCCGGCATCGGCATCCGCACCAAGCTGTTCTCCCTCTTCCTGGCGCTGATCCTGGCGCCCTTCCTGGTCTACACCGCCATCACCCTCCGCCAGGGCACGCGCACCGCCGAGCGCACCGCCCGCTACACCGCCCGCCAGGCGCTGCAGCAGGCGGCGCAGTTCATCGAGTCGCGCATCGAGGTGGTGAACCGGTCGCTCACCTTCATCCGGCTCGACCCCACCGTGAGCGCCCTGTGCGCCGCCGACCCCGTCGCCTACCGCCGGGACCTGTCCCGCTGGAACGTCGACGCCGGCACCCTGCGCCGCATCGTCCTCAACATGGGGCAGTCCAACCCCGACCTGGCCGGCTTCGCGCTCTACATGGAGCGTGGCCTGGCCGTGGAGTCCGCCAACGACGAGTTCCAGCTCCTCGCGGCCCAGCGCGGCGAGGAGTGGTACCACCGCGCGGTGGCGGCCGGGAGCAACCTGCTCTGGTTCTCCGCCGGTGCCTTCCCCGACGGTGGCGGGCCGCGCCGGCTCCACGCGGTGGCCCGCGTGCCCGACGACCTCGACCTCGCCAAGACGGTGGGCTACCTGCGGGTCGACGTCCCCGAGCGCATCCTGGAGCTGATCCTCGATCAGGCTCAGTTCTCCGCCTCCTCGGCGCTGTTCCTGCTCGACGCCGACGGCGGCCCCATCGCCCTTTCGGCGCGGGCGCGGGGGGCCGACCGGCCGCTCCTCCCCCAGGCCGACGCTGCCTTCCCCGCCGCCGGCGACGGGGCCGGCTATCCCCGCCAGGCGACCATGGGCGGGCGCCGCTACCTGGCCGACGGCCTGCGGGTGGCCGGCACCGACTGGCGGCTCATCCTGCTCGTGCCCTGGGAGGACATCGACGCCTTCGGGAAGGGCGTGCGCCGGCAGATGCTCTTCGCGCTGGCGGTGATCCTCCCGCTGCTGCTGCCCCTCTCCTACCTGGTGGCCTCCACCAGCACCCGGCGCATCGCCCGGCTGGCTGCCGGCGTGCGCGAGTTCGAGCGCGGCAACCTCGCCGCCCGGGTCCCGGTGGAGGGCGGCGACGAGATCGGCGAGCTCACCGGCGACCTGAACCGCATGGCGGGACGCATCGAGTCGCTGCTCGACGAGCAGTACCGGCTGGGCCAGGAGATGAAGCACTCGGAGATGCGGGCCCTCCAGGCGCAGATCAACCCGCACTTCCTCTACAACACCCTGGAGCTGGTGAACTGCCTGGCGCTGCGCCACGGGGCGCCGGCCATCGGCGGCGCCGTCGAGGCCCTGTCCCGGTTCTACCGCCTCTCGCTCAGCGGCGGGGCGGAGACCGTCACCCTGGCGCAGGAGCTGGAGCACGTGGAGATCTACGTGCGCATCCAGAACATGCGCTTCGACGACGGCATCGCCTTCTCGGTGCAGGTCCCCGGGGAGCTGCGCCGGCTCCCCATCCTCAAGATCGTCCTCCAGCCGCTGGTGGAGAACGCCATCCTGCACGGCATCCGCGAGCGGGAGAGCGGTCGCGGGACCATCGCCATCCGCGCCTTCCGCGAGGCGGCCGGCCCGGGGCGCGAGGACGGGGCGGGGGCGCTCTGCGTCGAGGTCGCCGACGACGGCGTGGGCATGGATCCAGGGCGCCTGGCCGAGCTCCGCCAGGGCGTGCGGGCGTCGGAGGGGCACGGCTACGGCGTAAGGAACATCGACCGGCGGCTCAAGATCCGCTACGGCCCGTCCTACGGGCTCGCCTACCGGAGCGAGCGCGGCCGCGGGACCTGGGTGACGGTGCGCATCCCCGCAGCCGAGCCGGACGGCTCCCCGGAAGCTGGCCCGGAGCCGGGCACGTTCACGGGGTGAGAAGCCGCATCACCGAGAAGACCCGAGCCGTTCGCGACCTCACCCCTGCATGCCCGTGTCGGCCGCCTGGGCGCGGAGGTCCCCAGGGCCCGGCGAGGCTCCAGAGGGCCGGAAGGTGCGCGAGGAAGCCTCCCGTCCTCGGCATCCCCGAGCTCATGGCCCCAGCGAGGGGCCCCGGGTGTCCACCCCGGAGGCACCCGGGCCCGGCAGGCGAGCGACGGACGCGGCCGCACCGGGCCTCCCGCGCCGAGCGAGCCGTGCCGTTTGGCGCCCGGAGCCCGCTGGCCGCCCGAGCGCCTCCGTCGCCATCAGCCTCGTCCTTCGCGGCGGCGGGCGGCGCGGAGCCACCGGGACAGGGCCAGGGCAGCGATCGTCAGCGGCCCCAGCGCGCCTCCGGCGCCGTTGCCGCACCCGGACCCGGATCCCCCCTTGGAACCTGGGACGACGTTCACCCGGGCGGTGCCGACGTCGCCGAGCGAGTCCATCGCCTCGATGACATCGGTGCCACCCGCCTCGGCCCCCGCCTGGTAGCTGCCGCTCAGGCCGTCGATGGTCCCTCTCGACGGGTCCTGCACGAAGGACCACCGGTAGCCGCTGCCGCTGCCTCCGCTGGCGCTGAAGTCGATCACCGCGCCGGGCGCCGCCGTGGCCGAGGAGGGCGAGATCGTGACCGCCGGCACCACGCGGACGGACCGTGCGGCGCTCGGGACGCCGTTCACGATCACCGAGATCCACTGCCAGCCCGCCGGGAGCGATGCAGGAACCGTCGCGGTCACGGACGTGGCGGTGAAGCCCGTGACCGGCAGGAACGCGGTCGACTCGCTCTCCGGCCGCTCCAGCAGGACCAGCGGGTAGTTGGCGGGCGAGGACTGGCTCCCGCCTCCCGAGCCCTCCGAGACCCCGGTGAAGAGCGTCCCCGAGAGGCTCAGGGAGGCGCCGAGCACGGCCGACGGCGGCACCGTCGATGCCACCGGCGTCCAGGCAGGCTGGGCTCCGCGTCCTTCGTCGTAGAGCTCGGCGCTGGTGAGGTAGCTGCTGCCGCCACTCCCCCCTGCGGCGAGCACCCTGCCCGAGGGGAGCAACGTCGCCGTCTGTCCATACCGTCCCTGCGCGAGCGCCGAGGTGGTGCTGAACGACCCCGTCGCAGGATCGTACAGCTCCGCGCTGGCAAGGGCGCCGCTGCTGCCGGCGCCCCCCGCGACCAGCACCTTGCCCGAGGGGAGGAGCGTCGCCGTGTGGCTGTAGCGTGCCGTGGCGAGCCCTCCCGCGGCGCCGAAGGTGCCCGGCACTGGGTCGTATAGCTCCGCGCTGGCGAGGTAGCCGCCGCTGAGCGCCCCCCCTGCGACGAGCAACTTCCCCGAGGGGAGGAGCGTCGCCGTGTGGGACCCGCGGGGGTTGGCGAGCGCTCCGGTGGCGCCGAAGGTCCCGGCCGCGGGGTCGTACAGCTCCGCGCCGGCGAGAGGGACGTATCCGTCTCCATAGCCTCCCACCACGAGCACCAGGCCCGAGCGGAGGAGCGTCGCCGTGTGGCCGCCCAGGCGCGCCGTGGCGAGCGCTCCGGTGGCGCCGAAGGTCCCCGCCGCCGGGTCGTACAGCTCCGCGCTGTCGAGGGCGCCGGCGCTCCCGTAGCCCCCCACCACGAGCACCTTGCCCGAGGGGAGGAGCGTCGCCGTGTGGCTCTCGCGTGCGGTGAGGAGCGATCCCGTGGCGCTCCAGGTCCCCGCCGCCGGGTCGTAGAGCTCCGCGCTGGCGAGCAAGCCGCCGCTGCCGGCGCCCCCCGCGACCAGCACCTTGCCCGAGGGGAGGAGCGTCGCGGTGTGGGACGCGCGCGCCGCGGCCGGTGCTCCCGTGGCGCTGAAGGTCCCCGCCGCCGGGTCGTATAGCTCCGCGTCGGCGAGGGGGAGGTACCCCGTGCCGTAGCCCCCCGCGACCAGCACCTTGCCCGAGGGGAGGAGCGTCGAGGTGTGGACGTAGCGCCCCGTCCCCAGCGATCCGGCGGCGCTGAAGCTCCCCACCGCCGGGTCGTACAGCTCCACGCTGCCGGTGGGGACGCCGCTGCCGTTGTCGCCCCCCGCGACCAGCACCTTCCCCGAGGGGAGGAGCGTCGCCGTGTGGTCCAGGCGTGCGGTGGTGAGCGGTCCCGTGGCGCTCCAGGTCCCCGCCGCCGGGTCGTACAGCTCCGCGCCGGAGAGGAGGCCGCCGGCGCCGTAGCCCCCCGCGACGAGCACCTTCCCCGAGGGGAGGAGCGTCGCCGAGGGTTCCGTGCGCGCCACCGCCAGCGACCCCGTGGGGGTAGAGGTTCCTGCCAGCGGGTCGTAGACCTCCGCGCTGGCGAGAGGGAGGCTGCTGGAACTCCAGCCCCCGGCGACGAGCACCCTCCCGGAGGGGAGGAGGGTCGCCACGTGGTCCCTGCGTGCCGTGGTGAGCGATCCCGCCGAGCTCCAGGAACCCGTGGCGGGGTTGTACATCTCCGCGCCGGAGAGATCCCCGTTGCTGGGATTGTAGCCCCCGGCGACGAGCACCTTGCCCGAGGGGAGGAGCGTCGCCGTGTGGCCATCGCGCGCCGCCGCGAGCGATCCCGTGGGGGTCGAGGTGCCTGCCACGGGGTCGTACAGCTCCGCGCTGGCGAGCTCGCCGCCGTTGCCACTGCCCCCCGTGACGAGCACCTTGCCCGAGGGGAGGAGCGTCGCCGTGTGGTCCAGGCGTGCCGTGGTGAGCGATCCGGCGGCGCTCCAGGTTCCCGCCGCGGGGTCGTACAGCTCGGCGCTGGCGAGCTCCCCGTTGACGGGGTTGTAGCCCCCCGCGACGAGCACCTTGCCCGAGGGGAGGAGCGTCGCCGTGTGGTTCTCGCGCGCCGCGGCGAGCGATCCCGTGGCGCTCCAGGTTCCCGCCGCCGGGTCGTACAGCTCGGCGCTGGCGAGGGGACCGTCGTCGCCATTCCCCCCCGCGACCAGCACCTTCCCCGAGAGGAGGAGCGTCGCCGTGTGGAAGGTGCGTGGGGTCGCCATCGCCGCGGCCGTCGTCCAGACCGGATCCACCAGCGCCTCCCCCCGCGCCTCCGTGTAGAGCGCGATGACCTGGCCCCTGGCGCGGAGCCAGGCACGCGCCGGCGTGCCTCCCGCCGCGTAGGCCCGCGGGGCCGTCACCCGCGCCTGCGCCCGGCCGGCGCGATCCGCGACGACGAGCACCGCATCCCCGTCCTGCCCGAGCGTCGCGCCCTTCACCTCCCACTCCGCCACCGGCCCATCGCCCGCGTGCTCCACCTGGACCCACTCCTCGTACCCGTCACCCGTGACCGTCCAGTAGGACGCCCCCCCCTCCCGCGGATAGGCGAGAGCACCGCCGGCCGTGCGGCCTCGGCCGACGAGCCCGCGCTCCCTCAGCTCGACGGAGAGACCGCCCGGGAGCGTCATCCTCGCTGAATCGGCGCCGTGCCTCGGCAATCGGAGGAGCAGGCCGGTCCGCCGCAGGAGGGATGCCTCGGCCGCCCTCACCCCGTCCAACTCGGCCGGCTCCGCCGCGGTGAAGCCCTCCACGCCGAGCCTGAATCCCGGTCCGGCCAGGATGCCCTTCGCCGTCCGCGGGTACCGGGACGCGAGCTGTGCTCCGAGCTTGCCCGAGCACCCGGAGAAGAGAAGGACGGCGACCGCAGCGGTGGCCAGTGGTCGAGCGAGGCGCATGGCTCCTCCCAGGGCTGGACGCCGAGCCGGCAGGAGATCTTCCTTGTGCAGATCCGCTGCCGCCTTCATCCGCCAAGGGTAGCGGGATCGCCCTTGGGCGGGACCGGTCGACGAGAACCCGCAGGACAAGGAGCGCAGAGTCGGGCTTGCCGAGGCAGGCCACAGCGCTCCGCTGAGCCGCGGCTTCACGGCGATCGCGCCAGCCTTCACAACGACCTCAGCGTACCGCAATCCACGCGCGCCGAGCCCAACGGCGGTGCCCGCTCGCGCCAAGTGCGCGTGATCCATCCTGGCGACGTCGGAGCCGGCAACCCAGGAGTCGAGCCGGTGGCCTGCCGCTCCTTGAGCGCGCGTGCGCCCCCCCAACGGACTGACCCGGAGAGACCAGGCAGACGAGGGCGCGAGGGTGGGGCCTCCAGGGCGAGCCGCATGGCCCGTGCGTGCGGTGGGAGCGGGCGGAGGGCGCGGTGCCGGGCCGGGCCGACGAGGAGAGGCGCGCTCGAGCCCGGCCACCGCTCCGGGGTCGCGAGTCGAGCCCGGCGCCTCGGCGGTGGGAGGATGGCCGTCGACGCCTCGCCGAGGTCGCCGAGGCGTTGCCCGTGGCGGGTCCTCCTTTGGGGCGACGCGATGAGCCCTTGCCGCGTGGCAGGCGAGAATCCCCTCGCGCGGGAGGGCTCGACCCTCCCGGCTTTGCCGCGAGTTCGGGCGCCGCCTCGCCTCGGCGCGGACGGCCCCGTGCCGCGGCCGTGAGCTCCCTCAGTACTCGAACCCGCTCCCTCCGATGAACTCGCGGATGAGCGAGGTGGGCGGGACCTGATCCGGGTAGAGGGCCACGAACCGGTCGATGAGGTGGCGCAGGCGGATGGCGGTGGCGTAGGCGGGGTGGTCGGTCGCGACCTCGAGCAGGTAGCGCTCGGCGTAGACCTTGAGCACGGCGGGCTCGTAGACCAGCGCCGAGTCGAAGACCGCGTCGGCCTGGTCTTGGTAGGGGAAGATGTGGATCCGCTCGCCGGCCTGGACCGAGGGCCAGCGGAGGATGTTCTCGGCGGCGGAGTAGCCGCGGGTGTGGCGGTCGCGGACGATGCGCCGGAGCAGGCGCAGGTCGGTGGCCGAGACGCGGGAGAGCCGGTCGTAGGGCAGGGTGGTGGCGGGGTGGATGAAGACCCGGAAGAGCTCGCCGGCCCTGGGGAGGCCCCCCAGCAACCGCGGGTTCAGGCCGTGGATCCCCTCCAGCATGAGCACGTCGCCGGGGCGGAGCCGGATGGAGGGGCCGCCCTCCCCGTGGGAGAGGCCGGTGAGGAAGTCGTAGCGAGCGGTCTTCACCTCCTGGCCCCGGAGCAGCCGGTCCACGTGGTCCTGGAGCAGCGGCAGGTCCAGGGCCTCCAGCGCCTCGAAGTCCCACTCGCCCTTCGGGTCGCGCGGCGTCCTCTGCCGGTCGACGTAGTAGTTGTCGAGACCGATGCCCACCGGGTTCACGCCATCGATCTGGAGCTGGACGGTGAGCCGCTTGATGAAGGTGGTCTTGCCCGAGGAGGAGGGGCCGGCGATGGAGATGATCCGGATCCGGTCACGCTCCGCGGCCACCCGGTCGGCCACCAGGCCGATCTGCTTCTCGTGGAAGCCCTCGGCCACGCGGATGAGCTGCGCCACCTGGCCGGAGATGCACAGCTCGGCCAGTGCCCCCACGCTCGAGACGCCCATGGCGGCGAGCCAGCGCTGGTGCTCGACCAGCATGGGCGGGTCGCGGGGCTGGGCCGGCCCGGGGTCGGCGGGCAGGGGCTCGACCCGGCGCGGATCGCGCGCGCCCAGCTCGAGCCAGAGGCCGTCCGGTTCGGCGGCGAGCCGGAAGCCGCGCAGGGCGCCGGCGGTGGGGAGGAGCGGCCCGGGGGAGACGGCGTAGAGCTCGCCGCAGGAGACCAGCCTCACGGTGGCCAGCCGGCGGGTGCGGAGCAGGAGGACCGCGTCCTCCCAGCCCCGCTCCTGGAACCAGCGGATGGCCTCGTCGGTGGGCCAGTTCTCGGCGCGCAGCGGCGCGTCGGCGACGCAGATCCGCTCCATCTCCGCGGAGAGGCGCGCCGCCAGCGCGGGGAGCTCGCCGGCCGGCGTGCCCACTGCCTCCACCGCCTGGCGGAGGCCGCGGGACGGGCCGAGCCGGACCCGGAGCCCGGGGGCGGCCTGGTGGGCCGCCTCGAGGAGGAGGAGCCCCAGCGAGTGGGCGAAGATCTGCCGCCCCTCCCAGTGGGAGATGGTGAGCGGAGCGACCGTGCCCTCGGTGAAGATGGGGGTGGAGAGCGAGACCGGCTTCTGGCCCAGGAGCCCGGCCACCACCAGGTCGCCGCCGATCTCCCGGGGCAGCAGGTCCATCACCCGGGTGCCGGTGCGGATCCGGCGCTCCTGCCCCGCCACCCGCACCACCACCTCCTGGGCGCGGGGCAGCGTGCGGCCGCGCAGGAGCAGGTCCATCTCGCCGGAGAGCCGGGCCAGGTCCTCCTGCAGCGCGGCGGTGAGGGCCACCGAGATCCCGAGGGCCAGCTCGGGGTCCTCGCGCTCGATCTCGGCCCAGGCTGCCGAGGAGAGCCGGGCCGCGGTGAGCGGGCCCTCGGAGGTGACCACCTCGCCCCGGTGGCGCCCGCCGGCGGCGGCCAGCTCGCCGAAGTGCGCCCCCGGCCCGAGCCGCCGCAGCTCCTGGTGCTCCCGGCGCATCGAGGCCCCGCCGGAGACGATGACGAAGAGGTGCTTGCCCGCATCGGCGTCGCCGTGGATCCGGGTTCGCGGCGGCACGCTCAACGTCTCCAGATGGCGCGCCAGGCGAGCGCGGGCCGGGGGGTCGAGCCGGGAGAGGAGGGGGCTGCGGGCGAGGACGTCGGCCGCGAGATCCGGGGGACGGGTGGCCACGGGCTCATGGTACCGCACACCACGCCCGGGGGTGGCGGTCCGGCCCGGCGCGGGACGGATCAGGTGGCCGGGGCGGGTCCCCGCGGCAGGCGAGGCCGGGGCGGGGCGGCCGGCGATCGAGCGCGGAAGGCCCGTCCCTCTACAGCACCCGCAGCACCAGGCACTTCAGGTAGCGCGTCTCCGGCACGCCCAGGAGCACCGGGTGGTCGCGGCCGGCGCCGCGCCGCTCCAGCACCTGCAGGCGCCGGCCCGCGTCGTTGGCGGCGTCGAGCACCAGCTCCTCCAGCATGACCTCGGAGAGGTGGTAGCTGCAGGAGGCGGTGACCAGCAGGCCGCCGGGCCTCAGGACCTGCATGGCTCGCAGGTTCACCTCCTTGTAGCCGCGGCGGGCGGCGGGGACGGACTCCTTGTTCTTGGCGAAGGCGGGGGGGTCGAGCACCACCAGGTCGTAGGCCGGCTCCTCCTCGGAGCGGTCGCGCAGGTAGTCGAAGGCGTTGGCCTCCACCACCTCCAGGTTCTCGGCGCGGTTCAGGGCCGCGTTCTCGCGCAGGAGCGCGGCCGCCCCGGGCTGCATCTCCACCGCGGTCACCCGCTCCGACCGCCGGGCCAGCTGCAGGGCGAAGCCACCGGCGTAGCTGAAGCAGTCGAGGCAGCGGCCGGAGGCCATCTCGCCGGCGCGCAGGTGGTTCTCGCGCTGGTCGAGGAAGGCCCCGGTCTTCTGCCCGGCCAGGACGTCGACCCGCATCCGCACCTCGCCCTCGCGGTACTCCAGCGGGCCGGGAGGCTCGCCGCGGAGCACGCCCTTCACCTGGGCGAGCCCCTCCAGCTCCCGCACCCGCACGTCGTTGCGCTCCACCACCGTCCGCAGGGGCAGCGCGCCGGCCAGCACCTCGGCCAGGAAGCCCTTGCGCCGGTCGGTGGCCGGCACCAGCGTCTGCAGCACCGCCACCGGGCCGTAGCGGTCGACCACCAGGCCGGGGAGGAGGTCGCCCTCGCCGTGGACCAGCCGCAGGAACGGCTCCTCGCCGAAGAGGTGCTGGCGGAGGGCGATGGCCTGGGCGATCCGGGCGGCGAGGAAGGCCTCGTCCACCGGCACCTCGTCGAGCGTCACCACCCGCAGGGCGATCTTGGAGCGGCTCGACCAGAACGCCTTGGCCAGGAACCGGCCGCGCCCGTCGACGAGGGCCACCACCTCGCCGCCCTCGAGCGCCGGCGGGGCCTTCTCCACGTCGCCCCGGTA
>Ga0335069_10015788_pt1 | contig 10557 bp, 16 predicted proteins | sample Lox_Sample_11_FD_206714 | JGI IMG/M metagenome (GOLD analysis project Ga0335069, IMG submission 206714) | Soil microbial communities from Loxahatchee National Wildlife Refuge, Florida, United States - Lox_Sample_1.1 | ecosystem: Environmental > Terrestrial > Soil > Wetlands | place: USA...
GTGTTAGTTTGTTAGTTATGTTTGTTATGTTAGTTTGTTAGTTTGTTAGGTTGGTAAGCGGTGGTCGGGTGTGCAGGTGTGCCAGGTCGAGGGCCGACGCTGGAAAAAAAATCTGATTCTCCGCTTGACACGTCTGATCAGATATGATAGTCCTCAAGACAGAGGGGCGGGTCACGTTGACCCGCCCACTCAAGCCGGGTGGACCAACCACCCTCCCCAGCACCAACCAGGGTAACGGAGGAACGACAGATGAGCAAGGCAACGATCGGCAAACTGCAGCGCTGCTACATGACCTGGGCCGTCGGGATCGACTGGCCGATCCGCGATCTCTGCGAGAGGGATCCAGATCGGATTTGTGACGACGTCAACCAGGCGGCTGCTGACCGGATCGCCGTCCTGGCGTCCCGGCAAGAGCAGCGTGTTGTCGCCGTCACCATCGTCTTTGAGGATGGTCGGATTCTCCCCCACGATTGCCTGATACTGGTTCCCGATTGGGGAACAACAGACTGGCCTGCCAACGTCACTGCCAACCTGTCCCACTTCTGGCCGGCAATCCGGGCCTCTGCCAGTGTCACGGCAACAGGCTGGCTGGCCCTGCAACGTACCCTGCGCGATCACCCACTCGACCGTTCCGAGTGGTGTGACATGACCCTGCTTGAACGGCGTGGCTCCGACGCGGAGCACGCCCAGGAGGAAGACAATGCTGACTGAACTCAAGCTACGCGATGTCAACAGCTGGCTCCGCAGTAACCCTGCGGAGCCCAGCTGGGCTCCGATCCGTGCCAACCGTGCTAATCTGCTGCGCCAGCAATACGGCGTTTCGCGGTTTGTGCATACCTGGTCTGCTAACAACGTCGATTCCCCCTGCCGTACTCTGCTTGGCAGGGACACGATTGCGGTTGGCCAGCTGGCCGATCTGGGTTGGTTCGGTATCGTCGGAGCGGTCATTCGCTGTCCGACGTTTACCGGCAGCTGGAGCCTCGACAGCGCTGACCCAGCAGCGCTGCTGCTGCTGGACAACGGCGAGGTGACCTCGCTGCTGGGCGTCGGACCAGTCGCATTGATCATGGCGCTGGCAGCGCTGCGCGGTCCATCACCGTGGCAGCCGACCGAACGGTTCTCCCTGCACACGCTGCGAGAACCGGAGGGAGAGTTCGGCCACGTTATTGAGTGGTCCGGCACCATTAACAGTGACAACAACATGGAGTCCAACTGATGGCACGCAAGAAACGAGACGCAGCGGCGGAGTACAAACCACCGCCCCGCCTGATGACCGTTGTGGCGGACGATACGCTCCGCTCCCAGCTGGCTGATCTGCAACGGGTCAGGCAGCAACAGCTGCAATCGAGTCGGCCCGTCAACCAGTCCGACGCGCTCCGCCTCGCCGTGGAACTGGCCTGGCGGCAGCTGTGCAGCCCGAAAGGGGGCCAGTGATGGCGAGGAAGCGACTGTCCATCCTCGGAACCGAACTGGTATCGCTGCCGCTTGAGGATACCACGATGGCAGCGCTGGCTGGTGACGGTGTGGCCAGCCAGCGGGCCCGCATCATGGCGGACTCGATAGACTGCCTGGTCATCGTCGTTGTCGGTGATGCCGTGGCCGGCTGGCAGGAAGCCGTGTTCAGTTACCATACCGCCATGACAGGAGTACCGGGAGATGCCGGAACCAACCAACCGCCAGCAGAGGCAGAGCACGGCACGACAGGTCAATCTGGTGTGCCTGATGTGCCGTGAGCCGTTCGCGCATATCTGGTCTGGGCAGGGGGCCAAGCCGGCACCGATCTGTTTCCCTGCACCGATCTGTCCTATGTGCGCGGTGTGGATCGAACGCAACTGGACAGTCCTCAAGACCCTGCGCGGTCTGACACCGCATCAGCTGCGTGAGATCGACAACGATTGGTGGGCGGTCAGTGAGTCCTGGACAAGGGAAGCCAGGGATCAAGGCCAGCAGTAACCCCACCGCGTAAACCAAAGTGAGCCGGATCGGCATGGTCCGGCTCACTGTCCGTCCGGCCGCACCTGGAATCGCTGCTGGGAGATTGGCCTGTGCCATTCATCAACACTCGGGGGTCAGCGTGGGTTGAGGCTCGCCGCAGGGGTGAGCGATTCAACGAACTCGACCCTGCCCGTCGCCCTGGGCGTGCTTCCCATGCCCAGGTGGCCGGTCTGCCGGTCCCCTACTATTACCGCGTTGTCGTCACTTTCCGAGATCCTGCTTCAGGCAGGGTCGCTGACCAAATTTTTGAGTACACCTCCAGCGAGCCGCTCTCCCCTGCCGTGCTGCGTGAACGCGCTGAATCGGACGCGGAGAGTGCCGGCCTGGAGGAGTCCATCTATCAGAGCGAGCGACCGGGAACGGCGTTCGTGCCGGAGTTCGCCGAGATCGTCATTGCTGCAAGGAGTTAGGACATGAGCATTTCAAGAGACTGCCGTTACTGGCACTGGCTGACCAAGCCAACGAGCGCCTGGTATCCCCAGCGCTGGATTGTGCTTGCCAGCGTGGGTCAGCGGGTGGCCGGGATCTCCCAGCCGGGAGAGATCCTTGACTCGCTGTCCGTCTGTGCCGTCATGGGACGGCACTGGTATCACAATCACTGGCAAGGGGGAGAGGCAACGATCGCTCACACTCCCTCGGCAGCGCGAGAGGCTATCAGTCGGAGGCTACGGGGTGAGCGAACGACCTGGGTGATTGGTCCTGAACTGTCCAGAACTCTCACCTTGATTGACTGGTGGGGGGAGTGCGTGGCGGGGCGCGTGGCCTCGGTGCGCATCGATGATGACGCCACGGAACCGCCCGACGATCATCAGGAGCAACGCCAGCGGATCGGTAGTATCGTCTGCCTGAACGATCCGCCATTTATCCTGGCTTGCTGGTGGGGCAGGCACAGGATGGTCCTTGTTGACCTGCGGAACTACATCGACCAGGACATTGGAGCGATCGCAAGCAGACTCAACCAGGTAACACTGCGTGAGATTGGCGTCAACCCGGAAACAACCGGTCCTGACATGGACGTGCAATCGCACCTGGCGGCAACGTGGTTCGTCATGCGTCCACTGATCGACCTGTGGCGTGAAGCATCACCAGGACCGTGGGGTCCGACGCTGGCCTCGCTGGCGTGGAACTCCTGGCGACACTCATACATGCCAGAGAAATCGGTCCTGGTCCATGGTGACGAACGAGCGCTGCTGATGGAACGGCTTGCCTATTACGGTGGTCGGTGCAGGATCAACTACGCTGGCGCAGTCGTCAGCAAGGGCAGCGCTGACCTGCCGATTGCGGAGCGGATGGATCTGCCGGTTTTCGAGGTAGCCGGACAGCTGGCACTGTGCGATTACCGATCGCTCTACCCCTGGTGCGTGTCGAATGTGCCAATGCCAGCCAGACTGCGCCGGCACCACAACGGCGAGGGCGCGATCGTGGCCCGCTGCGTCACCGGGGATAGCGTCGGAGTGGCGCATGTCACCCTTCGCACCGATCGTCCTGACTACCCCTGTCGTGTCGATCGGGAAACACTGATGCCGATGCTGGGACCGTGGGCCAGCGCTCCGGAGGGATGGGACGGCAGACCGCACCGCGTCATTTACCCGGTTGGAGAGTTTGAGACGGTCCTGTGCGGGGCTGAACTGAAGATGGCTCTGTCGCGTGGCCACGTTCAGCGGGTCTGGGAGTGGTACGAATACGATGGAGCAACCGTGGCCAGCCGCTGGTGCGCTAACCATGATCAGCACCGCCAGCATTGGCAATTAGCTGGATTGACGAACCAGGCAGCGATCCACAAGGGGTTAATGAACGCGCTGTGTGGCCGCTTTGGCAAGCGCCGGCATCAGTGGGTCGCTGACCCTGATTGGAACGGCATCCACCAGTGGGGCCAGCATGCTATCCGTGACCTGGACACTGACGAGCTGGTCACCCGCCGCTGGCTGTTTGGGTGTTGCGAGCGCAGCCAGCCAGCCGGGGAGGACTACAACTCCTGTCCAGCCATTGCCGCCGCGATCGCGGCGGCCGCCAGGGTGGTCGTGCTCGGAACGATCGGTCAGGTCGATCCCCGGAAGTGGTGGTACAGCGACACCGATTCGATCCATGCGCCACTGGACAGCGTACTCGGAATCGCTGCCTGCCGAGATCACTGGTCAGTCCCAATGGGATCGCTGCGGCTGGTCGAGGAAACCGGCAGCGCTGTCTACCTGGGCCGACGCTGCTACCGCTGGGGTAAGGAGTGGCGAGCGTGTGGCGTCCCCAAGGATGCGCAGCTGGTGGCTGACTGCGCATGGAGATACGAGGTAGGCCAGCGAGCACAGTCACTGCTGGCATCCGACCCAGGACGCGGGTACACGTCGCGGGAGGTTATCCGAGCGATCAGGATGACTGACCTGGGGGGACGGTGGACCGAATCAGGATGGGTTGAGCCGTGGGAAGTGATGGGCAGGGGTCGACGTTGACCCCTGACCCACCCATGTCAGCCGAGTCGAAACGAGCCGCCGTACTACTCCGGCGGCTCGTTTCGTAACGTCCCGTCTGCTGCAAGAGAGTTACCACGCCTACGGTTGGCGCTGACAACTGAGCCGTTGTCCAGTCTACAGCCGCACCTATCGACCGTCAAGGCACTGCAGCGCGTATCCCGCCGCAGGCAGCGAGCCAATCCTCATTGGTCATTTCCAGGATCTCCTTTGGGAGGACTCCCCGGAGTGCCAGCTGGTCCATCAGCTGACGACACTGGAGGTTGAGGCGACAGGAGCACAGGTCACCCAGCTGTTGCAGCTGGGCCTCCAGCAGCTGGCGCTGCTGCGCGGCTTGATCGGGGGGCGCGGGACGCTGGAGCGCTGCCATGATGGTACTCCGACAGGTAATCGGCAATCACGGTGTCTTCCACACCGATTGCCTGCATGCGTGTTTGGAACTCGGCTTCCTGAATGATGCCCTTCTTCAGCCAGCGGAAGAGACTGGCAACCGACTCGCCTTTCGGTGTCTTGATCTTTGCTCCAGCCGCCTTCTGGGCCTGGCGCTCCTGGCGGTCGGAAACCGTCTTTGAGACGGCAGCAATGATCCGATCCTGGTCGGCCTGGGCGATGCCGAGACGGTTTGCCCTGGACCGAAACTCCGCCTCGCTGATCAGCCCCTCGCCAAGCCAGCGCTCCAGCCGGGATGGGCTGGCCGATCTGGCCAGTGCGGCGCGAGCGTCCGCAGCCTGCTTGTTGGCCTGACGCACCAGGGACTCCCTGTAGCGGGCCTCAGCCCTGTAACCCTTGCCCAGCGATCGCAGCGCGGCAACGCGCCTCCCGATCGTCTTGAGATTGGCATCGACCAGGAGAGCGTCCACGTCGCCAGGGTCAAAGCCCCGGTCAAGCAACCGTTGCCGGGCCTGGTCAATCGGGATCAAGCCAAGCTCAACCTGTCGGAGCGTCTGACCGTCTGATAGTTCCTTGTGGGGCGCGATCCGCTCAGAGTCCCAGATGCGGCGGTAGCGTGCTCTGGCCTCCACGGTCAACCCCATCCGCTGCATTGCCGCGTCAACGGTGAACCAGTCCATCCGTCTCTGGAGATACAGTTTGTGCAGCGTTGCCAGTGCTGACTTGATCTCAGCGTGCCTCAATGCCAGCGCTGCATTGTCCAGAGTCATTGCGGTCGATCGGTGCCGTCTGGCTATGTCGGCTTGCGCACCGGGAGCCATCGCGTTGAACTCCAACAGCTGCTGATCCCGACGCAGCGACAGACGGTACAACTCAATCGCTGCCTGATCGTAGGTTGTCAGTCCGATCTCGTAACTCTGAACGGCAGCGCGGCGAGCAACCTGGCGCTCCGCATCGACCAGCTGCGCCTCCTTCTGGCCGAACAATGCGCGGGCCTGGAGTATGGCATTGGGGCGCGAGTATCCCTGGTCCTGGAAAATCTCCGCCGCGTCGATTTCGTCAATCAGACCCGTTTGCCAGAGACGTTGCAGGAAGCGAATGCCAATGGGGTGGTAGCTGATGGCAGCGAGCTTGTCCCGCCAGTAGCCGCTGTACTCGTTGATGCGGAGTAGCTTCTTCAGGCTGTCCAGGTCGAACACCTGTCCCGATGGATCGGTTGGAGTCCTCCCGTCGCGCAAACTCCGGCGCAGACGGTGCAACATCGTGTATCCCTGACCTGGAGAGGGTACTGTCCAGTGTGCCACCCAGTAAGCCTGGTCCCAGGAGAATTTCTTGCCGAACGTCCTCTCCCACTCTGGATAGTCGATGTCATAGACCCAGCCATCCTTGAACATCCATTGCGTGTAGATCGCTGGTTGCTCCAGAGCGGTCTGAAAGAGCTTGACGAATTCTGGGTTGAAAACTTCGTGCCTGACGAAAGCCTCAAGGTCTTGATGCGGCGGTATCTCACGGATGAGTTGCTTGTGGTAGTCCATCCATGCCGGATCGTATCCCCGTAGCTTGTAACCCGTTGTCAGGTCATCGGCGTTGATGATGCCGCGCAGGTACATCATCCACAGTTCATCGATGGTGGGCGTTTCCAGACGTGTCTTGGTAACGGCACGCCATAGACCACTCAGCCTCCTGGCAGAGTCTGCCGGCAGGACGTTGGCAAGCAGCAACCGTTCGTTCCAGGTGATGCCGTGTGTCTGAAGCCAGAGGGTAGCCTGCGCCTCGGTGATCCGGTTGTGAAACAGCGCCTCGATTAGCTCACCCGGCTCCGGAATGACAACAGGCATTCTGGCATCGACGTGCTGCCGGCTGATCTCGCCGAATGGGTGGAGCGCGTCACCCAGGACCGGTATGAACGGTGCGTGTCCGGCCATGTCAATCTAGCCCCTCGCTGATCATGTCCCACCAGGATTGCACGGCACCTTTCATGCCACCTTCACCGGTGACGATTGCCCAGGCGTCGCCAATCAGGCTATCCATCCTGGCGTCGGTATCCTGTCCCTGCTGACTGTCCAGGTAAGCCTGGTCGGACGCGATCAGGGTGATATTGGGCGGAACGCCCCCTGCCGTCTGCGCTGGCGGGTTGACTGTGACGGTTGGGGGAGGACAGCTGAGGTTGACAACCGGGGGAGGGCATGCCGGTGCCGTGGGGACCGCGATCGGCGGAGCGACCGGCGCGGGGGTGCTGACCGGCGTTGTAGCCGGCGGTACTCCTGACCCTGTTGAAACTGCTGTCAGCTGCACTGGTGGTACCAGCGGCGTGACTGCCACGGCGGGCGGTTGCGTGGTGGTTGTGGTCGGTGCCGGCGCTCCGCAGTAGGGGAAGATGGTGTTGCTGGTCAGCTGCGGGTTGATCTGGGAGCCGGTTTTCAGCCAGAATCCAGCGCAGCAGTTGCCGGCCGGCATGGCGGGGAGCATGGGCTGGCCGCTGGCATCAAGGACCGGTTGCGGTCCCGGATAGAGCGTTCCCAGCGCTGCCATCTGCTGCCAGGTTGGATTGGAGACTCCCGCCGCTATCCCCCAGTCATAGACGGAGCAGTAGACCTGATCGGGGTAGGCAGCTGCTGGCTGCGAGGGAGCGCTCTGGGTGGGAGCGGTGATCGGCGCTGGCGCTGGCCCGACCCCCTTGATCCCCAACGGCATGTCCGGCGGTGTCTGCCGCAGCTGCCACGGCAACTCTGCCGTGACCGTCTGAACGACCATGTTGGCGATTTGCACTTGCTTTGCCAACGATGCCTGAACGGCTCCCGACGTCTGCACTGCTGCCTCAGCAGTCAGCCCACTCAGAACGCCGATCGACTTCATGATCTCTTGCAGGCACGCTTCGGCCGTGTCCTGGCACTGGCCTACCAGTTCGGTCAGGTACTCTCCCGCTGCCGTGGCAACGTCGTTCTCCGACTGCTGCACCGTGGCCAGCATTTCAGCCAGTGGGGCCAGACTGGCCGGTGTGCTGATCGCCGGGAAGTCCGTGACGGATACCATTGCACAAACCCTTCTCCGCTAGCACCTGCGGAAGGTCACGACAGACTTCGCACACCAGCGCCACTTGCTCCGGGCTCAGCGGCAGGTTGCCACGAATCGCCTTGACGAACAGAGCGGCCACACCAACGAAGCCCCGAGTCAGGTGCCAGGCATAGGGGTGAGTGTCAGCCAGCACATCGGGAGGCAGGGACATACAGAGTCTCCACTCTGAGGTAAGCCAGAGTGCCTTGGCGTCTGATTCAGGCACTCGTCACTCTCCCATCTTCTGCTGGCCGAAGTAGGTGTCCCGCAGCCGGCGCAACTGCGGTTCATACTGCGCCAGCAGCTGTCGGTACTGCTGGCAATCGTATCCACATGCTTCCGCCTTGTGGATCTCTGCCATCGCAGACGACGCAGCTGCGAGGCCACGGTTGATCATCTCCAGGTGGGAGGCGTTCAGTGGTCCGTTGCTCATAAGTCTTCATCTCCGACACGGATGACTTCCACAACGCAGACGTTGATATCCGCGTCGGGAGACATCACATACAGATGCCGTTGCATCCAGTCGCCCCAATCGCAGTAGCACAGCTCCAGCGCCTTTGAGTTTGTCGGAATGAGGATACCAAGCCCGTCGTTCAGGGTTGGCTGATCGGAAATCCAGATGTTGCCCTGAGTGCTGGCACTGACGATCAGAGCCACTCTGTTTGGGTTAGTGCCTACCAGAGTGACTGGTAGATCGCTGACCGGGAAGGCGTTGAAGGCTGCGCGTTTCACGATTTCGGCTCGTAGGTCATTTCCAGGTAGGAAAACGTGGCGACGCCGTTCTGCTGTGCCGCCGTCCATTCCAGCTGCACAACAGTGCCGTGCAACCAGGTGTTCAGCCAGAGCCACTGCTGACTGTCAGAGACGCCGATTTGCAACACTCCGAAGGTCGGATCTCCGCCGCTTGGCCACAGGTAGATTGCCCCTCCCTGACCAGGCAAAACTAACAAACCAACTCTGTTAGGATTGCTTGGAATAATAGTTCCTGACGGCAACCCATCCAAAGCAGAGTTAGTTACTGTGGTAACTAACACAGTTCCTAACAACTGTGGTGGTAGCTTGCCGTCCCGCGTCATGCTGACGATCTTGGCGATCTCCTGCAGGTCAGCGGGAGTAAGCGCCATGTCAGAGACTCCCGACCGGGACCAGGGCCAGAAACAGGGAGTGAGACGAGTCCGCCGTGTCGGTGAGTACCTCGCACTGGGGCGGGTTGTCGTTCGTAAACCGCCCCATCTCACCCAATGACCACTCGTAATTGAAGCGGCGGAAGCCCTGGTTGCCAACGGCCGTCTGGCTGATGTTGCCGGGTCGCCAGACCTGACCGGGGAAGATCAACCGGTGCGCGACGGCATGGGTCGAGACGTGGATCGACCCGACACAGCACCAGTTCCCCGTTGGCAGCGCTGACTCAAACGTCAGGGTAATGTTGGTCCAGGTCTGGACCACGCTGGTTGTGGTGGACGTCAACCGCGCCCACTGAACACGCCCAGGTGGGACAGGGGTGATACCAGAGCCGACCCAGATCACGCCGTAGGCGTGTTCGGTTCCGCATGCTAGACCCGACGTCAGCTGCAGCGCCACTTCCTCCTGAATCGGCAGCTGCCACGGCACGCGATCAAGAGCCATCACTGGCGTAATGGTTGCCGGTAGCAGAGCAGCGTTGATCGGCCAGATATACGGGTCACCGGGAATCCTCAAAGTCGGACTGTCCAGTCTGGCCCTCGACAGGGTGGCACTGCTGGCGTAAGCGCCAAGCAGCTGCATTGCCTGGACGAATCGGAAGTGACCGTTAGTGATCGTCAACACTCCGTCCGTGATCGCTGGCGTGTCCGTGTTCGCCGTCTGTCCCAGAGCGACGTAGTATGCTGCCGTGTGATACACTGTATCCCCCCGCGTAAAACCAAATTGTGTGTCCCCGGCAGAGTCCACAGTGAACGTGAGCGTGGAGCTTCAGACGCAACTCTGCCGGGTACTGACAGCAGCGCCGGGTACACTCCCAGGCACTCACCAGAGCACGGTTGCCACACAGCGCACAGCGGCGCTCGTTCAGGCCCAGCTGGGTCACCCCTGCTTCTTGTACTGGGACAACAACTGGGCGTTTGCCACCATGCGGTTTAGCCTGTCCTGGAGCGTGGTCGAGGGCATGCTCCTGACCTGTTGCTGAACGTTTGCCACGTAAGGCAAGAAGTTTGTCAAGAACGACTGCATCTTGGCCTTGCCCTTCTGGGCGCCGTCGGCAATGCGTGGGATGCCGGTTTGCAACATGGCGGTCTTCCAGGCAGCCAGTGGGACGGCCGACACGTTGGCAGCCCACTTCCCCGAGTCGATCGCGGCGAGCACGTTGGCCCTCATCTTGGCCTGGGCTGCGGCTGCGGCCTGGCCAGGAGCGACCGTGACCGCGTTGACACCGTTGGTGATTGAAGTCGTGCTGTTGCTCAGGTTTTGCTGCCACTTGCTGGCAACCGTGGCAGCGTCCATCATGGCCATGATCAGCCCTCCAAATAATTGTCCACAAAAGAGATAGGTAAAGTCCGTTCGCAACTATCATACCAAAATCCACCACAAACAGCAACTGCGCGCTGTCAAGATGGACAGTCTGACACTACTGTACATCCCCACCCATGTAATCGGACCGCTGCGATTACACTTCACCACG
>Ga0335069_10015789_pt1 | contig 10556 bp, 13 predicted proteins | sample Lox_Sample_11_FD_206714 | JGI IMG/M metagenome (GOLD analysis project Ga0335069, IMG submission 206714) | Soil microbial communities from Loxahatchee National Wildlife Refuge, Florida, United States - Lox_Sample_1.1 | ecosystem: Environmental > Terrestrial > Soil > Wetlands | place: USA...
TTTCCGTCGCGGCGCACGGAGAGGGAGACCAGACTTCCGGAGAGACCGCGCATGCGAGCGATCGCCCCGGCGAGGTCGGCCCCCACATCGTTGCCATCGATGCGAACGATCTGGTCGCCGGCGCGCAGGCCCGCGCGTTGCGCGGGCGAGCCGTCGATCGGGCGCAGCACCTTCACGACGCCATCGCTCGCCATGACCTCGATGCCGACCCCCGGATAGGACCCCATGGTCGAGAGCCGGATCTCATCGAACTCCTGGCTGTCGAGATACGCGGAGTGGGGATCGAGACCCGCCACCATGCCGCGGATCGCCTTCTCCATCAGCACGTGGTCGTCGACCTCATCGACGTAGTCGCGCTTGATGCGCCCGTACACCTCGGCGAACAGGCTCGCTTCCTGCCAGGGAAGCGCGGCGCGGGCGGCAGCCGGATCCGAGCGCTGCAGCGCGCTGGGCCGGTCGGCGAGTACGCCGCCGGTGAGGGCTCCACAGAAGCCGAGAAAAGCCCCGGCGCTGAGGGCGATGAGAGTGCGTGAGCGGGCTGACATGTGCGGAGACCTCGATTCGCACCGCCAAGCTTGTGTGATCGGCGATGTCGTCAGTGGTTCCCCCGCGGCGCCCTCAGCGCGCCGCGCCGGCGAACCAGGTGATTTGTTCCCGTTCCCCGGTGGCGTCGGGGTCCTCGCCGTCCGTCGCGCTCGGCAGCGGCAGCTCGGTGAGCAGGTCCGCGAGCGGGATGGGCCGGCCGATCGCGAAGCCCTGTCCGTAGTCGACGCCGAGCTCCGCGATACGTGCGCTGATCGCGTCGGTCTCGATGTACTCGGCGACCGTGGTGATCGACATGCTGCGTGCGAGCTGCGCGATCGCGCGCACCATCGATTCCGCGCGCGCGTCCTTGAGAACATCGCGCACGAAGCTGCCATCGATCTTCAGCATGGTGACCGGCAGCTGCCGCAGGCACGAGAGCGAGGAGAGCCCCGTGCCGAAGTCATCGAGCGCCACGCCGCAACCGAGCTGGCGCAGGCGCCGCATGAGCGCCTCGGTGCGGGCGAGATTGGCAACCGTCGCGTTCTCGGTGAGCTCGAAGCAGAACAGCTCCGGATCGAGCCCGCTCGCACCGATGCTTTTCACGAGGAAATCGGCGAAGGCGTCGTCGTTCATCGACTGCCCGGAGAAATTGATCGCGAAGCCGAGCGCCTTGCCCTCGAGGATCCCCGCGCGGGGCTGAAGCGCCTCGATGACGTGCGTGATCACCCAGCGGTCGATGACCGGCATCAGCTGGTAGCGGGCGGCGGCGGAGAGGAAGGTGTCGGGCCCCACCGTATGGCCCTCCTCGTCGGTCATGCGCAGCAGCAGCTCGTAGTGCGGGCGCGCGCTCTCGGCGGCCGCGAAGGGCAGGATGAGCTGCGCGTCCAGATGCAGGCGACCGGTATCGATGGCTTCGCGCACCTGCCCCGCCATGCCGATGTCGGCGTGGCGGCGCACGATGCTGGCATCGCTCGGCTGGTAGACCTCGACCCGATTGCGCCCGCGATCCTTGGCGGCCTTGCAGGCCGTTTCGGCGGGCGCCAGCACCTGCGCGAGGTCGGTCGCCTGGGAATCGACGGCGGCGACTCCGGCGCTGATGGAGACGGGGAGCCGCGCCTCGGCACTCATCAGCGGCAGCCGCTCGGTTCCCTCCCGCAGTGCCTCCGCAAAGGCCTCCGCGTCGTGGACGCGCGCCGGGAGCATGAGCGCGAAGCGGTCACCGGAGATGCGCGCGCCGAAGGCGCCCGGCGGCAGGCGCTGGCGGATCAGCTCACCGACCTGACCGAGGAGGGCATCACCCACGTGCATCCCGGAGTTCTCGTTGATGGCGTGCAGCTGATCGACATCGATATAGAGCGCACTCCAGGGCGTGGTGCGCGCATCGGCGACCACGCTCTTCACGCGCCGCTCGAAGGCCGGCCGGGTGTAGAGGCCGCTCAGCGGATCGTAGTTGCTCTCGATCGCCGCGGTGGCCTTGCGCGCGAGGATCTCCCCGACGTGCGCATCGCGTGCGCCAAAGGCTTCCGCCAGCGGCTCGCGCAGCAGTGCGAGCACGCCAATGATGCGCCCGGTGCGCGAGCGCAGCGAGCAGCACAGCACCCGAAAGGGGAACGCCTCGGGCGCCTCGATCGACTGGGTCTCATTGAGGATGAGCGGCTCACGCTGCGCCTGCGCGAGCGGCAGCAGCCGGCGGTGAGCGCGCATCCAGAACTGGGTGTCCGGCGGACGCGCGTCCGCCGAGCGCACCAGCATCACGTTCTTCTCCGGCACGAGCAGCGCACCGGTGCTCGCCCGCAGGTGCTCGATGGTCTGCTGCAGCAGCTGCTGCAGGTCGCCGGCGCCCGCCTCCGCGGTCGGCAGCCCGGCGCTGTCCTGGGTGAGGAGCAGGTTCAGATCCTTGTCGAGGCCGCCGACGGTGTGCGTGAGCTCCTCGATCCGGGCTCCGGCGATCAGCTCCCGTCGCAGGCATTCCACCGCGGGTCCCAGCAGCTGGCCGACGAAGGAGAAATCAGCGTGGCGCCTCTCGTGCGTCTCGATGGCGCGCGTGACGACGGTGAGGAGCGCGAGCAGCTGCTGCTCGTCATCGCGCAGCGCCCACAGGTACACCGGGACGGCGCCATCGAGGAGCCGCATCTGGCCGGCGCTGTCGGGGTTGGCCCGTGTCGAAAGCAGCGCATCGTCGACGATGTTCACGAGGTCGGGCCCGGCCAGGCCGTCGGTCGTCCAGAGGAGCTCTCCGGCGGGTCCGAACATGGCGACGCCGGTGGTTCGCGGCAGCAGCGAGCGGATCAGGCGGACATAGGGCTCGAACCGGTCACCGGGTTGGCCAGGAACGTAATCGTTGACCGGAAGCGCACTCATGGCAGTGAACACCATTGCGCTTCCGCGGCCCGCGATCCTTGCGCGAGTTGGCGAATCCACACACCTGGACGGGAGGGGCTGCGGAAACATTGATACCAATCACACCCCCTGCGAGGGTCGGTCACGGCTGCCCGGCCGCGGCACCTCGTGGACGGACTAGGGGTCGGACGCCTTGAACCAGGGCCGCGGGTCGACCGGCTTGCCGGCCTTGCGGATCTCGAAATAGAGCTCCGGGCGGGGGCTTCCGCCGCTATCCCCGGCGGCGGCGATCGTGTCCCCCGCCGCGACCTGCTCACCGGCTGCCTTGTAGAGCCGCTCGTTGTGGCCATAGAGGCTCAGGTAGCCGTCGCCATGGTCCACGATGGCGAGGAGCCCCAGCCCGGGCAGCCAGTCGGCGTAGATGACCCGGCCCTGGCAGACGGCCTTCACGGGTGCGCCGCGCTCGGTGGCGACGAGCACCCCATCCCACCGTACCCCGCCGGCGCGGGTGTCGCCAAAGCGGGCCACGAGATGGCCGCTCACGGGCCACGCGAGCTTGCCCCGCAGCCGCGTGAAGGCATCGTTACCCTCGACCGGGAAGCGCTCCATGGCCGCACGCAACTCACGCACGAGCTTCTCGAGACCGGACTGCTGCGCACGCAGGCGCTCGAGGCTCTGTGCCCGGCTGCGTGACTGGGCTTCGAGGCTCACGAGCACATGGCTGCGCCGCTCGCGCGCCTGCTCCAGCTCGTTGAGGTGCGCCCGTTGCTCTTTCTCGAGCTCCGCGAGCTTGGCGTCCTCCGCTTCGAGCTCCGCATCGAGCTCCGCGAGGCGCCGCACGTCATCCTCGATGAGATGGATCTGGCCGGCGCGGGCGCGGCCGAAGTAGCTGTAGTAGGCGAACATGCGCCCGGCGAGTGCCGGATCCTTCTGGTTGAGGAGGAGCTTGAAGGGCTCCTGGCGGCCGATGAGGTACGCCGCCCGCATCTGCCCGGCGAGTGCCGCCCGATTCTGCTCCAGCTGCGTCTCGCGGGCGCGCTTCTCGGCGGCGAGCGCCGCGCGACGCGCGGCATCATCGGCGCGCTGGTGCCGCACGTCGGAGAGGGAGTCGCGTGCCTTGGCGACTTGCAGCTCCGCGCCGCGCAGCTCGCGGGTGAGCCGGTCGCGCTCGACCTGCTCGGCGCTCACCTCGCGCGTGACGCGCTCGATCTCGGCCTTCACGGCCTGCAGCTGCTCCTCCGCCTTGCGGGCATCGCTCTCGGAATGCGCCGCGGCGGGCGCGGCCGCGGGCAGCCCAGCCGCTCCGAGAGCGAGGGTTGCAGCCATGAGCAGCGCCCGCGCGGCGGCAGTGCGGCGCACGGCAGCGGCGCGCGTGCCCCGGGGCGGGGTGACGCTATAATGCGCGCCCTTTTTCGCCTGCGGCCTACCCCGCTCGTTCATGGACCGTATCCTCGACTTCGCCGCTCATCACCCCTGGCTCGCCACGGCTACCGCCGTGCTGGCGGCCCTGGTCGTTGTATACGAGATGCGCATGCGCTCGGAAGGCCTGCGCTCGGTGTCGCCCCAGGAGCTGATCCGGCTCATGAACCAGGGGGCCCTGGTCCTCGACCTGCGTCCCCTCGAGCAGTACCAGGCCGGTCACCTCAACGGTGCCCGGCAGATGGGGAGCGAGCAGATCGTGAGCGCCGGTGACACGCTGAAGAAGCATAAGGAAAAGACGGTCGTCGTGTACGATGACAGCGGCTCGCTCGGCGCTTCGGCCGTGCGGCAGCTCGCCGCACAGGGCTTCACGCGCGTGTTTGCACTGCGCGGCGGGCTTGCCGCCTGGCGGGCGGACAACCTGCCGCTGTCGCGCGCCTGATTTCCGAAGATGGGTGCGCCGAAGGTCATCATGTATGTCACGGACTGGTGTCCTTACTGCGCTCGTGCACGGGCTCTGCTCGCATCGAAAGGGGTGAGTCCCCTCGAGATCGATGTGGAAGCCGTCGCGGGTGCGTACGAGGAGATGCGGGCACGCAGCGGCCGCGATACCGTACCGCAGATCTTCATCGGTGAGACGCACGTCGGCGGATCCGATGAGCTGCATGCGCTCGATGCCGAGGGCCGACTCGATAATTTGTTGAAGAAACCGGAGCCTTGAGACCATGAATGAGACAGCCGACGGCTTGCCACTTTCCAATCCGGCCGACCCCGGCGCGGTGCTCGCCCTGCAGAACGTCTACCTGAAGGACTGCTCATACGAGTCCCCGAATGGGCCACGCATCGATGGCAACTGGAACCCGCAGATCAACCTCGACCTGCAGACGAGCTCCACGGCGCTCGGACCGGAAGTGCGCGAGGTGGTGCTCACCGTCACCGTTTCCGCCAAGCACGGTGAGGTGACCATTTTCCTGGTGGAGGTGAAGCAGGCGGGCCTCTTCATCATCCGCAATCTCGCCGAGCCCGATCTCAAGCGCGCCGTCAGCACCATCTGTCCCGGGGTGCTCTTCCCCTACGCGCGCGCGGCGGTGTCGCAGCTCGTGACGCAGGGCGGCTTCCCGCAATTCCTGCTGCCGCCGGTGAACTTCGACGCGCTGTACGCCGCCAACCAGGCGCAGCCCGCCGTCACCAACTGATGCACCGCGGCGCAGCCAGCCCTCACCCACTGACGCTCGGGCGCAGAGCGCTGCGCCGATGAAGCGACGATGAGCACTGGCGGCGGAGCGTTACCGGTCGCCGTGCTCGGCGCGGGCTCCTGGGGGACCGCACTCGCCGTACACTTCGCACGCAGCGGGCGCCCCGTGCGGCTGTGGGGCCGCGACGCGGGAAAGCTCGCGGGGCTCTCGGCGAGCCGCGTCAACGAGCGCTACCTCCCCGGGGTCGTCTTTCCGGCATCGCTCGAAGTCGAGCCGGCTCTTGCGCGAGCGATCGCCGGTACCCGCGATGTGCTGGTGGTCGTGCCGAGCACCGCGCTGCGCGCGCTCCTCACGCAGCTGGCACCGCTCCTCACGGCACCCATGAGCGTGGCCTGGGCGACCAAGGGATTCGAGCAGGCGACGGGCAAGCTTCCGCACCAGGTGGCCCGGGAAGTGCTCGGCGCCGAGCGCCGCATCGCGGTCCTCTCGGGACCCACCTTCGCGCGCGAGGTCGGCGCGGGACTTCCGACCGCGATGACCATCGCCTCGCCCGATGCCGCTTACGCGCAGTCCCTGGCACGCGAGCTGTCATCGGAGAATTTCCGCGCCTACACCTCGAACGACATCATGGGAGTCGAGATCGGCGGCGCGGTGAAGAACGCGCTCGCCGTCGGCGCCGGTCTCTCCGACGGGCTCGGGTTCGGTGCCAACACGCGTGTGGCACTCATCACGCGCGGGCTCAAGGAAATGACTCGCCTCGGGGTGGCGCTCGGCGCGCAGCCGGAGACCTTCATGGGGCTCGCGGGACTTGGGGACCTGGTGCTCAGCTGCACCGACGATCAGTCGCGCAACCGCCGCTTCGGCCTGCTGCTCGCTGCAGGCCGCAGCCCGCAGGCTGCGCTCGCCGAGATCGGCCAGGCGGTCGAGGGTTACGCGGCGGCGCGCGCCATCGAGCGCGTCGCCGCGCAAGCCGCAGTCGAGATGCCGCTGTGCGCGATGGTGTACCGGGTGCTCTATGAGAAGCTGCCGGCGCGCGAGGCGGTGCGGGCGCTCATGAGTCGGCCCATCAAATCCGAGGCGGACTGAGCGCGCGCCCCGCCGGGACCGCAGAGGTCAGCGGTTGACTTGCCGCCGCTAGTGGCCGCGGCGCAGATAGAGGTGTGTCGCGCGCTCGCCGGCGACGCTCCGGGTGCACTCGTAGCCGAGCGCACGCAGGTCGATGCCCTGGAGGAGCGGCTCGCCCGCCCCGAGAAGCACCGGACGCAGCACCAGGTGCAGCTCATCGATGAGGCCCGCCTGCAGGTACTGACGGATCGTCGCGACGCCACCGCCGAGCCGCACGTCCCGGCCCGCCGCGGCGCGCCGCGCCTGCGCGAGCGCCTCATGCAGGCCGCCCGTGATGAAGTGAAACTGTGTTCCGCCCGCCATCTCGAGTGTGGGTCGCGGATAGTGCGTCAGCACGAAAACGGCGGTGTGATAGGGCGGCTCGTCCCCCCACCAGCCCTGCCAGCTCTCGTCCGGCCAGCGTCCCCGGACGGGTCCGAACATGTTGCGGCCGATGATCCAGGCGCCGATGCCCTCGAAGCCCTGCGCTGCGATGGCGTCGTCGGTGCCGCTCTCACCGCCTGCCTCGCCGTGCATCGCTCGCCAGGTGTGCGTACTGAAGAGCCATTCCATGAGCTCGGGCCCATGCACGCCGAGGGGATTCTGCAGGTCCTGTTTCAGTCCTGCGCCGTAACCGTCGAGCGAGATCGCGAAGCTTCGGACACAGAGCCTGGACATGAGCGTCTCCTCTCTCTCAATCGAGCGTTCGCAGCTCCCCGAGCGTTGCCACGGTGGCCGCACCCGAGCCGGCCGGCGCAGCCGGCGTCGCGGCAGCCAGGGAAGACTCCAGCGACTGCGGCAGGCGGCGCACCTTCCATCCGTGGAGCTTCATGGAGTCGGCGAACTCCGGCGGCGCTTTCGAAGTGCCGACACTGCCCGTGTAATCCACCGTACGCGCGAGGCCCTGCTCCTCGTAGGTGAAGGACAGCTGGTAGCTCGCCGTCGGCTCGGCTCCTGGCACGCTCACCGTGCCGACGACCGTCCACGGTGCCGCGTACTCGGCCGATGTGCTCGCAGTCGCGATGCGGATCGGGCGGGTTTTCTCCGCGATCCGCACATGCTGGGGCGCGCCCGCGGGCGGTGCGCCCTTCGGCAGTGCCGCGGTGAGGAGCACGATCACGAGCTGCGAGTTGAGCGTCGCCAGGTCGAGCGATTCGAGCTCACGGTCGGGAGCTGCCGCGAAGCCGCGGCTCAGCATCCAGCGTCCGCCGATCAGCAGGATCGTACCGGTGAGGTGCTCGCCGCCATCGCGCCTGTCGATCGTGATGCGCGCGTCGCCGTTGCGCGCGACCTCGAAGCGGCTGCTCGCGGTGCCCGCCTGACCCGCCACCGACTGCGCCACGGTGATGTCATTCGGTGCCCAGGCGGCTATGGCCTGCGCCGAAGCGGAGGAGGCGTGGATCGCGAGCAGTGAAGCGGCCAGCGCGGCTGCACAGGACATGGCCCGTGTCGCCACAGCGCGGTCAGCCGACCGGGCGGAGCTCACGTATCGTGCTCTGGGCCCGCCGGTGCCGGGTCCGCACCGAGCGCAACGAACTCGCCGCTGAACCGCCCCGCAATGCGCCGGTTGTGCTCGAGCGTGGCGCACGCGCCGATCCGCGCGCGCCCCTTGCGCAGCAGCAACGCCATGAAGCTCTGCCAGCCCTCGGGGCGCTGGAGGATCGCGCGGGCGATGAAGGCCCCCTCGATCGGCTGGAGGTACTCCATGGTGTTGCGCTGGATCACCAGACGAGTCGCGATCCCCTCCGAGCGAAGCCGTACATGCAGCAGTGACCAGCTCGCGAGCATCGCCACCGCCGATGCGCTGCCGCCGAACAGGGTGCGACGATGATTGATGTTGGGGTCGAGGGGCGCCTCGAGAGTCACCGCCTCTGCGTCGATGGACTGCACCGAGACCGCCATCGCCCGCGACAGTGGAATTTGCGCGTGGAGGTACTGCGTGAGCTGTGGTGGCAGCATCCGGGAGCCCCTCTCGGTGGTTCGCATCGCAGCGCTCGGGCCGCCCCGGTTGGCTCAGCCCACACCCTCGACGATACGCAGGTCGCGCTCCGCGCCGTCCCCGAGCGCACGCAGTGCCTGCTGGTATGCGGCACTGTCATGCGCGGCGATGGCTTGTGCGGCGCTCGCGAATTCGATGATGACGAGGCGTTGCTCGAGCCCACCCTCATAGACTTTGGCGGGCATACCGCGTGCCAGGAAACGCCCACCGGCCGCCTCGAGTGCCGGCCCGGCAAGGCGCGCATACGCCGCAAAAGCGTCCGGATTGCGGATCGATCGGTAAGCGGAAACCCAGTATGCCTTGGCCATAGGCTCACCCGAATGCTGCGGAGGGGGCCGCTAGATTAGCGCTGTTGAGTCGCGAGGGTAGCTCGAACTGCTTTGGCGACCGGATGACGTACCTGTCCGGCGACACCGCACTGTCCATGACCTCACCGCCGCCGCGTCTTGGAACGCTCAGGCATCGGCTGAGGCCCGAGCTCGATGAGGCGCGGGGTGATGGAGGCGCCGTCCGTCGTGATCTCACCGAGCGCGATCGGCAAACGGAAGCGGCGTGGACCCGCGCTGCCCGGGTTGATGTAGTAGATGCCACCGCGCTCGCGAATGAGCGGCTTATGCGAATGTCCGCAAACCACCACGCTCACTCCGGCTGCTGCGGGGTCGATCTCCAGCCGACCGACATCGTGGATCACGTAGATGAGCACCGCACCGCTCCGCACTAACTGTGTCTCCGGCAGCCGCGCGGCCCAGGCGCCGGTATCGTTGTTGCCGCGAACCGCCGTGGTGGGCGCGATGGCCGAGAGCTGCTCGAGTATCGCTGCGCTGCCGATATCGCCTGCGTGAATGATGCGGTCCGACCCGCGCAGGAACTCGAGCGCGTCAGATCTGAGCAGGCCATGAGTATCGGAGATGAGCCCGATGCGTGCCATGGGCTGTGCGCGCTCATCCGGCCCCGGCGGGCCTCACCACCACGCCATCTTCCGCAAAGAAGATGAAATCCGCTGGTGCGCCGAGCAACCGCTGCCACACTGACAGCAATCCCGTCCGCAGGATGGTGAGCGAAGGTGCACCGCCCCGATTCGCCGTGGCGTGGTCGGTGGCACACCATTCGGCCATGACGAGTGCCACGGCACGAGCCTCAGCGTCGACCGGGTCCTTGGCCCGGACCTGTACGATTCGCAGGAATCCGACCGCGAAAGCTGCATCGCTCGGGAGGACGATGCCACGGCCCTGGACCGTTATCTCGTATCTCGGCACGGGCGGGTATTCCAGATCTCGTTCAAACCCTCTGGCTCGCGCGCGCCGACAGGTGCTGCGTGCAAGGCAGGCACGGGCGTCGGCACGCTTGACTCGATGCATCATTTTACGTTGGATGCTGGTGTCGCGTACTGCGGTGGCTCGGGCACTGCATCTGCGGCGCAGCGGAGATGGAACAGCCGTGAAGAAGACGCCCGCGAGGAAGAGGACCGCGAAGCACACGAGTCAGCCGGCCTCGCAGCTGATCGACGAGCGCATCCGGGAGCTCGGGGACTGGCGCGGCCGCATGCTGAGTCGTCTGCGCGCCCTGATCAGGGAGGCGGACCCTGCAGTCGTCGAGGAATGGAAGTGGCGAGGGGTTCCGGTCTGGTCGCACGATGGTTTGATCTGCACCGGCGAGACCTACAAGAGCGTCGTGAAGATGACTTTCGCCAAGGGCGCTGCGCTGCAGGACCCTGCGCGGCTCTTCAATTCGAGTCTCGCGGGCAATACCCGGCGGGCCATCGACTTTCACGAGGGCGACCCGATCGATGAGGGGGCGTTGAAAGCCCTGATTCGCGCCGCCGTGGCGCTCAACGAGTCGAAGCGGCGGCCTCGCGGTCAGAGCTCTGGCAGGAGCCGCGGGAGCTGACGCAGGACTGTGGAAGGTCAGCGCTTCGCGGGTCAGGCCTCGGCGATGCTTCCTCAAGAGAGTGTCACGAGGCGCTCACGAGGCGC
>Ga0335069_10015790_pt1 | contig 10556 bp, 10 predicted proteins | sample Lox_Sample_11_FD_206714 | JGI IMG/M metagenome (GOLD analysis project Ga0335069, IMG submission 206714) | Soil microbial communities from Loxahatchee National Wildlife Refuge, Florida, United States - Lox_Sample_1.1 | ecosystem: Environmental > Terrestrial > Soil > Wetlands | place: USA...
CGACGCGCGCCAGGGCCTCGGGATACCCGCCCTTGTCGATCGAGGCGAGCGCGTCCTTGACGATCGCCATCTCGCGGGCGTCGGTGACGGGCGGGATCGCGTGCTCCTTCTCGGCGCCGAAGTAGAACGCCGAGAGGTGACCGTAGAGGTCGAAGAACGTCGTCTCGCCCATCGCATCACGCAGCGCGCGATACAGGTCGAGGGTCGCGCTCACCAGCTCGGCCAGGATCGCCTCGGCCTTGCGCGCCGGTGCGGTGGCCGGGAGGGCCTGCCGATTGGCCTCGACCGCCTGCGCGGTCGGCGCCAGCCACCAGAGCGCCGGGTTCATGTCCGAGAAGGCCCAGCGCTGGGCGCGCAGCGGGTGCAGCATGCGCGACAGCTTCGCCGTGTAGTCGTTCGACACCGCCTGCACGACGGGCCGCCCGAACAGCTCGTACGCGCGCTGGTTGAATTCCGAGACGATCTTCATCGCCTCGAACGGGCGCTCGTCCTCGCGCTTGAAGCGGTTGAGCTGGTCGACGACGTCCTCGAGCCGCAGCTCCTCGAAGCTGACGTCGTACGTCGGCGCACCGTCGGCGCCCGGCTGCTCGGCGATGTGCATGCCGTACAGGCCCGGCGGCAGCGCCTCGATCGACTCCATCACGGAGACGATCTGCGTGTATTCCTTCTTCGCGACCTTGCCGGCGACGAAGATCCCGAGGTGGCCGATGTCCTGGTGCATGAGGCCGACGATCACCTGGCCGCGCGCCTTGATCTCCTCGGTGGAGCCGTACACGTCGGCGACCCAGTTGAAGGCCTGCTGCGGCGGCGTGATGTTGTCGCCGAGCGAGGCGAACAGCACGATCGGCACCTTGATCTCGCGCAGGTCGAAGACGTGGCCCTTGCCGGACTGCACTCCGCCGGTCCAGAGCTTGTTGCCCACGAACAGGTTCTGCGTGATCCACTCGATCTCTTCGCGGTTCATCAGGAAGTAGCCGCCCCACCAGCGCTCGAACTCGAGGAAGCGCTGGGGCTCGGTGTCGGCGTTCTCGAAGACGTTGACGTACTTGTCCCAGAAGGTGTTCGCGGGGTTCAGGTTCTCGAAGTTCTGCACCAGCCACGCGCCGTCGAACTTGCCGGCGCCAAGGTCGGAGGACAGCGAGGCGAGCCACGTGCCGCCGAGCAGCCCGCCGGCGTACCGCATGGGGTTGTCGCCCTCGCTCTCGCGCCAGGCGCCGCCCCAGTAGGACATCGGCGCGCCGACGATAACGAGCGGCCCCGTGTCGTCGGGGTTCGACGCCGCGAGCATCATCGCGGCCCAGCCGGCCTGGCAGTTGCCCATGATCACGGGCTTCGGCGCGTCGGGATGGAGCTCGCGCACGCGGTGCACGAACTGGCGTTCGGCCGCGCACACGTCGAGCAGCGTCGGGGCGGGCTCCGGGTTCTGGAAGAAGACGACGAAGTACACCGGGTGCCCGGCCCGCAGCGCGACGCCGACCTGCGAGTCTTCCTTGAACCCGCCGATGCCGGGGCCGTGGCCGCCGCGCGGGTCGATGATCACGTAGGGCCGGCGCCGCATGTCGACCTTGATCCCCTTCGGCGGGAGGATGCGCAGCAGCGCGTAGTTCACCGGGCGCTCCAGGGTGCGGCCGTCCATCACCGTCTCATGCTCGAAGTGCAGGAGGGGCGGCAGCCCCTTGCGCTCGTGCTCGATGAAGTTGTTGCCGCGCTGGCGCAGCGTGTCCCACAGGATCACCGAGCGCTGCGCGAAGTCGACCGCGTAGCGTCCCCCGTCGGTCAGCGCGTCCCACGCGGACGGCGCGTCATCCGTCAGCTCGCGTGCGCGCTCGACCGCCGCCCGCACGCGCTCGGCGTAGCGCTCCAGGGCGATCTTGGTGCGCGCCTGCGCCACCTGCGTGACCTTGGTGGTGACATCGACGCTCTCGGACAGTGCCTTGGCGGTGTCGTTCATGGCTTTCCTTTCGGCGGTTGGGGCACCCGCGCTGCGGGCGGCATGCCGGAGGACGTTACCGAGCGGGGAGCCGGAAGTCGTGAGCGAACCGTCGCCATTCGGTCGGCGTTGCCGCACCTCAATTCGGACTGAAGCAAGACCGTTCCCTGACGACCGCCGGGTGCTCCGTCCCTAGCATGCGGAGCGTCGGACCGCGGCCCTACGTCGCGGGCGACCTCCGCATCGACGAGGCGCGTACCGTGAATCCCAGGATCACTCCCGGCCGCGTCTACGCGGTGCTGATCGTCGTGGCGTCGCTGTGGGTCGTGCACGGCTTCGTCAACAGCGTGCTCGCGGCGGCGGTCACCGCGATCGCCAGCTGGCCGCTCTACGAGCGCTTCTCGGCGCGCCTGCCCGCGCGGATGCGCGGCTCAACGGCCGCGGCGCTCTTCACCCTCCTGGTCACCGTCTTCGCGCTCGCGCCGATGTTCTTCGCGGTCGCGGCGCTCGTGAGCGAAGTGCGCGGCGCGCTCCACGAGATCGCCCAGGCCGACGTGAACGGCCTGCTGCCGCAATGGATCGGCGACGTGCCGCTGCTCGGGGCCTGGGCGTCGGCGCATTGGTACGGCGATCCCGGCCGTTCGGCGGACCTGCTCTCCTGGGCGCCGCACGCCGATACGACGACCTACGTCGGCTGGGCACAGTGGATGGCGCAGGCCGCGGCCCGGCACGCGCTGATCGTGCTGTTCAGCGTGCTGCTGGTGTTCTTTGCATACAGCGAGGGAGAGGTACTCGCCCACGACGTCAGGCGCGTGCTGCGCCACACGGTCGGCCCACGCGCGGAGCGCTACCTCGACGTGGTCGTCCACGCGACGCGCGCTTCGGTGACCAGCATGGTCGTCGTCGGGCTGTTCGACGGCGTGGTCGTCGGTGTCGGGCTGGCGATCGCGGGTGCACCGCGTGCGGCCGTCTGGGGCGGCATCGTCGGTGCCTTCGCCGCGATCCCGTTCCTCGGCTACGTCGCGATCGCGGCGTTGGCGTTGCGCCTGTCGATCGGCGGGCACGCCGGGCTCGCGCTCGTGTCCTGCGTGGGTGGCTGCTTGGTGCTCCTCGCGGGCGACAAGATCCTGCGACCCATGGTCGCGCGCGAAGGGATGCGCATGTCCTTCGTGTGGGTGCTGATGGGCTGTCTGGGCGGCTTCGAGGTCCTGGGTCTCGTGGGTCTCGTCGTCGGGCCGGTCGTGCTCGCGCTCGCACGCGAGCTTTGGGACCAGCGCGTGCGCACGGCGTCGCATCTCACCGCCGACCACCGCTCTGGGCTTGCCACCGAATCCGGACCGAAGGCCGATGGTTCGGGGACGACTTATCGCGCACGCGCTCCTATCGTGCATGGCATGGACAGCGCGCACACGATCGCCGCAAACGTCGAACGCCCTGCGCCGTCGGCTGCGTCAACGCGGCGTTGACGGGGGGTTCGCATGCTCAGGATCGCCATCGTCACCGGCACGCGGCCGGGGTGCCTCAACGAGGCGGTGGCGCGCTGGGTTCTCGATGTGGCGCGCCGGCATGCCGACGTGGAGGCGACCCTCATCGACGTGGGCGCCTACGGCCTGCCCCCGAGGGCCGACGTGCCGCCGCGCCTCGGCCGATATGCGGAAGAGCACGTGCGGGCCTGGTCTCGCACGGTGGCATCGTTCGACGGCTTCGTGTTCGTGACCCCCGAGTACCTGCTCTCGGCGTCGGCCGGCGTGAAGGCCGCGATCGACGTCGTCGCGCGCGACTGGCACAACAAGGTGGCCGGGTTCGTGGGCTACGGCGCGCAGGGGGCGGGACATGCCGTCGAGGACCTGCGCCGAGCTTTGGCCGCGGTGGGCGTCGCCACGGTTGCGCCGGCGGTGGCGCTCACGCTCGTGCCGCACTTTGGTGGCCGCACCCCGTTCATGCCCGACGAAGCCCACGTGCCGGAACTGGACGCGCTGCTCGATCAGGTGATCTCGTGGGCAAATGCGTTGCAGGCCGTGCGCCTCGCCATCAGGTCCCCCGCGGACGACAGGTTCCATGCCGCCATCTCTCCGCGGTCGGAGTGCCGGTGAACCACCAGGCCGCGATCCACCCACTTCACAACGGGAGCCATCCATGAAATCGATCCTCGCCATCGGCATCGCCGTCGCGTTTGCCACCGGCTCGGGCCTCGCGCTCGCCGAGAACAGCCAGGCACCGCTCACGCGCGCCGACGTCAAGTCCGAAACCCGCGCGCTCGAGAAGTCGCACAAGCTGACGCCCGCCGGCGAAGGCATGAAGCCGTACGAGCAGCCCGCGCGCACGTCGACCATGACCAAGGCGGACCGCAAGGCCGAGACGCTCGCGGCCCGCAAGGCCGGCGACCTCGAGCCGGCGGGCGAAGCGGGCGATATCAAGGCCGAGCGCGCGGCGATGTCGGCACCCTCGACCACGACCAAGGCGGCCCGCAAGGCCGAGACGCGCGCAGCCGAGAAGAGCCGGGCGCTCATTCCCGCCGGGGAAGGACCCGACGCCCCGAAGAAGTGAACTGCGTGCCGGCCGAGTCTTCGACGCGACCGGCGCGTTTCTCTGCCGAAGACAGTGCGTGCGCCGCGTGGCCGCGTTTCCCGCGCCCCGGGGCGCCGCGCGCAAGGAGTTTGAAGTGACCACGTTCGTCGTGATCGTGTTTCCGGGCGACCAGCAGGCCCCGAGCGGGCTGCAGGCCCTCCGTGCACTGGATGCCGATGGCGTCGTCACGCTCTACGGCGCCGCCGTCGTGCAGCGCGACCGCGACGGTCGCATCGACGTGCAGGAGCACGAGGCCGGCGTGCCCGCCGGCGTCGGCGTGCGCGCCGTCGTCGGCGGCCTGCTGCGCTCCCTCGCGAGCGGCGCCGGCGCCGTGCCGCCAGCGGCTTGCGGCACGTCGTTCGAGGCGATGCACGAGCTGTTCGGAACACGCGTGGCCGACGGGTTCCTCGCGCGCGTCGCCAAGGCCCTCGCGCCGTTCACGACGGCCATCGTGGCCGAGATCTCGGAGGAGTGGCGCAAGCCCCTCGACGCGAGCGTGCACGAGCTCGGCGGGGTCGTGGTGCGCGAGCGTCGCGACGACTCCGCCGACACCCAGCTGCAGCGCGAGTTCCGCATCGCCCAGGCGGAGTCGGCGCGTCTGCGCGCGGATCTCTCCACGGCGCAGGGAGACCTCGCCGAGATCGTGCAAGTAGCCATCGGCCGCGCCGAGGCGAAGGTGAAGGCCCTGCGCGACGTTGCCGATGCGCGCAGCCGTTGCCTGCACGAGGAGACGGCGACGAGGCTGCGCGTGCTGCTCGAGCAGCGTGCGGCCGCGCGCGTCGACGGCAAGGCGCGCATCGAGCAGAGGCTCGCCGAGATGCGCGCCGACGACCTGCGCCGCAGCGCGGCGCTGAAGCCGGTGCACGTCGCCGAAGCCATGTCGTCCTGAGCGACTTGTCGCGTCTTCCCGCCGGCGCTGTCAGCGAATCGCGCACCGCGCCCGCGGGCGAGATCGCGCGGCACATGGCTTGCACGACGTGCGCGGGCATGCGCCGCGCCAAGGCCGACGACGGGCTCAAGCGTCGCCGTACGCCAAAGCGGTCACACACGCGGCTCACGGCCGGCATGCTGCTGGTCGCGTTCGGCGTCGATCGCGCCGAGGCGCAGGCGCTCGCGGCGCTTGACCTGCCTTTGTTGCCGCCACCGCCGCTCTAGGCCCCGCGAGCGGGCGCGGCGAGCGCCATCGCCACCCTCAACACCGCGTGCGCGCGGCACTTGCGCACGACCTGCTTCGACACGCCGAGCGCGGCCATGATGTCGGCGGACGACACGGCCATGGCGCCGTGGATCGCGGCCCACACGAACATGGCCTCGAGGTCGTCATCGGCAGGTCTGCGCGCACCGCGCGGGGCCGCCCGGCGCACGAGCCCGCGCAGTGCACGGAACGCGCGGGCGACTTCCTCGCCGAGGCGGGGATGCATCACGGGGTCCGGCCACGGCGCGCCGAACATGAGCCGGTACTCGTGGGGGTGGCGGTCCGCGTACGCGACGTAGCGGGCTGCGAGCGCCTTCAGGTCGGCGCGCGCATCGCCTCGCGGCCGCACGCGCTCGAGCTCCAGCGCGAAGTCGCGCCAGCAGCGGATCATCAGCTCGGCGAGCAGGTGGTCGCGGGTCGGAAAGTGCTTGTAGGGCGCCTGGTGCGAGATGCGCAGGAGCCGCGCGACCTCCCGGAGGCTCAACGCCCCGACGCCGCGCTCGGCGACGAGCTCGTGCGCGGCCCGCACGCATCGCTCCCGGAGCGGCAACGCGTCGTCGCGCGTCCCGGTCGCGCGACCGCGCGGTGCGGATGCACGCGTCGGGCGCTGGAGGCTGCGGGCGCGAGTGGTCATCGGTAGACAGTGTCTACCGAGGCGGTTCCACTGTCATCCGGGTCAGGTCCCGGCTACGTGGTGCGCGTGATCTTTCGGCGACCGTGCACACGCCCAGGAGCGCCAGGCGCAGCACACAAGCCGCGAGCCCTGTGCCCTTCAAACGGCGCGCCTTCCCGCGGCCCATCGGGGCCACTCGCATGGCCCGATCGCCAGCTTGTGGCGGCATGAGGCCGAAGCAATGATTCATCGTCGGGGCAAGCGCGGGTCAAGTGAGCGGTGGGGAAGGGCCGACGCCGGCGCCGCGATGCGGGCGCTTCGGGCGGGCGCTTCGTGCGAGCGCCGTGGCGGCGCGCATCCGACCGCGCAGCACGTTATCGCAACCGAAATGCGACCGAGCGTCGACGGTTCTCGAACGACTTCGCGAGCGCTCCTGCCTATCTTGAGCGCATGGAAGCGACGCGCGTCAACGGACCGGACCACCGCCTCGCGATGCGACTGTGCATCGGCGTGGCGACGCTGCTGCTGGCCGTCACGCCGCTCGTCGGGCGCGCGCAGGCCGCGCCCGAGCCCGTCGTCGACGCGACCCCGCCCGTCGCCGACGCGCCGCCATCGCCGGCCGCACCAGAGACGGCGGGCCTCAGCCTGAAGGCGATCCTGACGCCGACGGGCGTGTTCGCGCAGTACGGCGGCGCCGATCATGTCAACACGTTCTGGGCCGGCGCCTTCTGGGACTTCTGGCAGCACCGCTTCAGCACGGGCCGATTGACGGCGAGCGTCGAGGCCGGCTTCGGCGAATGGCAGACCTACGGCGAGCGCCACCACAGCCATCCGTTCACGCAGATCGGCCTCACGCCCACGCTGCGCTTCTATCCCGAGGCGTGGCATGGCTACTGGTTCGTCGAGGCGGGCATCGGCGCGAACGTCATCGCGCCGGCCTACCACACCGACGGCAAGCGCTTCTCGACGGAGTTCAACTTCGGCGACCACCTCGGCGTCGGCCGCGAGTTCGGCCAAGGGCACCACCAGGAGATCGTGCTGCGCTTCGAGCACTTCTCCAACGCCGGCATCGACCACCCAAACCCGGGCGAGAACTTCGTGCAGGTGCGCTGGGCGCTGCGGTTCTGAACACGTAGGTAGACACCGTCTACCAGGCGGTTGGCAACGTCATCCGACGCGTCGCCGAGAGCCCGCGGAAACATGTGATGCTCCCGTGACCGCCGCGATGCGGTGTTCGTGAGAAGGCCGCGGCAGGACGGCAACGTCCCGGCACGCGGACCCGCAGGTCCCCTACCGAAGGGCACCGCGAGGTCTGGCGGAGGTGCCAAGCGCTGTCGCAGAACGAGATCGACCTGTGTTGCCCGCGCGCCGCATCGCGCATCCTGAAGCGAGTTGACCTCGGTCAATTTGCGGTGCGCCCGGAAGCGTACTTTTGACGTCAGTGGCACTCCGACAAGAGCGGAGCACGTGCCCGTCCCTCGCGGTGCCCTACATCCTTCGATGAGGAGATCGACGTGAGCACACTGACTTCCACTTCCAAGCTGCTTCCCTCGACAGCGAGCTCGCCGGGGTGGGGCTGGCTCGTCGCGTTCGGCGCGGCGCTCGTCGCGTTCGGCGTGATCGCGTTTCTCAACCTGCCGGCTGCGACCGAGGCATCGGTCTACGTGATCGGCATGCTGATGCTCCTCGGCGGGGGCATGCAGGTCGTGGCCTCGTTCTTCGCGCGCGATTGGAGCGGGTTCGGCCTGGCGCTGATCAGCGCGATCCTGTACTTCGTCGCGGGCTCGCTGACGATCGCGAATCCGAAGCTCGCGGCCGAGGTGCTGACGCTCATGCTCGCGTTCTCGCTGATGTTCTCCGGCGTGATGCGGGTGTGGTGGAGCGCCCAGCTGCGCGTGGTGCCCGGATGGGGCTGGATCACCGTGTCCGGCGTCGTGAGCATCCTCGCGGGCCTCGCGTTCGTCGCCGGCTGGCCGGCCGACACGGTGTACCTGCTCGGCATGGTGCTCGCGTTCGACCTGCTGTTCCAGGGCATGTCCGCCGTCGCGCTCGGCTTCACGCTCAAGCGCGCCGGCGCCTGACCTGACTTCCGTTCAACCCACACAGCCTCGAGGAGGCCTCATGACCAAGTTCGTCGTCGTCGTCTTTCCGGACGAGAAGCAAGCATCCGCCGGCCTGCATGCCTTGAAGGACCTGCATGCCGAGGGCAGCATCACCCTGTACAGCGAGGCGGTCCTGCAGCGCAGCGCCGACGGCCGGCTCGCGCTGAAGGAGCAGAAGAGCGAATGGCCGATGGGCATCGGCGTCGGCGCGCTCGTCGGGGGATTGGTGGGGCTCATCGGCGGTCCCGCCGGCGCCGCATTCGGCGTCGCCACGGGCACGACCTTCGGGGCGATGCGGGACATGTTCAGCATGGGCGTGAGCGAAGACTTCCTGGAGGTCGTCGCGAAGGAGCTCCGGCCGGGCAAGACCGCGGTCGTCGCGGAGATCTCCGAAGACTGGCTCACGCCGCTCGACACGCGCATGGAGCCGTTCGGCGGGGTCGTCGTGCGCGAGTGGCGCGACGACTTCATCGACGCGCAGATGCAGCGTCAGGTCGAGAACACGAAGGCCGAGTACGCGCAGCTCAAGGAGGAGCTCAAGACTGCGCACGGTGAACGCCTGGCGGCGCTGAAGGCCGCGACCGACCGTGCGGAGAAGAAGCTGCAGACGCTGCGCGATGCCGCCGACGCGCGCGGCCGGCGCTTCCACGAGGAAGCCGAGACCAAGCTGCATGCGCTGCAGGCGCAGCAGAAGAAGGCACATGCCGACGCCAAGGCGCGCATCGAGAAGCGCATCGAGGCGATCCGCGCGGACGACAAGCGCCGAGCCGCCGCGTTGAAGCAGGCCTGGCAGCTCGCGAAGGAAGCCCTGCGTCCGTGAGGGCGAGCGCCGACCGGCCCGGTGTCCGCCTCGAGCCCGCGTGGTCGGTGCGGACGCACGAACGGCCCCTCGTGGGGGCCGTTCTTCCCTTCACTCGCCCGCCGTGAGGTGCGGGCGCGCGAAGTGTGATCAACCGCCGTTGCGACGCGGAGAGCCGGCGAGGAACCGCGGCGCTTCGCGGCGCGGTGCCTCGGCGACGTACTGGTCGCCCGCTTCGCCCGCGGGACGCAGCGTGTGCTCCGCGCGCGCCTCGAGCACCTCGGACTTCACTTCCGCGCGGCTGTACACCGGGTCGCGCATCAGCTCGGTGCCGAACTGGTTGTAGCTCTTGCTGCGCAGCGGGCCGACGAGGCGCGGATCGGCCGGCGCCTTGAGCTTGGCGATGACCTCCTCTCGCGAGACCTGCGAGGTGGCCGCCGGCCGCGAGGCGAGCTCATCGGCGTAGTCCGTGCGGTGCAGCTGGCCCGCGCGGGCCGCCTGCTGGTAATCGGCGATCACGGCCTCGCGCGTGGTGGCCGTTTCGTCGGCCATCACCCACGGGCTCGCGAGCGCGACACCCATCGTGGCGGCGAACAGAAGCTTGGCGTTCATGAAGATCCTTTCGAGCATCGGGCGTTGGGCGGTCTTCGCGGTCTCTGCCGGGCGGATCCGCATCGTTGAGTCCGTCGTTGGGCTCATCGATGGCGTCAGGTTAATCATTGTCATCTCGTGAATAAACGATCTGTGCTTGAATTCGCCATTTACGAAACCGAAATGATCGGGGAGCCATGAAGCCATGGATCGTCTGTATGCGATGAGGGTGTTCATGCGGGTCATCGACGAGGGCAGCTTTGCCGGCGCCGCCCGTGCGCTCGACGTCTCGCCTGCCGTCGTGACGCGGCTCGTGGCCGAGCTCGAGGAGCATCTCGGCGCGCGCCTCGTGAACCGCACGACCCGGCGTCTTGCGCTCACGGACACCGGCGAGTCCTATCTCGAGCGCGTGCGCCACATCCTCTCGGACGTCGAGGACGCCGAGGCCCTCGCCAGCGCGTCGACGGTCGAGGCGCGCGGCCCGCTGCGCGTGCTCTGCTCGCCGGCGTTCGCGGTGCACCAGCTGGCGAAGCACCTGCCGGCGTTTCGTGCGCGTCATCCGAAGGTGATCGTGGAGCTCACGGTTCCCGGACCGGTGGAGACCGTCGACGACAACTTCGACGTCACGATCCTGACCGAAGGGCGGCAGCCGATCGACGGCAGCTTCATCGCGCGCCGGCTCGCCCGCTCCGAGGTCATCGCCTGCGCCTCCCCCGAATACCTCGATCGCCATGGCCGCCCACAGCATCCACGCGACC
>Ga0335069_10015791_pt1 | contig 10556 bp, 11 predicted proteins | sample Lox_Sample_11_FD_206714 | JGI IMG/M metagenome (GOLD analysis project Ga0335069, IMG submission 206714) | Soil microbial communities from Loxahatchee National Wildlife Refuge, Florida, United States - Lox_Sample_1.1 | ecosystem: Environmental > Terrestrial > Soil > Wetlands | place: USA...
GAACCTGGTCAAGCGGTACTCCGACTTCATCGCGTGGCCCATCCGGATGGAGGTCGAGAAGCGCACGCCGGCCACCGAGGACGGTGGCGAGGAGACCGTCACCGTCGAGACGGACACCCTCAACTCCATGAAGGCGCTGTGGGCCAGGCCCAAAGACGAGGTCTCCGAGGAGGAGTACAAGGAGTTCTACAAGCACATCGCGCACGCGTGGGACGACCCGCTCGAGGTGATCGCGATGAAGGCCGAGGGCACCTTCGAATACCAGGCCTTGCTGTTCATCCCCTCCCACGCCCCGTTCGACCTGTTCAACCGCGACGCCAAGACCGGCGTCCAGCTGTACGTCAAACGCGTGTTCATCATGGGCGACTGCGACGAGCTGATGCCGGAGTACCTGCGCTTCGTCAAGGGCGTCGTCGACGCGCAGGACTTGTCGCTCAACGTGTCTCGCGAAATTCTGCAGCAGGATCGGCAGATCAAGGCGATCCGGCGCCGGCTGACCAAGAAGGTCCTCTCCACCATCAAGGACCTGCAGTCGGAGCGGCCGGACGACTATCGCACCTTCTGGACCCAGTTCGGCAGGGTCCTCAAGGAGGGCCTGCTGTCGGACTTCGACAACCAGGACGCCCTGCTCCGCGTTGCCTCGTTCGCCTCGACGCACAGCGACGAGGAACCCACCACCCTGGCCGAGTACGTCGAGCGCATGAAGGACGGCCAGCAGCAGATCTTCTACGCCACCGGCGAGACCCGGCAGCAGCTCCTCAAGTCGCCGCACCTCGAGGCCTTCAAGGCCAAGGGGTACGAGGTCCTGCTGCTCACCGATCCCGTCGACGAGGTCTGGGTCGGAACCGTGACCGAGTTCGACGGCAAACCGCTGCAGTCGGTGGCCAAGGGCGAGGTCGACCTCGACTCCGGGAAGGAACACAGCGACGCCGAGCGTGAGGAGCAGCAGAAGGAGTTCGCCGACCTGCTGGCCTGGTTGACGGAGACGTTGAGCGAGCACGTCAAGGAGGTGCGCCTGTCCACCCGCCTGACCGAGTCGCCGGCCTGCCTGATCACCGACGCCTTCGGGATCACGCCGGCGCTCGCCCGCCTCTACCGGGCATCCGGGCAGGACGTTCCGATCGGCAAGCGGATCCTCGAACTCAACCCGAATCATCCGCTCGTCACCGGCCTGCGGGACGCGCACAAGACGGCGGACGACGACGCCGCCCGCACCGTGGCCGCCGAGACCGCCGAGCTGCTCTACGGCACGGCGCTGCTCGCGGAAGGCGGCGCACTCGAGGACCCGGCGCGGTTCGCCGAGCTGCTCGCCGACCGCCTGGCCCGCACGATCTGAGCGCGCCCCCGGCCCGTTATTTAAAGTTCACAAGGGTCACAGCAAACACACACGTGATTGAAAACGCGGCACGAGGGATAATCACATCTCATGGCCACGTTTCGAATTGTCGACCCACATGGCGAGATCGTGGCGACAAAGAAATTTGACAGCGCGGAGGACGCTCACGCGTGGTTCACCGGCTCCATCGGCAGTTCCGAACTGGGCTGGCGTATGGAGGTCGACGACGACGGGCAGTGGGCGTTCTTCGACGACACCGAGGGGTTTACCGCCGTGGCGAGCCGCCGCCCGGCGTCGGTTGCCCGCCCCCGCGCTCCGCATTAGGCGACCGGTCGGCCCGCATCAAAAAGCTTGTTTCCCAAGGCTATTCGGGTCCTCGGAAAGGACGCGGTAAAGCAGTTCCCCGGTATCGAGTAGGTGCCTGCTCACCAGCGATTGCGCGCTCGCCACGTCGCGTCGGCGCACGGCGTCGAGCAGTGCCGCGTGCTCCCGGTCGGACTGTCCCTTGAAGGACGGCAGACCGAACTTGAGCCGCAGGTAGCGTTCGCCGCGCTCGTGCAGCATCGCGATCATTGCGGAAAGCTGTGGGCGCCCGGCGGGCTCGTAGAGGCTCATGTGAAAGGCCTCGTTGCGCGCGACATAAAGCGACGGCTCCGTTTCGGCCGAAGCCGCCTTGCACAGTGTTTCGGCCCGGCACAGCGAGGCCGGCGTGTGGGCCGGTATCGCCAGCCCGATGGCGAGACTCTCGAGCGCGGCGCGGATCTCGTAGACTTCCCGCGCCTCATCGGCCGACAGCGGTGCGACGGTGGCCGATCGCCGACCGCTTCGGGCGGACCAAGGTGCTGGCCGCGACCATCTTCACGTTCGCGATCTTCACCGGGCTTTCGGCCGCGGCGCAAAACGTGTGGGAGCTCGCGACCTTCCGCTTCATCGCGGGCGTCGGTATCGGCGGCGAGTGGGCGCTGGCGGGAACCTATGTGGCCGAGGCGTGGCCCGAGGACCGGCGCAAGATGGGGGCGGGCTATCTGCAGACCGGCTACTACGCCGGATTCTTCCTGGCGGCGGCCCTGAACTACACCATCGGTGTGCAGTTCGGTTGGCGCGCAATGTTTCTGACCGGTGCGGTGCCCGTCGTCGTGGCGATCCTGATCCTCACCCGGGTGCAGGAGACCGAGAAGTGGGAGAAGCTCGAGGCCGACCCCGCGGCACGCGTGAGGCCGTTGCGCGAGATCCTCGGGCGGCGCTACCGGCGCCGCACCTGGGTGGCCTGTGCCCTGCTGACGATTGCGATCGTGGGGCTGTGGGCGGGCGCGGTCTACGAACCGACGGCCGTGATCCAGTTGGCGCAGCACGCGGGCTTCGACAAGGGTGATGCAACCAGGACCGCATCCTGGGCCACGGGCCTGTTGTCCATCGGCACGATCCTGGGGTGTCTGATCGTGCCGGTGCTGTCCGAGCGTATCGGGCGCAGGAAGACGCTCGCGATTTACTTTGCAGGAATGGCGGTTTCGATCGCCGGCAGCTTCGGTTGGGCGTTCTATCTGCCTAACGGGCTGGCGCCGTTCATCGCGTGGCTGTTCGTACTCGGGTTCTTCGGCGGCAACTTCGCCATCTTCAGCCTCTGGTTGCCCGAGCAGTTCGAGACCCGCGTGCGCGCGACGGCGTTCGCGTTCTGCACCTCGTTCGGCCGCTTCGTCGGCGCGGGCGTGAACTTCCTGCTCGGCGCGGCGGTCCTGCACACGCACACGCTGGGATTGCCCGTCGCGCTGACGGCCGTCGCCTTCGTCATCGGACTTTTCGTCATCCCGCTGGCTCCCGAGACCCGGGGTGAGGCGCTGCCGCAATAGCGACGGTCAGCGGCCCAGCTGGACGGCTTTGACTACCAGCAACAGCGCGCCGACGACCAGGTAGCTGCGCAGGGCGATCATTCCGAGCCGGGTGCCGGGGGACCAGGTGACCGGTTCGAGCAGGGTCAGTGGCGGCATCCGCCAGGTGTCGCGGTCGACGGGACGCGCCGGCGGTTTGGCGGCCGGCGGCGCGGGCTGTCGGCGGGCCATCCAGCGCAGCGTCGGCACCGCGGCCGCCGCAAGCGCGATCAGCGCCAGCGTCAGGTATCCGGCGACGGCGACGACGTCGATGTGGGGAAACAGCGTGGTGGCCATCAGGATTCCCGACAACAGCAGCAGGGTGCCGACGATCAGGCCGGCGGCGCCGTTGAGCCACGGTCGATTGACCCACGGTCCCAACACTTCCCGGTCATTGCACAACAGCAGCAGGAACACGCTGGCGCTGGGCAGGAGCAGGCCGGCGAGAGCCTGCACCGCGGTGGTGATCAGCCCGAGGGGCGCACCGGGGATCAGGACGATGCCCGCGGCCAGCACCACCATCGCCGTGTAGGACACGTAGAACTGCTTGGCGTCGGCGAATCCGCGGTGCAGCGAGTGCTTGAGGCCGAACACGTCGCCGAAGGCGTAGCTGGTGGCCAGCGTGACCGCGGCCGCGCCGATGATCGACGCGTCCATGAGCACGATGGCGAAGATCGCGCCGAGCACGTTGCTCTGCTGGCCGAGCAGGTGGGCGGTCGCACCGGCATCGGTGAAGCCACCCACGGTGTTGGTGGACCGGGCGGCCCATTCGCCGGTCATCACCAGCGCCGCCGCGCCGACGATCACCACGAAAGCCCCGATGACGGTGTCGGCGCGCTCGTAGGCCATGAACCGGGGCGTGATGCGTTTGTCGACAACGTTGGACTGCTGAAAGAACAGCTGCCAGGGCGCCACGGTCGTGCCCACGATGGCGATGATCAGCAGCACCGCATCGGAGCTCACGCCGCCCGAGATGCTTGGCACCACAAACGATTTTGCCGCCTGCGCCCATTGTGGGTGCGACATCAACAGCATCGGGATCTGCAGCAGGGTGACGGCGATGAAGACGAACATGGCCCGCTCCCAGCGACGGAAGCTGCCGCTGGCCATGATGGCGACCAGCGCGACCGCCGCGATCGGCACCGCGACGTATTTGGAGACGCCGATGTAGTCGGCCGCCAGGCTGATGCCGATGAACTCGGTGACGATCGTCAGGAAGTTGAGCAGGAACAGGTCGCCGACGGAAAACCAGCCCCAGCCGCGGCCGAAGCGTTCGTTGATCAACCGGGCGTGCCCCACACCGGTGACCGCGCCCAGGCGGACCACCATCTCCTGGTTGACGATGAGCACCGGGATGAGCAGCAGCAGCACCCACAGCAGCGAGTAGCCGTAGTTCTGGCCGGCCTGGGCGTAGGTGGCTATCCCGCCGGCGTCGTTGTCGCCGACCATCACGATGATGCCGGGACCGACGATGGCCAGCAGCGTCAGCAGCCGCGTCTTCCATGTCCGGGGATGGTCCGCATCGCTGAGTTTGATGCGACCGAACGCGCCCTCGATATCACCCAGGTGCGCGGAGTCGAGCACCGCGCTGGGGGCCGCCACGGGTTGCGAGGTCTTGTCGGCGCTCGAGGTCACGGTGCCTCGCCTCCGGAACCGGGGCCGTGGCCGTCGGCTTGGGTGATTTCGCGGAACGGACGGGGCGCGGGTTCACGCCGGCGCCAGTCCTCGGGGATGGTCTCTTCCAGGACGTCGTCGACGGTCACGATGCCGAGCACGCGGTCCTGCTCGTCGACGACGGGGATGGAGTACAGGTTGAAGTCGGCCATGAGGAGCGCGATGTCGGTCAGGTCCGCGTCGGCGCTGACGCACACGGGATCGGAATCCATCAGTGCCCCAACGCTTTCGCTGGCCTCGGCCTGCAGCAGGGTGATCACCGACACCACACCCTCGAGGCGTTTGCCCTCATCGAGAATGTGCACCTTGACCAACGCCTCCGGCTGGACGGTGCGGGCGGCCCCGATGAGCGCCAGCGCCGAGCCGACGGTGGCGTTGGCGGCGCACGAGACGAAGTCGACGTTCATCAACCCGCCGGCGCTCTCGGGGTTGAACCCCATCAGCGTGATCACCTTGGTGCGCTGCGGGGCGGGCATCAGGTCCAGCACGCGCCGGCGTCGTGACTGGCGCAGGTCGGCGATGGCGTCGGCGGCGTCGTCGGCGCGCATCCGGCCCAGCAGGGCCGCGACCTCGTCGTCGGGCATGCCGTCGAGGAGGCGACTGGCCTTTTCGGGGTCCAGCTCCTCGAACACGTCGGCTTCCAGTTCGGGGTCGTTGTGCACGCGGTCGAGAATCTCGCCGCCTTCGGCCTTGTCCGCTTCCTCGAGAAGATCGGCGATCTCGGCGGCTTTGAACTCGCCGAACCGGTCCGACAGGCGCCGCACGGCATCGGAGCGGGCGTGGCCGATCAGCGGCTCGAACGCCTTCCAATCGCGGGCGGCGTGCCCGCCGGACTGCTTGATCAACCCGAACAGCCGCGGCGGGCGCCGGGTGTCCAGGCGCGCGAGCACCCACCCGGCGCCGGTGTCTTCGAGCTCGACGTCATAGGCGCGCACCAAGTCCACGGCGGCCACATCGATCAGCCGGTGGCCCAACACGTCGGCGCGCAACAGCACCTCGCCGTCACGGCGCTCAAAGCCGCGGAGGTCAACTTTGTTCTTCGTCAGGACGATTCGTCCCGGCGCGAACTCGTCGATGGACTTGCTGCCGACGAACACCCGCCGCCCGCCGACCCCGGCGACGATCCCGGTCACGGGCGGATATTCATCGGCGTCCTGGAGCCGCACGATGACGTCCTCGACGCGGCCCACGGCCTCACCGGAGCGGGCCAGGACCGGCGCGCGCAGCAGCTCCGAGAGATGGATTACCGGCAGCGAGCCGCGGCGCTCGGCGGTCTCCGATGTGCTCACTTGTCCTCCTCAACGCTGTGCGATAGTCGCCCGCAGAATGCCATGCGCGGGTGCGGCTTACAACCAGGTTCGGTGATGGCGCAAGTATGGTGGCTTGACCGGCTCGGCCGCCAGAGCGTACGCCTCCGCCGCGGTGGATGACCACACCCGGCAGGTAAACGTCGGATAGCCATCGCGCATCCGGCGCACCGGCTGCGCGCCGCACCCGGAATGGGCCGCGCTGGGAATCCTCGACGGCCGCGTGATCGGACCTGACGAGACGGCCCGTGGCTCAAGGGAATTCGCTCATGTCGATCCGGCCGGCACGCTAGGGCGGATCGGTTCGCGGGGGATCGGACTGCGGTGCCCCGGCGGCCTGGCTGTGCGCCAGCGCGATCACCGCCGCCACCATGACGGCGGCGGATATCCCGAGTACGACCAGGCCGGCGGTGTTGGTCCTCAGCGTCTCGCCCAACACGGTGACACCGAGCACCGATCCCACCACGGGCTCGGCGACGGTCACCGCGGGCAGCGACGCGGTCAGCGGTCCGGCCCGAAACGCCGACTGCTCCCAGGCCGTCGCGGCGATACCCAGCACCGCCCACGCGTACAACTCTGGGGTGCGCAGCAACGCCGGGATGCCGCGGTCGAGCTGGTCGACCACGCCCTTGGTCAAGACAGAGAACACGCCCCAACAGTGAGCCGGACATCAGCCCGAGCAAGAGCGCGCCGACCGACGCGGAGAACACGCGAGAGCCGATCACGCACAGGATCAGGAATGGGCCCATCACCAGGCCCACGACGGTCCATGTCTCAGGCGATCCCCGCGGGTTCCCGGCCTGCGGGTTGCCGACCGTCACCACGACCGCAACGGCGGCGACGAGCAGCGTGGCCCAAACCGCTTGCCGGCGAGTGATCCTGCGGTGGTTGACCCTCGCACTGATGAGCAACGCGAACAGTAACGAGGTCACCGACAGCGCTTGCACGAGCAACACCGAACCCAGGCCCAGAGCCGCGGCCTGCAGACCGAACCCCGCGGCGGCCACCAGGCTGCCCGCCCACCATCGCCGATCGTGCAGGAGCCGGCGGAACAGCGCGAAGGTGCCGACCGGCTTGTCGGTGACCTGTTGGGCGGATCGCTGTTCGAGGACGTCCCCGATGCCGATCATCAACGCGGCTCCGAGCGCGAGCAGTGCCGCGATGCCCGTCCGGCCCACGAGGACCTCCTTTGTGATCGATCGACGTAGGGACTTGCGACCCTAGACCGTTGGCGGCGTGCGGCGAAAAGTCGGTGCTCGTGACGCGTCGGAGGCTTCTAAATGTGCTTGTGATGCTGGCCGCTATTCTCCTCGGCGCCGTCGTTACGTTGTATCTGCTGTTGCTCGGCTGGGGGATGCTGATGCACGTGAGGCGGATCAGCGATCGGACGCGGCAAGCCACCAAGCGATTGAATCCCTATCTGCGCAGGGTCGCCGGAACCCGGCTCGGGATGCTCTATTTCAACCTCAGCGCCTTGCACCACGTCGGCCGGCGCAGTGGCCGGGCCTACGTGACGCCGCTGAGTGCCTACCCGCTCGGTGATGGCTTCGTGCTCGCGGCGGCATACCCGTACGTTGACTGGCTGGAGAACGTGCTGGCCGCCGGCCACTGCACACTCACGTGGAACGGTAACGAGTATGCGCTGGAACGGCCCGAGGTGATTACCCGCAAGGCGGCGATGAAGGCTTATCCGCTGCTGGTCAGGCCTTTCCTGGCGGGTGCCGCCGGACAGAACGACTTCTTGTGGCTGCATCGCGCCGGAACGCCGAAAAGGCAAACGGCCGCAGGGTGATTGCCATGCGCTCATGAATGGCACCAACGCGCGGATCGGCGGTTTGGCCGCCGAGGCTATGGACCTGCTCATCGACGCGGTGGAACAGATACCACCGGAGAGCTGGCGCCAGCCGTCCAACCTCGAGGGTTGGAGCTTGAGTGACCTGGTCGGTCACGCTACGGGCAGCGCAGCGAAGATCGTGACACTCGTGGAGGACGGCGAGGTCTGGGACGCTCCCTCTCGGCCGGCCGACTGGGTGTGTGACGACCCGGCGGCACGGCTGCGCGAGCTGGACACCCGGCTGCGAGAAGCCCTGCCCGGCACCGATTTTGACGCGACGCGGAAGTCGCCGGAGGGCGAGGTTCCGTTGCACCGGGCGCTGACCTATCCGGTCTCGGACGTGGCGCTGCACAGCTGGGACGTGCATTGCTCACAAGGCCGGCTCATCGAGCTCCCCGCGGACCTGCTGGCGCTGTGCCGTGGGCTGGTGGAGTCGGTGCCGGAGGGCCTGTTGCGGCGCCCCGGCGGCTTCGGGCCGGCGCAGTCTGCACCGGCGGGTTCGACGCCGACGGCCCGGCTCATGGCCTTTCTCGGGCGCTCGGTCGATGGCCGCGGCTGAGTGCGGGCTGTCCTCGATGAGTGCCGTGAACCGATGCGGGGCAACAGCATTACCGAATCCGGCAAGGCGCACCGGAATAAACATCGCCGCTGTCTATTGCATCTTCGCGGGGTTGTCCGAGGTATGGGTAGGCATCACCGGTAACTGGTTGGGATTGCTGTCCAAGCCCCTGAAACCGTCCTTCCGGACTGCCGTCGTCGGGGCCTGCTACGTTGCCGCCGGCATGTCGTTATTGCTGCGGAACAGAACCGGCCGGCTCCTGGGCATCGCCTTCGTCCTGCTTGAGCTGCTTGGGCGCGTTCACCTGGTACGCACCGGGATCTATCCGTCCAGGGGGCCGGACTTCGTGAAGAGTGTCATCGGAGGCGCGATTGCGGTCCTGATCGTCGTGTACCTGGCCTGTCAGTCCCGACAGTCTGATTCCACTCAAAAGGCATAGCGGTGGAATTGCGCGACCTTTCGCAGGGTCGGGACGGCGCGCATCAGTTTTCCGAGGGCCTGGTAGACCCCGTTGTGCAGACGCTTGAACTCAGCGGTTTCAAACACGGAGACCGCTTCCAGCAGTCGAACACCGGGAACCGCCCGGAGAATGTCGCCGGGCTCGTTGACCGCCCAGTGCAGCGTTGATCCCGACCGCCGGACGACAGGGTTGAACTTCTGCACCTTGATGCTGAGCCAGTTGCACACATCGAAGTGCAGTTCGCCGGAGGGGAAGCGCTCGACCACCCGGCGCAGCAATGCGATGCCGTCGTCCTGGGTCAGGTAGTAGGTCAGGCCTTCGGCGATGACGAGCACCGGGCGGTCGGCTGGGATGTCGCTCAACCAAGCCGGATCCGTGACGGAGGCCGCGACCGGGTGATAGTGCTCGCGGGCCGGATATAGCTGCTCCACCAACGCGATGACCTCGGGATAGTCAACGTCGTACCACTCGACACCGGGGCCGGGGTCGATCCGGAACACGCGATCGTCCAGCCCGCACCCAAGATGCAGCACCAGCGCGCGGTCGTGCAGAGCGAGGAATTGACGCGCTGACCTGTCGAAGTAGGTGGTGCGAATCGTGCCTGCGGAGGAATTGCGCGCTGTGACACCGGTCTTACGCCAGTCGTAGTCGATGCGGTTCACCAAGTCCTTGGCAAAGTTGTCACCGAGAAACGGCTCGTCGCGGCCTGCGTCCAATGCCCTTGCGTACAGAGTCGCCAGCATCGTTTCCGGTGCCCCCGTCAAACTGACGCGAATCTTCGCCGCCTCAGGCACAAGCGCCAGGCTATCAGCCACCTTGGACGACTGCTGCGATAGTAGCTTGCGCACCAACCCTTTTAACGCGCTGTTGCGTCGTGGTGTCACATCCGCCACAACAGTCTCCGCATCCGAGGGCACACATTTTCGTCCACCTCAGCGCGACAACGTGCGGCCGTCGCGCTGCATCACCGGATTTGTCGCGCCGAGGTGGACAACAGAAGCACCACTCCCCGAGCCGAGGCCGATGCGGCGGAGGTGAAAACTCAGCTGTTGCGCCTGATTTTGAGCGCGGTGGTGATCATCGGAATCTGTAGCGGCAGCCGGGCCAGCGCGGCGATGCGCATCGGCCAGGGCTTGCCCCACCACAACCGGCACATGTTGACGTTGGCCGGGAAGACGGCGACGAACAGCAGGGCGGCCGCCAGCGCGGCCTGCCGCCGGGTGCGTCGGGGCACCAGCAACGCGCCGGTGACTATCTCGGCGAGTCCCGATGCGTAGGTGTAGAGCCGCGCGTCGCCCGGCAACTCTGCGGGAACGATCGTGTCGAACGGTTCGGGCGACAGGAAGTGGACGGTGCCGATGCCCATCAGCATCGCCGCAACTCGATATGCGGATGTCCTGGTCGTGTCGAGTGAACCGTCCCGGGTTTTATGCACACCTTCCTTTGAGGGAAGGATGGCGCGATGGCGATCAGGTACGACGAGAACACCAAGGCCAGGGCGGTGCGGCTGGTCCGCGAGCA